>Ga0209415_10014494_pt1 | contig 12867 bp, 11 predicted proteins | sample PeaSoiSIISIP2007_FD_187696 | JGI IMG/M metagenome (GOLD analysis project Ga0209415, IMG submission 187696) | Peat soil microbial communities from Weissenstadt, Germany - SII-SIP-2007 (SPAdes) (version 2) | ecosystem: Environmental > Terrestrial > Soil > Wetlands > Peat | place: Germany...
GCTCGGTTTCTAGGGTCGCGCCTATCAGAAGCTGGACGGCCCGCCCCTGGTTGTCGAGCCAGACATAGACCGGGAGGATGGCTTCGCGCGGATGGGAAAGGCCAGCGATCAGGCTGATCAGGCCCCCCTTCATCGCTCCTGCGTCGAGCGCCGGCGCGACCAGGGCGGCAGTACGGAAGTCCAAGCGGTATTCGTTCGCCACTCGCCCTCCGGCAATGCCCTTGGCGACGAACACGGATCTTTCGGGTTGCGCCGCCAGCACATCCAGTAGCGGCGCCGGGTCCACGTCCGTCAGCTCCGAGGCCGGGGCCGCCTCAGCCCGGTTCCATGGCCTCGAGCCGAACACCACCTCGGCCCAGGGTTTCCCACCGCTAGCCCCCCTGGCCCCTTTCGGGACCGCGAAGTAGAGATCGTTGCCCGTGAGCAACTCGTTCGTTGTCACACCCGCAGCTTGGACCCCGAGGGCACAAGCCCCGCTGGAAAGGTTCATTTCCCCCTCGGCGAGGATGTACGTGTTGGCTCGCGGCGCTCGGACGTTCAGGTAGACCCAGACCCGCGCCGTCCGTGCTGAGATCGTCGCCTTGTATATCGACAGGTTCGTGGGGACAGGCGCAGCGCTGTTCGAACACCCGGTTGCTGCCAGGCAGAGCGCGCCCGCCGCGACTGTGGCACGAGCGCCAAAGCCACGAGCGGCCAAGCCACGAAGGGCCGCAGAGCCGTGACGCCGGCGCGTCAATGCTGGCCCCAGCGACCCCGGTGCACGACCTCGGCCGGCGGCTTGCGGGGCCTGCTGGCGGAGGCAGAGGGCCTGTCATCGGGGCTCGGCCAGCCGATGGCGACGGCGCCAAGAGCTTCCCAGCCGTCGGGGACGCCGAGCGCCTCGAGGAGGGGCCCCGCTGGCTTCTGCAACGCGAAAAACAGGCTCCCGAGTCCCTCCTGTGTCAGGCCGAGCAACAACAGCATCGTGGCGAAGGAGGTGTCGACCAACCAGTAGGGGACAGCCCAGTCCGTCACGCGACGCGCCCCGGCCTTCGCCTTGTCGGGCTCGGCGTAACGCTCCATGTAACTCGGCTTGCTTGCGAGCGGCAGGATTATGACGGGAGCGTTGAGCAGGCCGGGATGGCTTGGGTGGGCGAGCCACGAGCTGTCGGCCTCGTGTTGCCAGAACAGCGCCGTTTCATCGTCCTCAAGGACGATAAACGCCCAACCCTGGGTGTTCCCAGCGGACGGCGCATGCGTTGCCATCTCCAGGGCTCGCTCGAGCGCGCCGGGGCCCACCGGGCCCTCGAGGAAACTGCGGCACATCCGCCGCCGGCCGATAACGTCGTTTAGTTCCAACTTCCGCAAACTAGCTGAGGCGATGGAATGCCGACCAAGCTGGTAGGGTTTTACAAGCTATGCCGACCTTTCGCGACCTGCTGAACACCGCCCGCTCCAACATCACCGAGGTGCTGCCGGCGGAGGCGGCCGTGGCCCTGAAGACGCCCGGGGCGGTCGCCCTTGACGTGCGCGAACCGGACGAGTTCGGCCAGGGCGCTCTCAAGGGGGCCGTCCACATCCCTCGTGGTTTCCTGGAGATCCAGGTTGCGGGCCGCATACCGGACCACGACGCACCGATCGTGGTCTATTGCGCCGGAGGGGCCCGCAGCGCGTTCGCAGCTCAGACTCTCGCTCAGCTCGGTTACAGCGATGTTGTCAGTATGACCGGGGGTTTCAACCGCTGGAAAGACGAGGGGCTCCCCTGGGAACCACCGGGCGTGCTCACCCCGGAGCAGCGCAACCGCTATCAGCGGCACCTGCTGCTGCCCGAGGTGGACGTCGAGGGCCAGATCAAGCTCCTTCGCTCGAAGGTGCTCCTGCTCGGGGCCGGCGGCCTCGGGTCTCCTGCAGCCCTTTACCTCGCGGCGGCCGGCGTGGGCACCCTCGGGATCGTCGATATGGACGTGGTTGACGCTTCCAACCTGCAGCGCCAGATCCTTCACAATCTGGACCGAGTGGGGGAGCGAAAGGTCGATTCTGCGAAGAAAGCGATCGCTGCCATCAACCCCGACGTCAACGTCGTCGCCTACGACGTCCGCCTCGGCGCCGACAACGTCATGGACATCTTCGCGGGCTACGACCTGATCGTCGACGGCACCGACAACTTCCCGACCAGGTACCTGGTCAACGACGCCTCCTTGAAGCTCGACATACCCGTCGTGCATGGCTCGATCTTCCGCTTCGAGGGCCAGGCGAGCGTCTACCTGCCGCATCAAGGGCCGTGCTACCGCTGCCAGGTCCCTGAGCCACCTCCCCCCGATCTGGCGCCGTCGTGCGCCGAGGCCGGTGTCCTGGGCGTGCTCCCGGGCATCATCGGTTCGCTCCAGGCCATGGAGGCCATCAAGGTGCTGCTGGGCCTGGGGGATCCGCTCGTCGGCCGTCTCCTGGCGTACGACGCGCTGGACGGGACCTTCCGTACCTTCAAGCTCAACCGTGACCCGGGATGCCCTGCTTGCTCGATCCCCAAGGACCAGGTCGTGATCGCAGAGTACGACGAGCTGTGCATGCCGCACCCGTTGCAGGCGCCAGCGGCCTAACCCACCGGTCCAACCCAGCACAGCCCTACGATCGAGCGTGCCTTCCGCACGCAGTGCGCCCACTCTGGCTCGTGCGCGTGTCGGCTTGAGCGCGGTCATCATTTCCGTTGACGGCACCACGCCGCGCCTGGTGACGATGGAAGGCCCCGTGGCCGAGGGGCTCCCGTCTGCCCACCTCGACGACAGTGTGGACCGGACCCTGGAGAAGGGTGTAAGGCGTCTCGTAAGTGCCGAGGTCGGCCTCCCGGTGCGGTACTTCGAGCAGCTCTACACCTTCGGTGACCGGGAACGGGCGCCAGGAGGCCGCGAGCTGGCCGTGGCCTATCTGGCGCTGACCCGCTTCCAGAGTACGCATGGCCCCGGTAGGCCTAGATGGCGGAGCTGCTACGAGCTGTTCCCCTGGGAAGACTGGCGTGGGGGCCGGCCGGCCATGCTCGATGACGTTGTCATGCCGGCGCTTGACCGGTGGCTGGCCGCCGCAGCCCCGGACGACCTGCCCATTCGGCGTGAGCGCGCCGAGCTGACTTTCGGCCTTGGCCACGCACGATGGGACCCGGTGAGGGTACTCGACCGCTACGAGCTCCTCTTCGAACTGGCCTTGGTCGAAGAGGCGAGATCGGCGCCGGCTGCGAAGGGGCGGGGGCCCGGCCTAGGGGTGCCCCTGGCGCTCGACCACCGAAGGATCGCTGCCGCGGCGCTCGAGCGCCTGAGGGGGAAATTGGCTTACAGACCGGTCGTTTTCGAGGTCCTGCCGGAGACCTTCAGCCTGTCGCGGCTCCAGCAAGTGGTCGAAGCGTTCGCCGGCCAGGTGCTCCACAAGCAGAACTTCCGGCGCCTCGTCGCATCGGCCAACCTCGTCGAGCCAACAGGCGAATCGGACCAGCGCACCGGCGGCCGCCCTGCGGAGCTTTACAGGTTCCGCCGTGAGGTCCTCCGGGAGCGCCCCGCCCCCGGGCTGGGGCTCCGACGGCTCGGGGGCCCCTGAGGCCGTTCCCCTGAAATCCCTGAAGGCGGCTTGCGCTACAAGCCCCAGGACGCGCTATAGTGGCAATATGCTCATTCAGAGTATAAGTCGGAAGGGCAACGAGGCGAGCGAAGCCGTCCCTCGCCAGGATGATGTTGAGGCGGGCCAGCAGGGCCGGAATTTCGAAGACTGGGCGCACGAGGTCCGCAGGTTGGCGGCGGCCCGCAACGCGGTCATCCTGGCCCACAACTACCAGGTCCCTTGGGTCCAGGACGTTGCCGACTTCGTGGGCGACTCCCTCGCCCTGTCCCGCCTGGCCGCTGCCAGCGACGCGGGGACGATCGTGTTCTGCGGTGTCCACTTCATGGCCGAGACCGCCAAATTGCTGGCCCCGGACCGCACTGTCCTGTTGCCCGACCTCGCAGCGGGGTGCTCGCTGGCAGATACCATCACAGCCGGCGATGTGCTCAGCTGGCGCGCCGGGCACCCCGGGGGAATGGTCGTCGCCTACGTCAACACCTCTGCAGCGGTAAAAGCCGAGTCAGACATCTGCTGCACCTCTTCCAACGCAGTCGAAGTGGTCCGGTCCCTTCCCGAAGATCGGGAGATCCTTTTCCTGCCTGACATGTTCCTCGGCCAGCACGTAGCCCGGCGCACGGGCCGCCATATCGATATCTGGATGGGCGAATGCCACGTCCATGCGGCGATATCGCCAGTGGAGCTCCGCGCGAAGATTGCCGATCACCCTCGCTCGGAGCTGTTTATCCACCCCGAATGCGGTTGCACGACGAGCGCACTTTGGATGGCTGACAATGGTGATTTCCCTAAGGAACGCACCCACGTGCTGTCTACGTCGGGAATGGTGAAAGCTGCGCAAGACCTCGGCGACGGTCACGCCCTCGTGGCAACCGAGACAGGGATCCTCCACCAGTTGCGCAACGCCAACCCGAGGGCCACTTTCGAAGCCGTGTCCCCGCGGGCCGAGTGCCGTTTTATGAAAATGACGACACCGGAGCGGTTGCTCAATTGCCTGCGAGAAGGTGTTTATGAAATTGAGGTCGACGAGCGCACCGCGGAGCGTGCCCGCCAGTCTGTCCAGCGGATGATCGCGATCGGTTCGCCCGGCGGGGGCGAGTGAGGTGCATGGCCGCCGCAGTGACGACGAGCTCGACGTCTTAGTTGTAGGTTCAGGCATAGCGGGCCTATCGACAGCGATCGCTCTGGCGGGGCGCCGCCGAGTCGCCGTGATCTCCAAGGAAAGCGGGGGTGGAGGTAGCACGCTGCTCGCCCAAGGCGGCATTGCCGCAGCGATAGGCAAGGGTGACAGCGCCTCGGCTCACGCACTGGACACGGTCTTGGCGGCGGCCGGGCTTGGTGACCCCGAGGTGGCCGAAACGGTGACAGCCGAAGCGCCCGAGGCTGTTTCGACCCTTACCCGCCTCGGCGTCCATTTCGATCGGGGAGCCCTTAGCAGGGAAGGTGGCCACGGGTTCGCACGAGTGGCGCACGCTCGTGGCGACGCAACCGGAGCGGAGATCACGCGGGCATTGATGGCGGCCGCTCGTGCCCGCGGCGTGCCGGTCGCTGATGGGTTGTTCCTCGTCGACCTGCTTACGTCGCCCGACCAGTCCCGGGTCATCGGTGCGGTCGTCTGGGACTCCCGGGCTGGGGCCACCCGGCACCTGTACGCCGGCAACGTAGTCCTCGCCACGGGCGGGTATGGCCAGCTTTGGGCCTGCACCACGAGCCCGCGCGCTTGTAGCGGGGACGGTTTGGCGGCAGCCTTCAGGGCCGGCGCCCAGGTGGCCGACCTCGAGTTCGTACAGTTCCACCCGACCGGGATGGACCTCGGCCGCGACCCGAGGCCGCTCGCCTCGGAGGCCCTGAGAGGTGCCGGCGCGAGGTTGCGCGACAGCTCGGGTGAGTACCTGAGCGGCCCCGACGGGGCGGGTGACCTTGCGCCGAGGGACGTGGTGAGCCGGGCGATGGCCCGACGGATGTCCGACCTCGGCGCCGGCCATTGCTTCCTCGACGCAACGATGCTCGGCCAAGCTGTCGAGGCGCACTTCCCGACCTTCGTGGCTGCCTGCCGAGATGCCGGGATCGCCCCTGAGCGGGATTGGGTACCCGTTTCGCCGACGGCTCATTACACGATGGGCGGTGTACTCAGCGACACCGAAGGGCGCACGACTTTGGAAGGCTTGATGGCAGTCGGGGAGGTGGGTTGTAACGGGCTCCACGGTGCCAACAGGTTGGCGTCCAACTCACTGCTCGAAGGAGCGGTCGTTGGCCGGCGCGCGGCCCTGGCGCTGGTGGTCTCGCGAGGCCCGGTTGCCCCGCGGCCTCCGGTTGGCACGGAGGAGCTGCTGCAAGTCACGACCGGAGGGACTTTGGCGGTTCAGCCGATCGACCGCCGCACCCTTCGCCTCGCCATGCAAGCTGACGCCGGGGTCGCCCGGGACGCTCCAGGCCTGGGACGTCTGGCCAACTACCTCGCTCGCGCCGGCATGGGCCCGCATCCCAACAACGGCGGGGAGACTTCCGAGCTCGCCAACATGGCGCTCATCGCCCGGGCCGTCGTGGCGCTCGCGACCAGGCGTTGTGAGTCGAGGGGAGCTCATTGGCGGACCGACCACCCGGTCCCGCTCCCCGAATGGCGCGTTCGCCAGGTCGCCCAACTGATGCCGACAGGAGAGATGGCCGTGGGCAGCTTTGCGGTGGAGGGCCTGCACGAGGCCGTCGTCGGCCAGGCTGCAGCAGCGGTTTGAACCCCAGTGCTCCTCCTTGGGAGGAGCTCCGAGAAATTGTGGCCCGCTCTGTTGCAGAGGACCTTCCGGACGGAGACCCGACCGGCGCCTCGGTAGGCCCGCGGGGGGCGAGCGCATCCATTGTCGCCCGGCAACCTGGCGCCATCGCAGGGCTTTTCGCAGTGCAACTGGTCCTGGACGAAGTGAGCAGCCGGTTGGGTACCGGGGGAGCAGTTGCCAGGCTTGCCGTGGGCGACGGGGAACGGGTGGCCGCAGGGACGGCCCTCGGCGAGCTGAGCGGGCCTGCCGGCACGCTGTTGGCCGCTGAGCGGACGGTCCTCAACATCCTCACGCACCTCTCCGGCATCGCGACTATGACGGCTGCGTTCGTCGATTCCGTCGCCGGCACCGCAGCGGTGGTGAGGGACACGCGCAAGACCCTGCCGGGCCTGCGTGCGGTTGAGAAGTACGCCGTTCGCTGCGGCGGGGGAGCGAACCATCGCATGAGCCTTTCCGACGCCCTCCTCGTGAAGGACAACCACATCGCCGCCCTCGGGGGGGTCAGGCCGGCCGTCGAGGCAGCTCTCCGTCAGGCCCGGGCACAGGCTGAGGCGCGTGGGCAGCGGGAGCCGCTGCTTTTAGAGGTCGAGGTCGACACCCTGGAGGAGCTCGACGAAGCGCTTGCGGCGGGCGCGGGCCTCGTGCTCGTGGACAACATGTCCCTAGAAGACACCGCCGAAGCCGTGCGCCGCGCCGGCGAACTGGGGGCCGAAATAGAGGCTTCAGGCGGCCTCACGCTCACCAACATAAGGGCCGTGGCCGAGTGCGGTGTGCACTACCTTGCGGTCGGGGCTTTGACGCACTCCGCGCCGGCGCTCGACATCGCTCTCGACTGGCGCATCGACCCGTAGCGAGAACAGTCAGGCGGCCTGCCCCACGACCGCCACCACGTCGCCGGTGCCCACCGAGCTCCCCGGCCCCACCCTCACCTCGAGGACCGTGCCGGCGAACGGGGAGACTATGTTGTTCTCCATTTTCATCGCCTCGAGGACGCACACCGTCTGGCCAGCCTCGATAATGTCGCCCGCTTTTACAAGGACTTTAACGACAGTGCCCTGCATCGGCACCGTGATCTGGCTGGAGCCGGCCCCGGGGTCGGCGCGGGCTACGCCGCCACCAGCCGCGCCCCCGACGTAGCCTCCGCGGTCGGCGTGCTCCGGCTTCGCCACCGGCCGCGGCTCGGGCGTTGCCGGTACCCACACACTGACGGCGAAGCGCCGGCCGCCAACTTCAACCTCGACGTCCTTTCGCTCCTCGGCCTCTGGTGCCTGAGCGACGTTCGCCGCCGGAGCGATGCCCGAGAGGTCCACCCGATCGCTTAGCCAAGCGGTCGAGTGCCTAACCTCGATGAAGTCGGGGTCCGCCAGCACGGCCAGGTGAGCGGGGATGGTTGTGGCCACTCCGGCGATCTCGGTTTCCGAGAGCGCACGCAGGAGCCGGCTCCGGGCGCTCTCCCGGTCCGGTCCCCAGGCCACCACTTTGGCGAGAAGGTTGTCGTAGTAGGGGCTGACATCGTCGCCCTCGGCATAACCAGCGTCGGTACGCGCCCACGGCCCGCCTGCAGCCCGAAAGCGGGTTATGGGCCCAGGTGTAGGGGTGAACCTGCCGCCGGCAGGGTCCTCGGCGTTTACACGCGCCTCGATCGCGTGGCCGCGTAGGTGGACGTCGTGCTGTGAAAACGGCAGCGGTTGACCGGCAGCCACGAGGAACTGGAGGCCCACGAGGTCCAGGCCCGTCACCATTTCGGTGACCGGGTGCTCGACTTGCAGCCGGGTGTTCATTTCCAGGAAGTAAAACTCCCCGTCCTGGTAGATCAGCTCGACGGTCCCGGCGTTCTCATAGCTGCAGGCGCGGGCCACCCGGACCGCGCCGTCGCACATCGCTGCCGCCACGGCGGGGGGAAGATCAGGCGCCGGTGCTTCTTCGACCAGCTTCTGGTAACGCCGTTGAACCGAGCAGTCCCGGGTGCCCAGGTGGACGACGTTGCCGTGCGAGTCCGCGATGACCTGCACCTCCACGTGGCGCGGCCAGGAGAGGAACCGCTCGACGTAGCAGTCGGCGCGCCCGAACGCGGCCTCGGCCTCACGCTGCGCCGACTCGAGGGCGCCGGCCGCTTCACCTGCCGAACCAACGACGCGCATCCCCCGGCCACCTCCACCGAAGGCCGCCTTGATGGCTACGGGCCAGCCGTACGCGTCGCCGAAGTCGACCACCTCTTGCGGCCCGGCCAGCGAACGGTGCGTCCCTGGCACCGGGGGGACGCCAGCGTGGGCGGCTGCCTCTCGGCTGGTTATCTTCGAGCCCATAAGCTCGATCGTCTCGGGGGGCGGCCCCACCCAGGTCGCTCCGGCCGCAATGACAGCCCGGGCGAAGCCGGCGTTCTCCGCCAGGAACCCGTAGCCCGGGTGAACTGCGTCGGCACCGGAGCGCGACAGGACGCCGATCAGCTTTTCCGTCGAAAGGTAGCTCTCCTTCGCGCTCGCTCCTCCCAGGAGGTAAGCCTCGTCGGCGGCCTTCACGTGCATAATTCCGCGGTCCGCCTCGGAGTACACGGCCACCGAGGCGATCCCCAAGTCCCGGCAGGTACGCGCGACCCTGACGGCGATCTCGCCGCGGTTGGCGATCAGGACCTTTGTAATGGGAGCGCCCAACACTTTGGGGCAGTCTGCCAGGCTGGGCCTATGTCCGTCGATCCAGGGCCCGTCGCTCCAGGGCCCGTCGTTCCCGTCCTGGGGCACCAACAGCTCGCTCGGCTCGCCGGCTCCCGCTTCGCCCAGGTCGTCCAGTTGGCTGAGACCACCTCCACTAATTCCGTGCTGGTAGGCAACGCCGAAGGCGGGGCTCCCGAGGGTATGGTCGTGGTCGCCGACTACCAAACCGCCGGCCGCGGACGCTTCGAGCGTCGGTGGGAGTCCCCCCCGGGGAAATCGCTCCTGTTCTCGGTGCTTCTTCGCCCTAGCCGCGAAGAACTGCCGCCAGCGCGCCGCCACCTAGCCGTCGCGGCGGTGTCGCTGGCGCTTGTCGAGGCGGCGAGGGATGTTGCAAGAGTCGCGGTCCAGCTCAAGTGGCCGAACGACCTCGTCGTCCGCAACGGCACGGCCGCCAACCGCACGGCCAGCGACGAGAAGGTCGCCGGCGTCCTGGCCGAAGCAACCTCTGACGGCGCGATCGTCATCGGCGCCGGGGTCAATGTGGCCTGGGCGCCCGCGCCGCTCGAGCGCTCCGGGGCACCAGCGGCGACTTGTCTCGACGCTGTGGCCGGCCGACCCGTCCAGCGGGGCGATTTGCTGGTGAGCGCGCTCCTGGCGCTGGGCCACCTCTACGGTCATTGGGACCTCGTGAGCAGGTTGTACCGGGAGAACTGCTCAACCGTCGGGCGCAGGGTCACGGTCAGCTTTGCGGGCCACCAGCCTGACCTCGTCGGTACCGCGACCGCGGTCGACGAGGACGGGCGCTTGGTGGTTAGGGGCCCACAGGGCGGCACCGTAGCCGTGGCTGCGGGCGACGTAACCCACGCGTGGGGACCGTGAGGCCCTAGCCTCTCGAGGTAATGAAGGCACTCGTGCTGTCCGGGGGCGCTGGGACGCGGCTGCGCCCGATCACCCACACGCGGGCTAAGCAGTTGGTGCCTGTCGCCAACAAACCCGTCCTTTTCTACGGCCTGGAGGCGATCGCGGGGGCTGGGATCAAGCAGGTCGGCATGGTCGTCGGTGACACCGCAGCGGAGATCAAGGCAGCCGTCGGGGACGGTTCGACCTGGGGTTTGGAGGTCACCTACCTACAGCAGGAAGCTCCCCTCGGGCTGGCCCACGCCGTGCTGATCGCTCGGGAGTTCCTTGGCGACGACGACTTCGTCATGTACCTGGGCGACAACCTCCTTCAGCAGGACCTCGGCGATTTCGTCGCCCGGTTCGAAGCGCAGCGCTCGCGGGCGACGGCTCCCCGCCTCGGCGACGAAGGGCCGCTGCTTGCGGCTGCGCAAATCCTGCTGGCGCACGTGGAGGACCCGCAGCGCTTCGGGGTGGCGGAACTGGACGCGAGCGGCCACGTCCTGCATTTGGTCGAAAAGCCGGAAGTCCCTCCCTCGGACCTTGCCCTCGTGGGCGTCTACCTCTTCGACGCCCAGATCCACGAGGCGGTGGCCTCGATAAAGCCGTCCGGGCGCGGCGAGCTCGAGATCACCGACGCGATCCAATGGCTCATCGACGCCGGGAACCTGGTGCTCTCCGAAGTGCTGGCCGGCTGGTGGATCGACACCGGCAAGCTCACTCCCTTGCTGGAGGCCAACCGGCTGCTCCTCGAAGGGGTCGAGCGCCGCATAGAGGGCGAAGTCGACTCCGAAACCCAGCTAGACGGGCGGGTTGTTGTCGAAGCCGGAGCCCGTCTGGTCCGCAGCCATGTGCGCGGCCCGGCCATCATCGGGCCCAGAGCAGAAGTGGTCGACAGCTTCATTGGGCCGTTCAGCGCGATCGGGCCGGACTGCCTGATCCGCAACTCAGAGATCGAGCATTCCGTGCTCCTCGGCTCCACGCGGGTCCTCGACGCAGGCCGAATAGAGGACTCGCTCCTCGGCTACAACGTCGAGGTGACACGCAGCGCGCGCCGGCCTCGGGCGACGCGGCTGATGTTGGGCGACCACTGCTTAGTGGACCTTTCCTAGGTTTTCCCTACTAGCCTCGCGGGCCATGAGGCTTTTTGTGACAGGCGGTGCCGGGTTCATCGGCTCCAATTACGTCCGCTGGGTGCTGGCGAACACTGACGACGAGGTCACCGTTTACGACGCCCTCACCTATGCCGGCAGCCGCTCCACCTTGCGCGACGTTGAGGAGACTTACGCGGGCCGCTACCACTTCCTCCACGAAAATATCTGCGACCTGGCTGCCCTCGACTTGGCACTGCCCGGCCAAGATGCGGTAGTCCATTTCGCAGCGGAGAGCCACGTCGACCGCTCGATCACCGGACCGGAAAGCTTCGCGATGACAAACTGCGTCGGCACCAACCTCGTCCTGCACGCCGCCAGGCGCGCAGGTGTCGAACGGGTTGTCCATATTTCGACAGACGAGGTTTACGGGTCGGTAGAAGATGGCTCTTCTGCAGAGGGTGACCGGCTGGAGCCGCGTTCTCCGTATTCTGCCTCAAAGGCAGGTTCGGACCTGATCGCGCTTTCTTACTACACGACTTACGGTTTCCCGGTCCTCGTAACCCGGTCGTCGAACAACTTCGGGCCGTGGCAATACCCTGAGAAAGTAATACCTCTTTTCATGACCAACCTCCTCGATGACAAGAACGTCCCGCTCTACGGCGACGGCCTCAACCAGAGGGACTGGCTGTTTGTGGAGGACAATTGCGCAGCGATCGATGCAGTGCTGCGTTCTGGGGCACCAGGCGAGATTTACAACATCGGAGGTGGTAACGAGCTCACGAACCGGGTGCTGACCGACAAATTGTTGGGACTGGCCGGCGCCGGGCCAGAACGGGTCACCTATGTCACGGACCGTTTGGGCCACGACCGCCGGTACTCGATCAGTTCCAGCAAAGTACGCGCGCTTGGTTGGAAGCCCGAAAGTGACCTCGACGATGCGCTTCGCCGGACCTTTGCGTGGTACAGGGACAACCGTTGGTGGTGGGAGCCGCTCAAGTGAGGGTGCTTGTCACGGGGGCCGCCGGCCAAGTTGGACGCGAGGTCGTCGAGCTGCTTGGCGCATCCCCGCACCATGAGTGCCTCGCGCTCGGCAGTTCGGAACTGGATATCTCGAGTCGCGAACGCGTGCTCCAGGTAGCGGGGGAGTGGGTGCCGGAGGTGATAATAAATGCGGCCGCATTTACCGCGGTGGATGCCTGCGAGAGCCAGCTGGACAAAGCCTTTGCAGTGAACGCGCTCGGCCCGCGCAACCTGGCTGAGGGGGCGCGCATGGTTGGCGCCCATCTCGTGCACATTTCCACCGATTATGTTTTCGACGGCACGTCGCCGTCTCCGTACCTGGAATGGAGCCCCACTAACCCCTTGTCCGCATATGGCCGTTCTAAATTGGCCGGAGAACAAGAGGTCCTCCTCTTGCTGCCAGGGGCAGCCGTCGTCCGAGCCTCTTGGGTCTGCGGCCGTTACGGCTCCAATATGGTGAAGACGGTGCTGCGCCTCGCCGCCGCGCCAGGGCCATTGCGTTTTGTCGACGACCAACGTGGTTGCCCGACTTTTGCCGACGAGTTGGCCGGGATGCTCGTACAGTTGGCAGTTTCTCGTATGCCCGGCATTTTCCATGTGACCAACCAGGGCCCGACATCGTGGTACGGCTTCGCGCGAGATGTCCTTGCAGCGGCAGGTCAGGGGGCGGAACGGGTCGAGCCGATCAAGACCGCCGACCTGGGCCCGCCTCGGCCGGCGCCGAGGCCCGCTAATTCGGTGCTCGACAACGCCGCCTTGCGATTGCTTGGGATCCCTCTCCTTGCCGATTATCACGAGCCGCTGGAGCGCACGGTCAAGTACCTGCTTTCGATGCCGTGAGCGGGCCCAGGCCGTGAG
>Ga0209415_10014495_pt1 | contig 12867 bp, 12 predicted proteins | sample PeaSoiSIISIP2007_FD_187696 | JGI IMG/M metagenome (GOLD analysis project Ga0209415, IMG submission 187696) | Peat soil microbial communities from Weissenstadt, Germany - SII-SIP-2007 (SPAdes) (version 2) | ecosystem: Environmental > Terrestrial > Soil > Wetlands > Peat | place: Germany...
CGAAGAGCGGACGAGAGAGGAAACAAACTGTCCACTGAAGCGGGTCAGGTCCACACTACGACGACGACCTGATCGAGTGCGACGCGACGGCGATGAATGGCGCCGGTGAACGGCAGAAGCAGGTCGAAGGCCACATCTACAGTCCCTGCGCCGAGCTCCGCCTCGAGATCGCGGCGGTTCACATACACGGTGTTGATCTCGATGCCGGGCGCGGTCCGGGCGACCCTCTCCATGAACCCGGGCAGTAGGCTCGCCTCAAGGACGTCGCGCACGGCGATAGCAAAGCGATTGCTGGCGACAGCCGGATCAAAGCGCTCAGCGTCGTTCAGCACCGTCTCCAACCCGCGCAGCGCCTGCCGCAACGGGCCGATCAGGTTGCGCGTGAGCGGCGTCGGTGTGACCGCACGCCCCTCCCGGACGAATAGGGGATCACCAAACAGTTCGCGCAGTCGGCCCAGAGCGTGGCTGATCGCCGGCTGCGTCAGGTTGATTCGCTTGCTGGCTCGGGTGATTCCGCCTTCGGTATAAATGGCGTCGAGAATGATCAAAAGGTCGAGATCAATGCGGTTTCTGCGCATTTCACTTATGGGAAGCGATTACCAACATTTATTTGTTTCATCGTATCCGGCGTCCTATCCTGATGGCAATCTACCACCGAGGGCCCATGGGAGAGATCTACCTGGTCCGCCATGGCCAGGCGTCTTTTGGCGCCCCCGATTACGACCAGCTCTCCGAGCTCGGGTTTAAACAGTCGCGCCGCCTGGGTCGGTGGTTCGCGGAAACCGGCCACCGGTTTGATCTTGCGGTGACCGGCACGCAGCGGCGCCACATCCAGACCGCCGAGATCTGTCTTGCCACACTCCAGTCGCCCGTGCTGCAGATGGCGGATCCGGACCTCAACGAGTACGACCACCGCGAGATGCTCGCGCTCCATGACAACCGGCTGGCCACGCCTGAGGCCATTCGCGCAGTGATCAACGTCAATCCTAATCCGCGTCGGGCGTTTCAGGACCTGTTCGCGGCAGCGTTCGCGCGCTGGATGAGGAGTAACCGCGAAGATGAATACGCCGAGTCGTTCGGGGGGTTCCGGCGGCGTTGCCTCGAAGCGCTCGATCGGCTCATCGCCGCCTCCTCTCGTTCCGCGCGGATCATCGTTTTCACCTCGGGTGGTCCGATCGCCGTGATCGTACAGCGCGTGCTGGGGCTTGCGGACGAGCGGGTCGGCGCACTGAATTTCTCACTCGTGAATGCGGCCGTGACCACGCTTCGCTTCCGTCCTTGGGAGCTGAGTCTCCTCACGTTGAACAATTTCCAGCATCTGCAGCACGCGGGTACCGCCGAGCTCGTCACCTATCGTTAGACGCATCCACGATGAAAGCGCTCATCTGCAAGGCATGGGGGTTACCCGAGACTCTCGTCGTCGAGGACATTCAAGATCCCGTCGCTGGACCCGGACAGGTCGTGATTCGCGCTCATGCCGCGGGCGTGAATTTCCCCGACGCGCTCATTATCCAGAACAAGTATCAATTCACGCCAGCGCTGCCCTTCGTGCCGGGCAGCGAGTGCGCCGGCGTGGTCGAGAGCCTCGGAGAAGGGGTCGAGCATGTGAAGCCGGGGGATCGGGTGATCGCCATCACCGAATCGGGCGCTTTCGCGGAGAAAGTGCGGGCGGCTGCGGATGCGCTGATCCCGCTGCCCGAGGGCATCGATTTTGCCACGGGTTCGGCGTTTCTCCTGACCTACGGCACGGCTTATCACGCGCTCACCGATCGCGCCGCTCTCAAGGCAGGCGAGACGCTGCTGGTGCTCGGTGCATCAGGGGGCGTTGGCATCGCCGCCATCGAGATCGGCAAGGCGGTCGGCGCACGCGTTATCGCTGGCGCTTCTACTCCACAGAAGCGTGCGATTTGCCGCGACCACGGGGCCGACGATGTGATCAATTATGCCGGAGACCTCAAGCAGTCGCTCGCCCCGCTGACCGGCGGCAGAGGCGTCGATGTGATCTTCGACCCGGTGGGTGGTCCCTTTACCGAGACCGCGTTGCGCAATTGCGCCTGGCGGGGACGTCATCTCATCATCGGTTTTGCGACCGGCGAGATTCCGCGCGTGCCCGCGAACCTTGCGCTGGTCAAGGGATGTTCACTGATCGGCGTGTTCTGGGGTCGCTACGTGAAGAGTGAGCCGGCGGCCTGGGTGGATGATCTGCGCACTCTCTTTGCGTGGCTGCGCGAAGGCCAGCTCCGCCCGCATGTTGAGAAGCGCTACCCCCTCGAGCGGGGCTCTGAAGCGCTAGCAGCGCTCCTTGCCCGCCAGGTTTCAGGCAAATTGGTCATCACTCCGGTGCCGCAGTGAGTGATCGGTTCGCGGAGTTCATCGGCACATGCCCGGTCGAAGAGCGCCTGCGCCTGAACCTGGGCGCGCTCGAGACCTGGATGCGCGCGCATCTTGAGGACTTTCGCGGCGATAGCCTCAGTGCCAGTCAGTTCAAGGGAGGGCAGTGCAACCCGACTTATCTCGTCAGCAGCGGCGAGCGCCGCTGGGTGCTCCGGCGTAAGCCACCCGGCAAACTGCTCGCATCCGCTCATGCTGTCGACCGCGAATACCGTGTGATCACAGCATTGTCGCACTCCGGTGTGTCGGTTCCGCGCACCTACGGTCTGTGCCTGGACGAGAGCGTGATCGGCACTGTGTTCTATCTGATGGACTACGTCGAAGGCCGCGTGTTCTGGGATCCGACGCTGCCGCAGCTTCCCCGCGGCGAGCGGACGCAGGTGTTCGACGAGATGAACCGCGTGATCGCGACGCTGCATGCGCTCGATCCGAAGGCCTGCGGCCTCGCCGATTTTGGCAAGCCTGGCAACTATCTCGCCCGCCAGATCGAGCGCTGGACGCATCAGTACAAGGCCTCGTCCGCGCCTCGCATCGAGGCCATGGACCGGCTGATCGAGTGGTTACCGCTCAATCTCCCGCCGGGCGAGGAGGCGGCGCTGGTGCACGGCGACTATCGGCTCGACAACCTGATCTTCCATCCGAGCGAGCCACGCATGTTGGCGGTGCTCGACTGGGAGCTCTCAACGCTCGGGCATCCGCTAGCGGATTTTTCGTACCACTGCATGACCTGGCATCTCCCGCCCGGTGCCTTTCGCGGGTTAGGGACCACAGATCTCAGCGCACTCGGCATCCCCTCGGAGAGCGACTATGTTGGCGCCTACTGCCGGCGTGTCGGTCGCGGGCCGATCGACCCCCTACTCTGGGAATTCTGTCTCACCTACAACCTGTTTCGACTCGCCGCGATTCTCCATCGAATCCTGGGCCGGGTGACCGACGGGACGGCGGCGAGCGTGCGGGCGCAGGAGGCTGGCCGCGCCGCGCCGAGCATTGCCGCGCTCGCCTGGGCGAAAGCGCAGCGCATCGAGGGACGGCACTGAGCCCTACCGGAATTCTCAAGGAGTTAGCGTATGAGCTTTGATCCTTCCGCCAAGACCGCTGCGCTCAGCGAGCGGCTGACCCGATTCATGCAAGCCCATGTTTACCCGAATGAGGCTCGTTTCGCCGCGGAGATTGCGGCGGGGGATCGCTGGCAGCCGACACGGCTGATGGAAGAGCTGAAGAGCAGGGCGCGGAGCGAGGGACTCTGGAACCTCTTCCTGCCAGAGTCGGACCGCGGTGCGGGTCTTACCAACCTTGAATACGCCCCACTCTGCGAGATCATGGGTTGGGTCTGGTGGGCGCCCGAAGTGTTCAACTGTTCAGCGCCTGATACCGGCAACATGGAGGTGCTGGTGCGGTACGGGAGCGAGACGCAGAAACAGCAATGGCTGGCGCCGCTTCTTGAGGGGCGCATCCGCTCATGCTTCGCCATGACCGAGCCAGCGGTTGCCTCTTCGGATGCGACGAATATTGAGGCCTCGATACGCCGCGACGGCGATACCTACGTGATCAACGCGCGCAAGTGGTGGGCCTCCGGAGCCAATGACCCGCGCTGCAAGGTTTTCATCTTCATGGGCAAGACTGACCCGGATAACCCTAACCGGCATCGCCAGCAGTCGATGATCATCGTGCCGCGCGAGGCGCAGGGAATCACCGTGCTCCGTCACCTGACCGTGTTCGGTTATGACGATGCGCCGCACGGCCATGCCGAGGTTCTGTTCGAGAACGTTCGCGTCCCGGCCAGCAACATTCTGCTGGGCGAGGGCCGCGGCTTCGAGATCGCACAGGGGCGGCTGGGACCCGGACGCATCCACCATTGCATGCGCCTCATCGGGCTTGCCGAGCGGGTGCTCGAAGGCATGTGCCGCCGGACGCTGAAGCGGGTCGCCTTCGGTAAGCCCATTGCAGCTCAGGCGGTTACGCTCGAGCGCATCGCCGAGGCGCGTATCCTGATTGATCAGGCACGGCTGCTGACGCTCAATGCCGCGCACAAGATGGACACAGTTGGCAATAAAGTCGCAGCGAAGGAGATCGCCATGATCAAAGTGGCAGCACCCAACATGGCCTGCCAAGTGATCGACTGGGCGATCCAGGCTCACGGCGGCGGAGGCGTTTCGGATGACTTTGGACTTGCGCTCGCGTACGCGCACGCCCGCACGCTGCGACTGGCGGACGGTCCTGATGAGGTCCACCGCAGCCAGATAGGTAAGCTCGAATTGCGGCGCTACGAATCGCGCGCCTCGGCATGAGGCCCGAGGCGCTGGATCTTACAGGCTACCGAGCCTTGATCGGCCGGGAGCTCGGCGTTTCTGCCTGGCACGAAATCACACAGGCGACGATCGATGCGTTTGCCCAACTGACCGTCGATCATCAGTTCATCCACGTCGACCCCGTGCGAGCCCGTGCCACAGCCCTTGGGGGCACTGTGGCCCACGGCTTTCTGACAGCTTCGTTGCTCAGTCACTTCGCTTACCAAGTTGTGCCCCCACTCGCAGGGGCCGCGATATCGCTCAACTACGGTTTCGAGAAGCTGCGGTTCCTGGCTCCCGTCCCCGCTGGTGCCAGGGTTCGCGGCCGCTTCGCCGTAAAGGACCTTCGGGAGCGCCGCTCCGGCGAATGGCTATTGGTGCTCGACGTGCGGGTTGAGATCGAAGGGAACGAAAGGCCGGCGCTGGTCGCGGAGTGGCTGAATGTCTGTTCGTGATGACACCGCCACTACGGTTCACGCGGCGGTCATCACCGTTCCGAATCGCTCCAGGTGGTGGTCCCGATCGCCAAAGCTCGCATCGATGAGCCTCAACCGCTTGAAGTAGTGGGAGGTCGCCAGCTCATCGCTCACTCCCATGCCGCCATGGAGCTGGACCGCTTCCTGGCCAACGAAGCGCGCCGAGCGGCCCACGAGGAACTTTGCCGCCGACATCGCGCGGCGACGTTCCATCTCATCGCTCACCGCGAGCTTGGCCGTCGCGAGATAACTCATCGAGCGTGCCAGCTCTGCGTGCAGCAGCATGTCTGCCATTCGATGCTGCAGAGCCTGGAAACTGCCGATCGGCACGCCGAACTGTCGGCGAGACTTCACGTAGGTAAGGGTGAGGGCGAGGAGTGCGTCCATCGCGCCGACCGCCTCGGCGCACAGTCCCGCGACGGCCGCATCGCTCGCCGCTTCAATCAGCGGCGAACCACCGCCCTCAGCCCCGATCAGCGCGTCGGCCGGCAGGCGAGCTCCATCGAAGTCAATCTCGGCGACGCTCGAGCCGTCATGAGTCATGAGCGCCGTGCGTGTGGTTCCCGCGCTCGCGCCGGGCACGAGAAACAGTGAATGGCCGGCTGCGGTTCTGGCCGAGACCACCAGGAAATCGGCACCCACACCATCCGTGACCATTACCTTGCGCCCGCGCAGCACCCAGCTCGCACCCTGGCGCACCGCACGGGTCGCAACTGCATCCAATTCCCAGCGCGAATGCGGCTCGCCATGTGCGAATGCGATTCTCACCGCTCCAGAAGTGATGTCCCGCAGGAGCCGCTGCTGCGCCGTGTTTCCGGCGCGAACGAGGATCCCGGCGCCGACCACCGCGCTCGATAGATATGGCTCGATGACGAGCGCCCGCCCCAATTCCTCCATCACCACCATGGCATCAAACGCACTGCCGCCGATCCCTCCCAGTTCTTCCGGGATCCAGAGCCCTAGGATTCCGAGCTCCGCCAGCTGACGCCAAACTTCCGGATCGCACCCTGTGCCTGAGCGCGCGATGGCGCGGCGACGGTCCAGCGTATAGGTCTCCGCCAGGAACCGCCGCAGTGAGTTGCGAATCTGGATCTGTTCTTCCGTGAACGTGAAGTCCATGGTCGCTCACAGTCCCAGCATGTGGCGAGCGATGATGTTGCGCTGGATCTCGTTCGAGCCGGCGTAGATCGACACCTTGCGACAGTTGAGGTAGCGGGCCGTGATGCCAATGCCTTCCGGAGGACCTGCAACCGAGCCGTTCCAGTCTGGCGCGAGTGCCTGCGGCTGATGCAGCGCGGCATAGGGGCCGAGAGCCTCCATGGCGAGTTCCGAGATCGTCTGCTGGATCTGGCTGCCCTGGAGTTTGAGGAGTGAAGCTTCGGGTCCTGGTGTGTGGCGCTCGCGGTCCATCGCAATGACCCGCAGAGCCATGACCTCGAGTGCTATGAGGTCGATCTCGACTTCGGCGATCCGGTCGCGGAAGCGTGGCATTTCGATGAGGGGCAGGCCACTGCCAGTCGGCGCAGCGGCGGCGATCGCCTTCAACTCCCGCAGTGCGCGCTTGCTTGGGCCCAGCGCGGCGTTCGAGACACGCTCGTGACCGAGCAGGAACTTCGCGTAGGTCCAGCCCTTGTTCTCCTCGCCGATGCGGTTCGCGACGGGAACCTCGACTTCATCGAACCAAACTTCGTTGATCTCGTGCTCGCCATCAAGCATGAAGATTGGACGCACCGTGATGCCGGGCGTTTTCATGTCGATGAGGAGGAAGGAGATGCCCATCTGCGGGCGACCCTCGGTCGAGGTTCTCACGAGGCAGAAGATCCAGTTGGCGTGCTGGGCGAGCGTGATCCAGGTCTTCTGGCCGTTCACTATATAAGCATCGCCGCGGCGCTCGGCGCGGGTCTTGAGCGAGGCAAGATCGGATCCGGCGCCGGGCTCAGAGTAGCCCTGGCACCACCAGTGCTCGCCATTGAGAATGCGCGGCAGGAAGTACTCCTGCTGCGCCTGATTGCCAAAGGTCATGATGACGGGCGCCACCATGCGCGGGCCGAAGGACAGCACGGGCGGTGCTCCGGCAAGAGCGCATTCTTCTTCGAAGATGAGCTCGCGCGCGGGATCCCACTCCTGGCCCCCGAATCTCCTAGGCCAGCTCGGAGCGACCCAGCCGCGCGTGTTCAGGATCCGCACCCAGGTCAGGTAATCCTCGCGGTCGAGACGCTTGTGGCCGAGCACTTTGTCCCGGATGGCGTGCGGTAGCTCCGCGACGACGAACGCTCGGACCTCGTTGCGGAAACGATCTTCTTCCGGGGAAAAATTAAGATCCATCGCGCATCCTCATCAGCGGTTGCCGCTGCCGGCGGCTCCCCCGACGTTGGTCGTCAGCCCAAGCGTGAACAGCTCGGAAATTTCTCTCGCGATGTGCCGCTGGCCAGCCTCATCGACGGCCACGATGCCTTTCACGAGCCAGGTCGAGGCTCCAGGAAGAATTAACATCGTCGCATGAAGGTCGACGTCGCGCAGAGATCCCTCCTGAACCCCTGCCGAGAATAGCTTGGAGAACCCGTCGATCAACTCGCCCGAGAGTTCGGTGACATCGGACCTGGCACGGGGCGAGAGCGATTCATACCCCACCATGGGCCGCAACGGCTGGATATCCTCGCGCAGCTGAACGATCGATGCCGCCTCGTGATAGGCAGTCACTCGGTAGAGGTACAACGCTCCGGATTCGTTGGCCTTGGCAAGGAGGTACAGGAAAATCTCGTAGCTGCGTCGATAGCAGGCGGCGAGCAGAGCTTCCTTGTCGCCGACGTGGCGGTATAGGGCGCGCTTCGTCGCTCCCACGGCCGCCGCTATCTCGTCGAGCGATGTGGCGTCGAGGCCCTTTCGATTGAAGAGCCGGGAGGCGGTCACGAGGATCCGTCGCCGTTTCTCCTGAGCGATCGATTCCTGGTCGAAGACGCTAAAGGTGCCGATCGACAGTGGTGTGAGGTCGATGGCTTCAACGTCGGGAGCAGCACGCCGATCCGTGGACCAACCGTGCGTAAGGAGATCCTTCGCAACTGCGGTGAGGCCGTCCCGTGAGACAGGTTGGAGCGCCGATGACGAGCGCGGGGCAACCGGCAGCCAGAAGACAATACTAATAATTGTGCGGGCGACCACCAGGGCATCACATGGCCGCACTTCACCACGCCGAACTCCCGCATCGATGACCGTCGCTAACCGTGCGACCGCACCCTCGTACAGGCTTAGTACGGTTTGGCGCGGCACGCTCTGCAGAATGCCGATCTCGCTCAGAGCGGCGAGCTCCGGCGCGTCTTGCGCGAGCGCAAGATCGAGGAAATACCCGAGAATCTCGAGGGCCGCCCCGCCTTTTTCCACGGCCGCGCCGAGATGCAGCAGGATGATCTCGCAGGATCGCCGATAGGTCTGGAAGACCAGGTCCTCAAGATCTTTGACGTAGTAGTAGAGAGCGGGTCGGGATACCCCTCTCCGGTCGGCGATCTCACCGAGGGTGGTGAGAGACACTCCCTTAGCATTCAATGACTTAGCGGCTTCATCGAGGATTTGATCCAGCCGCGAGCTGCCTGGGGATCCCGGTGGCCTTGTTTTGCGACGCGATAGGGCCTTCATCGCTGCGTAGTTTATGTACGAGTCCCCGCGAATACCAGAACGTAAAAATTAATTGACACGGCGCTTTCGTTTGAGGAACTATCAGCACCCGAACGTAAAACTATGCGTGCTCAGGGTACCTCAAGCCCGCTTGCTTGGACCAGAGGGAGGGGATATGAAGACGCCACAATTCGTATCGGCACGGTGTGCTCTAGCGCTCGTCACTGCGTGCGCGATAGCGGCTCCGGCCCTCGCCCAGACCACAACCCCACCGGCGCAGGCGAGCGATGCGACCTTTACGCTTCAGGAGGTCGTTGTCACGGCGGAGAAGCGCGCACAGAACATTCAGGAAGTGCCGGCGGCCATTTCGGCGCTCGGGTCCGACGCCCTGCAGACGCGCGGCATTCAGGACGTTGCGGCGCTCCAGTTTCAAACACCTGATTTCATGGTAGGCAATTCCGTGCAAGTCACCGAGATCAGCATCCGCGGCGTGGGAATGAACCTGGTCGATCCAACCATCCACCCGGGCGTAGCCGTGTACGCGGACGGGATCTACCAGACGCGCACTGCGGCCACGGGGCTCGATCAGATCGATCTGGATCGCGTTGAAGTGCTTCGTGGGCCGCAGGGCACGCTCTATGGGCGAAACGCGACCGGCGGAGCCGTCAACTTCATCACGACAGACCCCACCGACAAGTTCGAAGGGCAGTTGATCGCAGGGTATGCAAGCTACGATGCATACCACGCCCAAGCCCTGTTGAACGCACCCATCAATGACCGTCTGCGCGTCCGCCTGGTCGTCGACGAGGACGACCAACAGAACGGGTTCATCAAGAACGTCATTGCGGGAGGTCCGAGCGTCGATGATCACAAGACACTCGCGGCGCGTCTGAAGGTCGCCGCGGATCTTTCAGACACAGTCACCCTGCTGCTGGCGCTCGACGCTGCGAACGGCAGTGGAGCCAGAGATTACCTTCTCACACAAGCCCTGCCGGGCGCGGCGGCCACCGGTCCGCGCCAGACCAGCGCCAATATTCCCAGCACCAGCGACCTGAACTCGTGGGCCGCGAGTGCGACGCTCACGTGGAATCTGGGACCAGTCAAATTCAAATCCCTGACCAGCTATACGTCCTACCGGTACGACAACAGCTACGACGGCGATGGCACCAATCTCAACATCTTTGCAGTCACGGACCAGAACAAGTCGGATACCTTCAGTCAGGAATTCAATCTGTCGGGGGAGGGCGCAGGTTTCGACTGGGTGGCGGGGCTTTTCTACCTCCGTGACAGTTTGAACTTGGGCGAGCAATTTCTCTTTCCGTCGGGTTTTGCAACGTTGCCGTCCGACTCGTTCTTAGCCATCGGCGCGACTCCGTATGAGACCACTTCCTACGCAGCTTTCGTGGACGGCGACTATCACCTCACAGATCACTTGAAGATTCTCGCTGGAGCCCGGTATTCCAAAGAATCACAGGATGTGACCGAAACCAATGCCTTCGGCCTACAAACAGCGGTGGGCAATATTCCACTGTTTGCCGAGTGTACGGATCTGAATACCAAACTGGATTTCAACGCCTTCACGCCGCGCGGCGGACTGCAGTATGACTTCAACAGGGACCAGAACGCCTTCTTCACCGTTTCGCGGGGGTTCAAGGCCGGTGGCGTCAATGAGTCCGCATGTGCGGACAACACCTACGACCCGGAGAAAATCACGGACTACGAGCTGGGACTCCGGAACCGCTGGCTCAGCGGGCGACTCTCCGTCAACGCCACCGCTTTTTACTACGACTACAAGGACTTCCAGGTGCAGCAGATTGTCGGCTTCTCTTCCGACATCGTGAATGCTCCGTCCTCCACGGTTAAGGGCCTCGAACTCGAAGGCGTATGGGCGCCGGATGGGCACTGGGCGCTCAACGCGAATGCCTCAATGCTCGATGCCCGCTACGGCGCCGGGTTCATGAACATCGATGTGCTCAATCGTGCGGCAGGCGATCAGGATCTCCAGGGCAACTACTTGGATCGCGCGCCAAAAGCCTCAGGAAACTTGGGACTGCAGTACCGTACCGGCGAGTCCCTAAGCGGCCGCCTCACGGCGCGTGCCGACCTTTACATGACCACCAAGTACTACTTTCGCGAATTCAACACCCCGGGGGATACCCAGAACGGTTACAGCATCCTCAATCTGAGTATGGTGTGGGACAGCACCGGCGGGCGTTATTCGGCGCGGCTGTTTGCCAACAACGCGACCAACACTTGGTACATGACCACGATGTTTGGCAATGAAAACCTGGGAGCGCGTCAGTACAATCTAGGTGCGCCAGCGCAGTACGGCATCGCGCTTAAGGCGCGCTTCTAGTGCGGCCGAAGCGTGGGGCGGCACGACGATGAGCACGCAAGATGCCGCGGCAATCGCGGCGTTCAAGGAACAATGGCGCGCCGCGGATACGAATCGCAGCGGAAAACCGGTCTCGGTTGCAGAGCAGCGCGCGTCATTTGAGGAGTTCTTTGCGGCCGTCCCGCTCGCGCCGGGCTGTGTCGTCGCGGCGATCTCGCCGCCCGGACCTGCTGGCGAAACGATTACGCCCCCAGACGCGCTGCCCGGGTGCGCACTGCTGTATTTCCATGGCGGGGGATTCTTCTTCGGCAGTCTGAATACGCACCGACATCTGGTATCGCGCCTGGCGGCCGCTGCCGGTATCACTGGCTTCAGCATTGACTACCGCCTCGCCCCGGAGCATCAGCTTCCGGCCGCACTCGATGATGCACTCGCCGCTTATCGCTGGCTCGTGGGCCAAGGCCTTACGGGAAACCGCATCGTGTTGGTTGGCGACTCAGCCGGTGGCAACTTGGCAGCCGCAACGGCCTTACGACTGCGCGAAGCGAAATTGCCGAGACCCGGCGGGCTGCTTCTCATCAGCTCTTGGCTCGACCTAACACAGTCCGGCGCTTCCTATCAGCTCAGGGCCGCAGCGGACCCCATGCTTACGCACCACACTATGTGTGAAGTGGCGCGGATCTACGTTGGCGCGTTTGACGCGAGGCATCCCTGGGCATCGCCCATCAACGGCGAGCTGTCGGGGCTGCCTCCGGTCATGATTCAGGTTGGCACGGATGAGGTGTTGCTTAGCGAGTCGCTGGTCTTTGCCGAAAAAGCTGCGCTGCAGGGAATCGATGTACGTCTGCACGTATGGCCAGAGATGGTGCATGACTGGCCACTCTTTCACGCAATGCTGCCCCAGGGCACTCGCGCGATTGCCGAGGCAGGGCGTTGGATCAAGGAGACATTGGGATTCTCGTAACAGCCGTGCCTTAATAGCTATTGCACGATTCGAGAAAACAAAGGCTTACGATCACACTTCGCGTAATCCCTGTTAAGCCACCTCGAGAACCCTCCGCCACTTCGCCATCTCGTGCTCGTCCCCGATTCTTCCGGCGAGCTCGTGGCAGTACTGAAGCATCAGGTCGTAGTCCCGAAGCAGGCCGCGAGGCATCTCGTTACCTTCAGGATCTGCGATCGCATTCTGCGAGACAAGCCATCCGCGCCATTCGGGGGTCAGCACGAGCCGGTCGCGATGCAGCCGGAACAGCTTCGCCGCGGGTTTGCTGCGCTTCATGCGACCGGACTTGTAGGCGAAGGCGGTTGTGATTTCCAGTTGTAGATGGGAGTGTCACGCAAGTGGGGGTATCGGGCCTAGCATTGGGCAGGCGCATAACGTGACCGTGTCCGAAACCTCTGGTGCCAGCCGCGAAATCTATCAAGAAGCGTGCCGTTCAGGACCTCGGCTCGCACCTGCAGCAGGTAGTGCGCCCCAGCCGGGCTCCATCGCATCTGCTGCTTCTTGCCCATGCGATGATTGATTAGGTGGTTCATCACGGATTCTACGTGCGCAGTCGATATCCTTCCCCCCTCGGCCCGGGCTCCTGCGAAATTCGGTACCGCTCGCCGGTTGCCGCTGATGTAGCCCTGAAACTCAGAAATCGCACGATCGAGACGATTCGGCACATCGGCGAATCGGTCGGGCTCCCTCGCGATCCACTCGCGCGCATCCCGCTTCAGCAGCGTCAGCTCAATCAGCGCACGACCGGGCTGCCCTCGCCAGAGC
>Ga0209415_10014496_pt1 | contig 12866 bp, 9 predicted proteins | sample PeaSoiSIISIP2007_FD_187696 | JGI IMG/M metagenome (GOLD analysis project Ga0209415, IMG submission 187696) | Peat soil microbial communities from Weissenstadt, Germany - SII-SIP-2007 (SPAdes) (version 2) | ecosystem: Environmental > Terrestrial > Soil > Wetlands > Peat | place: Germany...
CCTATCGTCAGCGCTACCAACCGCAACAGATTGGGTTTCATTTGCATTCCTTTCCTTCCCGCCCGCAGCCCGCGACCGCAACTGCTTGGCGCTCAGTTCTAACAATGCTCGTAGATCGTCGACAGCTACTCGGCCCTTTCCGAAGGTGGTCCAAGGCCGACCTCATCCGGCCGGCCCTGAAAGGCTCCCCTTGCTGGGGCGCACGCGCTCGCTGCGCCGGCCGCCCGGTCCGTGCAGCCGGGTGTGACCGATTAAGAGACATTGGCAACCGTAATGCCGCAATCGCTTTATTGCGTCGTTCACACTACGTGCCGACCGACACGCATCGATGGAAGGCTTGCCTTCCAGACGGCGCAATAAAGCGATTGTGCCCTCCGTCACCTGATCACGCCGTCTTGGTCACTCCCCAGAAAAACGGTATGGGCCCCCTGACGATGCCGTTGACGTTCTTGCGCCATGCTTGGTGGCTCAGCCAGAGGCCGAGCGGCACGTGGACCACGTGTTCGAGCGCCGCTTGGTTGAGCCGGCGCATGATGGCCTGCTCATCGTCGCCGGACTTCGACTCGAACCAGGCTGCAACTTCCGCCTCGACCTGCGGATTATTCGGCCACCCGAACCACGCGTCGTCGCCATTCGCGCGAACAAATTTGTTGGTCGCCGGGTTGGTCCAATCGACGCCGGCCGACCACAGCGGAAACATGTGCCACCCGCCTTGTCCGGGCGGCGTCTTTTGTGCCCGCCGCGCCCCGACGGTACCCCAATCCACGGCAGCATAATCCACATTGATGCCGAGCCTTTTGAGGACATCCGCGGTCACGTCGCCGAACGCTTTGACGAAAGAGATATCCTGTGCCACCAGCGTGGTGACCGGCTGCCCCGCATAGCCGGCCTGCGCCAGCAATCGTTTCGCCGCGTCGAAATTCCTCGGCCCTTTCAGAATGTCCCCGCCTTGCTCGTTGTAGAGCGCCGTGCCCGGCGTGAAGAAACCGCGCATCGGCTTCCAAAGCCTGTCGTCGTCGACGATGGCACGCATGCAGTCCTCTTGGCTGACGGCCATCAGGAGGGCGCGACGCGCTCGCACGTCGTTGAAAGGCGGATACAGGTGGTTGATGCGCAGGAGAGCGACATTGCCGAGCGGGTCGGCAATGTCCACGATCACATTTCGGTTCTTCTTCAGCACCGGCACCAAATCTGCGATCGGCGTTTCCCACCAATCGACCTCGCCGCTCTGAAGCGCCGCGGAGGCTGTGGCGGGATCAGCGATCACGATCCACTCGACACGGTCGACCGAGAGCCGCTTGCCGCCGGCGAGCCAAGACGGTGCCTCCTGGCGCGGCGCGTAACCGGCGAACTTTTCGAATACCGCCTTGGCGCCGGGTACCCATTCGCTCCGCACGAAGCGCATCGGGCCGCTGCCGACATAGTCGCTGATCTGCCGAAACGGATCGGTAGCCGCAATCCGTTCCGGCATGATGAAGCAACACGGCGTGGCGTTTTTGCCGAGCGCCAGCAGCATTCGGGGAAACGGCCTTTTCAATATCCAGCGGAAGGTCCGGTCGTCGACGGCGGTCAATTCGTTCTGGAGCGCCGTCACCATCAATCCGAGTTGATCGCGCGCCGCCCAACGCCTGATGCTGGCCACGACGTCTTTCGCGAGGACCGGCTCATTGTCGTGAAACCTGAGTCCGGTGCGAAGACGGAACGTCCAGGTGAGCCCGTCCGGCGACACCTCCTCGGCCTCGACCATCTGGCGCTGCGGCTTGAGCTGGTCGTCGACCCCATAGAGCGTATCCCACACCAGCACCGCCGCATTGCGCACCACGAACTGCGTCGTCCAGATCGGATCGAAATTGGCGAGATCAGCCTGCGGCACGAAGCGCAATGCACGTGCCGCCGCCCTCTGCGAGATCGCCGGTGTCGCGAACCCGGTCATCGCGAGCCCGCCCGCGCCGGTGGCCGCCTTCAAGAACGCTCGGCGATCCATGATTTATCCCCACTTGCTGTTCGGTCAGTCGAAATGCGATCAATTTCCGCAGAAGCCCCCCGGCGACGCGCCGACCACGCGGTCCGTGCAGCCGGAAGTGATCCTGAGCAGTCCTTTGAGTCTGTGTGCCACCGACTTATTTTGTGGCGCACAAGCCTTTTCCGCTGTGAGGTGCAGTAGTAATTTTTCGCTCTTCGAATTCCCACCATCGGTCCCCTCCGGGGCGCAGGGAGAATATCATGCAGCGGTCAAGCTCGGCACAACTTCGCTGGAACATTGCGATCATAGTCGCAGCCGGACTTAATTTTTGGGCTGCTGACGGTGGCATGTCCGCTCAGGCAGCCGATGGTTGGATCGGGACCTGGTCCACGGCCGAAGTTGGGCGGCCGCTATCGCCACTTCCGCCGGCACCGCTACTTCCTCCCTTCATGGCAAACCGGTGTCCAGCCCCTCCGGCGTCGGCCGTAGTGCCGCCGCCGGGACAAGCCTTCGCCCCATTGCCGTTTACCCATTTCACCAACCAGACCCTGCGCCAGATCGTTCACACCACTATTGGTGGGGCGAAGGTGCGCGTGCTGATCAGTAATGCCTACGGAACCGCTCCCGTTACGATCGGTGCCGGCCATATCGCGCTCCGCGACAAAGAAGACTCGATCCGGGAGGCGTCGGCCGGCGCCCTCGCCTTCAGCGGCCGGCCGACCATGACGATCCCGGCGGGTGCCGTTGCGTACAGCGACCCGGTGAATTTGACCGTACCCGCAATGGCCGATCTGGCCATCGACCTCTATCTGCCGGGCAACACCGGCGGGGCGGCGATGTTTACCATGCATAACGGCGCCTTCCAGACCAACTATATCTCCGAAACAGGCAATCACGTCGGCAAGGCCACGCTGCCGAATGCCGCAAAAATTCAGAACTGGTTCTTGTTGTCGCGGGTCGAGGTGGCAGCGCCCGATGCGGCTGGTGCGATCGTTGCCTTTGGGGATTCCATCACCGACGGCACGCGCTCGACCCCCGACACCAATAGTCGCTGGCCCGATGTTCTCGCCCGACGGCTGCTGGGGCAGGGACAAAAGCTCGGCGTCCTCAATGCCGCCATCGCGGGAAATCGGATTCTGAGTGAACCCGATGTGCCGCCGGGCATCGATGTCCGTGCCGTCGCCGTGGGCGTCAATGCCCTGGCGCGCTTCGAGCGCCACGCGTTGTCGCAGCCGGGCATCACGCACATCGTGGTGATGGAAGGCATCAACGACATCGGCAACGCCCGCCAAAACCCGACGCCGACGGCGGAAGACCTCATCGCCGGCCACAAGCAACTGATCGAGCAGGCGCATACGCGCGGGCTGAAGATTTTTGGAGCAACGCTGACGCCGTTCTACGGCGCCGCCTATTACACCGAGGTCGGAGAAGCAAAGCGCCAGGCGCTCAACGCGTGGATCAGGACCGGCAAAGCGTATGACGGCGTAATCGATTTCGACAAGGTGACCCGCGATCCGGAAAATCCGAAAATGTTCCTGCCGCTCTACGATTCCTGCGACCACCTCCATCCAAACGATGCCGGGTACAGGGCGATGGCCGACGCCATCGACCTCGCCTTGTTCAAGCAATAGAGGAGAGTGCCGACGGAAACTTACCCCTGACAGGGGCGGTGATGGCGGCTCTTGGCCGGGGGTAAAGCAGCTGCGGTTACGGCGCCCCGAAACGGCGCTCATGGCCCAATACGGCCTTGCTGCTCACCTGAAATTAGCTGTGTCGCACCACGGGCGGTGTCGCGATGCGGACCCATAACTCAAGCTTCAGTTCAGGGGGATTCTCTACGCGCTCGGCGCAGATAACGCCATCTCATGACAATCAGAAAAAAGGGGCGCGCCGAGAAAAAGCAGTATGCAGGTGATGTAGATCGCGACCACGAAGGTGAATTCGAGCGGCGCGCTCGCAAGCGAAATCGGAGTTAAATCGCGGCCCGGGATAGCGTACGGCGTTCCTCTCAGAATCATGGCAATCATTTGACTTGCCGCGAAGGCACTAATTAGGAAGCCAATCACCAGCGGCCAGACAGGCAACACGCGCAGCAACGGATTCTGAATAGCTACCTCAAGGTGGCTCGGCGAAGGCGGCCGTTCCGGCAACGGTTCGATCTCGGAAACAAATTCGCACGGCTACACGGCTGGCCACCCTGTCGCGGATGGCCGCCGACGGGATCATCGTTAGCGCGGTATCTCTAACGGATCCTCCGCAACGCCCGAATTGTCGATGGTTTTGTCCTTTGTTGCAGGATTAGGACCGCGTCCCTCCGCAAAGGCGGTCTCCTCCATGCGCGCGCCGCGCAACATCCCCGGCAGGGCATAGTTTCCTTCGATGCAGCGCGGCTCGTAATAGATTTTATTTTCCTCATCGCTTTGTCGCGTGAACTCGCGCTTGACGGTCCACGGCCTCACCCACACGGTCGGGTCCTCGATCGTGAGTTCGTATGCCAGCTCCATCGGGCTCGTTCGCGTCCAACGTTCGACGAGGTGCAAGTTTTCGCGCGAGCCCTGAAAGTCGGTCTTCGGACTGAAGTTGGTGACGTCGATGACGAGCGTATTGCCCTCCCAGTGGCCGCGCGAATCGCCGAACCACTGGCGGATCTGGGGCGGCAAATGCGGGCTGCCGTCCATGACTATGGTCCGCTGCCATCCTTGGCCCTGGCCAACGTCGTAGGTCATCGAGATGCCCCCCGGCGTCTGCACGATCCGCCGGAAGCTGATGCTGGCAAACTCCGGGAGCCTGCCGGGCAGGCACCGAGTGCCGGCTGCAAAGTCCTCCGGACCGTCATGGCGATTCATCCCAACGACGCTGTAGCGCGGAGCGAGCTCAGCGCGCCGCGGCGAGGGCGTCGGATCGTATTTACCTCCGGCACAGTTCCGGTACTGGAGCTTGCAACTGTCCGTCGCTTGGATCAAAGCGAGGCGAAATTCCCGCTCGGCGGCGGCCATTTTCTGAGCTTCTGCCGTCATTGGCGGAATTCGGCCATTGGGCGGATCGACAATCATCGAGGTGCGCACGCCGGAGTGCTTGCGGGGCACGAACAGCTGATTGTAGGAGCCGCCGACGTCGAGTTCGGTCCCGCGCTCGGCGCGCTGGTCTTTGCCGGCGAGCGCCGAGCGCACCGAATCCAATTCGGCCCGCTGCTCGGGGGTAAAATATTCCTGGTTCGCAAATCTGGCAGGACGTTGCAGCGGCGTGTCGGTTTCCTCCATCCAAATGCCCTGCAGATCGGGGTCGCCCCAGGGCGTTTTCAGCGCCGCGGCCGGCGCCGAAGCCGCAGGCTTCTGAGCCTGCGGCCACGCGATCGGCGCCGATATGACAACGACAGCAGCCGCGACTGCGACGATCGCCATCTTCGAGGCCCTGCAACGGTTTTGCATGGTCGTCTCCTTTTACTTACGTTCCACGCGTCGGTACCCTGGCTCCGCACATCTCGTCGGCAACTCATCCTTGAACGATACACCAACCGCCCACGCCTGCGAAAGCGGGCGCGATGGCCTTGGCCGACCCGGTACAAGTTGACGTCGATATGAGCCCCACGCATCTCGTGCGACGAGCCGCCGCGCATCGGATGAGCCCGTGACGCGACTTTGCGCGAGGCGCAAGCACGTCGATCCTGCGTCCTCGCCGGTGCCGCGAATGCGCTTGCCCGTGCGACCGTGTGGCCGGACGCCGTGATGTCGGTCGGGTCCGGTCCGCCACGTTCGGCGCATCCGGCTATTGACATTTATAGGACTATAATTATAGGATTAGGCTTGAGGCTGAAATTCCGTTCAAGCTGCTCCACTGGGCCGTTCAATCGGCGGACCCCATTTTTTACAAAACGAACTCGAAAAATCGCAATGAAATCAATCCCCACGTCCCAGCGCCGAGCCTCGGAGGCGAGCACAGGTCGTGTCGGCGAAACAAACCCATCGCAGGGAGAGCCCGGACTTGCGCCTCACGCTGGCGAAACAAAGCCACCGCGGCAGCATTCGACCGAGCTGTCGTTTTTGGCAAAACAATTTCGGCCGAAAATACCAGGAGAATCAGCCCCCTCATCTCACCGAAACTCCGGCGTGCGCCGCTTTGGTGCGTCGCGCCCGCAACACCGCACAGTCCTTTGCGGTCGCACTCACCCCGCACCGGCGCCCTCACCCCGCCGCGGCGCGCATCAGCCGCTCGGCCGCGGCTCTCGCCTCCGCGGTGATCTCGGCGCCGGCCAGCATGCGGGCGATCTCCTCGCGGCGGCGGTCGGGCTCGAGCTCGGCGACCCGGGTCGCCACCCGCTTGCCGTTGGCGAGCGCGTCCTTGGTGATGAGGTAGTGGTGGTCGGCGCGCGCCGCGACCTGGGGGGCGTGGGTGACGGCGAGCACCTGGACGCGCCGCGCGAGGCGCGCGAGGCGCACCCCGATGGCGTCGGCGACCGCGCCCCCGACCCCGGTGTCGATCTCGTCGAACACCAGGCTCGGCGCCGAGCCGCGGTCGGCGATCACCACCTTGAGGGCGAGCATGAAGCGGGCGAGCTCGCCGCCGGAGGCGACCTTCATCAGCGGCCCCGGCTGGGTGCCCGGATTGGTGCGCACCCAGAATTCCACCCGGTCGATGCCGTCCGGGCCCGGGCTGTCGGGCGCGCTCGCGATCGACGTCGAGAACCGCGCCTGCTCGAGCTTGAGCGGCTTGAGCTCGGCGTTCACCGCCTTGTCGAGCTTCTCGGCGACGGTGCGGCGGCGCTCCGACAGCGCTGCCGCCGCCTTGGCGTAGCGCGCGACCGCGGCGGCGGCTTCCTTTTCGAGCGCGGCGAGCCGCGTCGCGCCGGCATCGATGAGGGCGAGGTCGGCGGTGTAGCGCGCGCTCAGCGCCGCCAGCTGATCGACCGGGGCATTATACTTCCGCCCGGCGGCGCGCAGCGCGAACAGGCGCTCCTCGATGCGTTCGAGCACGTGGGGATCGAAGGCGGCGGCGGCCAGCGCCTGATCGATGTGGTGGCTCGCCTCGTCGAGCGCCGTCAGCGCCGCGTCGAGCGCCTTGACGGCCGGCGCGATGAACCCCGGCGCCTGGGCGTGGCGGCGCTCCAGCCGGCGCACCGCGGCGGCCAGCGCCGGCACCGGCGATCCGCTGCCCGACACCACGGCGTGGGCGTCGCGCAGATCCTCCGCCACCTTCTCGGCCTGCATCATGGCGGTGCGGCGCTCGGCGAGCGTGGTCTCCTCGCCGGGCTCGGGGGCGAGCTTGCTCAGCTCGTCCGCGGCGTGGCGCAGCCAGTCGGCCTCGCGCTGCGCCCGCTCGACCTCGGCGCGGTGGCGCGCGATCTCCTGCTCGGCGTCGCGACGCACCGTCCACAGCCGCGCCACCTCGGCGGCCTCGGCTTCGAGGCTCCCGTAGGCGTCGAGCAGCAGCCGGTGGGTGGTGGTGTCGACCAGCGCGCGGTCGTCGTGCTGGCCGTGGATCTCGACCAGCGCGCTGCCGACGCTGCGCAGCACCTGGGCCGCCACCGGCTGGTCGTTGAGGAAGGCGCGGGTGCGGCCGTCGGCGAGCTGGACCCGGCGCAGGATCAGGTCCTCGTCGGCGGGAATGTCGTTCGCCTTCAGGATGGCCCGGGCCGGGTGGTTCATCGGCACGTCGAAGGCGGCCGTCACCTGGCCCTGCTCGGCGCCCTGGCGCACCAGGCCGGAATCGCCGCGCGCCCCGAGCGCGAGGGCGAAGGAATCCAGCAGGATCGATTTTCCGGCGCCGGTCTCGCCGGTCAGCACCGACAGGCCGGCGGCGAAATCGATGTCGAGGCGGTCGATCAGGACGATGTCGCGGATCGAGAGCCGGGTCAGCATGGGGGTCCCCTGTTCCCTGGCGGCCCGCATGGCCGCGTGCGTCTCACGCCGAATCTGGGTGTCCTGTGTTGGCATCGCGCCGCGAAACATTCAATACGGGCCGGGCCGGCGCCGCCGCGGCGCGATCGTGAACGGCCGCAGCGGCATCGTGAAGGGCCGCAGCCGCGGCGGGGCCCGGGTACCGGCGATCAACGAGTTGTGATCGCTCCCCGTGAAACGCCGCCAAGACTCGCGCGTTAGCTGGTGCAGGACATTTTGGGAACCCCGGCTGGGGTACCGTAAGGCACTGATAAAAAAGCGTTTTTGTTGCGTTGGCAACGTAATCGAGAAAAAGTTACCTAAGCGTTAAATACGTTTGAACCCAAAACGCCCCTGAAGACACTAACTAGATAGAAGACGCCCTTGGAGGGTTGCCGTCATGAATAATTCGACGATTTTCACCGCAGACCGAACCACCCACCTGAAGATCGTGGTGATCTCGCTGGTCGCCTCAATCGCCATCGTCGTGGTCGGGATCGCGGCGCACACGACGTCGACGGCAGACAGCACGGCCCGCATCCAGACCGCAGGTCCCGCCGTGAAAGCCGGCAAGCCGACCGCGATCACCCGCACCGAGACGTCCACCATCCGCTGACGGGGCTGAGTTTTCGTACCCCAAGCCTGAATAACCGAAGCCTGAGTAACCCCAAGTCCCCAAGCGTCCCCAAGACCAGGAGTCCCCAAGCACCAAGTCCCCAAGCCCAAATAAAAATCCCCAATCCCCAAGTCCCCATTGCGCGCGCCCTCCCCCCCAACCCCAGGCGCGCGCATTTTTTTGCGCGCTGCGCCGGGCTAGCGGGCGTCTGCCGGCGGGGTCGATTCGATGAGCTTGCCCAGGAACATCACATTGGAAGGCGCGCCGGTGGGCGAGCCGCCTTCGGGCTCCAGCGAAACCGCAAACGTCGCGTCGCTGATGGTCGCCCGATCGTAGGGCGTGAGGTTGCCGGTCTGGGTGAACTCGCCGCCGCCGACCACGCCGAGCGACCGCGGCGCCGGAAACTTGTTCGACACCAGCCACAGCTCATAGCTCTTGCCGGGCTCGCGCTCCGCCGCGACGCGCCGCACCGTCAGGCTGCGATTGGCGATATCCACCGTGAGGATGAAGGCCGGCGAGGTGGCGTCGCGCTGCAGCACCGCGACGAAGCGCGGCGGCGGCGGCGCGACGCCCTCGGTGACCTGCACGATCACCCGCGGCTTCGGCCGCAGCGAATCCGGCAGCACCGTGGGGGCGACCGTCGAGGTGATGATGAACAGCGCGAACACCGCCGCCATGGTGCCGGTCGCCGCAGCCACCATGCGCCATCGCACCATGCGATTGCCGAGCTCGATGACGTTGGGGGGGAGCCGCGGGGGCGGAGCCGGCGGGGGCGGCGGCGGAATTTCGGGCAGGCGGAACGGCGCCGTCTGCTCGGTTTCGGGAAGCTTCGCCTTGATGGCGTCCCACACGGCGGCAGGCGGGTCGACGCTGTCGGCGAGCGCATGCAGCTCGCCGAGCCGGCCCTCCCAATCGCGCACCAGCGCCGCAAAGGCCGGATCGGACAGGATCAGGGCCTGGGCCTCGGCGCGCTCGGCCGGATCGAGCGTGCCGAGCACATATTCGGCCGCCCGGGTGTTCGGGGTCAGCTCTTCCGGCGCCGCTTCGGGCATACGCTGGGAATCGTCGAGCGTCATGTCTCGAGGCACTCCCGGATCTCGGCCAGCGAGCGCCGCAGCCACGTCTTGATGGTGTTGACGGGCTTGTCGAACTTGGCGGCGAGCTGGTCGCGGCTCCAGCCGCTGTAATAGGCGAGCAGCACCAGGCGGCGGCGCTCCTCGTCGAGACCGCCCATGCAGGCCAGGAGCCGCTTCAGCTCTTCGCTCATCTCGCGCTTTGCCAGCGGATGGGGGTTCTCGGCCGCGACCTCAAGCACCTCAGGCTCCTCTTCGATCGATATCTCCGACTTCTTGCGCACCAGATCGATGGCGCGGTTGCGGGCGATCGCCACCATCCAGGTGATCGGCGAGGCGAGCGCCGGGTCGAACTGTCCGGCCGCGTTCCAGATCTTGAGATAGGCCTCCTGGATGACCTCGTCCGCAAGGTCTGCACGACGCAATATACGAAGCGCGACGCCATAGAGTTTCGCCCGGGTCGCCTGGTAGAGGCGCTCGAAGGCGGCCTGGTCGCCCTTGGCGACAGCGGCCAGCAGCCAGACGAGTTCCGGCGTCGTCAGCATCAAGACAGAGCCCCTCCCCCGCGCTTACGCCGGGCCGCGACCGATTATTGCCGGTGGGGACATTGCAGTCGAGCGCAAATCGGCCGGCGGGCCCCCCATGCGGGAGACCGACCGCCGATCCGCCGCCGGATGGCTGCTTCAGCTTGACTTGAGGGCCGCCTACGCCAGCGCGCTGCGCGCCCGCAAGGAGCCGAGCGCATCGAGTTCCGCCTGCTCGCGCGCCTCTTCGGCGGCGCGGTCGCGGACCTGATCGCGCTCATCGAGGAGCTCGACCTTCTTGAGATCCTCGAAGCTTTCCTGCAGGGCGGCCTTCGCCTCGTCGAGCTGCACCACAAGCTCGTCGGCGGAGCGTTTCAGGTTCTCGCGCCGCGCGATCGCTGCCTTGGCATAGGTCGGATAGGCGAAATGGGTCGGATCGTGGATACCGGCCCGTTCCTGCTCCGCCACGATCTCGCGTTCGAGGTCGGAGGCCATGCGCTGGAAGTCGGCAATCATCGCCTCGATCTGGGCGACCTTGCGCCGCTTCTCGTCAAGCTGGAATTTCTTCAGGCGGATGAGTGTGTTACGCGACTTCATTGACCCCTACTCCCGGCCGGAAACGAACCGGTCACGGCGGCAACCGGCGTGTCCGGCTCAAACCGCAATCGGGCGGATGTTGGCAGCATATTGTTAGTTTTCGGTTTCCAAGGGGCCCATGATTTGATCGAGCCGGCGGTAACCATCCGCAATTCCGGTCGCCTCGTCCTTGGCCTGGGCGAGGAACGCTTCGAGCGGCTTGTGCAGGCGGATCGCCTCGTCGACCTCGGCGCTGGAGCCCGCCCGGTAGGCGCCGAGGCGGATCAGTTCCTCCATATCCGCATAGGTCGCCATTACCTGCCGCGCACGCCCGATGACCGGTACATAGGCGGGGTCGGCCGACTTCGGCATGGTGCGGGAGATCGATTTAAGCACGTTGATGGCCGGATAGCGGCCGCGTTCCGCGATGGCACGCTCCATCACGATATGACCGTCGAGAATGCCGCGCACCGCGTCGGCGACGGGCTCGTTGTGGTCGTCGCCGTCCACCAGCACGGTGAAAATGCCGGTGATCGAGCCCTCCGCAATGCCGGGGCCGGCGCGCTCCAGCAGGCGCGGCAGCTCGGTGAAGACGGTCGGCGTATAGCCCTTGGCGGTCGGCGGCTCGCCGGCCGAGAGGCCGATTTCGCGTTGTGCCATGGCAAAGCGCGTCACCGAATCCATCAGCACCAGGACGTCGCGCCCCTCGTCGCGAAAATACTCCGCGATCGCCAGCGTGAGATACCCGGCCTGGCGGCGCATCAGGGCCGGCTCGTCCGAGGTCGAGACGACCACGACCGAGCGCGCGAGACCCTCCGGGCCGAGGTCGTCCTGGAGGAACTCCTGCACCTCGCGGCCGCGCTCGCCGACCAGCCCGATCACCGAAACGTCGGCCGCCACGTTGCGGGCGAGCATCGACAGCAGCACCGACTTGCCGACACCGGAGCCCGCGAAAATACCGAGCCGCTGGCCGCGGCAGCAGGTCAGGAAGGTGTTGAGGGCCCGCACCCCGAGGTCAAGCGGGGTGCCGACCCGGCGACGCGCATGGGCGGGTGGCGGCGAATTGCGGAACGGGGCCGGCGACAGGCCCGGCGGCAGCGGGCCGCCGCCGTCGATCGGGTCGCCCATGCCATTGATGACGCGGCCGAGCCACCCGATCGAAGGCCGCACCCCGCCGGCAGCGGCGTTGACGACCGCCCGGCATCCGCGCCGCACGCCATCGAGTGAGGCAAACGGCATCAGCAGCGCGTTGGGACCGGAGAATCCTACCACCTCGCAGGGGATCACCCGGTCGACGGCTTCGACCGTGACCCGCGCCCCGATCGACATCGCCTGGAGCGGCCCCGCCGCCTCGACCATGAGGCCGCGCACGCCGACCACCCGGCCATAGATCTCGGCGCGATCGAGTTCCGTGATCTGTTCGGCAAGGGCTTTCATGAGACTGCTTTCACGAGACTGCTTTCATGAGATTGCTTTCATGGAACCGCCTTCTGGGCGTCATGCTCCTTATCAAGGCGCAATCCGGGTTTCCCCACGTTATCGAAGACTTCACCCATTAACGTCGTGTTTACCCGCATCGTTAATGATTGCTCCACCGTCCATGGGACCACTTTGCTGACTCGCTCAGCCAGGACGGATGAGCGAGTCGTGTGAATCGGTTAGCCCCGATTCCTAATGCAAGACGCGAACGACGCTGTGCTTAAAAACGCTCTTCCCAACAACATATTAGACCGATTCGGCGATACGTGCCTATTCGGAGCTTGCACACGGGAATCAGGTTTTGTTAAGCATCGCTCGTTAAGGTTTCGAATCAGTTGTCCCAAGGCGTTTATCGAGGCTGCCCCGTGCGGCAGGCCGACCTGAGGCCGAAACGGCGCGGAAGGGGACTGGCATGCGCGTTTTACTGATCGAAGACGATAGCGCCACCGCGCAATCGATTGAATTGATGCTGAAATCCGAGAGCTTCAACGTCTATACGACGGATCTCGGGGAGGAAGGCGTCGATCTCGGCAAACTCTACGATTACGACATTATACTGCTCGACCTCAACCTTCCCGACATGTCGGGCTTCGAGGTGTTGCGGTCGCTGCGGGTGTCCAAGGTCAAGACCCCGATCCTGATCCTGTCCGGCCTCGCCGGCATCGAGGACAAGGTCAAAGGCCTCGGCTTCGGCGCCGACGACTACATGACCAAGCCGTTCCACAAGGACGAGCTGGTGGCGCGCATCCACGCCATCGTGCG
>Ga0209415_10014497_pt1 | contig 12866 bp, 11 predicted proteins | sample PeaSoiSIISIP2007_FD_187696 | JGI IMG/M metagenome (GOLD analysis project Ga0209415, IMG submission 187696) | Peat soil microbial communities from Weissenstadt, Germany - SII-SIP-2007 (SPAdes) (version 2) | ecosystem: Environmental > Terrestrial > Soil > Wetlands > Peat | place: Germany...
CACATCGGCCAGCGTTGCATGCGCTCGTGCAGCGGGCTCGAACGCGGAAAGTGCGCGATCAGGTACTCCATTTGATCAGCCAACACCCGGCGACCCTTCAAGAAAATATACTCGGCGTAGGTCGGCGTGAACGGTACCGCGAGCAGCTGCATGCCGGCCTGCTCCGGCGTCCGCGAAGCCTTGGCATTGTTGCAGCGTCGGCAGGCGGAGACCACGTTGCTCCATGTGTCGTGCCCGCCGCGGCTGAACGGCGTGACGTGATCGCGCGACAACTGGCTGTAGCTGAAGCGCGCCCCGCAGTACAGGCATAGATATGCGTCGCGGCGGAACAGCGTTTGGTTGTTGAGCGGCGGGGTATAAGCGGCGCCCCGCAAATTGCCGGGGTTGCCGGTGTGTCCGAGCGTCGCGATGATCGAATTGACGTCCACGATCGTGCGCAGTCCGGTCCGCGCGCAGGTGCCTCCGTAGAGGCGGTACAACAGCGTGCCGCAGGCGTAGGCCACTTGATCGGTATGGTACAGGCGCGCCGCCTCGCGGTAGTCGACCCACTCCAAGGGCATACCGGACACATCGGTGCGCAAGATTTGCTGGGATAGCGGGTAGGCGCGGGTGATGACCGCGGCATCGTCCCGCCAATCCAATGATTGCACCCGCCAGTCCGAGGTTTGTGCGTTAGCTTGCGCCATACGATTCATAACATACTAAAGATAGACGACTCTTATGCCATAATTCAACGCTTTGGGAGATATCTTGTATGTCTGTCGTCGTGGGTGTCCTTAAGGAAACCGCCGCAAATGAGACCCGCGTCGCACTGGTGCCGGAGACCACCAGCAAGCTCAAGGCGCTGGGAGCCCGCATACTCATCGAGCGCGGCGCCGGCGTAGCGGCGCATTTTGCCGATGCGGCCTACGGCGATGCAGAAATCTGCGACTCGGCGGCGATTCTTCGCAGTGCCGATGTGCTGTTGTGCGTTCAGCCCCCCCGCATCCAGGACGTGAACGCGCTCAAAGAGGGCGCGATGATCGTCGGATTCATGCAGGCATACGCCCGCCACGACCTGGTGCGGGCGCTCAAGAGCCACCGGATCACGAGTTTTTCCGTCGAATTGGTGCCGCGCATCTCCCGCGCGCAATCGATGGATGCCCTGTCTTCGCAAGCCGCCGTAGCCGGCTACAAGGCGGCGCTCATCGCGGCCAACACGTTGGAGAAATTCCTGCCCATGTTGACTACGGCCGCGGGCACCATTCGCCCCGCGTCGGTGCTCGTGATCGGCGCCGGAGTCGCGGGCCTGCAGGCCATCGCCACCGCGAAGCGCCTGGGTGCGGTGGTCGAGGCGTACGACGTGCGCAGCGCGACCAAGGATCAAGTGAAATCTCTGGGCGCCAAATTCGTCGAAACGGGCGTGTCCGCCGAAGGCGCCGGCGGCTATGCCCGGGAACTCACAGCGGATGAGAAGCAAAAGCAGCAGGAAATCCTCGATGCCCGGATCGCCGCGAGCGACGCGGTGATCAGTACCGCATCGGTTCCGGGCAGAGCGGCGCCGCGCATCATCAGCCGGGCGGCGGTCGAGCGCATGAAGCCCGGGTCGGTCATCGTCGATATCGCCGCCGAACAAGGCGGCAATTGCGAGCTCACCCGCGCCGGCGAAATCGTCGATCATGGCGGAGTGAAGATTCTCGGGCCCAAAAATTTGCCGGCTTCCTTGCCGTACCACGCGAGCGAAATGTACTCGCGCAATTTGTTCAATTTTCTCAAACCCGCCATATCGAAGGGCGAGATTGCTTTGGATTGGAAAGATGAAGTGTTCCTGGGTGCGGTACTTACGCACGACGGCGAGATCAAGCACGAAGCGACGCGCAATATGGTGGAGGGCATAAAAACATGATCGACGGTGTGATCGCGCTGTACATATTTATGTTGGCCGCATTCACGGGCTATGAGGTCATTTCGCGGGTGCCGGTCATCCTGCATACGCCACTCATGTCGGGATCGAATTTCGTGCATGGCATCGTGCTGGTGGGTGCAATGGTCGCGCTGGCGAGCGCCGACAGCACCCTGCTGCGGGTCATCGGCTTCGTCGGCGTCATTCTCGGCGCGGGCAATGCGGTGGGCGGCTATGTGGTGACCGAGCGCATGCTCAACATGTTCGTCTCCGCGGGCAAGAAGGCCGCGGGAATCAAGAAGGAACACTAGTCAATGCCTGCCGTTTCAACCGCAACATTGACGCAGCTGTCGTATCTCGTGGCGGCGGCGCTGTTCATTCTGGGCCTCAAGCGCATGAGTTCGCCCGTCACCGCGGTCAGCGGTGTGCGGTGGGCGGGTGTCGGTATGCTGCTCGCCACCTTGGCGACCCTGGCCTTCATGGGCGCCTCGTCCTTCAATTTGATGCTGGTGATAGCCGCTATAGCGGTCGGCGGCACCGTGGCGTGGGTCAGCGGCAAGCGCGTCGCCATGACCAATATGCCGCAGATGATTGCGCTGTACAACGGCATGGGCGGCGGCGCGGCGGCGGCCATCGCGGCGGTCGAGCTGTATCGCGGCACCGAAGCCAACGCCGTGCATATGGCCATCGCCACGATCGGCGGGTTCATCGGCGCAGTGTCCTTCAGCGGCAGTCTGATCGCCTTCGCCAAGCTGCAGGGCTTGATCACCAAGTCGGTGCGCTTCGGCGGGCAGAAGTTCCTGAATTTGTCGATATTGCTGGCCACCGCCGCGCTCGGCGTCATGGTCGCCTCGGGCGCGAATGCTGGCTTAGCCGTAGTCTCGCTGTTTTTCGTCCTGGCGCTGCTGCTCGGGGTTGCGATGACCCTCCCGATCGGCGGCGCCGACATGCCGGTCGTGATCTCGTTGTACAACGCGCTCACCGGCCTCGCGGTCGGTTTCGAGGGCTTCGTGCTCGACAACGCCGCCATGATCATCGCGGGTACCGTGGTCGGCGCGGCGGGCACCTTGCTCACTCAGCTCATGGCCAAGGCCATGAATCGATCTCTCGGCAACGTGCTGTTTTCGAACTTCGGCGAGACTTCGGCAGCGGGCGGCGGCGGCGTGACCGGCACGCAAAAGGCCATCGAGGCCTCCGACGCCGGCGTGATGATGGCGTATTCGCAGAAGATCATCATCGTGCCGGGCTACGGTCTGGCGGTCGCTCAGGCACAGCACAAGGTGTGGGAGCTCACCCAATTACTGCTGGAGCACGGCGTCAAGGTGCGATTCGCCATTCATCCGGTCGCCGGACGCATGCCGGGCCACATGAACGTGCTGCTGGCCGAGGCGGGTGTTCCTTACGATCTGATTTCGGATTTGGATGAGATCAACGCCGAGTTCGAGACCGCGGATGTGGCGTTGATCATCGGCGCGAACGACGTCGTCAATCCCGATGCGCGCACCAACTCGGGCAGCCCGATCTACGGTATGCCGATCTTGAATGCCGACAAGGCGAAGAACGTCGTCGTCATCAAGCGCGGCCAGGGCCAAGGTTTTTCGGGCATCGACAACGCGCTGTTCGGGCTGGATCAAACGCGCATGCTGTACGGCGACGCCCAGGCGGCCGTGAGCCAGTTGATTCAAGCCGTCAAGGCGGCAGGGTAAGCTCGAATCGATCCTTGATCTGCCATTGACCGGGGCCGCCGGCGGCGTCTTGCGCGTAGCGAATCATTTGGCCGGCCAGGGCATCGGCCCGCATTTCGAAGCGCATGTAATGATAGTTCGGAAAATCCGTGTCCTGATAGAGATCGGCGGGCGTGCGATCGACCTCATAAGGCGCGGCTCCGCCGCCGCCCGACACCATGTAAAGGACGCCGTCCCGCAGAAACCGTTCGTAGTTGTGGATATGCCCGGCGATCACCACCATGCGGGCGCGCGACTGTGGCGCAATCGTGCCGAGATAGTCGGCAAGCGCCTGCTCATTCGGCCGCGGGTTATGGTTGGTCATCTTATCCGTTTGCACGTCAGCCACTGGCGGATGATGCATGACGATCAACACGAGCCGTACCGTCGGGCTCTGCGCCGCGAGTTCTCCCTGCAGCCAAAGACGCTGCTCGCTGCCGGCCAATAGCGAGGCATCGCTGTCGAGCGCCAAGGCCAAGACCTTGCTGCCCAGTGCCACCGAGTACCAGCGCCGGCCGCGCAAATCCGGAAATTCGCTCCACCAGCGCGCGAGACATTCAGGCTCCCAGCATGCTGCGAATTCGTGGTTGCCGAGCGCCGGGTAAATCCGCAGGCGCTGCTCGCGCCATTGACGCGTTTCCTCGCGGTACGCATCGTAATCCGCCGCCACGCCGTGCCAAGGCAAGTCGCCGTTGATGAAAACGGCAGCCGGTTTTTCGTCGGCGATCTTGGCGATCAGCGCTCGGCGCGCGATCGGATTGGTCGCAGCGGTTTCGCGCGCATCGGTGAACCGCATATCCCCATAGGCGATCAGCACCAGCGGTATTGGCAATTCCGAGTCGGGAATACTGAAGGTCGCCGCGACCGATGCCGCGCAAAACGCAATTATGGAGACGAATAAGGCGATGGATGCGCTACGCACCGGTCCATGCTACCTGCATTGAGCGCGGCTTAGAATCGCGCCGCCAGAATTTCTCCGGCGCAGCACTGCGGCTAATGCGGGTTGCGGTGCGCGCCGGCCGGCGCGGGAAGATTGTGGATGTAAGTGCGGCGCTGTTCCGGGCTCATTTGACGCCATTGCCGCCGCAATTCCTGGCGTCGCTCCGGAGGCATTTGGCGAAATCGCTTGTACTGCTCGCGCACGCGCTGCTGCTGCTCGGGCGGCAAGCTCTTGAATTCGTGCCAGCGCTGACGCAGCTGTTGCCGCTGCTCGGGCGGCAAGGCGCGCCACTGCTTGAAACGCTGTTCCGCGCCGCTACGTTGTTCCGGGGTCATCGAAAGCCAGCGTTGGCTCCCCTTGGTCAATGCTTGTTGCTTATCCGGAGGCAAGCTGTCCCACTTGCCTTGAAATCCCTTGAGCACTTGCTGCTGCTGCGGCGAGAGCGACTGCCACGACTGCGGCGCCGATGCCGGAACGCCGCCTGGGGCGCCCGAGGCAGGTCCCGAGGCAGGTGCTTCCTGTGCAACGCTCGCACTCGCGGCGGCGAGGAATAGGCTGACACCGAGCGCTATGGCCTTGATCATTGATTTGCATCCTGCGATGGCGGTACCGCGGGCTTTTGTTTCCCGGACGGCGCGTTTTTCAATAGCTCCCGCCATGCGGCATCATCTCCATGATCATCTGCGCCCAAAAACTCGATGAATTCCTCATCCGGCTCATCTGCCGAGGTCGGTTGAGGTGGCGCTGGCGCCGGCGGCTGTCCCGCGTTCGCAACCACGCACATCACTGCACAGAGAGCCAGACAATACCTTCCGGCGATCAATGGCTTGCCACCTAGGCTGCCGGTTCCGTGCTCGCGGCCTTATCCGCCCAGTCATAAAATTCTATTTCGTCCTGCAACATCTCCATGGCATCGCCGGAATTCTCGTCGCTGGACGCGACGATGTCCAAATCCTCGAGGTTCATCTGGCTATCGGCCGACATCATCCCGTGGTGACCCGCCGGAGTGCCGAACCAGAGCGCAAAGCCCAGCACGGCTGCGGCAGTCACGCCAGCCGCCGATGTCCAGATCGGGATTCGGGCGAGCCAAGCGCGACGCCCGCTGGTGCCGGCTGCTTCGAGCGCAGCGTAGCGAGCCCGAGTGAGCCGCGAACGCGTCGCCATGTCGAGACCATCGACGCTGCTTTGAAATAGAGCCCTGCTACGCTCCTCCAATTCGCGTTGTCGCGGCTCTAACGTGCGCTCGATCATCACCACACCTCGCCCAGTTGTTCGCGCAGCGTATGCACTGCCCGCGAGTAATGCGTCTTGACGCTGCCTTCTGAGCAGCCCATGGCGCTTGCCGTCTCCGCGACATCGAAGCCTTCGAAATTGCGCAGCATGAACGCCTCACGCTGCCGCGCCGGCAGTTCCCGCAATGACGCTTCGAGCTTCTGCATCGCTTGATCCTGCATCAATCGCTCGGGCGCCGAAGGCGAGGCGTCCGCGACGCTGTCGAGCGGATCCTGCGCTTCGTTGTCCGGATCCTCCTTCGCGCCCGGCAGCCAGGTCATGAACCGTTTGCGCACCGTCCTGCGCCGCTGCAGATCCCGCACCCCATTTTGCAGGATACGAAAGAACAGCGGCCGCCATTCCGCACTGGGGCGTGAACCATAATTGCGCGCCAGTTTCAGCATCGCATCCTGCACCACGTCCAAGGCATCGTCGGGATCGCGCAGCGCGATCTGCGCCATGCGGAATGCGCGGCGCTCGATCTCGGCTAAAAACTTATCGAGTTCTCGCGTCTGCTCCAGAACCGCTCCCTCAGGTGCTGGCGCGGGACCATCCCATACCATCCAAGTTGCATTGAGCGTAGCAAAGCGCGGCATGCCTCGTCCTCTTAACGTCGACGGACCCTGTCCCTTCCAGGTATAAACGCCTACCGGCCGAGCGGGTTGACGGTAGGGAGTGCGCAAGATCAGCGACTTACGCACATACTCGACGGCATGCACTGCAATATCCCGCCCGGCTATTTCGATTGGAGATCCAGAGGGTCTTGTAACCTATTGAATTATTTATGTTAATTTCGATTTCAGCCAGTTTTTCGCCATTTTGAATGTGCCTCGAAACAGAACGGGCACTTAGGCTTGATGATCCCGGTTTACTAACAGAGTTACCCACAGGTTTTGTGGACAAGAATAATCCCCTGATCCTGCAGGTCGCGCTCGATACTCCGCTGCGCCGAACGTTTGATTACTTGCTGCCGGTCGATGCCCAACCTCCCGCCGCGGAGGGTCCCGCGACACACGATCGGGTCGCCTGGTCCGAGCTCAGGCCCGGCATCCGGGTGCGGGTCCCATTTGGCCGCCGTCACCTGATCGGCATTCTGGTCGCAACCTCGCAGAGCTCATCGGTCCCTAGAGCCAAACTCAAGCCCGCACTGGAAATTGTGGACGAGGCCGCGGTATTCGATCCGGCCACTTTTGATCTGTTGTGCTGGGCGGCCGAGTACTACCACCACCCGATCGGCGAAGTCATGGCGGCGGCCTTGCCGGTGAGCCTGCGCGCGGGCCAGCCGGTAAGGTCCGGGAGTGCGACGTGGGTACTGACCGAGGCGGGGAGACAGCGGCTCATCGATCCCGCCGGTAGGCGCGCCCCGCGGCAGCATGCCTTGCTCGAATGGTTGGCCGGGCGCGGCGCGGTCGCGGTGTACCAGGCGAGCAAATTCAAGCCGGCGCACCTTCGGGCCTTGGCGAAGCGCGGTTGGATAAGCGTCGAGAGCGTGCCCCCTAAGCCCGTGCCGATCGAATCGCGTCCCAGCGAAGTCACGCTCACCGATGCGCAGGCCGAGGTCGTCACGGCGATCAGCGCATCGTTGGACCGCTTCGCCGCTCATCTGTTGTACGGGGTGACCGGCAGCGGCAAGACCGAGGTTTACCTGCGAGTCATCGCCGCCGCGCTTGCCGGCGGCGGCCAGGTTTTGGTGCTGGTGCCCGAAATTGCATTGACGCCGCAACTGGTCGAGAGATTCCGCCGGCGCTTCAGTGCCGGTGTGGTCGTCATGCATTCCGCCCTTAAGAGTACCTTGCGGCGCGATGCCTGGCGCGCGGCGGCGAGCGGGGAAGCCCGGATCATCATCGGCACGCGCTCGGCGGTGTTCACCTCGCTCTGCAAACTCAGCTTGATTGTGGTGGACGAGGAGCACGACGCCTCTTTTAAGCAGCATGAAGGGTTTCGCTACTCGGCGCGCGACCTGGCGGTCTGGCGCGCGCAGCGCGCGCAAGTGCCCATCATCTTGGGTTCCGCCACGCCGTCGCTCGAAACGCTGGAAAATGTGGCGCAGACGCGCTACTCGCGATGGGTGCTCTCGCAGCGAGTCGGTGCCGCTCAGAAGCCGCACATGATTTTGGTCGACCTCGGCAAGCACGCGAGCGAGCAGGGGCTGTCGCAGCCCGCGATGCAGGCCATCGGCCGGCATCTCGAGGATGGCGGGCAGGTGATCGTCTTCTTGAATCGGCGCGGCTACGCTCCCAGCCTATTCTGCAACGCCTGCGGTTGGGTCGCGACGTGCGCGCATTGCGACGCGCGCATGACCTTGCACCGCCGCGCGGCGCAGCTGCGCTGCCATCATTGCGGTGCACATAGCGAGATACCGGCCCTCTGCGGCCATTGCCAACAGCCGCTCAATCCCGTCGGCCAGGGAACCGAGCGCGTCGAAGAGACGCTTGCGCGCCTGTTCCCGCAGGCGCCGTTGGCCAGGTTGGATCGAGATACGGCGCAGCCCCGGGGCGCCATGGAATCGGTGCTCGACCGAGTGCACAGCGGCGAGGCGCGCATCTTGGTCGGCACGCAAATGCTCACCAAGGGGCATCACTTTCCTGACGTCACGCTGGTGGTGATCTTGGATGCGGATCAGGGCCTGTTTGCCAGTGATTTTCGCGCAACCGAACGTCTGGCCCAGACCATCACCCAGGTCGCGGGACGCGCCGGAAGGGCCGCGCGCCCGGGCGAGGTCATGATCCAAACCTCGTTTCCCGAGCACCCGTTGCTCACCCGTTTGATCAATGAAGGCTACGAGGGCTTCGCCGCTACCGCCCTCGAGGAGCGCCGCGCGGCGAGCTGGCCACCATACTCGCGACTCGCCCTGCTGCGTGCCGAAGCGAAGGACAGCGCCGGCCTGGACCGCTTCCTGCGCGCCGCCGCCGCCCGCGGGCGCAGCGCCGTGGGCGGCCTCACGGCTGGCACGGTCAAGATACTCGGGCCGGCGAGCGCGTTGATCGCGCGGCGCGCCGATCACTTTCGTGCGCACCTTCTGATCGAGGCCCTCACACGAGCGCCGTTGCAACGATTTCTCTCACTCTGGCTACCGCTGGTGGAATCGCTGCCGGGGCCTCCCGGTCTGCGATGGTCGATCGATGTGGATCCCATGGAAGTAGATTGAGGCGTTTGCGGTAGGTAAACTCACCCGCCCTTTGCCAAACGGATCCGCCTTGAAGACATTGATCGAAAACTTGCTGCGCCAGGCGCTCATCGCGTTGCCCGAAACGCTAGTTCCGGCGGCCGAGCGTGCCATCGACATCGAGGTCGAGCGGGCGCGCGACCCGCAGCATGGCGATTTTGCCAGCAATATTGCCTTGCAATTGGCGAAGGCGACGCGCCAGAATCCGCGCAAGCTTGCCGAAGCGCTGGTAGCGGCGCTGCCGGCAAGTTCCACGCTCGCCAAAGTCGAGATCGCCGGCGCCGGGTTCATCAATTTCTTCCTCGAGGAGAACGCCTACCATGCCGAGATCGGCCGGATGCTTGCGCAAGACGCCCGCTACGGCAAGTCCGAGTTCGGCGGCGGCCAATCCGTACTGGTGGAGTTTGTCTCGGCCAATCCCACCGGACCGCTTCATGTCGGCCATGGACGGCATGCGGCCTTCGGCGCAAGCCTCGCCAATTTGCTCGAAGCGGTGGGCTATCGCGTCGCGCGCGAGTATTACATCAACGATGCCGGCCGGCAGATGGAAATCCTGGCGGCGAGCACTTGGCTGCGCTACCTCGAGCGCTGCGGCGAACGGCTGACTTTTCCGGCCAACGGCTATCGCGGCGACTACATCGTCGCGATAGCCGATGAGCTGTATGCTGCACAAGGCACTGCGCTGGTACGCAGCGCCGCCGAAGTCTTCAAAGAATTGCCGGCCGACGAACCGCAAGGCGGCGACAAGGACCACTACATCGATGCGCTCATCGCTCGCATCCGGTTAGCTCTCGGCGATGCGGATTTTCGCCGCGTGCTGGATCACGCTCTGGGCGGCATCCTCGCCGACATCCGCGACGACTTGGCCGAGTTCGGGGTCACCTTCGACTCCTGGTTTTCGGAGCGTTCCCTGATCGACAGCGGAGCGATCGACCGGGCGATCGAGGCGCTACGCGCGTCGGGCCACGCCTACCTCAAGGATGGCGCCTTGTGGTTGAGGAGCACGGATTACGGCGACGAGAAGGATCGCGTGATGGTTCGCGAGAACGGCGTCAAAACCTATTTCGCATCCGACATCGCTTTCATCTTCAACAAGCGCCAGCGCGGCTTCGAGCATCTCATTTATGTCTGGGGCGCGGATCACCACGGCTACATCAGCCGCCTGCGAGCCGGCTTGATCGCCCTCGGGGGCCCGCCGGAATGTTTCGAAGTCCGCCTGGTCCAATTCGTCTCGCTATTTCGCGGCGGCGAAAAGGCGCAGATGTCGACGCGTTCCGGGGAGTTCGTCACCTTGCGCGAATTGCGCACCGACGTGGGCAATGATGCCGCCCGCTTGTTCTACGTGATGCGCAGCAACGATCAACATCTGGACTTCGACGTTGAGCTCGCCAAGGCTCGCTCCAACGACAATCCGGTGTACTACATTCAATATGCGCACGCGCGGGTCGCAAGCGTTAAGCGGCAGATGCAGGAGCGCGGGATTGTCCATGAACCGGGACAAGCTCGGGCATCGCTTGCGCTCCTTACCGAGCCGCAGGAGATTCAGCTTATCAAGCGTTTATGCTCGTTCCCGGAAATCGTTCGCCACTGTGCGGTACAGCGCGCGCCGCACGGCCTGGTGCATTATTTGCGCGACCTGGCCAATGATTTTCACACCTATTATAGCGCGCATCAGTTCCTGGTCGACGATGCGGCGCTGCGCTCCGCGCGTGTCGATCTCGCGCTGGCGACGCAGATCGTGATCCGCAACGGCCTGCGCCTGTTGGGCGTGTCCGCGCCCGACACCATGTAGGGCAGGGCGTTACGCATGGCGCGCAACCACAATGTCAGACGCAAAGCGGGCGGCGGCCATGCGCGGACGAGCGGCTTTTCCGGATGGGTGGGCCTCGCATGCGGACTCAGCGTAGGCCTCGCGATAGCCGGTTTGGTGTACGTCAAAGACCATCGGCCCGACGCGCCGATCGCGCGAGCCGGAAAGGCCGACAAGAAGAAGTCCCGCTCGGAGGCGCCGCCGGATGCCGACAGCGGCGATACCGGCGCGGCGGAAGACTCGGCGAAGTCCTACGCCTTTTACGACATGCTGCCAAAGTTCGAGGTGGTGGTTCCGGAGAAGGAGAAAGACATCCGCCCGGACGTTCGGGCGGTGCCGGAAACGCGCCGCGGAACCTACGTCTTGCAGGCCGGCTCGTACAAGAATTTTGCCGACGCGGATCGCGTGCGCGCGCAACTCGCGCTGCAGGGCATCGAATCCAAGGTACAAAAAGTATCGGTCGACAACGATACTTGGCATCGCATTCGCATCGGCCCGATCTCCAAACTGGATGAGCTCAATCGCCTGCGCACGATCCTGCGCAAAGCCGATGTCGACGTGCTGGTGATCCGCGTCGGCGACTAGCCCGCGGGATTTCGCTCAATCATCGCCTAATTGACGAAAATCGACCCCCAATGCCCGCAACTTGCGGTATAGATGCGTGCGCTCCATCCCCACGCGCTTGGCCAGCTGCCCTACCTTGCCGTTGCACAGCAGCAGCTGCTGCTGCAGATAGGCGCGCTCGAACTGCTCACGCGCCTCGCGCAGCGGCAAGGCCAGAAGATCCTGCTTTACCAGGGGTTCGTCGAGTCCCCTTTTGGCGGCGAGTTCGCGCTCGATCTCCTCGAGTCGAATCTCCTCGCCGCTGCCGAGTATCAGGACCCGCTGCACCAGGCTCTTCAGTTCGTCGAGGTTGCCGGGCCAGGGATAGTTGCGCAGCCGGTTTTGCGCGGCCACGGAGAAACGGCGCAGAGGCAAGTGCTGTTCGTCGACCAGGCGGTCGACGTAGTAGCGCAACAGGTCCGGAACGTCCTCCGCGTAGTCGCGCAGCGGCGGCACGCGCAGGGTGATGACGTTCAGATGCGCGATCAAGTCGCGGCGAAAAGGCTCGGGAGCCGCCCGTGACTCGAGGCCATCCTGCGCCGAGCTGATCCAGCGCACGTTGATCGGCAGCCGCTCGCGACCGCCCACTCGCGTGTAGCTGTTTTGTTCGATCGCGCCGACCAGCGCGCGCTGAGCCTCGCTGGTCAAATCCTCGAGCCCGTTCAAGTAGAGCGAACCTCCCGCCGCCTGGTCGAAAGCGCCGGGCACGACCTTGCCGTCGCGTTCGCTGCCGAAGAGCGCGGCCATCGGATCGACCACCAGGCTGGCCGCCGCGACCATGAAGAAGGGCTTGGCGGAGCGCGCGGAGAGCAGGTGCAAGTAGCGCGCGTACGCTTCGCGTCCGGAGCCCAATTCGCCGATCAACATCACCGGCGAGGTACTCGAAGCGGCCTGCTGCACCTGCTCGCGCAGAGCCATGGTGAGCTTGCTCTTACCGATGGGCACGGCAAGACTCGAATCCGGCGTGCGTTCGGATAGGCGCTTACGGCGGCCGGCGTCGAGCGCCCGTTCAACGGTTCGCAGCAGCTTGGTCAGCGACAGGGGCTTTTCGACGAAATCAAATGCGCCCAGGCGCGTCGCTTCCACCGCTGTTTCGACCGTGCCGTGTCCGGACATCATCACCACCGGGCAGTGATAGCCGTCGCCCACCGACCATTCGCGCAGCAAAGTAATGCCGTCGGTATCCGGCATCCAGATATCGAGCAGCACCAGATCGAAGCTACGCGTCGCCCGTGCCGTGCGGGCCTCGGTAGCGTCGGCCGCGACCTCCACCTCGTAGCCTTCCTCGGTCAGTATCTCCTTCAACAGCCCGCGGATATCCGCCTCATCGTCCACCACCATAATTCTCGCAGCGGTCATACGCGCTCTCTCCTCTGTTCGTCCATTCGCGAATCGCGACCGATCGCTCCACGTGCACCGTCGCCCAACGGCAGCAAAATCCGCACCCGCGCGCCGCCCGTGCGCCGATT
>Ga0209415_10014501_pt1 | contig 12865 bp, 10 predicted proteins | sample PeaSoiSIISIP2007_FD_187696 | JGI IMG/M metagenome (GOLD analysis project Ga0209415, IMG submission 187696) | Peat soil microbial communities from Weissenstadt, Germany - SII-SIP-2007 (SPAdes) (version 2) | ecosystem: Environmental > Terrestrial > Soil > Wetlands > Peat | place: Germany...
GATCCTACGCGCCCCTGCTGGTCGCCCGCGGCGACATGTGGGAGATTCCGATCGCGTTCAGCTATTTCTCGGTGTCGATCGCGCTCAGGTGCCTCTGGGAGGCGTACGGGAACCCCGGCCGTTCGGCGAGGTGGATCGCGATCGCGAGCGCGGCCTTCGGCGCCGCGTTTGCGGCGCGGCCGATCGTCCTGCCTAGCGCGGCGATACTCCTGCTGCCATTCGCTTCAAGGCAGGTCCGCAGGAGCGCGTCGGCGTGGGCCGCGGCGGTCGTCCCGCTGGCCCTTTGCGGCGCGGCCGTCGGCCTGTACAACGCCGGGCGCTTCGGCGATCCGTTCAATTTCGGGATGCGCTACCAGATTTCGGGCCACTACGTCGCCAAGATCCATGCGTTCAGCTCGGATTACGTCTGGACGAATGTTCGCTTCTATCTCTTTCAGGCGGTCAGGTGGACGTCGGTGTTTCCTTTCGCCCATGTGCCCGCGAGCCGGGCCGTTCCCCCGAACCACGCCGGCACGGAGCACATCTCGGGCGCCCTCATCAACGTTCCGATCCTCTGGCTGGCGCTCGCCGTCCCGGCGCTCATTCGCCTCGGTCGAGCCGACCGGAGCCTCGTTCCCATCGCAATCTCCGCGGCGTGGGTGGCACTGAGCTCGCTTGCGGCGCTGTCCTTCTTCCTTGGCGCATGCTCGAGGTACCAGTTCGAGTTTGTGCCTGCGCTGGCCCTCCTCGCTGCGGTGGGCATCATGGGGATCGAGAGCGCCCTGAGCGGAAGGCTCCGCGCCATCGCGCGCTGCGCGTGGATCCCCGCGCTGGTCGTTTCCTCGGCGTTCCCGGTGCTATATGGGATCGAGCGCTGCGCCTCCGACCGCGTCTATTCCGGGCTCACCTCCCTGATGTACGGCGACGTCCCGGCCGCCGAGCGCGAGTTCCACACCGCCCGGCTTCTCTCTCCCGGCAATCCCCTCCTGCGGCTTGGTTCCGGCCTGACGCTCGTCACCCAGGCCAGGTCCCCTGAGGCCCAGTCGGTCCTCGAGGCATTGGTCCGGGACTTTCCCGACTATGCCATGGCGCATTTCGCCCTGGGCAACGTGCTCGCCGGCGAGGGCCGCCGGGACGAGGCCATCGAGCAATTCCGGATCGCGCACCGGCTTGATCCCGAAGACGCGTCGATCAGGGCCGGCCTGGATTCCGCTCTCACGGGGAAGAGGTGACCCGGCGTCCGCGGCGTTGCATCCGCGCCGGGAGCCGGTTCGTAATAGGGGCGGATGAGCCGCCTGCTGATCGCCGCCATGTTGTTCGCCACCGCCGCCCGCGCGGGCGAGGCCGGCGCGATCGCGTGGCAGCCGTGGTCGGACGCGGCCTTCGCGACCGCGAAGCGGGAGCACAAGTTCGTCATCATGGACCTCGAGGCCGTGTGGTGCCATTGGTGCCACGTCATGGACGAGACCACCTACCGGGACCCGAAGGTGATCTCGCTGATGGGCGCGCGCTATGTCGCCGTGCGGGTGGACCAGGACTCCCGGCCGGACCTCGCAAACCGCTACGAGGACTACGGCTGGCCCGCGACCATCGTCTTTGCCGCCGATGGAAGCGAGATCGTCCGCCGCCGCGGGTATCTGGCCCCCGCGGAAATGGCCTCCATGCTCCAGGCCATCATTGACGACCCGTCGCCCGGGCCCTCGGTCAGTTCCGAGGCGAACCCGCGATACCCCACGGATGCTCGCCCGGATGACGCCCTGACCTCCGGGGTGAGGAGCAGGCTGCTTTCGGGATACGACCGGGCGGTCGGAGGGTGGAGCGCAGAGCACAAGTTCCTGGATGCGGACAATGTCGAGTATTGCCTGCGCGCCGCGGCCCGCGGCGATTCGGAGGCGGCGGCCATCGGGCGCGACATGCTCCGGCTGCAGCGCCAGCTCTTGGATCCGGCATGGGGCGGCGTCTACCAGTACTCGGCGGCGGGCGACTGGGCTCACCCGCATTTTGAGAAGATCATGGCGGTCCAGGCCGACAATCTCCGCATCTATGCGATGGCTGCCGAGCAATGGCCCGATTGGGGGTACCAGGCGGCGGCGGGGCAAATACGGCGCTTCCTTCGGGCATTCCTGCAAAGCGCCGACGGCGCGTTCTACACGAGCCAGGACGCCGACCTCGTGCCGGGCCAGCATGCCGCCGATTACTTTCTGCTCGACGACGGCGGGCGCCGGGCCCGCGGCGTCCCGCGCATCGACACGCACCGCTACGCGCGGGAGAACGGATGGGCGGCCGCCGCCCTCTGCGCGCTCTCGGGCGCGACCGGGGACGCTGCGCCGCTTGACGAGGCGGTGCGGGCGGCGGACTGGGTGGTTGCGCACCGGGCGCTGCCGGGCGGCGGATACCGCCACGACGAAGCCGATGCGGCCGGTCCGTTTCTCGGCGACACCCTCTCCATGGGCTCGGCATTCCTCGCGCTGTACCAGGCCACGGGTAACGCGGCGTGGCTCACGCGGGCCGAGGGGGCCGCCGACTACATCCGGGGGCACTTCGGCAGGGGAGCCGAGCCTGGATATGCGACCTGCGATACGACATCCCCGTCGTTTCCCACGCCGCAGCCCGAGTTTGACGAGTCCATTGGCCTCGCCAGGTTCGCCAACCTCCTTGGGAGGGCGACGGCAAGGCCGGAAGACCGCGCGCTGGCGGAGTCCTCGCTCCGTTGGGCGCTCGCCCCAGAAAAAGTGGGCCGGCGCGGCCCCTACACGGGCGGGCTCCTCCTTGCGTGCGACGAGCTCCGCACCGAGCCGCTCCACGTGACTGTCGTCGGCCACCGGGACGACCCGGCCGCCCGGGCGCTTTTCGCGGCCGCCCTGCGCGCGCCGACAGCGTACAAGCTGGTCGAGTGGTGGGACCGGCGCGAGGGACCGCCCCCGCGCGGGGAATCGATCTTCCCGGACCTCGACAGGTCGGCCGCGTACCTCTGCGCAAACGGCGCCTGCTCGTCCCCGATTTACGACGCCCAGACGCTAACGCGGAGGCTGGACAAGGCTGTGGCGGCCGCGGGCAGTCAATAGGGTCACCCTTGGGGCGGCGCCGGCCACGCAGGCCGAATGGGCGTCCCTGGGGCCGGGGTCGAGCAGGGCGGCGCTGAGCGCCAGCAGGGCGACGGCGAGGGCCACAAGCAGCGATATTGCGGGCCGGCCGGGCACGGGGGCGGGGGGCGGGGAGTCCATCACGATGCCGCCTGCTGCAGGCTGAAGCGCCCCCGGTAACCCGTCGGGGAGATTCCGAACCGTCGCTCAAAGGCCCGGCGGAAGGAATCGGCACTCCTGAAGCCCACCGACTCGGCGACGCTCTCGATCGTGCTGGCGCTCGATGAAAGCAGCCGGCGCGCCTCATTGAGCCGAAGGTCCTCGACGAATGCGGCGGGAGTGCTGCCGAACACGTGCTTGAACCGGCGGCTGAAGTGCCGCCCGCAGACGGATGACCGGCTCGCCAGCGCCTCGACCGAGAGATCCTGATGGAGGTGGCCAGCCATCCATGCGGCGAGTTCCGAGAATCGGTCGCCGGACTGCGTCTGGAACCGGAGCGGCTCCGAGTACTGCTCCTGGCCCCCGGCCCGCTTGAGATAGACCACCAGCATGCGCGCCGCCGCCAGAGCAACCTGCGGCCCGAAATCCTCCTCGACCAATGCCAGGGCTAGGTCGATCCCCGATGTCACACCCGCGGAAGTGTAAAAGGCCCCATCCTTCACGAAGAGCGCGTTGGGCTCGACCCGCAGCGTTGGAAACTTCCTCGCAAGGTCCGCGGCAAACTTCCAGTGCGTGGTGACCCGGCGGCCGTCAAGCAGGCCGGACGGGGCGAGACCGTAGATGCCGGTGCACACCGACGCCACGCGGCGGATCCGGCCGGCGCGGGACAACATCCACGCCGACACTTTCGCGTTGATGCGCGGCTCCCGGATGCCGGCGCCGCCGGGGACGAAGAGCGTGTCGAGCGGGGGCGCCGTTTCCAGAGTCCTTGCCGGCTTGAAGACGATCCCCGATTCGGAGGTGAAAGGCTTCGACGTTACGCCGATGATCACGATCTCGTAGAGGGCCCCGCCCGCGCCCTTCGGCTCCGCGGAAGCGGCCGTGGCGAACACGTCGGCGGGGCCGACGAGGTCGAGCGCCATGACCCCGTCAAACCCCAGAAAGCCTATGCGCCTTGGATTCATGCCTTATTCCCCCGCTGGCATCATAACCGGGCGGCGCGGATGTCCGCTATGACATTTATCCGACAATTTCGGACACCCGGCGCCGGGCCGGCCCGCTATATGCGGATCTGGACCCCCGCGAACGTCAGGAGCGACACGGCCGCGCCAAGCGAGTTGCGCGCGTCCCGGCCGATCGCCAGCAGCAGCGTGAGGTGCTTGGAAAGGTCATAGCGCGTTCCGGCGTTGATGAAGGCCTCGCTGCGTTCCCAGCGCTCTGAACCGTCCACGTGCACCTCCGCGTCAATCTCCCAGCCCTTGGCGACCTCGCGGCCGATGCAAACGCCGCCCATCCAGCCGCGATCCTGAGCCGCCCCGCTGAACACGTGCCCGATCTCCACGTTCAACGAAAGGACGCCGAAGTCCTTCCTGACCTCGAAAGGCAGCAGGAAGGTCGCATGGGGATCCGCCGTGCCCCGGACGTCCGAGTCGGAATCCGGGTTTACGAAGGTTATCCGCGGGTAGGTGGATAGCTGCAGGCCGGTATCGCCCGCGTCGTAGAACCGCCATTTCACCGCGATCTGCGAATCGCTCATGCCGCTTTCCGCAGGCTCTCCCGCGTCGCGCTGAACGTTCCACGACGCCTGGTAGTTGAGCTGGATCCGGTCGCCGACGCCGCAGTTCGCGTCCAAGAGCGGGAGCCCGATCAGGGTCGATCCGGGCGTTCGCTGGTCCGTCCACCCGAGGTTGATCTCCCAGTGCCTGTCGCCTGGGGTCCCCGGGTCATCCGTGATCATCGGCGGTCCACCCTGCGCGCGAAGGCCCGAAACCGTGCCAGCGACCCCTGCAAGAAAGAGGAGTGCGGATCGAGTTGAGGAATTTATGGGACGATGACGGCGGCAAATGCCCCTTCGGTAAATACCTAATTTGCGAGCCTCGGGCCACGCGGGTCAGATGCGGGCCCGGCCTGGTCAGAAACTAGACCGACCGAGGACTCCACCCCTCGCTCAGTGGCCGGCGAACACGCTGAGCGCGTCATGCACGGCGGCGGGAAGGTAGTCGCGGCAGCACTGCGCAAGCACCGGCTGATCGAGACCTTTATGGTGCAGGTCCTGAAAATGGACTGGAAGGAGGTCTACGAGGAGGCTGAGGCCCTCGAGCATGCCATCTCGGACAGCGTGTTGGACCGCATCGACGCCCTGCTCGGCCATCCCGCATCGGACCCTTATGGCGATCCGATACCGAGCCCGAAGCAACCGCTGTTCGAACGCGGCAAGGGCGTCGCGCTGGCGACCTGCGAACCGCAGAGGGCGTTCCGCGTGGAGCGCATCCTCGACCAGGGCGGGCCCTTTCTGGAGTTCATCCAGCGAACCGGCCTGAAGCCTGGTTCCCGCGTGCGGGTGCGGGAGCGCGACAGCGCGAGCGGCGTCGTGCGATGCGAACTGGGAAACGGCCAGGCGAGGGTCGGCCTGCCGGAAGCCGCGACGATCGAGGTTAGGGCCGCCTGACGCCTGTCCGATCCGCCGCCCGGCGCCGGGAACCGCGGCGCCTACTCCACCCTGAACTTGAAGAAGTCGCGGTAGAGCACGATCTTGAAGTCGGCGGTGTCCTTGACGTAGCAGCGCACGTCGTACGCGCCCTGTTTGAGGTAGACTCCGAGACTCGCGCCGTAGCGGCCATGGGAGTCGGTCCTGACGACGAGAAAGTCGTAATACCTCTCCTGCCCGTTGGACGGCACAGGCGTGAGGAGCAAGCTGTTGCCCGCCCTCGCGGGGTTGCCGTTGAGGGTCAGTATGTAGTCGTGGTCGGGCAGCAGGTTCTCGAGCGCCAGGTGGCAGGCAAATCCGCGCGGGAAGGCTGTGTGGAACTGGATCCTGCCGTGGGTGCCGGCGCTGACCGTCTTCCCCCACGCCGGCGGGTTCACCAGATCCATGGCCTCCTCGAACGGGGCGTCGCGCGCCAGGTCCGCCCTGCAGCTCTCCAGGAACGCGGCCCGCTCCGGCTCCTTCGGCCCGGGGGGCCCGACTTTGGAATCGATGACGTAAAAGTCAGTCTCGCCAAAGACCACGATCTGCTGTGCGGGGAGCCTCCCGCCGCAGAGCAGGAGGGCGAGGAAGAGGAGTTTTCTCAAGGACGGCGCCTTGTCTGCGCACAAATCCGGCGACGAGTCGAGGCATTATCCCCCACCGGTCGCCGAGGGCGACCCGCGCAGCGCAATCGAAAGTGCCGACGGGCTCAGCTGTGGTCGTCGTCCGTCAGGCCCGAGATCTTCCGGTGCTCCTGCTTCAGGAGACTGTCGATGAATCCCTTGTCCAGCTGGTACGATTCCGGCCTGGGCTGGGCATATGCGGTTCCCGCTGCGGGCTGGGCCGCATTCGAGATCGAGGCCTCGACATCCTGCATATTGGTGAAATTCTTTCCGAAATACTGCCCCCCTCCGGCGATGAGGGCCGGAATGACCTCTTGCAGGTCCCCGCTGGATTCCAGGGTGCTCAACTTGACCCTCCACAGCACCTTCGCCTCGCGGTGGACGAGCCCTTGGTAGTCGTAGGCCGAGACGACCACGAAGATGCGCGGCTGGCGCGAGTCCTGCACGACGGTTTCCAGCGGCCCGGCGAGTATCCTGGGAGCGGAAACGTCCTCGTTGATCCCGCTGCCCTTCTCGCGACCGAGGATGTGATTCTCCACCTCCGCACCCAGTTTCTCGGTGCTGACCAGCTCGATTCGCGCCATAAGGTTGGTCTTTATCCCGTAGGGAACCCTGATCTGGCGATGGTCGACCCGCAGGATGCCCCAATGAAAGGTCAGGACGACGGAGGGCGTCCCCTGGGCCGCCTGGAAGCCGTGGCCGGCGAGGGCCGCGTGCAAGCTTTGGCTCACCTGATCGGCGGTGGGCGGCGTTTCGCCGGCAATGGGATCGCCTGCTTCGATGTACCCTCCGTCAAACGCAATGTACGATGCCGGGTTGTCTTGCGAAGCCTGGGCGGCCGTTGGCTGTTCGGCGACCACCAGCATTCGGAAGTTGTTGGAGAAAACGCCGGCTGCCGCCTGCGTGGCAAACCCGGCGGCGCAAAGGACGACTAGGCCAAGCGCGGGGTAGGTGCGTGTCTTCATGGGGAATTATAAGGCTTGGATACGTTTTTCACGTAATTTGATCCGTCGAAAATGACAACTGTCGTGGTACGAATACACAGACGGCTTGGACGCGCCAAAGGTTGCGCGAAAGGGCGCCGGGGGGGGCCGATCGGCCGAAAGGCGGCGGGACAGGCCGCGCCGGGATGGCATGCGAATCGGGCCGGGGCTCAACGAGGCTAACCTGCTCGGGATAATCGAGAACCGCACTCGCGCCGGCGCCGGGTGCCGGAACCGTGACGTTGTTTGTCACGTTGCCGCATCCGCCCCGGGGATTCCCCACTCAGGAGGCCGGCGCGCGGGTCGCGCCCGCGGCCCGCAACAGGGCGCCGATTTCACGCAACCGCTGAAGCTGGGGCCCGGATATCAGGCCGTCGCGATCGGGCGGGACGTCTAGCAGGTAGTTTGCATTCCGTTGGTTGCAGGTCCGGAGCCTCGCGACGATTGCCTCGGCCGCCTGCAGGTCGGAAGGTTGCCTCACCTCGCGCCAGAACCAACGGGCGCCCGTCTGGATCGTGTCGCAGACCTCTGCGGGCAGCACATTGCCCGCGGGCGGCAGCCCCCCCTTCCATGGGAACTCGTTGCTCAGGACGTCGGAGTCGTTCAGGTTCTGCGCGTTGTTGCCCAGCACGATGCAGCGCGGCTGAAGCGATCTGATGTAGGCCAGGATTTCCGGCCACCGCCCACCGGTGTACTTGTTGTCGTAGGCGTCGATCCAGAGCAGGTCAATCGGTCCGTATCTCGTCAGAAGCTCGGCCAACTGCTTCTTGATGAATCCCGCGTAATCGCCCGCCGCCTCCGGAGGAAGCCCGTGGAGGTTGGGCAATCCCGGAGGGGGCGCATTCCTGTGGGCCTCGTCCGAATAGTCGCCCGGGAAGCAATAATACAGCCCGACCTTGAGCCCACGCGCCCGGCAGGCGTCCACGAACTCGCGAACGATGTCTCCCTTTCCGCCCCTGAATTTCCTGAACATGGTGATGTCATGGGTCGTCCATGCGCTGGGGTAGAGCGCGATTCCCTCGGTGTGCTTCGCCGTCAGCACCAGGTACGTCATGCCCGCTTCCTTGGCGGCGTCGGCCCATTGCCCGCAGTCGAGCTTCGAGGGATTGAACAGCGCCGGGTCCTCGTAGCCTCCCGCCCAGTCGAGATCGGCGAACGTGCCGAGGTTGAAATGAATGAACATGCCAAAACGCCACGTCATGAAGTCGCGCTGCTGGGCGGTGAGCGGAGCCGCGGCCTGCCCCGCGGCGGCCGCTGGCGTCGCCAGGGGCGTCGCAAAAAGCAAAGCCCACCCGAGCGCAGCCCGGGCATTTTGAGATGGGGTCACTGGACGCTCAAGTTTAGGTCCAATTCGGCTGGAACCGGCCGAGTCCGGGGCGCGCCGTCAATTCGAGGGGGATGGGTCCGTCACGCTGTTCGCCGGCTTGACGAGATTCTCGTCGTGCTTCGCAACGGCCGTTTCCGCCTTCTTTATCATGTTGCCGTAGACGCTCTGGGGTTGATCGGCGACGAGGGAATGGGCCGCGGGCGGGGCCGGTTTTGCCGCTGCGGCCGCGGGCTTTGGCGTCGGGCCGGCGGAGGCGCCGGAGGGACTGGCCGCAGCGGTCAGGCTGCTGGTCGGAATGGTCCCCGCCTGGCCTTTGTAGCGAATTGAGATCGTCTTGTCGCCGCGTTCCAATACCTCGACAACGGTCCCCGCCTTTATCGAAACAAGGCTGCGATCCGCCCGCATAATCGTGTTGTTCGGAAGCGTGAGGTCTTCCGCCAGGCAGGTGCCGATCGACAGGGTCAGGACGAGGATCCGAACGGGCAAAGGCACCATGTATTCCCTATTTGGCCTTTCCCTGTTTCATGTCAACTGGTGGCGCCGCTCGCTGTGCGCTTAACAAGAAAGTCACCCGGGCACGACAGGCGGGCGCGAACCGAATGGGATGGGGTCACCCTAGCTCCTGGGACTCATGGAGTACGGTATGCCTGCGGGACGGAACCGGGATGAGCCATGGGTGGGGTCCGCTCGGGGGAGAGGGTGGCCGGGGCCGCGACGCCGGGCCTAGCGCCCCTATATCGTCCTGCGCCCGAAGCCCTTAAGGTGCGCCTCAAGGCGTTCCAGGCTTCCCGACCAGCCCTCCGTCATTCCCATCTTACGGTACATCGTAGACCTCGATTAGCGCGACGCCCGTGTCGCCGCTGGCCCCCGAAACCTGGGCGGTATAGGCGCCGGGGGGCAAGGTCGCGAGAAGGGCCGAATCGCTGCTCGAGGGGTCGCTCCAGGCAAATGCGCCAACCGAGGCCGCAGTGCTCGCGATCTCGGCGTTTCCCGCCCAGGCCTTGTTTGCCCCAAGAAGCGTGGATCCGGAGAACAGCTGGAGCAGGGGGTCCGGAAGCGTGCCCGCGACACCGAAGGGATTGAGCGCCGGTCCCGACGCACGTATGAGGACAGTCCTCGAGGTCGAGCCGCCGACGACAAAGCCTGCGATCAGGATATTCCCGCCCGTTCCCACCTGCACGCGCGCCGAAATGTTGACAAGGTGCGGGGTCGTCGGCGTAAACGCGCCCGACGGCGTGGCATCGTAGACCTCGGCCAGCGCGACTCCGGTGTCGCCGCTGCTTCCGGAGATTTGGGCGGTGTAGGGCCCGGCGGCAAGCGTTTGGAGGAGCGCCGAGTCGTGGCTGGATGGATCCGTCCATGGGAACGCCCCCACCGACGCGGCCGTGCTCGCGATCTGGGCGTTTCCGCCCCAGCCGTTGTTGGTGGCGAGCAAGGTGGAGCCGGAAAAGAGCTGGAGCTGCGGGTCGGGAAGCGCCCCGGCAACGTTGAATGCATCAAGCGCCGGACCCGATCCCCGGATTAGGAGCGATTCCGAGCCCGACGCTCCGGCCCCGCCCACGGCGAACCCGGCGATCAGGATGTTGCCACCGGTCCCAACCTGCGCGCGGCACGATATGTTTATCAGGCGGCCGACATCGGTCGACGTGCTCACTGCCAGCGCAGCCGAATTGCTCTGGACCGAGCCGGAGGAGTTGCTCGCCATGCAGTAGTAGGTGCCCGCGCTTGCCGCCGTCGCGCCGCTGATGACAAGCGCGGGGCCGGTGACACCCGAGATCCCGGCGCCGTTCGAAAGCGCGCCGCCGTTGAAGTACCACTGATAGGTGGGGGCGGGCATCCCGCTCGCCGTCACATTGAAGACCACGGTGCTGCCGCTTGAAATCGATAGCGGATACGGCTGCTGGGTGATCGACGGGGCGACAACAGCGGCCGCGGACCCCTTGTTGATCGTGTAGCCAAGTTCGTCAGAGGCATAGACATTGCCGCTCCCATCCACCGCCACGCCGACGGGAACATCGAACAGCGCCGCGGCGCCCGTGCCCGCCGCGTTGGCGAAGTTGCCCGGCGAACCCGCCAGGGTAGTCACCACGCCCGCGGGGGTGATCTTCCGGATCGTGCAGTTCTCGGAGTCCGCGACAAAGATGTTGCCGCTTCCGTCCACCGCCAGCCCGCGGGGGCTGTGGAATCGTGCGGCGGCACCGGTCCCGTCCGCGGAGCCCTGGGTGCCTGGCGCGCCCGCCAGGGTTGTCACCACGCCTCCCGACGCGATCTTCCGGATCATGTTGTTTGCGGAATCCGCCACGTACACGTTTCCGCTTCCGTCGACGGCGATGCCAATGGGCTGATTGAACGTCGCATTGGCGCCGGTTCCGTTCACGCTGCCGGCGGAGCCTGCCGTGCCCGCGAGGGTGGTCACCACGCCTCCCGAGGTGATCATGCGGATCGTGTCGCTGCCCAGTTCCGCCACATAGACGTTTCCGCTGCCGTCCACCGCCACGCCGTACGGCTGGTTGAAGAGTGCGCTGGTGCCGGTCGCGTCAGTCGTGCCGGCCGTGCCCGCCTTGCCCGCAAAGGTGGTCACCACGCCCCCCGACGTTATCTTCCGGATCGTGTTGTTGACGGAATCGGCGACGTAGATGTCGCCTCCGCTGGCGACGGCGACGCCCGTGGGCTGGCTGAACTGCGCGGCGGTGCCCGTCGCATCCGTGGTGCCGGGGCTGCCCGCGGCGCCCGCCAGGGTCGTCACCACGCCCCCGGTCGAAATCATCCGGATCTCGTCGTTGGCCTTGTCCGCGACGTAGAGATTGCCGCTCGAATCCAGTGCCAGGCCGTAGGGCTGATCGAACTGGGCGGCTGAGCCCGTCCCGTTCGCGCTGCCGACGCTGCCCTTGCCCGCCAGAAAAGTGAAGGTGTACGGCGTCGCATAGTTGCTTTGAGCCAGGAGCGGCGTGCCGAGGCCCATCAGCAGGGGGAGCCAGAGTGAGGCGCTCCCGATCGGGCGCACGGCGAGAGCGTGGAGAAGCTTATGCATATATTGTTATGGGAATCTGCACTGGTAAGAAGCCGGGCATTGGTTTCCAGCGCAGGCCGCGGAGGCTATCATCGGACTTGGCTCGCCGGAAAGGCGCTTCCAAGGCGGAGTCGCTGGACGAGGATGAAGGACGGATGAGACGGAAAATAGGAACGGATGAATGCGGCTAGACATTCGATAGACGCGGATGTGCCATCTCGAGGGGCCTTCGGATGCCGCGGGCGCGCATTAAGGTCCAGCGCGCTTACCAACAGGGGCTTAGGTAATTCCCCGGAGCCCCAAGAGAACCGCGTGCCATCCTGACGGCTCGATGAATGGCTGCCCATTCTCTCGGGCGCATGCGGCCCAAATGAGGGGTTTCGGGCGCCCTTTCTCGGGGCCCCGGCGGAGCCCGCATGCCCGGAGAGCGACCGTGGATTCGCGTTCATGAGACCCGGCTTGCGTTCCGGCCGGAGCGTGAAGGGTGACGGGACGGGCCCATCCTCAGCGCAGGTCGACCTCGACCGGGTCGCCGCGGTAATGGACCCGCCGGTCGACGGCCGGGGGGACAAGGGAGAAACCAACGGGCTTGGCCGCCGACACCAGCACGATGTCAAAGGTGCGTTCGGCGAGCATCCCGGGGAAGGAGCCCGAGCGCGCCCCGATCGCGAGAGTGCGGGCGACGTCGTTCCAGCGCAGGGGAATGCGGGAAAAGGCCCCGCGCTCGTAGCCGTAGGTCAGCCCGTCGTCCTCGTAGATTGTGAAGGCCCCATCGGCTCCGGCGTACACGTAGAGGGTGACCGGATCGGCGGGTTTTTCCCCGGTGTACTGCACCTCTGGTCCGGCCGGAACAATCGATCCGGCCCTCGCGTAGATCGGAATCATGGCGAGGGGGGCGGCGGCCTCGACGGCCCTGCCACCCTTGAACGCCGCACCGGTCGAGAAATCGTACCAGCCGCCGGTACCGGGCAGATAGACGGAGCGACTGCGCACCCGGTAAGCCGTGACCGGGTTCACGAGCAGCGCGGGACCAAACATGTACTGGTCGTCGATGTCGCGGGCCTTGGGATCGTCGGTGAAATCCATGACCAGAGCGCGCATCATCGTGGCGTTCTCCTGGGTCACGGCGCCGGCGACCGAATAGATGTAGGGCAGCAGGCGATAGCGCAGCCGGTCAAACTTCAGCTCGGCCTGGTAGGCGGGGCTGGACTCGCCGCCGAGCTCCCACATCTCG
>Ga0209415_10014502_pt1 | contig 12865 bp, 7 predicted proteins | sample PeaSoiSIISIP2007_FD_187696 | JGI IMG/M metagenome (GOLD analysis project Ga0209415, IMG submission 187696) | Peat soil microbial communities from Weissenstadt, Germany - SII-SIP-2007 (SPAdes) (version 2) | ecosystem: Environmental > Terrestrial > Soil > Wetlands > Peat | place: Germany...
TCGCGCTCCGCGAGCCGTGCGCGCTGCGTCGCGAGTGCGGGGGCGTACGGTGCGAGCGCGTCGAAGCCGTCGATCGTGCCGTCGTTCGCCAGCGGGTCGAGCGCCTCTGCGATGGCGTCGGCGCGGGCCTCCGCGAGCTCGTCGGTGTCATCCTCGGCGAGCACGATCCACTGGCCCGGTCGCCCCCCGAAGAGCTGGTAGACGTGCTCCTGGCTTACGAGCGGCGCGAGCCCCTCGGGGCGGATGGCGACGATGGCTGCGCCGGCCCTTGGTGTCGCGCCGAGCGCCACGGCAGCAACGATGGCGGCCGCGGCGGCGAAGGCGCCGATCGCGCGCGGGCGCGTTCCGGTGATCGCGTGGACCGTCGTCGTCCACTTGGGCGTGTGAGCGGGCGGAGGATCCCCGCGCTCGAGGACTGCTCCGATCTCAGGCGTTATCCAGAGGATAGCGACGGCGGTGAGAAACTCGCCGACGCCGCAGAGCACGCCGAGCTGTTGCAAGGCCTCGAGGCTGGAGAGCGCCAGCGACGCGAACGCGAGGCCCGCCGCCACGGCCGCGAGGAGCGTGGGCCGCCACGTGGACGCTCGTGCGAAGCGCGCGGCCTCGTGCGGAGCGAGCCCGCGGCGTCGACCCTCGAGCAACGCGGCGTACACGTGGACGCCAGTGTCCACGCCGACGCCGACGACGACGGCGGTGAACGCGACGGCGACGCCCGAGAGGCCGTGCGGCAGGAACGCCGCGAGCCCAGTCGTCCAAAGCGTGCCTACGATGAGCGGGGGGAGCACGGCGACGAGGGCTCGACCGCGCCGGAACGTCAAGACAAACAACAAGGACGCGAAGACGAGCGAGAGCGTGCTCGACAGCTCGAGGTCGCGCCGGAACATCGCCTCCGTGGCGCGCGAGATCGCGTGCCCTCCGGTGACCTCGAGCGTCGCGTCGGGGTACGCCGCCCGGGTCGTCCGGGCCGCGTCTTCGAAGTCGTCCATGAACCGCGCGGCCGATTCCGAGTCGAACGCGCTGCCTCGCGGCTGGACGACGATGAGCTGTGCTTTTCCGTCGTCGGCCTGGAACGTGCCGTCCGCCCCGGCGACGACGCCGGCGGCCAGCTCTCGTTTCGACTCCCATGGAATCGTCGCCAGGCGCAACGGGTCCCTCGCGAGCCAGGTCTCCGCGTTGGCGCTCCCGGGGGCGAGGAGCAGCGTCTTCGTCCCTCCGAGTCGCGAACGCATCCCCTCCGGCGTGAGCGCGGAGGCGAGCGCCGCTCGCGCAGTCGGGCCCGCGTAGAGCCACGCGAGCGTCGGGTCGACGAGGGAGAGATCGGGAGACTGGTCGAGGATCCGCTCGATCGATGGCTTGTCGCGGAGCGCGTCGGCCATTGCACGAGCCGCGCCGCGCGCCGCCGCGGCGGTCGGCGCACGGATCAGGACCACGCTGCCGTCGCCGCCGCCGAAGAGCCGGCTGAACCTCCCGAGCGCCGCGGACTCGCGCTCACCCGGGAAGAGGAGCGAGAGATCCGTCGAGATGTGAAGGCGCGTCGCGGTGAGCCATAGCGAGAGCGCGGTCACGAGCACGAGCAGCGCGCGACCGCCGTAGACGCGCACGCGAGGATCGTGTCGCGAGCCGGGGCCTCCACCCTTGCTCACCCTCATGGGACGGACGGGGACTCCGCCGGTACGGGCCTCACGCGGACGCGCGTGACGCGTCGTCGGCTGAGGAGCGTGACCTCCGCGGTCGCCCCGCCGAGCGCGACGACGTCGTGTACGCGCGCCAACCGCCCGAGACGCGCGAGCACGATGGCTCCGACCGGCTCAGCGGCCTCCGACTCGTCGACCGACACGCCGAGCGCGCGGAGCTCCTCCATCGTCGCGCGACCGTCCACGTCCCACGCCCGCTCGTGCGGGACCTTCACCACCCTGGCCGGCTCCTCGTCGAACTCGTCCTTGATCTCGCCCACGATCTCCTCGAGGAGGTCCTCCATCGTGACGATTCCGCTCGTCCCGCCGTACTCGTCGACGACCACCGCGATGGGCGTCTGCTCGCGCTGCATGTGACGGAGCACATCGACCGCGCCCTGCGTCTCGGGGACGAAGAGCACGTCGCGACGGAGCTGCGAGAGATCGGACGCGTGCTGTGCCTCGGGGTCGAGCCAGAAGTCCTTCGCATAGAAGTAGCCGGCGACCTCGTCGAGCGACGGCCCCTTCGTCAGGAGAATGCGCGAGAACTGCTGCTTGCGGACGAACGCGACGGCCTCCGCCCCTGTCGAGGCGATGGGCAACGCCGCGACGTCGACGCGCGGGACCATCGCGTGCCGCGCGGTGCGCTGGCCGAAACGGATGACGCGCTCCACGAGCGCGTGCTGTTCGCGGCCGCGCGACGTGCCGGCGGTGTTGGCGGCGAGGATGCCCAGGATCTCCGCCTCGGAGAGGCTCCCTTCACTCGCGACGTCCGGCGAGAGGCCCATCGCCGTGAGGATGAAGCGCGTCGCCACCTCGAGCACCCAGAGCAGTGGTCGGAACACGAGGTACATGACGCTCACGGGTCCAGCGACTGTGAGCGCGGTCCGCTCCGACCTCTGGATCGCGATGAGCTTAGGGACGAGCTCGCCGAGGAGCACGTGGGCGAACGTCAGAACCACGAAGGCGACGCCGAGGACAACGACGTGCGCGTAGCCCTCGATGGGGCGGGCGATGACGCGATCGGCGACGCCCTCGAAGAGGTGGCTCACGGCGGGCTCGCCGACCCAGCCGAGGCCGAGGCTCGCTAAGGTGACGCCGAACTGTGTCACGCCCAGGTATCGGTCTAGGCGTGAGACGACCTTGTGTGCCGTGATCGCCTTGCGGTCGCCCTTCCGCACGCGGACGTGGAGCTCCGTCGCGCGCACCTTCACGAGCGCGAACTCGGCCGCCACGAAGAAGCCGTTCAGGGCGATGAAAAGGGCGGCGATGCCGATTCCGAGCACGGGTCGTGTCTATCACGTAGGGACGAGGATGAGCGCCCGCGGGTCGTGCCGTCAGTTCTGCAGCGACAGGCGCAGCGGCGGTACCCCTGCCTCACCGTGCGTGAGGTACTCGTAGTGCGCCCAGTTGCCCATGACGCGCGCGACGTACGTGCGTGTCTCCGCGTAGGGGATGCGCTCGACGAACTCGTCGATGTCCATCTTGGGGACGCGCGTCAGCCACCGCGTGACCGCATCGTCACCCGCGTTGTACGCAGCCACGACGAGCGGGAGCGTAGCCGGGCAGCTCGCAAACCGCTCGCCGAGGTCTGCGAGGTAGCGCTTGCCCACGGCGACGTTGAACGCAGGCTGGGTGAGGAATGCGTCGTCATAGGGGAGGTGGAGCTCCTCGGCGACGGCGCGTGCCGTCTCCGGGAGCAGCTGCATGAGGCCGACGGCGCGCGCGGAGGAGACAGCGTCGGGGTCGAAGTTGCTTTCCTGTCGCATGACCGCGTACGCAAGAACCTCGTCCACGCCGTGTGGCGCATGATCGTGCGACGTAGAGTCGTCGCGCAGCTCCTCGGCGAACGGCGTGGCGTAGGCGCACTCCCAGGCCCATCGGTTGTTAGAACCGGGTGCAGTGCGGAGCGCGTCGACGGGGATCTGCGAAATGAGGTGGTAGCGACGCTTCGCTCGCCCGATGAGGCCGTACGATGCGCACAGCGCCTCGAGCCCGCGGCCCGCCGGTGCCGCCCCGAAGACGACCGACTCCCGGTCGTGCAGGGCCGACTCGGCGTCGGCGTCGAGGCCGACGCGGTGGAGCAGATCAATGGGCGGCGGCAGGCTCACCGCGAGCGGCGTCGCGTTCGTCGTGCCCGACGGTGGTTCCACCCACGGGGGCGGCTCCGCGTTGATCTCGATCAGGCGGGCGCGCGACGCAAGCGCGGCCCACGAGAGCGGGTAAGACTTGAGGATGGCGGTCCAGCCCGCGATGGCGTGGAGACGATCCCCGTCGCGCAGCGCAGCGAGCGCGGCCAGCTCTCTCGCGCGGACCGCCGCGAGCGCGTCGGGTTCTTCGGCGGCGACCTCTTCGAACAGCCTGCGCGCTGCACCGTAGTCCTCGTTCATGAGGTGCGAGAGGGCGCCCCCGTGCTCCGCGTCCCTCCGCTCGACCCCCTTGGGGTAGGCGCGCAGGTACTCGTCGAAGCCCGCGGCCGCCTCGTGCCACTTGCCGTGGAGGAGCGCCAGATAAGGCACGAAGAACTGCGCCTCGTCGCCCCAGTGCGTCCCCGGGTGATTCCGGGCGATGACCGCGAAGCGGTGCGAAGCGTCGTCGTCGTGGTCGGCGCGGGCGAGGGCGCGAGCGGCGTGGAACGAGTCCTCGACCGATCGCGAACCGCCGACGTTCGCGGTCTCGTCGAGGACGCGCGCCGCCTCGAGCGCCCGGCCTCGCGTCTTGTAGAGAATGTCGCCGCGGAGCCGAAGCTCGACGAGGCGAGGCACCTTCGGCGGCGGTGCGCCGGCCACGCGATCGAGCGTCTTCAAGGCGTCGTCCGTTCGCCCGGCATCGGCCAGCGCCTCGGCCCGCGTGAGCAGCTCCTCACCCAGGAGCGGGTGCGACGGTGCGAGGCGCTGGAGAGCCTGGTCGGCCTCCCTACCCCACTTCGAATCCGGTGCGTGCACGCTGATCCAGCGCGCGTCGCCCGCCGCCAGCGTCGCCCCCTCGGGGCCCTCCGAGAGCCGCAGCTCGCACGCCCGTGCCTCTGCCTCTTCGAGGCGCGTCTTGTGCGCGAACCCGATGACGCGCTGGCAGACGCTGCGGGCCCGGGCGAGCTGGTGCGCCTTCTCGTACGCCGTCGACGCGGCGAGGAGCGAGCTCGGCGTGGCGTGCGAGCCGAAGTACTCGGCCGCCTTCTCGTAGGGCCCCGTGACGAGCCGCGCGTCGGCGAGGTGGTGCTCGATGGCGCCGGCGAGCAGGGGGAGGCTAGCGTCGAGCCCGTCCAGACGTGCGGCGGCTGTGGCCGCGTCTCCTAGGGCGAGCGCGACTCGCGCGCGGACGTAGCGGATCTCCGGGAGCTGCTGCTCGGCAGCGGGGAGGGCATCTAGCTTGGTCGCCGCGTCGCTCCACCGCTGCCTCCGCACGTCCTTGACCCAGCTCGTCGCGGTCGTCTTCGGCGCGGACGCCTTCGCCTCTCTCGCGTCGGCCCCGGAGACGCTTGCGACGGCTGCTTCCGGCGACGAGGCGACGGAGGAAGACGTCCCCTCGGCTGGCGGTGCGGCGACCGGCCCCAGGGAGGCGTCGTGGCGGCGCGCGCACGACGAGCTCGCGAGCGGAGCGAACGTCGCGATGCCGAGCGTCACGCGGAGCTGCCAGCGTTTGGAGCTCATGAACGCGACGTCAGGTCCGAGCCTGCGCGGCTCCCCGGTCCGTCCCAAACGGAAAAGCCCCCACCGCCGCGGCGCGCGGGAGCCCCGGTGATGCCCGTTGGGTCCTCCCCGCGGACGACTCGGAGCAGGCGCGGCACGGCGAGCGACTCGAGCACGGCGCCGTCATCGATCCCCACCCATCGTCGCCCCATCTTCTCGGCCACGGCGGCAGTCGTACCACTCCCGACGAAAGGATCGAGCACCCAGTCGCCTTCCTCGGTTGCGATCGTCAGGATGCGCTCGAGGAGCCGCTCGGGCTTCTTGTTCCTCCGGAACACCACTCCGCCCTCTCGGGCGATGCCCTGGAACGGGATGTCGTCCCAGACGTTCGTCAGTGGTTCGACCAGACGTGGGCCGTCTTTCGTCTCGGCGACCTTGCTCGCGAGGAAGAGGATGCGATTGCCGCGGTAGAGAATGAGATCGGGGAACCCGTGCCGGGTGAGGCGAATCACGCGCTCCGGCGCACGCTTCGATGCGTCGATGCCACGCTGCGCCGCGCGGCTGACGGCCTCGTACCGGGGCTGAGCGAAGCGAACGACCTGACCGGCATGCGCGATCGCGAAGGCCGCGAGCGCTTCGTCGAATACGCCCCCGCCCAGCGTCCTCCGAGCGGATGCCGCGCTCGCGTGGCCGGCTTGACGGGCGACGACGCGTCCCAGCGGCTCGAACCGCCACTCCGCCTCGGTTGCCTCCGGGTTCGACAGAAACGTGGAGTACGCACGATCGTAGCCGGCGCGGACCCGCCTGAGAGGGCGATACGCGAAAGCGCCTGGCTCCGCGGAGTAGATCAGGATGAAGTCGGTGACGTTCACGGGCGCGCGGTTCTTCGCCTTGTGTCCCGTGCTCGCGCTCCGTACGACCGTCACGGTCGACACGCGCGATGCCCGTCCGAACACCGCGTCGGAGATCGCGATGGCCGCGCCGAGCTCCGTGTCGTCGACCTCGAGGAAGACCGCGCCGTCGGGCGCCATCAGTGGCCTCACGGCTGCGAGGCGCGCACCCATGAAGTCACGCCATTCGGCGGGGCTCCGCGCGTCGCCGTACTCGGCGAACGTGCGCCCCGTGTTGAACGGCGGGTCGAGGTAGACGCACCGGAACCTCCCCTCGAACTCGTGCCGCAGCCACTCGAGCGCGACGAGGTTGTCCCCCGAGACGAGGCGGCTCTCGGCGTGGCGGAGGCCGTACGTACACCGCTGCGCGAACCGCGGTTCGCGCGCGCGATCGCCCCCAGCGGCGCGGGACCGGGCGCTCGTCACCCCGGGAGAGGTCGCTTCGGCCCGCGGATCCACTCGTCGGTCATCCTCCGCCAGTTGGCTTCGGCCTCGAGCCCGCCGAGCACGCTCGCGAGCCCCCACTGAAGGCGGTTCACGAACGTCAGCTCGTGGGGCATGTGTATGGGCTTCGGCAGGTTCGGGAGCGAGTCTCCCTCCTTGAACACGATGTGCCGCCCGTTGCGCACGAGGAAGGCGACGTTCTCGCGCGCGGCGGCTGTCGTGTGGCGGAACGGCCCGTCGAACGTGAGCGGCTTCGTAACCATCTTCGTGTACTCCGTGTAGAGCTTCCACCCGTCCTTGTCGTCGGGGTCGTAGCCGAGCACCTCTGCGCACGCGCGATAGAACTCGTCCCAGTCGGCGTCCTTGAGCGCGTTTAGGTAGCGCTTCATCCCGGCGACGAGCTCCGCCGGGAGCTGCTTCGTGCAGCCGAAGTCGAGGAACGCCACGTTGCCCCCGCCGAGGAACCGGTAGTTGCCCGGGTGCGGGTCCGCGTAGAGGTAGCCGTAGACGAAGAGCGCGCGGAACATGAACCGCCCGATCGTCGCCCCGGCGGCGTCCCTGTCCGCCTGGCTCGCGGTCCTGCAGAACGTTGCGTAGTCGACGCCCCCCATCAGCTCCGTGGTCAGCACGCGTCGCGTCGTGAGGCTGTGGTGCACGCGCGGGATGACAATCTCCGCGTCGTCCTGGTGGATGCGGCGGAAGGCGTCCGCGGTCTCCGCCTCGTGTGTGTAATCGAGCTCGGCGCGGAAGACCGACTTGATCTCGTCGAGCCCCTCGCGCGTGTGGTATCGCCGACCGACGGGGGCGATCATCGTCTCCATCATCGAGAGACTCGAGAGGTCGTTCTCGATCGCCTTGTCGATGCCCGGGTACTGGACTTTCACCGCGACGTGGTCCCCGCCGCGTGTGGTCGCGCGGTGGACCTGCCCGATGCTCGCCGCGGCGAACGGATCGTCGTCCCACGCGCCGAAGACCTCCGTCGGCACCTGCCCGAGCTCCTCGGTCACGACGCGCACCGCAGCGCCGCGCGAGAGGGGGGGAGCTTTCTGCTGCAGCCCCTTCAGGACCTCCTTGAACTTGTCCTCGTAGCCGGGGGGCGCGAGCCCGTCGATGTACGACGCCATCTGCCCAAGCTTCAAGGGGAGCCCCTTCATCTCGCCGAGTGTCTTCAGCATGGCGTGCGCAGTCGCCCGCGCATTCTTCAGGATCTTCTTGCGCGCCGTGGCCTCTTCCTCCTCGGTTCGGTTGAGGCCCGCCGCGCGCTTCAGCGCCTCCGCGGCCATCGGCAACGCGCGAGGGGCGAGCGCGGACAGCCGCGCGAACCGACCGATCCGCGACGTGGGGGGACGGTCGGGCCGCTTGGCCGTGAGATCGAGCTTCGACTCGGGGGGCGCGGGGACGGACCCCATCGTCTCGAGAGCGGTTACGAGAGGTGGCCCGTCCGCGCGGCCAGGCGAATCGCCATCCGGCGGGGATGTCATTGGAGCAGTATGCGGGTTCCGAGGCTGGGTGGCTAGGCGGGCGCACCGGTGACAACAACTTGCCTCGAGGGCTCCCGTCCGCGAATAGAGGAGGGAGCGAACCTCATGACGCCCGAGCCCTCCTCACGCCTGCCACGAAAGTTCGGCCATTACCTGTTGTTCGACCGGATCGGCGCCGGGGGCATGGCCGAAATCTTCCTCGCGCGCGCCCGGACCGAGCTCGGGGGGCAGCGTCTTGTCGTCGTCAAGCAGATCCTCCCTAGCCTCGCCGCCCTCCCGCAGTTCGCGGAGATGCTCATTCACGAGGCGAAGCTCGCCGCGCTGCTCGACCACGCCAACGTCGCGCAAGTCTACGAGCTCGGGCGCGCCGACGATCGACTGTTCATCGCCATGGAATACGTAGAGGGGTTCGACCTCAACGATCTCCTGCGCCGCTGCACGAAGGAGAAGGTCGCCGTCCCCATCGAGCTCGCGCTGGCCATCCTTTCGGACACGTTGCGCGGCCTCGACTACGCCCATCGTCGCGTCGCCGAGGATGGCAGCCCGCTCGGCGTCGTGCATCGCGACGTCTCGCCGTCGAACGTGCTCGTCTCGTTCGACGGACAGGTGAAGCTGTGCGACTTCGGGATCGCCCACGCCAACGATCTCGTCGACAAGGGCGCCTCGCCCTCGCAGACGGCCGAGGCGCTCAAGGGGAAGGCGGGCTACATGAGCCCCGAGCACGCGCGGGGCGAGCCCGTGGACGCGCGCGCCGACGTCTTTGCTGCGGGGATCTTGCTCTGGGAGCTGCTCTCGGGGAGGCGCATGTACCGTGTCGCCGAAGGCGGCCCGTCGCTGCTCGAGCAAGCGAAGCGGGCAGAGCCGAGACCGCTCGTCGAGAGAGGGCTGCCGAACGAGTCCGCGCTCCACGCCATCGCGCGGAAGGCGCTCGAACCGGACCGGGACGAGCGGTATCCGACCGCCGCGGCGATGCTGCGCGACATCGAAGGCTACCTCGCGGGCGCGAACCTCGTCGTGAGCCCGATCCGTCTCGGAGACTGGCTCGTGGCGAGCCTCGGGAGCGATATCGTCGTCGAGCGGAGGAGACGACAGCGCGCGGCAGAGGCGCTCGAGCTGGGCCCACCGGTGAGGCTGACGCCGGTGCCCTTCGAGCCCGTCCCGCTCCCGCGAACGGCGATTCCCGAGCCGACTCCGACTCCGATCGCGACGCTCGCGGGCATGCTGAGCGCGAGGTCCGCTGCGGCACCACCCGCGCAGGCGTCAACGTCCCCGTCTGCGCCGCCGCCCGCGCCTCTGCCGCCGCCCGCGCCTGTCGAAGAGCCCCCGCGGTCGCGCGCCAAGCCAATTGTCCTCGCAGCCCTCGGCGTCCTCGTCCTCGTCCTCGGCAGCTTCTATGCTCTCCGCGGCCCATGACCCCCGACGCCGCCGGTGAGACCCTCCTCGCCGACGTCGCGCTCCCGGTCCCCGTCCCGCGCGCCTTCACGTACCTCGTCCCCGCATCGCTCGCGCACTGCGTTCACGTGGGCTCGCAGGTCGTCTGTCCGTTCGGCGCGCGGCGACTCCTCGGCATCGTCCTCACGACGCAGCGAGGAGCACCTCCGCCGCGCGCGAAGGCCATCGCAGCGGTCATCGACGACGGGGCGCCGAGGGTGCCGCCCGATCTCGTAGAGTTCCTCCGCGAGCTCGCGCGCTACTACCTCGCCCCCATCGGCGAAGTCATCCGCCTCGCGCTCCCGCCGACGGAGAGGAACGCCGAGGACGCGCTCCAAGCGCCGACGCTCTTTCCGGCGAGGCGCGCCGGGCTCTCCGCGCGACGCGTCCAGTGGGCCGTGGCGTGCGACCCTGCCGTCGCCCCGCCGCTGCTTCGCGGCCAGGTGCTTGCCGTCTGGACGCAAATTCACAGTGCGCGCGAAGCGGAGGTCGCGCGTCTCGCCGAGACCTGGAAGAACGCGCGAGCCGCGGTCCACCGCCTCGTTCGCGTGGGGCTCGTTCGCGTCGAGGAGCGCCCGGTCGCCCTCGACCCGTTCTTCGGCGACACCGCGCCGCACGAACCGCCCCCCGAGCTCACGGAGGCTCAGGCCCAGGCCGCGCGCGCTCTCGAGGGTGCGCTCGCGTCCGGCTGCGCCGTGACGTTTCTCCTCCACGGGGTGACCGGCTCGGGGAAGACGGAGGTCTACCTCCGGGCGATCGCAGCCGCACGCGCGCGCGGCAAGGGGACGCTCGTGCTGGTCCCGGAGATCGCGCTCACTCCTCAGCTTGTCGCGCGGTATCGCGGACGGTTCGGCGACGACGTTGCCGTGCTGCATTCGGGGATCACGCCTCGAGAACGCCTGGGGATGTGGAAGCGGCTCCACGCGGGGGAGCTCGACGTGGGTATCGGCGCGCGGAGCGCTCTGTTCGCCCCGATCCGAAACCTGGGTCTCGTCATCGTGGACGAGGAGCACGATTCCTCCTTCAAGCAAGAAGACGGGGTTCGGTACCACGCGCGGGACATGGCCATCCTGCGTGCGCACCGGGTGCGCGGCGTCGTCGTCCTCGGGAGCGCGACGCCCTCGCTCGAGACCGAGTACCTCGCCCGCTCTGGTCGTGCACGGAAGCTCACGCTCCCGGCGCGCGCGCGTGCGCAGGCGATGCCCACCGTGGAGCGCATCGACCTGCGCCGGATGGGCGCGGGACCGACCGGCGACCGGCGGCTCAGCCTGCCGCTCCACCGCGCGCTCGAGGAAGTCCTCGCGAAGGGGGAGCAAGCCATCCTGTTTCTCAATCGCCGCGGCTTCGCGCCGAGCGTCCGGTGTCAGTCCTGCGGAGAGATGGCCGCGTGCCCTTCGTGCTCCGTGGCGCTCACGTACCACAAGACGGGCGGCGGGACGCTCGCGTGCCACTACTGCGGGTACACCTGCCCGTCGACGCCTCGCTGCACGCCGTGCGGAGAGGCGAGCCTCGTGCTCGAAGGGCTGGGCACCGAGAAGCTCGAGGAGACGCTCGCGGCGGCGTTCCCGACGGCCCGCGTCGCACGTCTCGACCGCGACGTCGCGAGCGGCAAGGACGTCGCCAGGATCCTCGCGCGCGTTCGGGCACGTGAGGTGGACCTCCTCGTGGGCACCCAGATGGTGACGAAGGGGCACGATTTACCGCACGTCACGCTCGTCGGGGTCATCAACGCGGATGCCGCGCTCTCCATCCCCGACTTCCGTGCGGCGGAGCGCGGGTTTCAGCTGCTCGTCCAGGTCGCCGGGCGAGCCGGACGGGGGGACTCCCCCGGGCGCGTGCTGGTTCAGACGTATGATCCCGAGCAGCCGGCGATCGTGTTCGCCGCCCGGCACGACGTCGACGGGTTCATCGACCGCGAGCTCGCCAATCGCCAGGAGCTCGGGTACCCGCCGTATGCCCGGATCGCGCTGGTCAGAGTCGAGGCGGTGGCGGAGGTCGACGCGCGCGACGCCGCGAAGCGACTTGCAGAGGCGGCGCGGCGATCCGCGTCGCCCGCCGTCGAGGTGCTCGGTCCTGCTCCGGCGCCGATCGTCCGCCTCAGGAACCGTTTCCGCTACCGACTCATGCTGCGTGGGGTGGAGCGCCGGGACCTCCGCGCGGTGCTCGTCGCGCTGGAGGCCGTGCGAGCCGAGCTGCCGTCGAAGGTGCGCGTCGCGTTCGATGTCGACCCGGTGCAGATGCTTTGAAGCCGCCGCGGCGTCTTGCCTGCTTCGTGGCGTCCGGTCGGCTCTGCGCGCTCTGACGGGCGAGGGACTGCACGCCTCAAGCAAGCGCGCGAACGCTTGACGCCGCTCACGCCGCCGCGCACCTTGGCTCGCATGTGCCCGCACTGCGGACGTGAAGCGCCGCTCGTCTATCGTGGACCGCTCGCTTACTGCTCGGCGTGCCACAAGCCGCGCATGCCGCTCGCCGCAGCCGGGGTCAACGTCACGGGGAAGCCCGCCAAGATCGGCGGCGTCATCGCCTCCGTTCTGGGATGGGTCGTGCTCGCCGTCGTGCTCGCCGTCGCGCTCATCCTCGGCGCCCTGCTACAGGCCATCTTCCCCCCAGGTGCCATCGTCGGCTGGGTCGTCGGTGGGGTGATCGCGGCGATCGGCGTTGCGGCCGCGCTCGTGCTGCTCCTCGGAGGTCGCTTCCTCCAGCGATCAGGGGACCGGGCCGTGCTCGCCGCGCGCAAGGAAGCCGCCGTGGCCCTCGCGCGCAACCAGAAGGGGATCGTCCGCGCCGATGCCGTCGCGATCTCACTGGGCATTTCAGTCGCCGACGCCGACGCCTTCCTCACCGAGCTCTCTCGTCAGCCCGACTCCGGGGTCGTCCTCGAGGTCGACTCCGACGGAAAGATCTTCTACCGGTTCCCGGCGTTTGCCCCCGAGCTCCCGTGGCCCGGTCCGGACACCGCGCAGTCGCCCAAGGGGCCGGAGAAGGTTCGCGTCGACGCCCCCCGGACCATCCCGGGTGAGCCGCTGATCGAGGACGAGTTGCTCGATGAGGCACAGGTGACGCAAGAGCAAGCCCGGCGACGGGGCTCGTGACGCGCTCACGAGCGCGCTCCACTTCGGCGCACCGCGATCCAATTCGGATCGCACGTGTGAGATGAGTGGTCGAGATTCCGCGCCCGTAGCGCAGGCTCGCTCCTTGCTCGTTCGTCCATGCGGGCGTTGACCCCCCGCACCGAGGAGCTCCGACATGTCCGATGCGATGCGAGAGAAGCGCGACCTCGTCTTGCCGCCAGGGACGTATGCCTACATGCAGGACGT
>Ga0209415_10014503_pt1 | contig 12865 bp, 9 predicted proteins | sample PeaSoiSIISIP2007_FD_187696 | JGI IMG/M metagenome (GOLD analysis project Ga0209415, IMG submission 187696) | Peat soil microbial communities from Weissenstadt, Germany - SII-SIP-2007 (SPAdes) (version 2) | ecosystem: Environmental > Terrestrial > Soil > Wetlands > Peat | place: Germany...
GCCTCCTGCTCGAGCAGGTTGGCCAGATCGTCCCAGCGCTGGGTCTTCTCGAGCAGGCGCGTGAGCGACTGCCTGGCTCCGTCGTCGTTGCGGTGGATGCTGAGCAGCTGCTTCCACGCGTTGATGGCGCCGTCGATGTCGCGCAGGTTTCCTTCGCACAGGCCGGCGACCTCGCGCAGTCGCTCCTTGCGCGTCTCGATCGATTCGCCGGTGACCCGGACCGCCGCCAGCAGGATGTCGCGCAGCGAGCCGTAGTCGCGCTTCGTACGCAGGTAGTCCTCGGCCCATGACAGCGCCTCGGGGTGGGCGGGGTCGGCCTCGAGCACCTCGCGGTACTTCTGGTACGCCTCGGGGCGCTTGCCCTTGTTGGCGAGCATCTGCGCGGCGTCGAGCACGCCCTGGAGCTTGTCGGCCGCGACGGGCGCGCGCCTCTGGCCGCCGCTGGGTGCTGCCTGCTGCTGTTGCTGCTGATGCTGCGCCTGACCCCGCGGCCCGGCGCCTGCCGACGGCTGGGGCGGGGGAGGCGGCACCGACGGCATCGCCTGGCCGATCTGCGCGTAGAGCTCCCGCACCTTGTCGGTGGCCTGCGGGTCGCCCTGCCCGCGCAGCGGCTCGAGGACCTGGATGGCGTTCTCGATCTGGTTCGCCCCCTCGTAACTGGAGGCCAGCAGCCACCGCGCCTCGGGGGCCATCGCGCCGTTCGGGTTGGCGTCCACGTACGCGAGGTACCGCGCCGAGACGTCGTCCTCTCGCTGAAGGGCACGCGCGTAATACGCGTACAGCTGCAGCGCGCGGTCGTGACCGGGAAGGATGTCGAGCGCGCCGCCGGAGTAGGCGAGGCCGTGCTCGCCGTCGTACACCTCGGCCAGGCCGACGAGCAGCTCGGCGCCGGTCGTGCGCTCCTGCGCGGGGACGTCCTCGCCAGCCTGCAGGCGCTCGACGATGAGCCCCGAGTACTCCTGCTGCAGCGCCGGGTCTTGTTCGTCGACCTGACGCGCGCGGCCCAGCGCCCGCGTCGCTCCACCCAGGTCCCCGGCAGCGCGCCTCGTCGTCGCCTCGTCGCGGAGCAGGGCCAGCTGCCTCTGCGGATCCTGCTCGACCGCGAGCTCGGCCTCGTACATCTGCACGGCGTCGTCCCACTGGCCGAGGGACTTGTAGATCTCGCGCGCTCCGTAGATGGCGTACGCGCTCGACGGCTCCAGGTCGATCGAGCGCCGGAAGTTCTCGAGGGCCTTCTTGGGCTGCTGCAGGCTGTCGCTCCAGAGGCGACCGAGCTCCTCGTGCATCGACGCGAGCTCCGCGCGGATCTCGGGGGCCTGGGGCGCCAGCGGGGCGAGGGCCTTGGCGCGACGTTCGAGCAGGGCGACCAGGGCCTTGATGTCCCCCTTGTCGCGATACAGCTGCGCGAGCCGCTCGGCCGCGGTTCGCTGCGTCGGATCGCGGTCGATGGCCTGCATCAGCACCCGGGCGGCGCGGTGGGCGTCGCCCAGCGTGGTCGACCACACGTTGGCGGCCTCGCTCAGCCAGTGCGAGGCGTAGGCCGGGTCTCGCGTCTCGGCGCCGACGCGTTCCAGCATCAGCGCATAGGACTTGGGATCCTGCGAACCCGCCTGATGCGCGTAGGCGAGCGCTTCCTCATCGTGCGGGTTCGCGACGAGCCGCTGCACGAGAGCGTCGATCTGGCTCGGATCCATCCGGGGCGGAGGCTATCACTTTCTTGTTTTTCCCAGCAATTGCAGGGAGTGCGCGGCACGTCTCCAATGGGTCCGCACCCGGGTCCGGCCGGGTGGAAGATTCCGGGCTACTCCAGGTACCCGTAGCCGACCGACGAGGTGCCGGCGGGGCTCGCCGGGCCTCCCCGACCCTTGCGAGGCGGCCGCGGGGGGCGATCCGGGCGATCGGGGGTGGTGGCGGCGGTCGGATCGCTGCGCGGCAGAGCCGACGCGGCCATCGTGGGGATCGTCGAGGTCGGCTCGACCGTGGGGATCGGCGTCGTCGCCACAGGCGCGGGCGGGGCCGGCACGGTCGGGGCCGTCGTGGTCGCACTGGCCGGAGCCGGGGCATGTCTCGACGAGCCGGCGACGAGGATCACCGCGACGGCAGCTGCCGCGAGGCCCCCCATCACGATGGCCGGCACGACCCATCGCCGCGACCGAGAGGGCAAGCCGGCCTCGGCGCTGAAGGTGTCGTTGGTGAACGGAGCGCTGGATGGGGCCGGCGGCGTCAGGGCGGGCGGAGGGACGCTGCTCGATCGCGGGATCACCACGTCCGTCGCGCCCGCGAGCGATGCGCGCACGCCGCTCGTGACGACGGTGCTCTCCTTCACCCGCGTAAGCTCGGCGATGAACGCCTCGGCGTTGTCGGGTCGCTTGTCCGGATCTTTGGACAGCACGCGCATCACCAGCGCTTCGACCTCGGGCGGGATGCGCGCCTCGGGCGCGACCTCGGCCATCGACTTGGGCGCCGTCTTGATGTGGCGGGCCATGACGACGATCGCGTCGTCGTCGGTGAACGGCGGCCGGCCGGTCATCATGTGATAGAGGATGACGCCCAGCGAGTAGAGATCGCTGCGCGCGTCGAGCGGCTTGCCCTGCGCCTGCTCGGGCGACATGTATCGGGGCGTACCGAACACCGTGCCGGCCTGCGTCTCGACGGCGTTCATGGCGAGCTCGCCGTCGTTGTGCAGCATCTTGGCGATGCCGAAATCCAGGACCTTCACCAGCTCGTCGTAGCGGTCGTGCATGCGCACGCGCGCGAAGAACAGGTTGTCGGGCTTGAGGTCGCGATGGATGATCCCCTTGGCGTGCGCCTCGTTGAGCGAGCGCAGGGCCTGCTTGGTGGTCTCGATGGCGTCCTCGACGCTCAGACGCCCGACGCGCTTGATGCGCTGGCCGAGCGACTCGCCCTCGAGCAGCTCCATGGCCAGGTAGAAGTCGCCGCTCTCGCTCTGGCCGAAGTCGAACACCGTGACGGTGTTCGCGGAGGTGAGCAGGCTGTTGGCGCGGGCCTCGCGCAGGAATCGCGCGCGGCTGACCTCGTCGATCGCGCGATCGCTGCGCAGGATCTTGATGGCCACCTCGCGGCCGATGGGGGCCTGCTTGGCGCGGTACACCGTGCCCATCGAGCCGGCGCCCAGCTTGGCGAGGATCGTGAAGCGGCCGGCCAGGACGCGGCCGAGCATCGGATCGCCATCGGCGGCGGCCATGTCCGACACGCGGACCAGGGGCGCCCCGTCGTCCGGGCACTGCCGGGTGGTGATGCCCTCCTCATACCGTTTGTGGCAGTGAGGGCAGACGAACCCCTTCACAGACCGCTGAGGCGGCGCGGTGTCGTCGGGGGGACGGGCTGCGGCGGGGTGGGACAAGTGCTCAGTAATGTTCGCGCGCCGGGGGCGGGGGCGCAAGGCGGGTGCAGGGGGAGGGGAATCCTACCGCAGCGGCAACACGTTGCGAGGGTCGCAGACGACGCTGTTTTCGTTGGCGATCATGGCCCCGGGCCCCAGGTGGGTGACGTCGACCCCCTCGCGGACCCTCCGCGTCTCCAGGTGCAGGTGCGCCAGCTCCGGCGAGCCCGTGTCGCCCACGAAGCCCACGACGTCCCCCGGGGCCAGCTTCAACCCGGGCGCCAGGCCCGGCGCCGGGGCGTCCAGGTGGCCGAAGAGCAACAGGTAGTCGTGCAGCTGGCCGCCCTCGCGCAGGGTGTGCCGCGTCAGGACCGTCGTGCCGAAGAGCGGTCCCACGTAGACCACCTCGGCCGGGCCCTGCTCGTGGTCCAGCGTGACCATCGTGATCGGCGTGCCCTTCTTCTGCGGCAGGTCCACCGCGCCGTGGCCGACGTGACTGAGCCGTCGCCCGCGTCGCTGCGCGTCGTCGGGGCGGTCCAGGTCGTAGCCGCTGACCACGCACCCGTGCTCGCAAGGGACTGGGTAGCGATACAGATCGTAGTCGGCGGGGCGATCGGGGCGGCGCGGGATCTGGTCGTAGACCACCCAGTGGCCACGCTTGTCGTGGTGCGCGTTGGCCTCGGCCTGAGCCTCGGGCGAGTCGTCGTCGTCCTCGCCGGGCAGTCGCACGCAGGCGTCGCCGTCGGGCAGCGTGCCGGCGGGGCAGAGCGCCGGCGTGAGCGGTGACAGAGGCTCTGCGTGCGCCACGGTCGCGACGTGAAGCGGCGCTCCGCGCGTGGCGCCGGCGCCGAGCGTGAACAGGGCCACGACGGCCGAGGCGATGGGCAGCGCGCGCGTCGGCCGCACGCCGCGAAGCGGAGCGGCCGCAATTGAAGGCGTCACAGCCTCATAGTGCCCCGTCCCGCGGCTTCATTCCCGGTTATAGTTGCGCGCCAACATGAGCGATCCGGCTGCCCTGCTCAAGGAGCTGTTCGACGCCGAGCGGGCCGTCCGTGCGGCCCACGACGCGCTGCTCGACGCGCCCGTCGAGGGGGTGCTGCCCCAGCTCGAGCGGGCCACGCACGACGCCCTGACGCTCGACGAGCTGGACGAGGACGAGAGCGCCCTGCGCCTGGTGCGCCTGGCGGACCTGCTGGGCGAGATGCAGGGGCCGCGAGTCGTCGACCTGCTCGTGGACATCCTGGGATGCGACGAGCCCGAGGCGCGCCACGCGGCAGGGCAGGCGCTCGGAGGCCTGGCGTTCGACCGGTTCAAGGAGGTCGCGCTCGGCGTCGAGAGGGCGCTCGAGCGGTTGCCTTCGGGCAGCCCCGCGCTGGCGGAGCTTCCGTATCTGCTGGCCGAGGTGCCCGAGCCCGGCGTGCTCAAGCTGCTCGCGCGCTTCCTGGCCCACAAGGACGCCGACGCGGTCGCGTCGGCGATCGAGGCCCTCGTCGAGGCGGGCGATCCGTCGGTGCTGCCCCTCTTCGAGCCGCTGGCCGCGGATGCGCGCAAGGTGCAGCTCGAGGACGACGGGGGCACCGAGGGCGAGGCGACGATCGCCGAGCTCGTCGCCGAGGCGCGCTCCATCCTCGGAGGGAGCGGACCGTGAGGATGGAGAAGTCGGGTCCCCACCCGCCGCCGCTGAGTGGCCCGTTGCCGTCGGCGCCGGGTCCCGCGCGCCTGGGTCCGGCCGACGCGGCGATCTTCGAGACGTTCGTGGTGCCCCGCTACCTGTCGCTCTTCGGCGAGCTGGTGCTCGAGATGCTGGCGGACAGCGACGACGCGCAGGTCGCGCACATCTTCTGTCGCACCGGCTATCCCGACCGCGGCGTCGCCCTCAAGCTCTCCGGGGCGCACATCGTCGGCGTCGACAGCTCCAGCGCTGCGATCGAGCTCGCGCGCGCCAAGGCCGCGACGATGCCCGAGATGGTGAGCGAGTACCGCGTCTGCGAGGACTTGCCGACGACGCTGCCGTCCGAGGCGTTCTCGCACGCGCTCACGCTGCACCCGATCGCCGACGCGGAGGATCGAGCGACGCTGCTGCAAGAGCTCTCGCGGGTGCTCGCGCACAACGGGCAAGCCCTGGTCGCGATGCCGCTGCGCGGCAGCTTCCAGGAGCTGGGGGATCTCTTGCGCGAGTACGCGCTCAAGTTCGACGACAACAACGTGGCGGCCGCCGTCGAGCGCGCGACGATGGCGCGCCCCACCGTCGAGATGCTGGGCGCCGAGCTCGAGGAGGTCGGCTTCGACTTCGTCGACGTGAGCCTGCGCCCGGCGACGTTCGCGTTCCGCAGCGGCCGCGATTTCTTCGAAGACCCCATCGCGCGCCTGCTGGTGCTTCCCGAGGTGAAGCTGAACCTCGGCCTCGACGATCCCGACAAGGCGCTGTCATACGTGCGTGACGCCATCGACAAGTACTGGAGCGACGGCGCGTTCGAGCTCACGGTCAACGTGGGCTGTGCGACGGGCAGGCGCACGGGCTAGCTTTGGATCAGTGAGAGGAGGAGCGCGCGGCTAGAGGCAGTTGCCGTCAACGCATACCTGGCCGCTGCAGTACGCATTCCGCGACGGGTCACAGGCGAACCCCAGCCCGCTCGGCGTACACACCGTGTACGTCCCCGTCTCGATCGTGACGTTGTTGCACGAGCCGCTGGTGCATGCGGTGCCCCCATCGGGGCTGCACGACGCCAAGCAGTCGTGATGGATGCAGATCGAGGTACTGTCGCACGTGTTGGCCAGGGAGCCGCTCTGCCCGTCGTTGGCGCAGGCGAAGCTCGCGCCCTGGTCGGCGATGCAGCCGCCGTTCACGCACACCTGGCCGGACGGGCACGACGTGCCCGCTTCGGTGACGGCGCACGGCGGGACGCAGTGATTCTCCACGCACGTGGTGCCGCCGAGGCAGGTAGAGGTGCCCGAGCCGGTGCACGGGTCGGGGTTCACGTTGCACACGCCGCGGGTCAGATCGCACTGGCTGCCCGTGGGGCAGGGGATGCTCGAGGAGCAGCGCGCCTCGCAGATGCCGTCGACGCAGGCCGAGCCAGCGACGTTGCACTGCGATCCGTCCGAGCAGAGCTTGGCCTGCGCCGCGCACTGGCCGTCGACGCACTTGGCGCCGCTGCCACCGCACGTCGAGTCGTCGTTGCACGCGGTGCTGGTGCCGCCCTCGGACGCGTCGCCGGTGGTGCCCGAGTCGCCGGCCGTGCCGGTGTCGCCGGTCACGCCCGAGTCGCCCGAGCTGGAGTCGACGCCCGAGCCGCCGTCGTCGCCCGAGCCCAGCGTCACGCACTGCGCGATGCCGCTGGACAGCTTGCAGATCTGGCCCGACGGGCAGCCGTTGACGCTGCAGTCGTTGGTGCCGCCGCCGTCGTAGTTGTAGCCGGACCCGGCGAGGCACACCTGCTGAGTGGGGTCGCACGCGTAGCCGTTGGGGCAGTCGCTGTCGACCTGGCACGGCCAGCCGGTGCATGCGGTGGAGTAGGTGTTGTCGGGGCAGGAGTAACAAGCGCTGCCGTCGCACACCTGGTACTCGCGCTGCGAGGGATAGATGGGACAGCCGCCGAGCACTGCGGCTGCGCCGATCAACGTGATGCCGAGCAAGAGACGCTTCATGGGTTTCGACTCCTCGAGGCTGCCCAGCCGCCCAAGACGCCCAAACTGTAGCAACGCACGTGCCCCCTGACGAGCCAGGGTCTACCCGGAAGATTGTGGGCCTGCCGCGCGCTATGTGCACGAAGGTTCACGCAGGCGCTCTCTCCCCGGGATTACTGCCTGGGGCGCGCTGCCCCGGTGCTTCAGCCTGGCAGGCGCGGGGCCGCCCCGGGCGTTGCCCACACGAATCGACATCGTCGGAACCCCCGTGTTAACGTTCGGGTCCTTCTACGGCGGCGCTCGCCGCGCGGACAGTGGGTGCTCCGGGCGCGCGTCGGGCGCGAGTGGGTGCGGATGGACGTTCAGTGCGAGCGGTGCAAGACCGAGTATGACTTCGATGACGCGCTCGTCAGTGGGCGCGGCACGACGGTGCGGTGCACCAACTGCGGCCACCAGTTCAAGGTGCGCAAGCAGGAGGTCAGCGAGCCCGGCGCCGACCGCTGGGTGGTCCGGACGGCGAGCGGTCAGGAGCTGACGTTTCTCACGCTGCGCGAGCTGCAGCGGGCCATCCTCGCCAAGCAGGTCGGCCGTGCAGACGTGCTGCGCCGCGGGCAGGCTCCTCCCCGCACGCTGCACACGATCGCCGAGCTCGAGCCGTTCTTCGAGGGCCGGGCGTCGAGCCGTCCTCCGCCCGGCGGCCCCGGAGCGGCCTCGCCGCAGCGCCTGCCGCCTGCCCCGGGCGTGCCCCACGTCGATGCGCCCGACATGTTCCCCAAGCGCACCGCGTCGTGGGGGACGGCTCCCGAGCCGCCGCCCGCCGTCCCCCCGGTCCGGCGCAAGATCGACACGCTGCGCCCGCCCCTGGCCGCCGGCGCGGCGCCTCCTCCTCCCGCTCCGATGACACCGATCCCCGCCCCGGTGGCCCAGGTGGTGGTGCAACCGGCGGCCGTGGTCAACGCGTACTCCAGCGTGCCCATGTCGCGCGGATCGGAGGACCCGATCACCCTGCGGCGCCCGCCGGCGACACCGCCGCCGCCGCCCGTGCGGGTCCAGTCGGCGCCCCCGGTCCCCGCGCAGGCGCAGTACCCGCCGCCGCCTCCACCCGCGTACGTGGAGATGTCGTCCCCGCTGCCGCCGCCGACGGTGCCGGTGCGTCGCTCGTACGGCGACGACGACCTGGGCGACGTGCGGCGCCCCATGTCGTCGCGCGACGACTATGCCATCCCGAGGCGACGGCGCGTCGGCGGCTGGATCGTGGCCTTCGTCCTCATGCTCGCGGTGGGGGTGGTCGGCTGGGTCGTCGCCAAGCCGTACTTCCTGCCTCACCCGGCCGCCGTGACCGCGCAGCTCGACCCGCGCGCGCTGGGGTTCGTGACCGACGGCGAGCGCGCGCTGGCCGACGGCAACCTCGATGGAGCGCAGCAGGCGTTCGACAAGGCGAGCGGCATCGCCGAGCGCGATCCCCGCGTGCTCGTCGACGAGGCGCGCGTGGCGTGCGCGAAGGCGGACGTGCCCTGGCTCAAGTCGCGCCTGCTGCCCGCCGACGCCAAGGACGAGGCGCGGACGACGAAGTCGGACCTCGACGACCGGGTCTCTCTCTCTCGCAAGGCGGCCGACGCTGCGGTGGCGGTGGCGCCCGACGATCCGGGAGCGGTGCGCGCGCGGATCGATTCGCTCCGGCTCGCCGGCGAACGGGACACCGCGCGGCGCGACGTCTCGAAGATCATCGCCCAGGCCTCTCAGCCCGAGACGGCTTTCGTGCTCGCGGCGCTCGATCTGGCCGAGCCCGACCCGCTCTGGACGACGCTCGTGGACCGGCTGCGCCTCGCGGCCGCAGGCGAGGGCAACGCGGGACGCGCGCGGGCGGCGCTCGTATACGCGCTGGCGCAGTCGGGCGACGTGGCGGCGGCGAAGGTCGAGCTCACGAAGCTCGACGCGATGACGCGCCCGTACCCGCTGCTGCACAACCTGCACGCATTCCTCGACAAGATGCCCGCCAAGGCGAGCGGACTCGACGCCGGCGTCGCGTCGTCGGTTCCCGTCGTTGCCGTGAGCTCACTGCCGACGCCGAGTGCACCGGGCGCCGTCGCGGCGGTCGGGGGAGGGGGAGGCGGAGGCGCCGGCGCGAGCGACGAGCCGGCGGTGCCCGGCGAGACGACGAGCGCGATGAAGGCCGCGCAGCAGGCCATCCGCAAGGGCGACTGGGAGCGCGCGCGCACCATCTACGAGGCGCTGGTCTCGCGCAACCCGGGCGACTCGGAGGCGCTCGCTGGGCTCGGCGACGTGTCCCGCGCGACGGGCGACACCGCGGGGGCCCTGTCGGCCTACAAGCGAGCGCTCGCGGTCAACCCGTCGTACCTGCCGGCGCTGCTGGGCGTCGCGGACACGCAGTGGGCCTCGGGCGATCACGCGGGCGCGCTGCGCGCGTACAAGGACATCTCGGACCGGTTCCCCGAGGGGACGTACCCGGCCTACGTGAAGTCGCGCCTCGACGCGGCCTCGGCCCCGGCGACAGCCCCGACGGGCATGCCGACCGCGAGCGCGACGGCCGTCAAGAACGCCGCCCCCGCGAGCAGCGACGGCATCTAGATGCCCTCGAGACCCCACCCCCCTGGCCCCCCGCCCCGCAAGCAGGGCGGGGGGAACGTGAAGGGGCAGCATCTGGCCGCGAGCCTCCCCGTGCCGGCGCTCCCCCCGCCTTGCTCGCGAGGCGGGGGGCTGGGGGGGTGGAGTCTGCTGCTGCTGGCGGTGCTGCTCGGCTGCGAGGGCCGCACCCGCAGCGGTGCGTCGGGGGGCGCGACGCACGAGGAGTCGCGCAGCGGTCCCTCGGTGGCGGTGCTCGACCTGTCCGACGCGCTGCCCGAGGTGCCCTCGACGGGCGTGCTCGGCCTGTCGTCGCGGGGCGGCTCGTTCGACGCCCTCGTACGCGAGGTCGAGCGCCTGCATCACGCCAAGAAGACGCTCGGGGTGCTCGTCCGGCTGGGAACGGCGCGCATCGGCCTCGCTCGCGCCGCCGAGGCGGGCGCCCTGCTCGAGCAGCTCGGCGCCGAGCTGCCGGTGTGGTGCCACGCCGACGACATGTCCAACGGGACGCTGTACCTCGCGGCGCGCGGTTGCAAGCGCGTGTGGCTGTCGCCCGCCGGGAGCGTCGACGCGATCGGTCTGGCCATGCAGAACATCTACTTCCACAAGCTGCTGGCCGAGCAGCTCGGCCTCGAGGTCGACTTCCTTCAGATCGGCAAGTACAAGGGCGCCGAGGAGCCCTTCACGCGCGACGGGCCGAGCCCCGAGGCGCGCGAGTCGCTGCAGTCGACGCTCGTCGGCATGCGGGCGGGCTGGCTCCAGGGGATCTTGCACGCGCGCCCCGCGCTCGCCGCCGCGACGCCCGAGGACGGACCCTACGACGCGCGCGACGCCAAGGCGCTCGGGCTCGTCGACGAGGTGGGCTACTTCGACGAGGCGCGCGACGCCATCGAGAAGGAGACCGGCGCCAAGCGCGGCGAGGTCCGCTTCGGGGGCGGCACCGGCGGCGGCGGGGACGACCTGACCGACGTGCTGCGCGCGGTGGTCGGCGAGTCGCTCGAGTCGGCGCCGGTCGCCCTGGTGCGCGCCGACGGGGCCATCTCCATGGAGGGCAGCGGCGGCCCGTTCGGCGGGGGCGGCATCGTCGAGCGCAAGCTGTCGCGCACACTCAGCCGGCTGGCCCAGGACGACGACGTCAAGGCGGTCGTCCTGCGCATCGACTCGCCCGGCGGCAGCGCCCTCGCGAGCGATCTGCTCTGGCACGAGCTCATGAAGATCCGCGCCGAGAAGCCGCTCGTCATCAGCGTGGGAGGCATGGCGGCGAGCGGCGGGTACTACATGGCCTCGACCGGCTCGGTCATCTTCGCCGACGAGACGAGCATCGTCGGATCCATCGGCGTGGTCGGCGGCAAGGTGTCGGCGGACCGCGCCCTCGAGCGCATCGGCGTACACGCCGAGACCTTCGCGGCCAACCCGGGCGATCCCGCCGCCGCGGCGCGGGCGTCCTACGAGTCGCTGCTCTCGCCGTGGGACGAGGCCACGCGCGCGCGGCTTCGCGCGACGATGGAGGGGATCTACAGGCTGTTCCTCGAGCGCGTCGCCGAGGGGCGCCGCATGCCGGTCGAGCGCGTCGAGGCCTCTGCCCAGGGGCGTATCTTCTGCGGTCGCGACGGGTTGACCCGGGGGCTCGTCGACGAGATCGGCGGGCTCGAGGAGGCGATCGTGCGGGCACGGTCGCTCGCCGGGCTGGCCGCGGATGCGAGGGTCGCGGTGGCGGGGGAGCCCTCGGGGCTGCTCGAGGTGCTCACGGACGACGGGTCGCCCGACAGCGCCGCGAAGAGCGTGACGTCCGCTGCCGAGCGCGTCGCCCTGGGCCGACTCACGGCCGACCTGGAGCCCTTCGTCGACAGCGTGATGCCCCTCGTGGACCACGAGCCGGCCCTGTGCGCGGTGCCGTTCGGGATCGTGGTGCGGTGACTCCACCCCCCCCAGCCCCCCGCCTCGCGAGCAAGGCGGGGGGGGCGCTGGCTGCCCGGATCATCGCGCAGGACCGGTGACCCGAGTCACCTGACGAGGAGCGAGATGGGCTGGCTCCAGTCGGCCGGGCCGCCCTTGATGACCGCGCGGAAGCGGAACATCACGCTCGTCGCGACGGGCAGCCCGGTGACGACCGTCCTGGCCTGGAGCGTCGTGGGAACGGTCGTCCACGTCTTGCCGCCGTCGACGCTGAGCTCCCAGTCGTAGGCGGCCCTGGACGCCGCCGCCTTCACGACGAGGTGGGCCGATCCGGAGACCGGCCCGTATTTCACCGCGAAGGGCGCCTTCGTGCGAGCGGCGCGCGTGCGGGCGCGCAGCCCCGCGCTCGCGATGATCGCCGCCGCCTGCTCGGGACTGCCGTCGGCGACCTGCTGGACGTACCCGAGCAGCAGACGCACCTGATCGAGCAGCTGCTTGCCCGCCCCGTCGCGCACGGCGACCGAGCCGGGCGCCCGCGTCTTGGTGACCGCCTGGGCCGCCTCGAGCCCGCTGACCGACGCCGTGACGGTGGCGAGCGGCGGGTTGGGGCTGGGGAAGTGCGGGTTACCCGCCATGGCGGCGAGAATGGCTCGCACGTACTCGATGAGCAGCGGGACGGGCTGGGGCAGCTCGCGAACGACGAACACGTGATGGGGAATCTGGGTTTGTCATGATGGCACTCTCTCTTTGCTGTCGAAGATCGGTCCCGATGGCGGCAGAGCGGGATTGCTCCGTCGTCGGCGACCGCTGTCACCCTTTCCTCGTGACATGTCCCACTTGTCCCAGTTTTTTCTTTGCGCCCGCAGGCTCCCCGGCGCGCGGCGCGACAGGATTCCGCCGTCATTTCGCGGGCCTTGCTACGTGGAAAGAATCGACGTCTCGCCGGGGCGCCGAGGCTGCGAAACAAGCGCGTTGTCCCACTTCGGGGCCCGCCGGACCTTTCGAGCGCGCTCCACGTCGTCCAGTGCGCAGCGGAGTCACTGGGGTGCGTGGCGGACGTCGTCCGGTGCGCAGCGGAGTCACTGGGGTGCGTAGCGGACGTCGTCCGGCGCGCAGCGGAGTCACTGTGGTGCGTAGCGGACGTCGTCCGGTGGGCAGTGGAGTCACTGTGGTGCGCAGCGGACGTCGTCTGGTGCTGCGGGCAGAACGGCTCGATCGGATTGCCCCGCCAGACGCCGCGGTTGCAGGCTTGAGCCCGGCCGCAGCCGCCGCACACCGGACCGCCGAAGGGCGGGCCGTACCCGTACACGCAGCTGGCGCCGGAGTCGCCGCAAGGCGTGCCTAGCACTACTGAGCCGGATCCCTGTCGAGCACGCGGAGAATGTCGGGCACATCGCTCGGCGCGATCATCGGCTG
>Ga0209415_10014506_pt1 | contig 12864 bp, 10 predicted proteins | sample PeaSoiSIISIP2007_FD_187696 | JGI IMG/M metagenome (GOLD analysis project Ga0209415, IMG submission 187696) | Peat soil microbial communities from Weissenstadt, Germany - SII-SIP-2007 (SPAdes) (version 2) | ecosystem: Environmental > Terrestrial > Soil > Wetlands > Peat | place: Germany...
GCTGAGGTCTTCTGCTGAGGTCTTCTGCTGAGGTCTTCTGCTGAGGTCTTCTGCTGAGGTCGACTGAGGTCGGCTGAGGTCGGGCGTTACGTCGTTCCCGTGGTTCCCGACTGCGCGGTGGTGACCTTCGCGCCCGGGGGAATCTGGAACAACGAGGCTGGGGGCGACCCCGAGTAGCTCTTGATCTCGAAGCTGGTGGAGTCCTGTGCGACCTTGACGTACCCGAGGATGCCCTGGGCGGTGGTGCAGATGGTGCTCGTCCCCGAGACTCCGGGCGCTACGAAGTCGACGCACGACATGTTGAATCCGTTCACCGCCATCGTCGACGAGGTGACCTTGTCACCGGCGATCCCGGCCACCAGCGAGAAGTCCTTCAGGAAACCGATCCAGTGTGCCGGTGTGTAGAAGTCGAAGATCTTGTTCTGGGCGGCGGCGTCGGCGGTCCCCAGCTTCTGGCACGTCCAGGTGGAGCTCGATCCCGACGGCGGCGAGCAGGAGTACTCCCCCGTCGCATTCACGACGAGGTCGATCTTCGCACCGCTACCCGACGACGGCGTGTCGGTGAACGCCAGTCCCTTCGGCGGCTGCACGGCGTACACGATCGTCGCCGGAGAGCTCCCGGTGGTCACGTACGTCGCCTCGAAGGTCGTGGCCGCGCCGGACTGGATCTTGTTCGTGAACGTGTCGATGGTCGCCTTGTTCCCCTCCACGTCGTGCTTGACCTTCTCGGCCGCCTTCACGATGGAGCATCCGGTGAGCCCGAAACCGGCGAGCACGAGGGCGGTGGCGACGACGGCGGACAGCCGTCCACCGCCACCGAGACCGCCACGGAGACGGCCGGCTGGGACGGCCGGGGCGGCCCGGTCGGAGGGCGCCGCCCTGCACTCGGTGCTGTCGGTTGCGATCGGCATGGGCGGAGTTTACGGCGCACCCCCCGTCTGACCGTTGGATCCCCGGCCACCGGCGGCGCGACGTCAGCCGGTGCGAGAAGAGCCGTCGGGGGCGGGGTCATCCGGCCCGCGGCCGTCGGTCAGGCGGGGCCGCCCGACCTCCCCCACGCTCGTCGCGCCTGCCGCGTCGTGGGTGACGACGACCGGCTCGGAGGCGGGGTGCCGGCTGCGACATCGACCCAGTACTCCACTCCGCGGTGGAGCAGGCCCTCGTGCCCTCGCCAGAAGGCGGCCAAGGCGAACCGACGGCCCTCGGGGTCGACCACATCGACCTCGGCGGCCGCGCCGTCGGCGTCGGCCAGCAGGCGCCTCACCGTCAGCACTCCCCAGGGTTCGGGGTAGTCACTCTGGAAGGCGATGATCGCATCCCTGCCCTCGAGGAGCTCGGCGGTCCCCGGCATCTCCACGACCGCCTGGGGGTGGAGCAGGGCCGCCGCCCGCGCCCAGTCCCGGTCCTGGTACGCCTCGTACAGTCCGCGCACCGACGCGACGGCGTCCATACCCCGGACCGTACCCCGCGCCCTCAGGCGGACGGGACCGGGTCCGTGGCCCGGGCGGCGAGGCCGCGGAGGTCGCCGTCCTCGTCGCACCACGGGTGGACGCCGTCGAAGCCCGACGTGGCCAGGGCCCGGGAGAGTGCTCTGTCCTGATCGGCGCCCAACTCCACGAGGAGCCATCCACCGGGCCGCAGGAGGCGGGCGGCGGTGACGACGATCCGGCGCACGAGATCGAGTCCGTCCCCGCCTCCGTCGAGGCAACGCCGGGGCTCGTACCGCTGGACATCGGCCGGGAGCAGCCGTAGCGCGTCCGTGGGCACGTACGGCGCCACCGCCGTGACGACGTCGAAAGCCCCGGAAGACAGCGGCGCGCCCAGATCGGCCACCACCGCCCGGGCACCGTTGCGCCGGGCGCAGGCCACGGCCCGGTGGTCGATGTCCAGCGCGACGACCGTGGCCCCCGGCGCTTCGGACTGGAGATGGACGGCGACGGCGCCGGCGCCGGTGCACAGGTCGACGGCCCGCGCGCCGCTGGGGACGGCGGCGAGGAGGGTGGCCGCCCGACGAGCCAGCTCCTCGGTCTGGAACCGGGGGACGTAGACGCCGGGGTCGACGTGGATCGTGTGGCCGCAGAACCGCATCATTCCGGTGATCCAGGCGAGCGGCTCGCCCCGCTCACGTCGACGCACCTGCGCCTCGAGGGTGGCGTCATCGGGGGCGGCGGCGAGGATCTCGTCAGCCTCCTCCTCGGCGGCGACGCATCCGGCCGCCCTCAGCCGGTCGATCACGCCCCCGGCGTCGTGGAGAGGAGCCGGCCCCGTCACCGCGAGACCGGATCCCGGCGCGCGCGCCGGGCCGGCGCGTCGAGTCCGTGGGAGACGACTCCGCCCTCGTCCGCGCCGGTCAGGGTGCGACGACCGATGGTGCCCCGCCCTGCGACTCGAGCCAGGTCTGGAACATGAGGATGTCCCACAGCTCGTACTGCCGTTCGTGGCGGCCCGCCAGGTGATCCGACCACAGTTGACGGACGGGGACCGGCTCGAAGAATCCCTCCCGCCGGAGGCGGGCCACCGACAACAGGTCCTCAGCCCAGGGCCGCAGGGGCCCACGGAGCCACGAACCGATCGGCGCGCCGAACCCCATCTTCGGTCGCTCCACCAGTGACGGTGGCACGTATCTGTGCAGCAGCCGGCGCAGCAACCACTTTCCTGTTCCCGCATGGATCTTCATGGCCGCCGGCAGGCGCCAGGCCAGCTCGACCACCCTGTGGTCGAGATAGGGCACCCGGGCCTCGAGGCTCACCCCCATCGAGGCCCGGTCCACCTTGACCAGGATGTCGTCGGGGAGATAGGTGACGCTGTCCATGTACATCATCTGCTCGACGGGGTCGTCCAAGAGGGGCCGGGGACCGTGGGTGAACAGCGACGGCGGCTCCGAACCGCCCACCACCAGACGTTCGGGATGCTGGAAGTGCGACGCCAGGCGGACATGGAGGTCGGCGATATCCGCCGACCCGAGCACCCCGGCCAACTTCTGCACCTTGATGCCCGGCATCCGCACCCGCCGGCGCGCGGGGATCAGGGGCTCGGCCCGGCCGTAGGCGGCGTCCCACCAGCGCGGCGGGACGGACCCGAGCGCCGCGCCCAGTCCGGCGCGCAGAGGCCGGGGGACGTGACGCAGGCGCTCCCACGTGCCGCTGGCCCACAGGTACCGGTTGTAGCCACCGAAGAGCTCGTCGCCCCCGTCACCCGACATCGCCACGGTGACGTGCTCGCGGGTGAGCCGGCTGAGGAGCAGGGTGGGGAGCTGGGACGAGTCGGAGAAGGGCTCGTCGTAGAGATCGGCCAGTCGCGGCACCGTCTCCAGGGCGTCGTCGTGGGTGACGAGCAGCTCCGTGTGCTCGGTCCCGAGGTGTGCGGCCACCCGCTGGGCGTCGGCGGCCTCGTCGTAGCTGCGGTCGTCGAAGGCGACGGTGAAGGTCTTGACCTTGGTCGTGGCCTGAGCCTGCATGAGGGCGGCGATCAACGAGGAGTCGATCCCGCCGGACAGGAACGCCCCCAGGGGAACGTCGGCGTACATGCGGATCCCCACCGCGTCGCGCAGGACGGCGTCGAGCTCGTCCATGGCCGCGTCGACACTGTCGGTGAGACGGTGGGCGCTCGACCCCGCCACCACGTCGGCCAGGGACCAGAAGGGCTGAGGCTCGGGGAGCGCCCCGGGCGCGGCGGCCGGCCCCACCGTCAGCGTCATCCCGGGAGGGAGCTTGCGGATCCCTTCGAAGATCGAATACGGCGCCGGCACACAGTTGTGGCGCAGGTAGAGGGTCAAGGCGTCGCGGTCGACGGCGGCGTCGAAGGAAGGGTGGGCCCGGAGCGCCTTCAACTCCGAACCGAACACCAGGCTGTGGCCGGCCCATCCGTAGTAGAGGGGCTTCTCCCCCATCCGGTCGCGGGCCAGGCTCAGCGTCCTCTCCCGACGGTCCCACAGAGCCAGCGCGAACATCCCGTTGCACCGGTCGAGGGTCTCGCGCAAGCCCCACTGGTCGAAGGCGGCGACCAGGACCTCGGAATCACCCGACCCCCGGAACCGGACGCCGGTGGCCTCGAGGTCCCGGCGCACGTCGGTGAAGTTGTAGATCTCGCCGTTGTAATTGAGGACGTAGCGCCCGCTGGCCGAGAGCATGGGTTGGTGCCCGTGCTCGGAGAGGTCGACGACGGCGAGACGCCGGTGCCCGAAAGCCACCCCGGCGGTGTCGTCCACCCAGCAACCGGCATCGTCCGGACCGCGGTGACGGAGGGTCGCGCTCATCTGCTCGACGATGGCCCGAAGCTCGTCGGCGCTCCCCGACCGCCGGGTGAGGAACCCGGCTATGCCGCACATACCGCCGGCGATGTCATACAGCCACTGATCGCGGTTCGCCAACTTCTCAGAGAAGGAACCACCTGTCGGACTATAGTGCGAGGGGGTCCGACAGGGCCCACGGGGGGGCGCTCCCCGGCGGCAGAGAACCAGCGGACGGAGCAGATGGCCTCCATGGCAGCGGCGCAGCCGCAGCGCTCGTCGGCGCCGACGCCTTCACCGTCGGGACGGCCCCGGCGGCGGGGATGTCGTGTGGTGACGACGTCGTTGACCGCCCGGGTCCTGATCCGTCACCAACTCGAGGTTCTGGACGAGATCGAGTGGACCGTGGTGACGGGCGACGCCTACGACGACGCCCCGGACGGTCTGCGGGTCGACGTCCTGCCCATTCGGCGGGAGTTCTCGCCCGCCGACCTCCCCGCCTTCGTCCGGCTCCTGCTCTACTTCCGCCGGAACCGGTTCGCTCTGGTCCAGACCCACACCCCGAAGGCCTCGTTCCTCGGACTTCCGGCCAGCCGGTTGAGCCGGACGAGAACCATCTACACCGTCCACGGTGCGCTGTACTTCGCGGGCAACGGGCGGAGGGCCAACGTCCTCGGGTGGATCTTCGAACGGTGGTGCTGTTCGTGGGCGCACCAGGTGCTGGTCCAGAGCCGCGAGGACGAGACGACGATGCCGCGGGCCCGGATCTGCCCGGCGGCCAAGATCACCTACGTGGGAAACGGCATCGAGCTCGACCGGTTCGCCGAGCCCACCGACGCGGCCATCCGCTCGCCCAGACCGGTCGTACTCATGGTCAGCCGCCTCGTGCGCGAGAAGGGCTGTGAGGACTTCTTCGCCGTGGCCCGGGCCCTGTCGGAACAAGCCGACTTCGTGCACGTCGGACCCTTCGAGCACGACCAGAGCGACGCGCTGACGCCGGGTCGGATCGACGAGTTGGCGCGATCGGGAGCCGTCTCCTTCGTGGGTGCCGTGGACGACGTGCGGCCCTACCTGGCCTCGGCCGACATCGTGGTGCTTCCGTCGTACCGGGAGGGGATCCCCCGGGTGGCGATGGAGGCGGCCGCCACGGGCCGGCCCGTCGTCGCCTACGACATCCGCGGGGTGAGGGAAGTGATCGATCCCCGGTCGGGCCTCCTCGTCCCACGCGGTGACGTCGCCGCCCTGACCACCGTTGTCGACGACCTGCTCACCGACGAGCGGCGTCGCCGGGAGCTGGGACGACGAGTGCAGACGGACGTGCTGTCCACCTTCTCCGAGGACGGCGTCATCGCCCGCTTGCGCGCCGTCTACGCCGGGGTCGGCGACGGATCCCCACGACCTCCACGACGTCCGCCACCCCGACGGTGGCGACGGTCCCCACCGGCACCGTCGGGAGACGGGGACGCGACGCCGGTGGCCCGACACGGGAGCCGGGCGCCCTCCCCCCCCGCCGGGGCCCGCCCGGTCTGCCTGACCGTCGACGTCGAGGACTGGTACGACGGGATGGCCGTTCTCGGGCACCGTCTGCCCAGACCGACGGGTGCGGCCAGTGGCCTGTCGACCCTGGGCCGGCTCCTGGAGGAGAACGGCGACAAGGCGAAGGTCACGTTGTTCACGGTGGCCAACTACGCCGCCGAGGTCCGAGAGGAGCTGGCGGCACTGGCCGCCCAGGGACACGAGATCGCCAGCCACGGCCCCGACCACGGCCGGCTGCCGGGGGACGCCGGGGGCCTTCTCGAATGGCTCCGGCGGGGCCGCGAGGTGCTCGAGGATCTGCTGCAGGTGCCCGTCACGGGCTTCCGGTCGCCCCGTTTCGACGTCCCGTCCGAGCTCTCTCTCGCCCGTTACCGCGAGGTGGTGGCCGACGCCGGCTTCCACTACGTCTCGGACACACACCGGCTCGGTTCGGAGTCGGCGGTGAGGGAGCTACCGGTGCTGATCGCGCGGCGACTGCCCATCGGGGGCGGGAGCTATCAACGCCTGCTCCCGACGGCGGCGATCCTGTCGTCGGTGGACCACTGTGCCGGGCCGGCCGTCCTCTACTACCACTCCTACGACTTCGGCGCGACCCTCCCCGGTGTGGCGTCCATCCGGTCCGTGGCCGAGGCGAAGCAGCTGGTGGGTCGCACTCGGATCATGCCGATCTTCACGCGACTCGTCACCCGTTACGGAAGTGAGGCGTGCGCCGATGCCGCAAGCTGAGTTCCAGACCTATTTCCATCGCCGGGCCCAACGGTTCTCCGCCTTCTACCGCAGCGAGCCGGTGGCCCGTGCCCTCGGACGGGGGCCGCTGTTCGATCGACTGCGGTTCGCCGTCGACCAGACGGTGGCGCTCGGCGCCCGACGGGTCCTCGACGTGGGATGTGGCAGCGGGCCGTTGTTCGCGCCGCTGGCCGGGGCCGGGATCCACGTCACCGGCATCGATCCGGCGGCGGCGATGGTGACCCTCGCCCGGGCCGAGGCCGACCGGTATCCGGGGCTCGTCGACGTCCAACAGCGGGGCTGGGAGCAGATCGACGAGGAGGACGCCTACGACGTGGCCGTCGCCCTGGGCGTGTTCGACTACGTCGACGAACCGGGTGAATTGCTGCGCCGGATGGGCAGGGCGGCGCAGCACGTGATGGCGTCGTTCCCCGCCCCCGGGGTGCGCCTCCAGCTCCGGCGCGTCCGCTACGGCGCCCGCGGTGTCCACGTCCACGGGAAGCGGCCCGACGACATCAGCCGTCTGGCCGCCGACGCGCACCTGGAGGTGGCCGAGCTCCGACCACTCGGCCAGGCCGGTTACGCCGTCCACTTCCGGCGGCCCGTCGGCTGACGACGAGGACGGCGGCGGACCACGCCGCGACGATGGGGCCCCGGTCGGAGAATGAGAACAGACATGTAGAGTGACGCCGTGTCCGACGACTCGCAGACCAGATCTCCGTCGCCGATGCTCCGCTACATCGACGATGCCCTGGAGAAGGTCCTCCCCGACGAGGAGTACCGGAAGCTCACCTCGCACGATGCCGAGGTCGCCACGACGACGTCACGGGGTGATTTCCACCGCTGCTTCCGGTGCGCCGAGTGGGCCGTCCACCTCGCCGCCCAATCCCAGCATGCGCATCTCGACCACCTCGTGACCGAACTGAAGGCCGTCCTCCACGAGGTGCACGACACGGACTGGGCCGTCAGGTTCGGGATGGATACCCCGGGCCGAACGGTCACCGATGTGGAACTGACGTGGGTCGACGATGCCATCACCGTCGCGCAGGGTGTGGCCGAGAAGTCCGGATGGTCCTCCGTTCCCTGGGAACACCTCTTCGAGGAGCTCATCGCCATCGAGCCCTCCCGGTCCTAGACCGTCCCGGTCGGCGCGCCCGGGCCGGGAGCCGGGGCGGGGGCCCCGGTCAGGGACCGTAGGCCATGGCGTCGTCGGCCGTCGCACTCACCATCTGGATTCCGCTCATCACGCGGGTCGGGGTGAGGAACTCCCAGTAGCCCGACCCGTTGCCCACCATGCCCAGGGAGTTGTCGCCCCAGGCCCACAGAGTCCCGGAGCCGTCGACCACGTAGGAGGTCTGTCCACCGGACCACACCTGGGTCACCCCCCCGGGCATGTGGGCGGCCTCGACGGGAGTGCCGCGCTCCGTCGTCGTCCCGTCGTCCAGTTGCCCGTACTGGTTGCTCCCCCATCCCCAGACCGTTCCGTCGGCCAGGAGGACCAGGGCCTGAGCGGCGATCTGGCCGTTGCCGCCTCCGAGGGACAGGTCCACGGCCGGAGCCGGGAGATGCACCTGGACGGGTACGTCCGATCCCCTCCCGACCCCGTTCCCCAGTTGGCCGAACTTGTTGCCGCCCCAGACCCACACCTCGCCGTCGGCCAGGACCACTCCGGAGTCGTTCTCACTCGCCGTGATCTGGACGATGGGCGACGGCAGGCCGGTGACGGTCACGGGCCGGGCGCTGTTCGTATGCGAGCCGTCGCCCAGACTCCCGGAATCGTTCCCACCGCATTCCTCCAAGGTGCCGTTTCCGAGCAGGTACATCATGTGCACCCCGGCGCCGGCGGTCTTGGTCACGTCGGACAGGTTCCGGAGACGGATGGGGGTCCATTGCTCCAACTCGTTCCCCTGGCACAGTTGCCCGTCGACGTCCTCGCCCCATCCCCAGACCGCGCCGGTGGTGTCGATGGCGACGTCGGTGTTGTCCGTTTCACCGATGCCCACGATGGTGGGCAGGCCGGGAACCTCCGTGGCGTCACGTTCGTAGCTCACACCCTCTCCGAGCCCGAGAACGCCATCGGTGTTGTCGCCCCAGACGTAGACGTTGCCCCCGGCCAACGCCATGTCCGAGGAATTCCCGGCGGCGATGGCCGTGACGCCGCTCAGGGCGACCGATCTCGGCGCCCGCTGGATGTGCTGGGGGTGGGCGGAATTGGGCCAGTAGGCGCCCCATCGATAGGTGGTGCCACCCAGTGCGCTGGCCGGGCCGGGCATGAGCACGGCGGCGGTGAGCACGGCCAGCCCGACAGAGAGGCCGCCGACCGCCCCCATCGGAGGTCTGGCCGCGGCGCCACCGGTTCGACGGTGACCTCGCAATGGGTGGTGGCAACGTTTCTTCATGTCGTCGGTGATGGCGCGGTCGTCAGGTGGCCCCGGAGACGCTAGGCACCGCGCCCTCTCGGGTCGCGGATGGTCGAACGTCGGAGAACCGACGCCGGGTGTCCGATGGCGACGTTACGAAGGGGGGACGCGGATCCGGACGGTCAGTGTCGAGGCGTGGAACCGCCCTGTGATCTCCCAGCACCCGCCGACCGAGAACTGAAGCGATGAGGCGTCCCAGACGCCGTGGGCGTCGACGGCCTGGCTGTCGTCGGCATGAAACGCGCCGCGACCGTCGATCCGACGTCCCGTGATCTCCGGGACGCCGGGCGGCCGGAGATACCACGGGAACTTGAGGAGCCACCTGCCGTTGCGGAAGTCGGGGCGCACATCGAGGGCCGAGCGAATCGTCCACAGCGACCCCGAACCGATCACCGGTGCTCCCCGGGCCCAGCGGGCGACGCTGGCCGGTACCTTGGCTGCCGCGACGGCCGGGGGATTGACGGCGCAGGTGGTGGTCGCGTGCCCGTCCACCGATCCGGAGACGGCTCCGTGCGACGGGCCGCAAGTCGGGACCACGACCAGCACGAGGACCAAGGGCCAGGCCCGGCGCGCCGACGAACCCATGAGGCCAGTATGGCGTGGGCGCGGGGGCGCCGGCGGCATGTACCGTGGTCGCTCACGTCGCCGGCCCGACTGGGACGGCAAGAAGAAAGCGGCGTGTTCGAGATCGTCACGGGGGGATCAGATGGAGCTCACAGTCGTCGGTGCCGGAGTCGGGCGGACCGGAACGCATTCACTCAAGATCGCGCTCGAGCAACTCTTCGGTGCTCCCTGCCACCACATGCTCGAGATACTCGGAGACCCCGGCCAGGCTCCGGCCTGGATCGACGCCGTGGAGGGCCGTCGTGTCGACTGGTCGGCCATGCTGGCGCCCTATCAGACGATCGTCGACTGGCCCGGCTGTTCATTCTGGCGTGAGTTGTCACAGGAAAACCCGGATGCGCTGGTGCTCCTGTCGGTCCGTGACCCCGAAGAGTGGTATCGCAGCGCCTCGAATACCATCTTCTTGTCCTTCGACCGCGTGCCGCCTGAACTGGAAGCGTGGATGGCCGCGATGCGAAAGCTCCTGGGCGACCGGTTCAGCGATCGGTTCGACGACCCGACGGCCATGATGGATGCGTTCGTCCGCCACAACGATGCCGTCCGTGCCGAGGTCCCGTCCAGCCGACTGCTCGAGTGGCACCTCGGCGACGGATGGGATCCCATCTGCGAGCGGCTCGGACGACCGGTACCCGCCGAGCCCTTTCCCGTGACCAACTCGACGAGCGAGTTCCGCGAGATGGTCGGCATCCCCCCTCTCCCTTGAGAGCCAAGGCCTCCACCGATTGTCCGAGAGGATCTGTGGTTTGGACTCGACTCGGATCCGATCTGGAGTCAGCTGGCCTGGGCCTGTCGGACATCCTTTCCGGGGCTGTGCCCCTGATGTTGGATGTCCGTCAAACCGGAGGAAGCCCAGTCCCCGGTCCGTGTCGCTACCGCTAACCCGGCTCTGAGGACCGACAGCGACGTATTCGCGGCCCAGCGTGATGCCAGTGCGAGTTCCTCATCGAACGACGCGATGGCCTAGACGGAAGGAGCCTCTGCCCTCCGTGTTGGCCGCACCCCGACGCCCAGCTTCTCGACTCGCTTCCCTGGAGGCCGCTGCCGCGATGAACTTCCGCCGACCGCTGGCGGATCTCACTGGGCGGCCAGAATGGCCGCGACCTCGGCCACAGGGTCACGCACGACAGGACCCGTGGCCTTTACCTCGGCCCGTACGATGGTCCCGTTGAAGGAGAATGGCGCCGCATAGTCGTCACCCACCGTCGGGCCCCATTCGTAGCCGCAGGTGAGGCCGATGCCCACCTCATTGAAGGCCACCGGGGTGAAGCGGTCGACCGTTCCGCGGCCGACCTCAGCGTCGTCCGCGACCAGGGTCACCACCCCGCCGAACAGCTCGTCCTTCGCGAAGCGCATCTCCACCTGGTGGCGTCCCGAGGAGAGAGTGGCCTCCGACTCGACGACGTACACCTTGCGCCCGTGCAGGTTGTGGATGTAACGGAGATGGCCATTCCGCACGTGGAAGGACCATCCACCCAGCACGCAACCGAGCGCGAGGAGGGTGCCGTCGGGCACCACACCGTCAGGGAGCTCGAAGGTGACGGAAATCACGTGGGAGCGGTTGCGCACGTCGACGGCGACCCATTCGGGGACCTGGGCGCCGTCCTGGAAGTAGCGGTAGGCCTCCTGGGGTTTGCGCCGGTCGTGCTTGTGCACCACCGCCTCCAGGACCCGGTTGTCGAGGGGGAGCACGTCGTTCCGGCGCGCCTCGGCCCACCAAAGCTCGACAAGTTCGGCCAACTTCTCGGGGAACGCTGCCGCGAGGTCGCGGGCTTCGGAGACGTCCTCGGCCACGTGGTAGAGCTCCCAGACGTCTTCGTGCCACGGGGCACTGGCCCGTAGCCCGTCGTCGTAAATAGGGCCTACCGGATGATAGGTGACCGCCTTCCACCCATCGTGGTAGATAGCGCGCGAGCCGAGCATCTCGAAATGCTGGGTTCGGTGACGGCCGGGTGCGTCCGCTCCGTCCTCGGCCATCAGGTACGCGAAGCTGATGCCGTCCAGATGTGACTGCTCAATCCCGTCGATCTCTTCTGGCGCCTCGATTCCCGCGAGCTCGAGCACCGTAGGCAAGATGTCGATGGCATGGGCGAATTGGCGGCGGATACCACCGGGCGCACCCGCTGACTGAGCAGAGGGGACGCGGACCACGCAGGGATCGGCCACGCCACCCTCGTGCACCTCCCGCTTCCATCGCTTGAAGGGTGTGTTGCCTGCCATGGTCCATCCCCAGGGGTAGTTGTTGTGGATCGTTGGCCCACCGATCTCGTCGATCCGGCGATACATCTCTTTGAGCCCCGGCGCCTCGAAGTTCGACATCCGTCCCTCGTTGATGGTCCCCTCCCTTCCACCTTCTGAGCTGGCGCCGTTGTCCGACACGACGATCACCACCGTGTTGTCGGACTCGCCGAGGTCGTCGAGGAAGGCCAGTAGCCGGCCGACTTGGGCGTCGGTATAGGAGAGGAACGCAGCGAAGCACTCCATGAATCGCTCGGCCAGCTCGCGCTCACGCGGCTCGAGCGAGTCCCAGCTCGGCACCCACGGCGGCCGGGGCGTGAGGACGGTGCCCTCGGGAACCAGACCGAGGGTCTGCTGGCGCGCGAAGGTCTCCTCGCGCCAGTGGTCCCACCCCTGGGCGAAATGGCCCCGGTAGCGGGCGATCCACTCCGGTGGGGCGTGGTGGGGTGAGTGACAGGCCCCGGTCGCGAAGTAGAGGAAGAACGGGAGCGAGTCGTCGACGGCACGCAGGTCACCCAGGAACTCGATGGCCCGGTCGGCCAGGTCGGCGCTGAGGTGATACCCCTCCTCGATCGTCCGGGGTGGGCGGACGATGTGGTTGTCGTGGTAAAGGCCGGGCACGAACTGGTGGGTCTCGCCTCCATGGAATCCGTACCAACGGTCGAATCCCCGCCCGAGCGGCCAAGTGGCGCGGGACTTGGCCATATTCGTCTCGTCCTCGGGGCTCAAGTGCCACTTGCCGACGGCGTAGGTCGCATAGCCGTTGGCGCGCAGGATTTCGGACAGGAAGCCGTTCTCGCGAGGCGGTCGGCCCCAGTAGCCCGGGAAGCCGGTCGCCAAGTCGGCCACCCGCCCCATGCCGCTCCGATGGTGGTTGCGCCCCGTCAGGATGCAGGCGCGGGTAGGGGAGCACAGCGCGGTCGTATGGAAGTTGGCGAGCCGAGTACCCGATGCCGCCACTGCGTCGATGTGCGGCGTCTCGATGTCCGAGCCGTAGCAGCCGAGCTGTGCGAAACCGACGTCGTCGAGTACCACTAGGAGCACGTTGGGTGCGCCCTCCGGCGGGGTGGGGACCGGTGGCCACCAGGGCTCCGA
>Ga0209415_10014507_pt1 | contig 12864 bp, 18 predicted proteins | sample PeaSoiSIISIP2007_FD_187696 | JGI IMG/M metagenome (GOLD analysis project Ga0209415, IMG submission 187696) | Peat soil microbial communities from Weissenstadt, Germany - SII-SIP-2007 (SPAdes) (version 2) | ecosystem: Environmental > Terrestrial > Soil > Wetlands > Peat | place: Germany...
ACTCCTCGGGAGAACCGAATGGCCGCATGTGCACCTCCCGAGATAAGTATAGGACATTAGTTATGCAGGAAACAATAATTTCTAACACCCTCCGGGCTTTGCACGCCCGTACAGCGGAGACAGACGGATTTCCTCGAAGTCAACGTTTCGTGGTTTTCAGGGCGTGCGCACATGCGTAGATTGGCGCTTGACAATTTCCATATTTCTGCTATTGTCGAAATATGACCAGAGCGAAAGCCAGCGCGGAACAGATCGTCCGCTATGCCGATATGTTCTCGGCGATGGGCACCGAGCCGCGGCTGCGCATCATGCGGCTGCTGCTTTCGGCGCATCCGGACGGCCTGGTGGCCGGCGAGATCCAGAGCGAGTTGGGCATCCCCAATTCAACGCTTTCGCATCATCTGGAGAAGCTCAAGAGCGAGGACCTGGTGAAGGTGCGGCGCGACAGCACGTTCCTTTGGTACACGGCGAACACGGACGCACTGCGAGAGTTGCTCGGCTTCCTTTACGCGGAGTGTTGCACCCGCAACCAGGCCGTGAAGCCGGAAGAAATCATACAAATCTGCAAATAGGAGGAATCATGAGCACATCGAATATCAAAGAAGTCGTCAGGGAGAAATACGGACAGGCAGCGTTGCGCGCCGTTTCGGGCGGCAGCTCCTGCTGCGGCTCGGCGCCCTCGGCGGAGGGCTGTTGCGACCCGATCACGTCGTCGCTATACGACGGCACGGAAACCGGGCAGGTGCCGAAAGAGGCTGTGCTGGCCTCGCTCGGTTGCGGCAATCCGACCGCGCTGGCGCGCTTGAGCCCGGGCGAGACGGTGCTGGATCTCGGTTCGGGCGGCGGCATCGACGTGCTGCTTTCGGCGCGCCGCGTGGGTCCGACGGGCAAAGCGTACGGCCTGGACATGACGGACGAGATGCTCGCCCTGGCGCGCGAGAATCAGAAAAAAGCGGGCATCGCGAACGCCGAGTTTCTGAAGGGAGAAATCGAGAACATCCCGCTGCCGGACAATTCGGTGGATGTGATCATCTCCAATTGCGTGGTGAACCTGTCGGGCGACAAGGACAGCGTGCTGCGCGAAAGCTTTCGCGTGCTGAAGCCCGGCGGCCGGTTCGCGGTTTCGGACGTAGTGGTGGCGGGCGATGTGCCGGCCGAGGTGCGCAAAAGCGTGGAGCTGTGGATCGGCTGCATCGCCGGCGCCCTGCGCAACGATGAGTACGTGAGCAAGCTGGCCCAGGCGGGTTTCGAGAACATCGCCGTGGAACCCACCCGCGTGTACGACGTGGAAGATGCGCGCCAGTTCCTGGCCGGGCAAGGATTCGATGTGGATGCGCTCGCGCCGCAGGTGGCCGGAAAGTTCATGAGCGCTTTCATTCGCGCCCGCAAGCCCGAAGCCTGCTGCGGGCCATCCTGTTGCGGGAAGTCGGAATAGACGCCGATGGGCCGCCGCCGTGGCGGCACGCACGAGTGCGTGCGCCACGGTTCCGCGCGGCCCTCCGCACTGGCGCTGCGGCGCGAGGGTCGCACGGAATCGAGGCCGCCAGCAACGGCGAAAGCCGACGGCTCACACGGCGCTGTTGATGATCGAGCCGATCTTCGAAAAGACGTTGTTCACCGTGGTGGTAAGGCTGGGCATAGCCGCCACCGCTGCCACGGCGACCAGGCCCGCCGTCAAAGCGTATTCCACCAGGTCTTGACCCTGCGTGTCTTTCCACAGCCGGGCCTGAATCATTCGTTCGATCACGTTACGCATTCAATCTGTCTCCTTATCAGTCAAAGTGGACCGCCATGCCGGCGGCCCGGGCTTGTTATGGAAGCGCGACCGGCGCGGCTAGATTGCCGAGGCGACGATCGAACCAACCTTCGAGAACACGTTGTTGATGGTTACAGACAGCGAAGGCAAGGCGGCCACCGCCGCCACCGCCACCAGGCCGGCCGTTAATGCATACTCCACCAGATCCTGCCCCTGCGTGTCTTGCCAGAACCGAATCCAAGTTGCTTTCATGTTGCTGCCTTTCGAGCGCTGCGTTCTGCTTCGAGTATTAAGGTACTGTGGATCCGGAGATCTTGAAATCGGGCGAACGTCTTATCCAGGAAGGCGAATCGTCGGCGAATCCGCGGCGGCAGGGCCTATTTCCTGCGACCCAACAGACTGAGCCAGGCGCCGGGGCGCGGCGCGGCAACGGCGGGCAGCGCGCCGCAGAGCGCAACTGCCAGCGAGTTCACGGCGCGGCTGAAGGGCGTGCCTTTGACGACGGGCTTGCCTTCGAGGATGGCATTCTGCACCGCGTCATAATCGTTGCTGAGCACCGCGTACGGCTCAAGGCCGAGTGCCGTGCGCACGTCTTCCCGTTTCAAGCCGGTGCGGGGCGTGTACCGGTTTACGATCAGCCTGAGGCGGGACTTATCCACGCCGCTCCGCTCCAGAAACTGAACCGAGCGCCGCGCCGCATCGAGCGCCGCCAGTTCGTTGGTGGTGACCAGCAGCAGGTGTTGCGCCGGCTGCGCGCAAGCCGTTTCGAGCGCGCCGGCGACGCCCGGCAAGTCGAGAATCACGGCGTCATAGCGCGGCTTGAGGAAACGCAGCAGATCGAGCATCCCCGCTTGTCCAAGCCGGATACGTGCCGTAGGGACGGCGGGCGCCAGCAGCACGTCGAACCCACCGCAGGCCATCGTCAGCCGGCCCCACAGGTCGTCATCCAGCCGCGGTGCGTCGCCGGCCGCGTCTTCGATGCTGAAATCGCTTTTCAACTTCAGCTGGAAGCCAATACTGCCGGTCATCGAATCCAGATCCGCCAGCAACACGCGCTCCAGCCCCATGCGCTTCATCTCGCTGGCCAACTGGACCGCCAGCGTGCTCGCGCCGGAGCCTGGCTTGGCGGGAAAAACGGCGCAGACGACCGCCGACTTCTCGGGTCCGGCCGCCGGCCGTTTCGCCGACAGCCGGTCGAGAATCGTCCGGACCTGCGCGGCCGAGGGGTCCGAGAGAAAGTCATCCGCCCCACGGCGCAGCGCGCGCAGCATCATTTCAGCATCGTTTTGCGGATTGAGCGAGACCACCGCCATCGTGGGCGCAGCCTCCGGGATCAGCAGCAGGGCGTGCTCCTGGTTGGCGCACATGTCCAGAAAGCAGATATTGGCTCCATACCGCGCCGCCGCCGCTTCCATAGCGCCGAGGGGCGGGTATTCCGCCAGCCGCGGCACATCGGCGAAACCAAGCGCAGCCAGCGCAGACACCAGCCGCCGCGCCATGTCGTCGCCGGGAGACACGACCAGCGGCTTCCAACGGGCATCGGACGGCGAGGGCTGCATCATCCTGATTCAGTTGCTCCCGAAACGGCCGGCGCATTTGGGCAGACCACCGCAGAGCCGGCTAAGCCTAAAGAGGCTAGCCGCCGCGTCCCCCGCCAAAAGCCCCGGGGAAAACGCAAGGCCCGGCGGCCGGCCTTCGGAGGTCTCGCCGAAACTGCTTCTGCCCACCTATCGGTGGATGCGAAGGATATCTTTAGCCCTCACAGTTCAGTCTGCCAGCGTGGCGCGGGCAGTCATGCCTGCCGTGTCGGGATTCATCTCGACATTTCTTGATTCACGCCACGCTCGGGATCGCCGCTCCGCGGTCAGGGGCGGGCGACGCCGGCGCGGTAGAGTTCCGCGGCGGCTGCCCAGAAAATGGGGCCGGCGTGCGGCTTGATCCAGGCCTCGAAGACCGGCGCATACTGCTCCAGATTGGCGGCTGTCTGGGAGCGCAGTCCTTTGACACCACCGCCAAACAGCCTCTGAAAAATCGTCTCCATGCCTGGCTCGCGAAAAAGGTGCACTTCGACGGACAGACTCAGGTTGTCGCCGGCCTGGGCGGCGCAGGCCGATGCCGGTTGCAGTTCGACGCTCAGCAGGGCGTCCGCATCCGAAGCTTGGCCCACGAGTTCCACCAGGTTGCGTCCGGAGGATTGCGCATACGCGGCAAATTCGCGGAGAAACTGCTCCGCGGGATGAAAGGCATCCACCACTTTGGATACGTCCTCGCGCGTGCCGAAACACGAACTGGCGAGCTTTACGGGCGACCACTTGACGTCGAGCGCCATTTTCGGCCGGGGCGGCGTGGGGAGCAGTTTCAGAACCGCCTCATGATTGCCGTGGCCCACGGGAGCGAACAGCGCCAGAGCATAGGCGGTGGCTCCATCGTGGTCGCGGGCGTCGGCCTTGGAGCCCCTGCCCAGCAACAGTTCGACGGTCGAGGTGTGGCCATGCTGGGCGGCGAGCATGAGCGCGGTTCGGCCGTTCCGGTCGACCGCTTCCAGGTTGGCGCCATCGTCCAGAAAGGCCTTGACCTGATCATTGCGCCCGCGCAGCGCGGCTTGCAGGAGATCCGCGGAGAAATCTTCGCCCTGAGCGAGCAGGGGCAAGGCGCTTAGCAGAACCGCCGCGAAGAGTCGCATACCTTCACGCTACACCGCGGCGGCTTGGATCACGGCTCAGCCTGTCTCCCCCGAGCCCCATCGCGAGGCGGTCCAATCGGGCCCGCCAGGCCGAAACTCGGGCACCGTGCACTTTGGTAAGCACAGAAGTACTAAACGTCCCCCAAAACCCAAGTTAACCTTGGATAGCTTGCCGGGGCAGTACCCGGCCGGTAGTCTTGAGGCCGAGGAGCAAACTTGTCGAACCTGCACAACGATTTACCCCGGCGAAGCAGGTCGCATTGCGGAGGAGATCAATGAGCATTGAGATGTGGGCCGTACCACTGTCGTTTACGTGCATGGTAGTGTTGTTCGGGTATGTAGCCAACGAAGCTGTGAAACTGGTTCAGAACTTCCGCAAGAAGCGTGAAACCTTGTATCGTTTGTCGACGGCGGGGATCCACCTGGTGAGTGCAAGCGGTCTTGTGTCCGGCGAGCAGTCACCCAACGATTCCGGTTGTCGCTAGCGATTGCGGGTTCGCCACGGTTGCCATGGTCGCGTGCGGTGCCCCGGGGTGCTTGGGCAATGCGCGGCCAATGTCACAGGCCGGGTGAGATTCCCCCGCACCCCGCGCCTGCCCGTCTGCACTTGTTTTGAATCTCCGCGGCATTTTCCTCAGAAACCTCGCCGTTCCCACCGGTCCCGGGTTCTCACGAGCTGCATGCTAATATCGGAATACGATATCGATGGCCGATAGAAGGCAGCAGAGCTCCGAGACCATATTGCGGGACATCTACGCTGCGTTCATCCGGGTGCACCTTTTGCACCACGCGGCGGAAGCGCCCATATACGGGGTGGAGATGACCGAGGAACTGGCGCGGCACGGATACCGGGCCGGACCGGGCACCATGTATCCGGCGCTGCATGCGCTGCGGGACCAGGGCCTGCTGAAAGAGAAGCAGCGTGTGGTCGGCAGCAAGGTTCGGAAGTATTACCACATCACCAGGGCTGGAAAAGCCGCGCTGGCGCTGGTTCGACCGAAGCTGCGCGAACTGGTGGATGAAGTTCTCGAGTGAAGGAGGAGAACATCATAGCGAGCAACCGGGGACAGAGCGAAACGGGCAAGTGGAACCGCAGGGCCCTGATGGCATCGGGCACCGGCGCCGTGGCTTTCGCCGCGCGCGCGATGGCGGATCAGGCGGCGCACTCCGACGACGAGGGCGTCACAGCGCCCGAAGACCTGATGAAGGAGCACGGCGTGTTGAATCGTTGCCGGCTGGTCTATGAGGAGGCCATCCGGCGCGTCGAGGCCAGGCAGGAGGTCGCGCCGGATGTGTTCCGTCAGACCGCCGGCATCGTGCGCCATTTCGTCGAGGAATACCACGAGAGGAACGAGGAGAACTACATCTTCCCGGTGTTTCGCAAAGCCGGGAAGCTGACCAACTTGGTGGACACGCTGCTGACCCAGCACAAGGCGGGGCGCGTGCTGACCGAGGGGATCCTGGGCCTCTCCGGCGCCGAATCTTTCCGCGACCCGGCGAACCGAACCAAGATTGTCGCGCTCTGCCCGAGTTTCATCCGCATGTAGCGCCCGCACGAGGCTCGGGAGGATACCGTGCTGTTCCCGGCGCTGCGGACCATCCTGCCGCCCAAAGAGGTGGAGTCGCTGGGAGACCGCATGGAAGAAGACGAGCACAAGGTTCTCGGCGACGAGGGTTTCGAGAAGAACGTCGCCGCCGTAGAGGCGATCGAGAAGACGCTGGGGATCTACGCGCTCGCCCAGTTCACGCCGAAACTGTAGTGGCGTCCATGGCGCAGAGCACTGGCGGCAGCCTGGGCTGGTGCCGGTATCCAATGTCGAAGTTTCACTCTCGGGGAGCCAGATATCCGCCTTCGCTTTCCGGCCCGCCTTGTTCGCCGCCGAGGCTGCGAGGTTGACCGACGAAAGCGTCTGTCCCACTTTGCCGCCGAAGGACTTACGGACATGTGGGATTGGTGTCGAACCAGTCTACGAACGAGTGTACCGCTCCACCGCCCGTCGCGCGATAATGGGTTCACCGAGGAGGGTGTTTTTATGGCAAGCGGAAGTTCTGCAAAACCCAAAGTCAGCCCGATTCCGAAGGGCTATCACAGCGTGACTCCCTATTTGACGGTGGCCGACGCCGATCAGCTCATGCGGTTCGTGAAGGACGCCTTCGGCGCCCAGGAAGTGCTCGCGCACCGCGGACCGGATGGCTTCATTGTGCACGCCGAAGCCAAGATCGGCGATTCGATCGTGATGATGGGGAGGGCGCGCGGCGACATGCAGCCGCGGGCATCGACCCTCTACCTCTACGTGCCGGACACCGACTTGGTGTATCACGCGGCGGTGAGCGCCGGCGGCAAGAGTCTGCGCGAGCCGGCCGATCAGTTCTACGGCGACCGGACCGCCGCCGTGGAAGACCCATGCGGCAATCAATGGTACGTGGCCACGCACATCGAAGACCTTTCGCCCGACGAATTTCAGCGCCGGGCCGCGGCGCAGAAACACTGACGCCAGACTTTCTGGCGGGTTACGCCCTGGCTTCCGGTCCGGCTGTACCGTGGCATAATCCTGGTATGGAAATCGTCTGGCTAGGGCATGGCACGTTCCAGTTTCGCCAGCCGTCGGGACAGGTGATCCTCATGGACCCCTGGACTGACGGCAACCCCGCGTACCCCAAGGGCCACCGCATGGAGCGCGTAGACACCATCGCGATCACCCACGGCCACTTCGACCACATCCACGATGCCGTTCCGCTGGCTCACCGGTTCGCGCCCGAGGTCGTCGGCATCTTCGAGACCTGCGCCTGGCTGGAGCGTAAAGGAGTCAAGAACACGCGCCCGATGAACAAGGGCGGATCCCAGCAATCCAGCGGCGTCACCTTTACCATGACGCATGCCGTGCATAGCTGCGGCATCCTGGACGAAGGCGAGATTCTCTACGGCGGCGAGGCGGCCGGCTACGTGCTGCGGTTCGCCGATGGCCGCGCTTTGTACTTCGCCGGCGATACCAACGTGTTCAGCGACATGCAGCTCATCGAGCAGTTGTACCATCCCGAACTGGCGTTCCTGCCGATCGGCGATCTGTACACGATGAGCCCGCACGAAGCGGCGCTCGCCTGCCGCCTGCTGCGGTCCCCCAAGGTAGTCCCTATGCACTTCGGCACCTTCCCGCCGCTTACCGGCAGGCCGGACGAATTGTCGAAGCTGGTAGCCGGCAGCGGCACCAGCGTTTGGCCGCTGGAGCCCGGCAGGCCGGTGGAGTGGTAGCCGCGGGCGCGCAGCCGTACCCTACTCCGCCTTGGCCGCCCAGTGCAGGCCGATGCCGCCGAACAGAAAACCGCGTGCATTCACCCGGCTGTAGCCGCTGCGCCCCAAGAGGCGGGAAAAATCGTCGATCGAAACAAACGACCGCAGCGAATCCGGAATATACGTGTAGATGCGCGGCCGCCCGTGCATCAGTAACCCAAACAGGAAGCCCTGCATATAAAGGTAGGCCAGGAACAGCCGGCGGAGCACGGCGTTGGCGGGCAGGAAGAAATCCAGGCTCACCATTACGCCGCCGGGCCGAATAGTGCGCTCGATCTCGCGCACGGCCGTTGCCAGGTTTGGAAAATTGCGCAGGCCATAGCCGATGAAAACGCAGTCGAAGGTGGCGTCCGCGAAGGGAAGCCGGCAGGCGTCGCCGCAAACCGCACGCTCCACCCCGTGCTCCCGCGCCAGCCGCAACATGCCCTCCGTCAGATCTACCGCAATCGGCCGCGCGCCGGGATACTGCGCCGCCACCAGGAGCGAAAAATCGCCCGTCCCGGAAGCCAGATCGAGCACCAGCGGGCGCGGCGGCAACTGCGCCAGCTTCAGCCCCGCGCGCTTCCATCCGCGATCCATGCCGTAGGAAAACGCGCGCGTGAAGAAATCGTAGCGCGGCGCTACGGTCCCGAACATCTCACGCATCAATCGCAAATCTTGTTTTTCGGGCGGTAATTGCATGGGTAGCCGAATTGTACCAGACCGCACGGCGGGCGGATCGCGACGCTTACTTCTTGGGCCGCGCGGGCCGCATTTCGATCCGGCTGACCATAGTCCGCGCGGGCATGCGCAACACCATCGCCACTGCCTCGGCTACATCTTCCGGCGCGATCATCCAACCGGTGTCGCCGCTGCGGTCCGAAGGGCCGCCGGAAAATCCGGTGTCGACGCTCCCCGGCATGATGGTCGCCACGCGCACGTTTTCGTAGCGGTGATCGAGCATCATCGCCTCGCTGAATCCGTTAAGGCCGAACTTGCTGGCATTGTAGCCAGCGCCGCCGCTGAACGGGTTCTTGCCGGCCAGGCTCGAAATGTTGACGATGAATCCGCCGCCGCGCTTGCGGAACCGCGCCAGCGCTTCGCGCGAACAATAGAACGGCCCGTTCAGGTTGAGCTCGATGTTGCTGCGCCATTGTTCCGGCGTCAGGTCCGCGACCTTGCCGAACACGCCCTTGCCCGCGTTGTTCACCAGAATGTCGAGTCCGCCCAATTCGCGGTCCACGGCGGCGAAAAATGAGCTCACCTGATCGGGCTGGGTGACATCGCATGCGGCGCCATACACCCGGCCCAGGGGCCGCAGTGCGCCCAGCGCGGCCTCGACCGATTGATTACTGCGCCCGCAAATGGCTACCGCCGCGCCTTCGCCGAGCAACTGCGCCGCGATGGCGCGTCCAATACCGCGCGTGCCGCCCGTAACTACCGCCAGCTTGCCGGACAGAGATTCCATATGCGAGATTCTACACCGGATCGCCGCGCCCGCTCCGGGTGGAGCAGGCGCCCCGGTTTTCGGGTCCGATGCGGATTTCGCCTGCCGACGTCTTCGTGGCTGCCATGGCTCGGAATTCTGCCCTCCCCGGTATCGGAAAATGACCAGTATTTCACCCGAGAAGTTAATGTACTTGGCCTTACGTGACTTTTGTACCGGGTACCCATGGGTCTTTGATTTGGTCCGCCATTCCAGCATCATAGGCGTAGATGAACGTCGCTGCCTACTACTCACTAGCCTCGGTCGTATTCATGATGGCCTACGTCATGGTGTTCGACAACATGCGCTACCGGCATGGACTGTTGCGTTTTGCCGCAGTGACCGGTTTGCCGCCTGTTTCGATGGGAACGCAGATCGATCTTTCGGTTCAGCAGACCGAGCGCCTGCTCAGCAACCGTGATCGCGCTCAGCGGCTCTACGCCATGGGCGAATTCGCCGCCGCCGCCGAGTTACTCGCCAAAGAAGAAGACTGATCGCGCCTCGTTACGCCGGCTGCCGTGCACCGGCCCGTAGCGCGGCAACGGTTTCCCTGGCTTTTTCGAGCAACAAGCCGTGCTCGGCGCTCGCCCCCACGAAGCGCATGCCGCGCTCGGCCCAGGCTTTCGCCATGGCCACGCTGCGCGTCTGGATGCCGGGCACGACGCCGTGGCGCTTGCACTTTTCGATCAAGCCTTCCACCGTCGAAATCAGCAGCGGGTTTTCGAATTCACCCGGAATGCCGAGCGCGATCGAAAGGTCCGCCGGCCCCACCATGATCACGTCCAGGCCGGGAAGTGCGAGCAGCTCATCGGCATTTTCGATCGCCGTAACGGTTTCGAATTGCACTACCGCCAGCGTGTTGCGGTTCTGGTGTTCGATAATCTCCGGAAAGCTGCGCGCTTCATAGCCGGTCATGGTGGGATTGACGCCGTAGCCGCGTTTGCCGCGCGGCGGAAAGCGCATCCAGCTCAGCGCTTCGGCCAGCACCCGCTTGTCTTCCACGCGCGGCAGGATGATGCCCTGGGCGCCCGCATCCAGCAGCCGCGCCACCAGCGAGTACAGCAGCTCCGCCACGCGCACGATCGGCGTGATACCGGCATCGAGCGAGGCGCGGATCATGTCCTGCACGGTTTCCAGATCGAAGGCGCCGTGTTCCATGTCGATGAACACGTAGTCGAAGCCCGCCGCGGCGAAGGCGCGCGGAATTTCGTCCGACCGATAGACCTGCAACCCGCACCCATAAACCGTCTCGCCCCGAGAAAGCCGCTCCCGGGTTTGATTGATGCGCATTCCGCCCGCTCCTTTCTTACATCCACGATTCTCGCAGGTGGCCGAGCCTGCCATCGCCGATCGTAGGGGCCGGGCGTGCCCGGCCCGCCCGCGCCCGCCCGGATCGAACCGCCAGACTGCACGCGCCAGCGCGGAGATCAGAAGCGCAGAGGGCCGGGCATAGCCAGTAGAATGATCAGATTCCAAGCCACCAGGCCGCCGTACCAATAGGCAGCCACCCGAATCAGGCCGATCCTCTTGGTGTACACGCAGTAAGCGCCCAGCGCAAGGGCTAGCACCTTGGAAGCAGCGATCCCCGCCGCAGGGCCCGCGTGCATCAGCAGACGCACGAACGGGCTGGCTTCGACCGCTCCCAGACGCAGGCCGAGCAGCGTGGTGAGCAGATCCAGAAGCTGCAAATAGATGAAAACTTGGGTCAGATCCATGACAGTGGCTCTCTGTCTATCTATGTCTATCTATCGGCGACAACTGCCATAATTGTAGCCGCTGTCGGACCAAAAACTCCGCTGTATTTGTACGGCCTGTACCCGGAGCTTTGGTTCTAGTACAAAACAGTACAGTTGCGCGTCGTTGCGTCTTCCGGTCCCGCCGGATCGGTTGCCGCGAACAGACTAGCTCCCGGTCTTGATGGACCGGTGCAGAGTGGTGTCTTCGCGCACACACCGGTCGTGCGGCGGGGTGCCACCGCCGCTTATGATGAAGACGTGGAAACTCGATCGCCCGGTCCCTGCCTGATTCTGGGGGCTGGTGGGCGGCGGTTTGTTCTCGCGGACGGCCAGTCATGGGCCATCGGCCGCGGCGACGGTTGCGCGGTGCTGCTGGATAGCCGCTCGGTCTCGCGGCTCCATGCCCTGGTGCAGCGCCGGGAATCCGGAGAGTTCTCGCTGGTGGACCTGGGCAGCCGCAACGGCTCGTTCGTGAACCAGCGGCGAGTCAGCGTGCCGGCTGTGCTGCGCGACGGGGACCGCCTGCAATTCGGCGACCAGGAACTGCTGTTCGTCGCCGGAAGCCAGGTGGATGGCGACGCCCCTGCCGGCGCGGCCGACCTGCGGAACGCGCCCACTTCCGCTCTGCACACCCACACCCTGTCGACCATCGTCGTGGTGGACATCCGCGACTTTACGCCGCTGGCGCGCACCGTTCCGGAAGCGGTCCTTTCGCAGACCATCGGCACCTGGTTCCTCCGCGTAGGACAGATTGCGCAACGGCAGGGAAGCTGGGGGCAGCGATACATCGGCGACGCAGTGATGGCCGTGTGGATCCACGAGGAGCGCGGCGACCTGCGGGCAGAGCTATTGCGGGCGCTGTCCGCGGTGAGCGAAATCGATTCGGTGACCCGCGGCCTGCACCGCGCGCTGCCGCTGCCGGAAGCGCTGCGCATCGGCGCCGGCATCAACACCGGTCCTACTATCGTGGGTGGTGCCGAGATCACCGCGCTGGGCGATACGGTGAACGGCGCCTTCCGGCTGGAGGCGGCGACCAAGCAGGTGGGGTTGGGCGTGCTCCTGGGAGAGCGCGCTTTCGCCGAGCTCCATCTGGCCGCGCCGGATCCGTTTCTGCGCCGCGAGGTGGCGCTCAAGGGATATGACCGGCCCGCCGTCGCCTGGGCCACCTCATTCGAACATCTGGCGGAGTTTCTCGCCGGGCACCGGGAGTAGCCTGCCCCGCGATTCGTCACGACCAGATAGCGTTCTCACCCATTACTGACCGACTCCAACGGCGGCGCGCTTGGCGAGCGAAGGGTCCGGATGTCCCGCATCGGTGGCTGGCCAAAGAAACGGCTGTATTCGCGGTTGAATTGGCTGGCGCTTTCGTATCCGACCTCAAAGGCTGCACTGGCGGCGTCGAGACCATCCATCAGCATGCGTCCCCGCGCTGCCTGCAACCGGATCTGTTTCTGATATTGAAGCGGACTCATGGCGGTCAGCACCCGGAAATGATGGTGCAGCGTGGATACGCCCATGCCCGCGATGTCTGCGAGATCTTCCACCCGCAGCGGTTTCGCATAGTTGGCTCCGATCCAGGCGATCGCTTTTGCCGTTCGGTGGCTCTGCTCTCCCAGCGTCGCAATCGCTCGCAGGCGGGCCCCCTCCGCGCTGCGAAGGATCCGGTAGATGATCTCGCGCTGAATCAGGCCACTGAGAAAGGGAATATCCTGCGGTGTGTCCAGCAGGTCCAGGAGCCGGCAGCATGCACTGAGAAATTCCACCGTGGTCTCGCCGGTCGCCATGCCCGGGCTGTCGGACGGCGCCTCAGCCACCCGAATCTCCTCCCGGCTGAGAAGCTCCCGGACCGCGGGCATTTCGAGTTTGAGCGACAACGCCAGGCAGGGCACCTCTTCACTGGCTTCGATCACCCGGCTGACGACCGGCAAATCGACC
>Ga0209415_10014508_pt1 | contig 12864 bp, 8 predicted proteins | sample PeaSoiSIISIP2007_FD_187696 | JGI IMG/M metagenome (GOLD analysis project Ga0209415, IMG submission 187696) | Peat soil microbial communities from Weissenstadt, Germany - SII-SIP-2007 (SPAdes) (version 2) | ecosystem: Environmental > Terrestrial > Soil > Wetlands > Peat | place: Germany...
TGGCGGTCATTTCGAGTTTCGGGCAGCAGGAAGTCAAGGGACCGGAGCAGCCTATTCCGTATAGTCATAAACAGCATTTGGCTGTGGGTCTTGCCTGTAAGGACTGCCATGTGAATCCAGACCCTGGGGACGCGATGAGCTTTCCTGCTTCGTCGAAGTGCATGGCATGCCATCAGACGATCAAGAAGGACAGTCCGGCGATTCACAAGCTGGCGACTTACGACCGCAACAAAGAGGAAATACCGTGGGTCCGGGTTTACAAAGTACCGGATTTTGTGTATTTCAGTCATAAGACTCATTTGGACGCGAGCGCCAAATGTGAGGAGTGCCATGGCCAGGTTGCACAGCGGGATCGTCTATTCCGCGAAAGCGATCTGTCGATGGCGGGATGCATGAACTGTCATCGGGAGCGCAACGCCGCCTTGGGTTGCGAATCCTGTCATGAAGAGCGATAGGTTTGGAAGGAACGCGGGCAGGAGTTGATATGAAAAATACAGGCGCCACGCGGCGCGCTTTACTGGGCGGACTGGGAGCTGGCTTGGCGGGCACGACTCTGCTGAAGTCGCAGCAGGATCCCTCCCGCGACAGCACACGCGTCCCTGGCATGGATGAGCTTAAGACGGTGGTGGAGTTCGAGGCGGTCGCGTATGCGAAACTCCCGCGCGAGACCTACACCTATACCGCCTACGGAGCGGAAGGCGAATTCACGTTACGGCGTAACCGCCAGGCTTTCGATTGGGTGGAACTTATCCCGCGCGGAATCGTGGACGTCAGCTCGGTAAAGACGGCCACGGAGATTCTCGGAACTCCGATGAACTTTCCGATGATGGTCTCGCCGAGCGCGGCTCACGGTGCGCTTTATCGGGATGGGGAGATGGCCACCCACCAGGGCGCCAGTTCCGCCTCAGCCACTCCGATGCTCATCAGCGCCAACGCTTCTTTTCCGGTGGATAAGATCGCATCCGCCGGTACCAGTCCGGTCTGGTGGCAGCTTTATCCCCAGGAAGACATGGACCGCACCAAGGACCTGCTGGATCGGGCTCTTGCGGCCGGCGCCAAAGCGATCGTGATGACGGTGGACCAGCAGGCGACTTTTTACGAGCGCTCGATACGCGACCGTCACCTCAACGCAGGGCCTCTCGGCGGAGGCGGGGGCGGAGGCCGCGGGGGCGGCGGGGGGCGTGGCGCGGCGGCCGCCGCTCCGCCGAGCAACCCTTACCGGGTGCAGCCGGGGCGCCTCTGGTACAACTGGGGGTACGCCGATCAAGTACGCAAGCTGCTGAGCGTCCCGCTCCTGGTCAAAGGAGTGCTGACCGGTGAAGACGCGAAAGCGTTTGTGGATCACGGCTTTAACGGAATCTACATTTCCAATCACGGCGGCAGAACGCTCGACTACGACCCCTCCACGCTCGAAGTTCTGGCCGAAGTAGTGGATGCGGTTCCCGCGCGAGTACCCGTTATTATCGATAGCGGCATTCGGAGCGGTTCCGATATTCTCAAGACTCTTGCTCTGGGGGCCAAAGGTGTCTGTCTCGGCCGTTCCATTCGCTGGGGACTTGCCGCATATGGGCCGGCGGGCGTTCAGCGCGTCCTGGAGATTCTTCAGGCGGAACTGGTGATGGCCATGGCCCAGACCGGCAGGCCCGATTTGGCATCGATCGATCGAAGCTTAGTGAGGACCCATTTCCGATGAGAAAAACCGCTTTAACAAGACGTCAGGCTCTGGCGGGCTTCGGGTCGCTGGCGGCGGCCGCTCCGCTGATGTCGGATCAGCCTCCCGTATTGACGCCCGAGCCTGCTGGCCGTATCGCGCCCCGCAATGAACTGGTCAATGTGCTTGAATTCGAGAGCATGGCCCAGCGAAAGCTGGCGCCTCCCGCTTACGCGGCGATCGCCGGAAGCGATCGTTCTTTCTTCGAGCGGATCACGTTCCGCCCGCGCATGATGGTGCCAACAACTCACATGGACCTCAGTCTCCAGTTGTTTGGCGAGAAGATGTTCGCGCCCATCATGGCCGGTCCGCTGGCGAAACTGCAGAACTACCATACCGATGGCGAAATCGGGGTGGTGCGGGGCGCTTCAGCCGCCAAAGCCTGGATGGTAGTGAGCAGCGAATCCAGCGTGCCGATCGAAAAGATCGCGGCGGAATCGAAGACGGTCCTCTGGTATCAGGTCTTCCTCGAAGGCGATACATCCGCCCTGCGCGCGAAAATGGAGCAGGCCGTCAAGGCTGGTTGCAAGGCCATCTGCATCACGGCCGGTGTGCCGTTCCGCGATGCCGAGGCCAGAGGCGGCCCGGCGAAGCTGGCCGCGATGCCGCGGCCGGCGCTTAACTGGGATGTGGTCGATCAACTGCGGAAGGGTATCAATGTTCCGGTGCTGATCAAGGGCATCATGACGCCTGAAGAGGCGGAAGCCGCGATTAAGCGAGGTGTTCAGGGCATTGTGGTTTCCAACTACGGTGGGCTCCTGACGCCGGGCATGGCATCTTCCATGGAGATGCTGCCTGCGATTGCGGATGCGGTTGCCGGGCGTGTGCCGGTCCTGATCGACGGAAGTTTCCGGAGGGGTTCCGATATCTTCAAAGCTCTGGCTTACGGAGCTGCGGCCGTCCTGATTGGGAGACCGATTGCCTGGGGACTTGCGGCTTATGGCCCGGAAGGCGTACAACAAGTTCTGGAGATGCTGCAGACCGAAGTGGCGCGGGATATGGCGCACGCCGGTAGGCTAACGCTCAAGGATATCGACCGCATTGTGGTCAAGCTACACGAGGCGTAAGTCCTCAAAACTGAGATAACCCCGAACAAGGAAAGGAAGGTTGAAAATGAATCGTCGATTTGCAACATTCGTGCTCTCAGCGGCACTCGGAATTGTGATGGGTCGAGCGCAGGCGCCTCGGGCCACTGCCGATCCTTACGCCAACAATGCCGACGCAGGAACCACGAAGTTCCCGCTCGCGGCGCCCGCCGGCAAGGATTCCGGCGCCATCACTAACGCGCCTGCCGGGGCCAATAATCAGGGAATGATCGATGAGTCCAAATGGAAATACGGGCCGAGATTCAGCGCGCCGCCCAACTCCAAGATCTGGAATCCGGTAAAGCTCAAAATGATGCGGGGCGAGAAGGTGACCGGCGGAACAGTGTTCGCCTCGTCCGATCCCTCCACTTACTGTGCAATGGCCAATGCCGGCTACGATTTCATCTGGACCGAAATGCAGCACGATTCCCGCGATTGGGAGAACGTCGCCAAAATGTGGCAGGCTTGCCCGCACGCAAAAGCGGTTCCCGGCGTCCGGGTGGCCTTTGCGGATGAACGCGAGATTCAGCATGCGATGGACGCGGGCGCGCTCGTGATCGTGGTCCCCACCGTTAGAACGGTCGAGGAAGGGAAGGCCGGAAGAGACTGGACTTATTTCCCGCCACTCGGCAAGCGCAGCCAGGGCGGAGGTCCCGCGTTCTCGCCCGAATTCTGGGGCAACGTTCCGGGCGGCTACCGCAACACGATCAATGACAACGTGGTGCTGATCGAAATGATCGAGACGGTGGGCGGCGCCGCGCAAGCGCGCGAGATCGCGGCGATTCCAGGAGTGGACGCGGTCTTTGCGGCGAGCGGTGACCTGGGCAATTTCTCTGGCTACAGACAAGGCGATCCCGATTACGAGCGGCTCATCAACGTGGTGCACGACGCCGCCCTCGCCGCCGGGAAACGGCTGTGCGGCCCGTTCGCATGGCGCGATCGTCCTGACTTCAGCTGCTTCCAGAACGGCAGCGAGACGGCAGCCATTGCTCGCGGCGTCGCCGCCGAGCTCGGCACCTTGAAGGACACGCAGCCGAAACCCGAAGTCGGACCCTACGCTCCGAATAAGTAATACTGCGTCGGCGGCCGACCGCCGCAGCGTACTACACGAAGAATAGACTCGGGCCCGGCCACGGTGCGGTCAGGCCCGGGTGTTGAGCCCGGTCAGGTCATTCGGCATTATGGCCAGCTAGCCGGACAGAGGCGGTCGGCCGCCTCATTGAAGAAAAGAAACCGCCGGCGGCCTTCGTAGCCCGGCTGTCACTTAGGAGCGCACAGCGCGGGACGCGCTCGCTGGTGGTGAAAACAATCGCGGCCCGCTGCGTTGTGCGCGATGTTTCTTAGAGGACCTTGGAGAGAAACCCTTGATTTCCAACTCGGAAACCTTAACGTCACCGGCTAAACCGCCAACGTTCGATTTCGACCCGCAAGGTTTGGAAGACGTCGGGTACATGACGTGCATGACCCTGGTCCTTTTGGGCAACTATGCCCAAACCGGACACTTCGGTGGACCTCTGGCCTACACGCCTTTTAACGTCGCCGCCCACCTTTGCGGCCCCGAACTGGGGGGTCTGCGTTACGACTACCGGCGTCCTAAGCACCCGTTCGGCGATAAGTTCCTGCTTGCCGGCGGACACAACGCACCCACCGCCTACGCCCTCTGGATGATCATGGGCCAGGCGCTCGAGCGCAAGTACAAGCTCGCCGGCGACAAACGGTATTACGCCGACCCGCACGACGCGATTCTGCCCATCGATGCGCTCGGGTTCCGCCGCGGCGCCGGCGCTTTGAAGAATATCCTCGCGGATCACGGCCTCGCCGAAGATCCCCTCTTTGCACAGGCAAAAGCGCGCGGCATCAAGGCCCTGGCCGGGCATGCCGAAAGCGTCGACGTGACCAACGACGTCAACGGCGGACCCTCGGGCGTGGGCATCGCCGCCTCCGCCGGGAAGGCCGCATTCTGGAACATCATTGGCGCGCCCAATTCGCCCAAAGTCATCGCCATGGAAGGGGAATTCGCGATGACCGAAGGCCATGCGCAGGAACTCAAGACGCAGGCCATCGCCATGCAAGTCGGCAAGCGGCTGCGCGTCTTTTTGTCGGATAACAACGCTGGGATAGACGACACTCTTCTGGGCGGGGTGGTCTCGCTTAAATTCACGGAATACCGCCTCGCGGATCAATGGACTTCTTACGGATGGAACGTCTTCACCATCCCGGACGGCCACGATTACACCCAGATCATCTCGACGCTCAAGACCATGGAGGACTGGGACCCAACCGATCGCCGTCCCATGATCGTGATCGGCAGAACCACGAAAGGCTATTGGCCCCGGATCGTCGACGGCAAAATACCCGGCTATGGAACCCAGCTCATCAGCTATCTGAGCCATCCCTATGGCATGAAGATGAACTCGGATTATTTCGTCGCCTTGGCCCGAACTTTCGAGGAGCACTACGGCGTACAGTTTTCCGGCATCCGCCAAGGGCCGGTCAGCGACCCGCGGGAACGCCTGATTCAGTTCAAGACGAATATCGACGTAGTAATGTCGCTGCTCGACCGGAACGGTCTCGGCGATTGGCTGGCCGACCGGTTGGTATCGATCGGCGACAGCGTGAAGGACGACGTGCCGCTCCTTTTCGACTGCAAGACCGATCCCTTTCTGGATGAGCGGCTGCGGGTTTCGAACTTGCCGGCCGAGCCCCAGACCGTTACCGCGGTAAACCGTCTCTCGAGCGCCGAGAAGCAGGTTGCGGTCACCCTATTCCGCAAACCGGGCGAAGCGGCCGGCCCGCGGCGCGCGATCTCCGAAGTCATCAAGTGGATGAACTATGTAACGGATAACCGCTTCTTTACCCTGGCGGCCGATTTATCTGAGTCCATCAACGTTGAGCATGGCAGCCTGTGGGGCCACTATGACCCTGAAACGAATCCGCTCGGGACCCGCATCAAAGCCGCCATTCAGGAGGCCGGCAACGTCTCCACGGCCATCGGCCTGGTGAGCCAGAGCGCCAGCGTCGATCCCGCGCGGTTCGCCGGCGTCTGGGCGCTCAGCGGGACTTACGGCGCATTCACACCCCTGATGTACACGCCGGCGCGCGTCTGGAGCCAGCAGAATCAGGACAGCAAATTTCGAATGGGCGTGCTGCACATCCTGGCAGGCCATTCAGGCCCGGAGACGGCCGCGGACGGCCGTACTCATTTCGGTATCTTTGCCACTCAGGTATGGAAGCTTTTCCCCCGGGGCCAAACCATCCATTTGAATTTCTGGGACTACAACGATGTGGCGGCGGGTTATTTCGCGGCCGCTGAAATTGCCGCGAGGGATCCCAAAGTGGGGATCATCTCCATCGAAGTCGCGCGCCCCGACTTCCCCGTGGCGGACCGGTCGAAATTTGCCGACACCGATCTCAAAGCGGCCGCTAAGGGCCTGTATGTCATACGGGACTTTACCCCCGGCAAGCCCCGCCACGGATACGTGCTGACGCAGGGTTCGAGTTCCACCGTGAACCTCGTAAAGCAATTGCCTCGTCTCGAACAGGCCGGAGTCAACGTCAAAGTGATCTCGGCCATCAGCGAAGACCTGTTCGACCGGCAACCCGAAGAGTACCGCAGGTCCGTCTTTCCGCCGGAAGCGAGTTACGACGTCATGGTGGTCAGCTCCGGAACGCGGCGGGTGTGGCCGATTCGCAACCTCGGCCCGCTTACCGATAACTACTCGCTCACTTCCGATTGGGATAACCAGTGGCTTACGGGAGGCCTTGAGGCCGACGTAATAGCGGAAGCTCACCTGGATGGCAATTCGATTTTCGCGGGGATCGAACGCTTCGCGTCCGACCGGCAGAGGAGATTAGCGGATCAAAAATCGCTGCTGACTCAAGGCTGATTTCTCTGAAGAAGCGCCCTTCCCAGCTCTCGGCGAGAACGGATACCATAAGAACCTATGTGGCAACAGAACTATACGGCAGTCGCCGGCAGCGTTGGATGGTCTGCCCTGACAGCGGCTTTCCCGATCCTCGTGCTCCTGATTATGATCGGGGTTTTCCGGAAGGCGGCGTGGCTGGCCTCACTGACGGGTCTGCTGGGCGCGCTATTGGTCGCCATGTTCGTGTTTCGAATGCCGGCAAGCCTGGCGTTTCAGTCGATGGCGTACGGGGCGGCCAGTGGACTATTTCCGATCGGCTGGGTGGTCTTCACCGCCGTCCTGCTGTTCAACATCACCGTCGATACCGGCAAATTCGAGATCGTGAAGAAATCGATCGCCAATCTGACCGAGGATCGGCGGTTGCAAACGCTGCTGATCGCGTTCGCCTTCAGCGCGTTCATCGAAGGAGCCACCGGATTCGGCACGCCGGTGGCGGTCTCAGCGTCCATGCTGGCCGGGCTCGGATTCCCGCCCTTTTATGCCGGCGCGATGTGCCTGCTCGCCAACACCACTCCGGTGACGTTCGGCTCCATTTCGACGCCGTTGATCACGCTGTCCAGCGTTACCGGCATTCCCATCCTCCAGTTGAGCGCGGCTGTCGGCCGTCTGTGCGCGCCGATTTCGCTGGTCCTTCCCGCTTATCTGATCCTGGTCATGGGCGGGTGGAAGGCCCTTAGAGCCGTGCTGCCGGCGGTGATTCTGAGCGGTGTGACTTTCGCCGCTATTCAACTCGCGGTGTCCAACCTGATCGGCCCCGATCTGACGGACCTGCTCGCGTCGGTCGGCACGGTCGCTGTTCTGGTGATCCTGTTGCGCGTCTGGAAGCCCAAAGACGCGTTCAAATTGGAAGGCGACGGTCCCACCCATCCGTACACGGCCATCCCGTTGGGCGAGGGGTTGCATGCGTTTGCGCCGTTCATGGTGCTGATTGTCTGCGTGCTGGTCTGGAGCTACAAGCCGCTCCAGACGCAGATGGTCCACGCGGCGCTCCGCTTCCCCTGGCCGGGCCTGCACAATCTGGTTCAGAAGATGCCGCCGGTCACGGCCAAGATGACGCCTTACGACGCGACGTACACGTTCCCGTGGCTGTCGGCTGCGGGAACCGCGTGTCTGACGGCGGCGCTGCTTTCCGCCCTCATCCTGCGCGTCTCACCCGGCCGGTTTTTCCGGATTCTGGGCCGAACGGCGCGCCAGCTTGTGTTTGCCGAGTTGACCATCGCGTTCGCCCTGGCGCTGGCCTTTCTGATGAACTACTCCGGCGCCACGGCCACCATGGGACTCGCCTTTGCCGCCACCGGCACGGTCTTTCCGTTTTTCAGCTCGCTCCTTGGATGGATTGGAGTTTTCCTCACTGGCAGCAACACTTCCGCCAACGCTCTTTTCGGCAACCTTCAAGTGGTCACCGCCCAGCGCGTAGGGTTGAGCCCGGTGCTCATGGCGGCGACCAATTCGACCGGAGGCATGATGGGCAAAATGATCAGCCTGCAGAGCATCGCCATCGCCGCTGCGGCCACCGGGGCGGGCACCGGCAAGGAAGAAAGCCGCCTGTTCCGCTTCACGTTCAAACACAGCATTCTGTTCGCTTCCCTGGTCGGCCTGCTCTCCATGCTTTACGCCTACACGGGCGTCCCTCTTGCGCCGTAGGTTTGCCCGCAAAGGGTGTGCCGATGCTGGTCACGGTAAGATGATTCGAACCTCATGCTTGCAGCTCTGCTCTTGGCCGCCGTTGGCTACACCCATCCGGAACAATTAGTGAGCACCGCATGGGTTGCCGGTCACTCACGCGATGCGAACGTGCGCGTGCTCGATTTGCGGCGTTCAGGTTTTGAGGCGGGCCACGTCCCGGACGCGGTCTGGCTTGATCCAGAATCGATTCGGGATCCGCAAAACGCGCCGACTTACATGCTTTCACCCGTGGCGTTCGAGCAGGCCATGAGTCGCCTCGGCATCTCCAATCAGATGCGAACCGTAGTTTATGACGATCGAGGGGGGCTGCTCGGAGCCCGCCTTTGGTGGATGTTGAATGCCTACGGCGACCCGAACGTCTCGTTGATGGATGGCGGATGGGTGCAGTGGACTGCTGAAAAGCGCCCCGTGACGACGGCGACGCGGACGATCCAGCCCGGTGTTTTCAAGGCGAGACTCCAGCGGCAATGGCTCGCGACCGCGGACGATCTTCGAGGCAGCGATCGGAAGACCGGGAACACGAATCCTGGACGCCCGGACGATCGCTGAGATGGACGGCAGCGACACGCGCCTGAGCAACCGCGGTGGTGTCATCCCCTCCGCAGTGCCGATCTATTGGGAGGATCTGCTGGACCCTGTGAAGAAGACTTTCAAGCCGGCGAGTGACCTGAGGGCACTCTTCGAACGGCACGGCATCAGAGCCTCAGACGAGGTGATCGCCTATTGCTGGGTCGGCCATTTGGTCGGCGGTGGATTTGTTCGCGCTGCACCTGATCGGTTACAAACAGCTCCGGAACTACCTGGGCTCCTGGGAGGAATGGAGTCGCCGCAAGGATCTGCCTACGGCTCCTTACGCCAGATGAGGTTGAATCGGCATGTCCGTTCGGTCACGAGTCCGGACAACCGAAATCGGCTCCGTTGCCCGATGTGCCGGCACGTCCGGACCTACGCCGACATGACGCCCAGCACGGGGCGGTGCGGGTCGGCCAAACCTATTACGTTTTAGGCGCGCCAACGACCTTGCCGCGAGCACGGACGGAAGCCGCGAAACCGCTCCCCTCACGACGCCTAGTCGGCAGCGAGATGTTCTCGGCGGAATCTATGTGTCAGTCGGGATCAATGTTTGCCTGAACCGAGGCCTACTTCGCCGGCTTCTCCGTCTCGATCTTGATGGTATTCATCATCGCCGTCAGCTGCGGCAGATCTTTGTCGCCGGGAGGAAACTTGTTGAAGGAAAGCATGTATGCGACGATATCGACCTTCATTTCCCGGCTCAGCTTATTGGGCGTCCCGGGAGGCATACCGGTGCGGATGCGCTCGAACAGATCGCCGACCGACAGGCCATTGTAGTTCGACATAAATTCCCCGCCGGCCAGAGGGGGCGACATTTCTCCACCCTCCAATTGACCGCCATGGCACGATCCGCACTCGGAATTGTACGGTGCCTGTCCGCGGTCGGCTTGCGCCTGCGTGTACACGCCGTCCCATACCGAACTGGTGGTACCTTGGGCGTGCAGTTTCAAGGAAAACGCGCCAATTGCGGCGGCGGCGATGATGGCAACGACTGCTAACTTAAGCTTCATACGACCTCACATTTCCCAGTAATCCACCTATAAGATCATTTCGAGCGGCAAAACAGACATCAGCGCGAACGGTGCGGCGTGAACCACCGTGAACCGGCCGCGCCGCATCCGTTTTGCGCGAGTTTCTCAAACCAGGCCCGCCCTTTTCGAGCGGGCCTCGATCGAAGCTGAGCTTAATGTCCACCCCCGCCCACCGATGGCGTTTCCGGCACCTCGGGCAGCGTGAAGCAGATGTACTCACCGGAGTAATTACCGCCGCTGATGGCGACGATGATGTACTGCTTCCCCTTCCACATATACGTCATGGGCGAGCCGCTCTCCTGAGCCGGCATGTACACGTGACCGACCTCCTTGCCGGTCGCCTTGTCGTAAGCGCGCAGCATCGCTCCGCGCGGATGCTCCGGCGTGGTGGTCACCTGTCCGTCGCCCGCGATGACCAGCGTCTTGGTGACCAGCGTACCCACGTTGTAGCCGGACTGTCCGGTGCGCGGGATGTCGAGGCCCTTCAGAGCCGGGTGGCTGCGAACGTTATCCGGCGTATCGCCGTGCGCGATCTGCCATACGATTTCGCCGCGATCCATATTGATCGCGGTAATGACTCCGTACGGCGGTTTGATGAGCGGCAGCCCGTCGACGGTCAACTGCCCGCCGCCACCACCTCCGCGGCCGGCCGCGGGAGCCGGTTTGGGTTTGGGAGAATCAGCGCCGGCATTCTCGCCAGGGCCGGTCGCGCGGACTACCGGGCGTCCCGCCATTCCGGAGACGAAATTCTCGTCCGAAATATCCTTGGGCGGCCTGACCAAGCCGATCGGAGTCACGCATGCATTGCAGGCGTAATCGTAAACCGTGTGGGTTTCCGGATCAAACGATGCCCCCGGCCAGTTGGTTCCGCCGCTCGCCGTGCCCATCGTCAGCGACGCCAGAGGCCCTTCCAGCTTGCTCTCCACTCCAGGCGTGTAGACCGGACCGATGTGATAGTGGCTGACCAGCTCCAGCGCCTTCTTACGCAACTCCGGAGTGAAGTCGATCAATAGGTCCTCGGTGACGCCATTGCGTGAATAGGCCGCCGGTTTGCTCGGGATCGGCTGCGTCTTTGAATACCACTCGCCTGGAACCGATCCAACTTCGACCGGTTTCTCTTCGATCGGCCACACCGGTTGTCCGGTGATGCGATCGAAGGTATACAGATATCCCTGCTTGCTCGGCTGCGCCACGGCTTTGATGGCTTTGCCGTTCACGTTGATGTCCATCAGCAGCGGCGCTGAGGAAATGTCCATGTCCCACAGCCCGTGATGCACCAACTGGAAATGCCATTTCCGGGCGCCCGTCTTCAGATCGACGCATACCAGGGATTCGCCGAACAGAGCATCTCCGGGGCGATGCCCGCCGTAGTAATCCGAAGTCGCCGATTCCACCGGCAGATAGGCCAAGCCCAGTTCCGTATCGAGTGTAATCTGCGTCCACACGCCGGCATTGCCGGTATATTCGGCCGATCCCTTCAGCCAGGTATCGTAGCCGAATTCGCCTTTCTTCGGAATGGTGTGGAAGATCCACAGGCGCTTGCCGGTGCGGACGTCGTATCCACGAACGTAGCCTACATTGTTGCGCATGCTCTTGGGCATCATGCCTTCGCGCAACGCCGCGCCGATGATAATGGTGTTTCCACCCACTACTGGCGCCCCTTGATATCCCAGTTCGCCATTCACCAGGTCTGGAACCCACTCTCCCTTGTCGTTCCAGGCGGAAACTACCTGATCGTCCTCTAGCTTCAGATCGACCGCGCCGCCCTTGCCGAAGCTGGTGATCGGGTTTCCGTTTTTCGCGTTCAAACAAATTAAGCGGTAGCCCGGCGAAGTGTAGAGGATGCGGTCATCTCCCCTCCCGTCGGACCAATAGGCCAGTCCGCGTCCGGAAAGCTGGCGCGGAGAGGCAGCGCCGCGCGCTCCTTCAAATTCTCCATGGACCCACAGTAATTCGCCCGATTCCGCGTCGAGCGCGATTACCGCGCGACGCGATCCGGCGGTCGCATAGACCACACCGCCTACCATCAGCGGCGTTCCTTCAAGCTTGAACTCGGGCCGGTTGCCGAACGCGTCCGTCTTCAGGCGCCAAGCGATCTCAAGTTGATTAAAATTTGACGCGTTGATCTGGCCAAGCGGACGATAACGCGATCCCATCGTGTCTGCGGTATAGCTTGGCCATTCTGTGTCTTTTGGTTTCCATTGCGCCGTCGCCAAGGCGGCCGTCAGCGCGAGGCTGGCGGTAACCCGCGCGAACGTGGCGCGGTTCATTCTTTGTCGCAACATTTCCGTTCCCCTTCGAAGTAAAGTATTAAGATAAGGCCACATTCTTCTACTGGAACAAATGTGAATTAGCCAGCAAAAATCACCCACCCGACGCCTCGATATCTTGAGGGTTCCCATGCGCAGCCGGCGGGACTGAGTGCGAATAAGATTAGATCCTGCTCGGTCGATTGATCATCCTCCAGAACGATCTCGTCGTCTTAGAATGTTCAGCAACCTTCGGACCGTCTTGCCGAGAATTGTAAGTCGTTGTCCAGCAGGATTTTGAACGCGATCGCGGTAGGGGGAACCTGGGTGATGCTGCGCAATGTGGGTGTGCCAACGCATGCTCTCACCCCGGTGTTACGTTTTCCGGTTCTGTAAAGAGAAGCCTCATCCGACGATTTCAGCCGTCCGTCTCGATCATCGCCGCGGCGCATCCTCCACGCAAACGTGACCGCGCATCCCACCGCCGAGTGGACGTTACCATGTCCAATCAACGCTGGTTCCTGGCGTACGGACTTAGTCGTGCAGGGCAACATATAAGTTCCGACCGATATCGGCGCGGTTTGTGACTAAAGTCATAGACGG
>Ga0209415_10014509_pt1 | contig 12864 bp, 13 predicted proteins | sample PeaSoiSIISIP2007_FD_187696 | JGI IMG/M metagenome (GOLD analysis project Ga0209415, IMG submission 187696) | Peat soil microbial communities from Weissenstadt, Germany - SII-SIP-2007 (SPAdes) (version 2) | ecosystem: Environmental > Terrestrial > Soil > Wetlands > Peat | place: Germany...
CCCATGATTGAAGAGGTATTGACGATCGAGCCACTGCCCTGCTTGAGCATCTGGGTAAGCTCGGCCTTCATGCAAAGCCATACGCCGGTGAGGTTGATCGCAATCACGCGATTCCATTCGTCTTCGCTGTACTCGTGGGTGAGGCGCCCGGCGCCGCCGATGCCTGCGTTATTGAAGGCGCAGTCGAGGCGGCCGTAAGTCTCCACGGCCTTCGCGACAACCGCATCCACGTCCTTAGATTTGGCGACATCGGTCTTGAGGAAAATGGCATCGGCGCCGAGTTCCTTGACCATGCGCAGGGTCTCGTGGCCACCGGCTTCGACGACGTCGGCGAGAACGAGCCGGGCACCTTCGCGAGCAAAGATCGTAGATGTGGCGCGGCCGATACCCGAGCCGGCCCCGGTGATAAGCGATACCTTTCCGTCCAATATTCGTGTCATTGTTTTTCGCCTCACAATTTGAATCTCGGCTCGCCAGCATACGCTGAAATCGCGGCACGTAAAAACTCCGCGCGGGCCGACAGGTCTGGATGTCTCGGATGGGTCATCATTTTATTGCTTAGCACCCGTCACTCGATTAATCGCGCGGATGGCTATCCGTGGTCCGTAGGTGCTCTACGAGTTGGCGCAATTCCGGATTCGCAGGATCGAGTTCGAGCAGTCGTTGGGCATAGGTCAGTTCAGCGGCGGAATCGCCGGACTTTTTCAGGAAGCTCACGAGCGCGGTAAGTGAATCGCGGTCGTAAGGGTGCAACTGGATCGCAGCCTCGAGGGTGGTGATTGCCGGATTGGTCTGACCGCGGTCGTTCAAGGCGATCGCATAGACGTAAGCATAGCGAGCATTGCCTGGGTCGAGATGCGCGGCCGCAGCGAGTGAATCGAGCGCCTTGTCGTTGTGCTTCTCACGCACCCGCAACAGGCCCAGCGCGTAACGCAGCGACGCATCGTTGGGCGCCTGTACGATGGCATCGTCGAGGACCCGCTCGCCAGCTTGATCACGATTGAGGCTACGGTAGAGATCGGCAAGATCAACCGTCGCGGGCACGAAGGTCGGATCGAGTGACAGTGCAAGCTTAAACTCAGCTTCCGCCAAGTCGAATTGATTTTGCCTGGCGTGGAGCAGTCCCAGATTCAGGTGTGCCTCGGGACGATCCGCGTTCAATCGTTGCGCTGCAACGTATTCATCGATGGCCTGACTCAGTTCGGTAGCGACTGGCGACAGAAGGCTGTCGGAAGGCGTGCCGACAAGTACCTCTGCCGCCTCAAGACGCACGTCGCGAACCGGATCGTGAAGCAGCGGAGCGAGCGGAACAATACTCGCACGAAGATCGGCGTTCGCGAGCGCTCGGGCCGTGGCGCGGCGCACCAGCGCGGAATCGTCGGAGATGGTGGCAGTAATGGGGGGTTGGTCGGGGCTTGTTGACCAGGCAGTAAGCATCGAGAGCTCAGTGGCACGAGCGATAGCAGGTTGTCCTCGATCGGCGATCAAGTCCGTAAGCAAATGCCGAGCGTCAGGAGCACCTTCAAATGCATCATGAAGTGCATCGGCAAAACGTTGAAAGCCCGTTAAGGGATACCCGTACCACTTAGCTACGGCCCTAGCAGCCCATTGAGACGACTTATCGGTGTGACAGTTGGTGCAGGCATTGGGGACGCCGAACTTAGCGGATAGATCGGGGCGTGGAATGCGGAGGCTGTGATCGCGGCGCGGATCGATCAACATGTAGGTGCGCGCCGGCATGTGACAATTGACGCATTGCGCGCCGGCCGAGTCGACCTGATGAAAGTGATGTTTCGGCAAAGCGTACTTTTGCGTCAGGTGGCATTGGAGACACACGCCGTTGCCTTCGGCGCGAAGCTTCAAGCTGTGCGGTTCATGGCAATCGCTACACGTGACGCCGGCATGGTACATCCGGCTTTGGATAAAGGAACCATACTCGTAGTCTTCGCCCTTGATCTGTCCATCAGGGAAATAGAGGTCCCGGTCAAGGAGTGCGACGCGATAGTCATCGCCGACGGGCTGGCCGTGTACATAATCCTCGCTGATCTGGCTACGGCGCGAATGGCATCGCGCGCACATTTGGATTTCTCGTTCCGATGCGCGAGGCACGCTGCGGCGCACGTTGCCCGACGCCTGAGCGATAGACCACGCGATTCCCTGGCGCTCGTTGAGGGCAATTAGCAGGCCCTTCGAAGAGTCAAGGGATTTCCAATCGCCTGGCCTTTTCGACCAGGCGACGTGACCAGACCCCGGGCCGTGGCAAGCTTCGCAAGACACATCGATTTCCGCATAGGAGGTCGAAAACGTCCGCGCGCGTGGGTCGTAGTTCTTGCGCACATTGGTCGAATGACAGTCCGCGCACATGAAGTTCCAATTTTGGTCGATGCCGGTCCAATGCATCGGATCCCGCTTTGAGATCTCCTGTCCGGGGAGCAGGAAGAACCAGCGCTGGCCGCCGCGCTCGGCAGGACGGCTGTCCCATGCGATACCTAGCACCTGCAGGCGTCCACCGGGCATCGCGATGAGGTACTGCTGAAGTGGATAAAGACCGAAAGTGTATTTTATCTCGTATTCGTGAAGTCGGCCATCGGGACCATCGGTACGCACCATGAACCTTGAGCCCTGCCGGAAGAAGGTCGAAGTGACTGAGTCCTTGGTGAAGTTCACGTTGTTGAAGGCGCCCAGTACCGACGTAGGTGTCGCCGCTTGCATCGCCAGTTGATGATGAGACCCGCGCCAAAGATTGCTCTCGCGGGCGTGGCAAGCGGAGCAGGTCGCCGCTCCAACAAAATTCACCGCAGGGGTCGGTGAACGCCGGGCGACTGGGCCGCTAGCCAAAGAGCCTGGCGCAAAGTCTATTCGTTTTCGGATCAAAACGGCGACGACGATCGCGGCGATCAGCAACAGCGATAGTAGCCCAATCGAGCGCCACCGCTTGCGAACGGTTGGTGCTGAAGTGCGCGCCGCGTGAGCCTGGCGATCGTCTGTCGCGCGCCTGGACTTGGTGCGTCCGCGCCTATTGCGGCGTCGTTTGCTCAGATGCTCATTCCCCGTCAAGCGGTCAGCATTTGTGTGGCGCTAATCATGGCCGATGTTTTGCTGGAGAGATCCGCGCCGACGCTGGCATCAAATCATGGCGGCGCCATGTCCAGCTAGTCATCGAAGTGCCGAGGACGATCGCCCTCGATCGTGGTGGCCATCCGATCCGCAAGCCGCCTTCGGCGCCCTCGCCGGACGCTGAGCAAAAACATGACAACCCCTGCGATCAAGCTGGGCATCGCGAGCCGGTTGCACGACGTCTCTCTGGTCGGTGCAGCGGTAAACCAGATTGCGCGGGCCTGCGGCTGCGCCTTCGAAGCCGAAGCCGCGGTGGTCGAAGCCGTCAACAGCTCAAACGAGCACAGCTACCGGAAACGCTGTCCGACCAGGACGCGTTGGCCGTTGTGGCAACCCGACTTCTTCAGATCCGGGTGAGCGGTTCTACGCCTGCGCCGACGTGCGATCTGCTGGTCGACCAGTTCTTCGTCGATTTTCGGCGCGGACTTCCGCCGACCAGAGCCGAGGGAGTGCCGATTTGTCGCCTCGCGTAGTTCGGTACTCGTAGATATGGTTACCTCAGCCAGTGCGTTCGTGTTCGGGACATGGAGCAACCTTCCAACAACTTGAAAGCTAATTCTGAGAGCGACCCGGGAACAGTCACGCGAGTTCGCGGGTCGGTCGTCGACGTCGAGTTTGTCTCAGGCCCCCTGCCGGCAATCAACGACGCAATGACGATCGAGCTGGACAGCCACGATTTGCTGGTCTCCGAGATCCAAGAGCATCTCGATCTTCATACCGTTCGCGCAGTGGCGATGGAGAATACTTCGGGTCTGCGCCGCGGTGCGATCGCCCGCCGCGGCGATGGACCCATCCGGGTGCCGGTCGGGGAGAAGGTTCTTGGGCGCCTGATCAACGCTATCGGCGATCCGATCGATCGACTCGGGCCGATCGAATCCGCAATCCGCTGGCCGATTCATCGCAGCTCGCCCACGATCGATCATCAGGATCACAAACGCGAGGTCTTCCGTACCGGAATCAAGGTTGCCGACCTTCTGGCACCGCTCGCGCGCGGCGGCAAAGCTGGAATGTTCGGCGGCGCCGGCGTCGGTAAGACCGTGCTGATCATGGAGTTGATTCGGAGCACCGTCGAAAAGTATTCGGGCATCTCGGTGTTCGCGGGAATCGGCGAGCGATCGCGCGAAGGCCACGAGTTGCTCGCCGAGCTGCGCGAATCGGGCGTGCTGAGCCGCACTGCGCTCGTCTTCGGGCAGATGAACGAGCCGCCGGGCGCGCGCTGGCGTGTTGGTATGACGGCCCTGACGATCGCCGAATATTTTCGCGACGTCATGAAACGCGACGTTCTGCTCCTGATGGACAACGTCTTCCGCTTCGTGCAGGCGGGCTCGGAGGTGTCGGGGATGCTTGGGCGCTTGCCGTCGCGTGTCGGCTATCAGCCCACGCTTGCCACCGAGATCGCCGAACTCGAGGAACGAATCGCGTCGGTGGCCGGCGCATCGGTGACTGCCATCCAGGCGGTGTACGTGCCGGCCGACGATTTCACCGACCCGGCGGTAGTCGAGACCTTTCGTCATCTGGATTCATCGATCGTCCTGTCGCGCGACATGGCGGCGGAGGGCCTGTATCCCGCGATCGATCCGCTGGCCTCGACTTCGGCCCTACTCGATCCGCGCGTGGTCGGCGAAGAACATTACGCAGCCGCCGAGGAGGTGCGCCGGACGATCGCACGCTACAAGGAACTCCAGGAAATTATCTCGCTACTTGGCGTCGAGGAGTTGAGCGTCGAAGACCGGCGCATCGTGGCGCGCGCCCGCCGCCTTGAGCGTTTTCTCACGCAGCCGTTTCTCGTGACGGAGCAATTCACGGGAATTGCAGGAAAATCGATCGCTATCGAGGAGACCATCAAGGGTTGCCACTCAATCCTTGCGGGCGAAGGCGACGGATGGGCCGAAAGCTCATTTTACATGGTCGGAACTTTCGAGGATGCTCGCGAAAAGGAGAGCGTTGCGCGCAAGGTGCAGCAATGATGTCGATGAGGCTGATCATCACCACGCCCACCGCGATCGCGCTCGATGAAAGCTCCGTTCGTCATGTCCGCGCCGAGGATCCCAGCGGTGCCTTCGGTATCGAGCCCGGCCATGCGGATTTTCTGACCACGCTCTCGATCTGCGTCGTCAGGTGGCGAAATGGTGGCAGCGGCGAGCACTACGTCGCCGTGCGCGGTGGGGTGCTGCGCGTCCGCCAGGGCAAGGTCGTGGAGATCGCAACGCGTGAGGCGGTCGTGAACGATGACTTGGCACATTTGCGCAGCGAAGTCCTCGCCGCGATGGCGCAAAACGTCGAGGTCGAACGCTCCGCTCGTTCGGGAGCGCTCAGCTTGGAACACGCCGCGATCCGCCAGATCTATCGCTACCTGCGGCCCACTGATCGACCGTTCAAAGCGGGACTGCCGGAGTAGCCACGAGGCGCTGATCGTGGCTACCGGACCAGATCATGGCAATCACGAATTGAGGGCCGAGGAACGCGAATTGGAGGCCGCGGTCGAACGGGCTCGCAACCGGCGCGAGCACTGGCTGCGAACCGGAGAATGGCCAATGGGTCGCGCGCTCGCAATGATGGGACGGTTCGGATGGACAATCGTCACGCCGATTCTAATGGGCGTCTTCATCGGACGCTGGCTCGATCGCACTTTCAATAGCGGGGTGTTCTGGACCGCGGCGCTGGTGTTTCTGGGCGCCACAGTTGGCTTCTGGGCGGTCTGGAAGAGGATGAACAGCGAATGATCGGATCAGTCGTTCTGCGGATAGTACCCTATGCCGCACTCGGTGGAATTTTGGGTGCGGTGTATTTCGCGGCGCTCGCATGGAATGTCTGGCTTTACACCGGCCACGGATCTGGATGGGTGGCTCTGCTGCTCCATCTCTCGCGACTTGCTGTGGCGATCGCGGCTTTCGCGCTATGTGCCAGACAAGGTGCCGCTCCCGTGCTCGCAAGTCTCGCGGGATTCGTGTTGATACGAACGATCTCGGTCAATAATTACGGCCTCGCACCTGAGCGGAATCCATGAACCACTCGCCGCTTGAGACCGCCATCATCTTTCACCTCGGTATCGTACCCATCAGCCGCACCGTCGTAACTACATGGGGGTTGATGGCGGCGCTGACGATCGCGAGCTGGATTGTGACGCGCGGCTTTCGCGTCGATGCGCGCGGATGGCAGGCGATGATCGAAACGGTGGTGGTCGGAATCGAAGATCAAATTGCCGCGCTGCTGAACCGCGATGCGGCGCCGTTCCTGCCGCTGTTGGGGACCCTGTTCATCTTTCTTGCGGTCGCGAATCTTTGCGGGATCGTTCCAGGAATCACCGCACCGACCGCCTCGATCGAAACGCCCGCCGCGCTCGCCGCGATCGTTTTTCTCGCAGTGCATTTCTATGGGGTGCGCATTCAAGGCCTCGGCGCGTACTTGAAGGGTTACCTTAGGCCGAACCCGGTTATGTTGCCGTTTAATATCCTGTCCGAACTGACGCGATCGTTTTCGCTGGCAATGCGCCTTTTCGGAAACATCATGAGCGAGGAACTGGTGCTTGCGATCGTTCTTGCCCTGGCAGGGTTGCTGGTGCCGATTCCGTTCATGGCATTCGGAATTCTGGTTGGCCTGGTACAGGCCTATATCTTCAGCGTCCTGGCCACGGTCTATATCGGCGGGGGCATTGGCGCAATCGAGAAATAGGGAGGTCGGAAGAAGATGACGGTCCAAATGCTCAGCATCATCGGCGCGGTGGTCGCGGTCGCCGTGGGTTCGATCACGCCCGCGCTCGCCGAGGGCCGCGCGATCGCCGCGGCGATGGAAGGCATCGCGCGCCAGCCCGAGGCTGCGGGCTCGCTCTCGCGCACGCTCTTCGTTGGCCTCGCGATGATCGAAACTATGGCGATCTACTGCCTGGTCGTCGCCTTGCTGTTGCTCTTCGCCAATCCATTCGCGCGATGAAATTCAGTTGGTGGACCTTCGCGCTGCAAGCAGTCAATTTTGTCATCCTGGTCTGGCTGCTCCGGCGCTTTCTCTTCAAGCCGGTCACGGCGATCGTCGCTCGGCGTAAGGAAGAGCTTGCCCGTGGCATGGCGGAAGTGTCGGCCGAAAAGCAAACTGCACTGATTCTGCAGCGTGACCTTCAAGCGCAACGAGCTGGAATCGAGGTCGAACGCCAGAAGGCTCTTGAAGAGCAGCGATCGCAAATAGCCGCCGAACGGAAAAGAATAATCGATGAGGCGCGCGCGGAAGCCGAGAAGATCCATAATCAGGCGACCATGCAACTCGTCGAGGAGCGCACCGCCGCCACACAAGAGTTGTTTTCCCGGACAATCGAACTGGCCATGAAGCTCGCCGAACGGATGCTTCGCGAACTCGCCGTTGCTTCGACAGAGCACGCCTTCCTGATCCGCGCCCTGGACTATCTGGACCATCTATCGCCGCAGGAACGAGACGCCCTCGTTGCACAAGTGGGCGCGCACTCGCTCGTGGTAAAGACCGCTCACCAGCTCGACGCGAGCGAACAAGCCCAATGGCGCGAACGACTCGGAAAAAGGATTGGCGCGGCGGTGAGCATAGAGTTCGACACCGATCCGGCGCTGATCGCCGGTGCCGAAATCGTATTCCCGAGCGCGATTCTCCGCTTCAACTGGCGAGACTCGCTCGCCACCGCCGCAAGAGAAATCAATCGCAATGAGCACGCTGATTGAATCCGTAAAGGATCGCCTGAGCAGGGTGGATCGGCTGCTCGACCGGCTCAAGGCCGAGCCCCGACTCGACCTGATCGGCCGCGTCGAACGAGTTGGCGACAATGTCGCCAGCGTACGCGGCCTTCCCGAGGCGCGTCTGGGCGAACTCCTGCTCTTCGAACGATCGGATGGCGGCGAGCCGGTGGTCGGAATCGTGCTGTCACTCGACCCCGATCTAATCGGATGCGCAATGCTCGGCGACGACAGCCGCATCGGGGCAGGCAATCTGGTGCGCGCGACCGGTGCAGTCGCCAGTGTACCGGTAGGCGACCAGCTGCTGGGCCGAGTCGTGAACGCACTCGGCGTCGCGGTGGACGGTGGTCGCGAGATCGAAGCGGCCGGCATCGAACCCGTCGAGCGACCGGCGCCCGCGATCGTCGATCGCGATTTCGTCAACACCGCGCTCAATACTGGTCTGCTTGTCATCGATGCGATGCTGCCGCTCGGCCGCGGCCAGCGCGAATTGATCATCGGCGATCGCGAAACCGGAAAAACCGCCGTCGCAATCGATACGATAATCAATCAACGCGATACCGGCGTGGTTTGTATTTACTGCGCGGTCGGACAAAAGACGTCGTCCGTAAGCCAGGTGATCGACGCGGTCAAACGCTACGGAGCACCGGAGCGATGCATCTTCGTGTTCGCGCCCGCTGACGATCCCCCTGGCATCCAATGGCTTGCGCCGTATGCCGCTTGCACGATGGCCGAATACTTCTCGGAACGCGGTGGCGATGCGCTGCTGGTCATCGACGATCTGAGCAAGCACGCCGTGATTTATCGGCAACTCTCGCTGCTGCTGCGAAACCCTCCGGGACGCGAGGCCTACCCCGGCGACATCTTTTATATCCATTCGCGGCTGCTCGAACGCGCGGCCAAGCTCAGCCGCGAGCGCGGCGGTGGCTCGCTGACCGCGCTACCGATCGCGGCGACGGAGGACGGCAATCTGTCCGCATATATACCGACCAATCTGATTTCGATCGCCGACGGTCAGATCGTGCTCGAGCCGCGCTTGTTTCAGGAGGGACAGAAGCCCGCCGTCAATGTCGGCAAAAGCGTTTCTCGAGTCGGAGGCAAGACGCAGTCGCATGCGATGCGCAAACTGTCCGAAAGTCTCCGCCTCGAATACACCCAATTTCTCGAACTCGAAATCTTCACGCGCTTCGGCGGGATGGTGGACGATCGCACCCGTCAGATAATCGAGCACGGGCGGCGAATCCGCGCGATCTTGACGCAGCCGCAATTCGCGCCGCACTCACTCGCCCATCAAGTGGCGTTGCTGGTGGCGATCGCCAACCGGTTGCTCGACCCACTTCCCCTCGACCAAGTAAATGAGCTGCAAGCACAACTCGGTCCATGGCTGAACGAACACGCCGCGCAGCCGGTGCAGCAAATCAACACCACTGGAGAGTTGGAGCCACACACGCGGGCGGCCCTGGTCACCGCCATCGGATCGCTTGTTGAACGATTGAATCCCAAAGCCCTCTCGCCGGCAAAGCAATAACTCGATGGCGCAGGAACGCGAAATCGCGACCCAAATCACGTCGCTCAACGAACTGCTTCAGATAGTGGCGGCGATTCGCGCGATGGCTGCATCTCAGATGCAGCAGGCGCTGAGATCGCTCGAAGCAATTCGTGGCTATTCCGACCAGATTCGCGACGCGTTGTCCGAAGCCGCGACTCTACTTCCCGTCGCTGGTATCATCGAAGCTGCGGCGCGATCGAACAAATCCGCACTAGTCGTGTTCTGCGCCGAGCATGGCATGTGCGGCGCCTTCAACGAGCATCCGTTGCGCGAGGCCGAGCGCGCGACGGAGAAAGTGGAAGGCTCGCTTACACTGATCGTGGTCGGAACCCGCGGTGCCCAGATCTGTCGTGAACGCGGAACGAGTCCAGGCCTGGTGCTGTCGATGGCGACACATTGCGCTGGAGTCACTAGCGCTGCACGCCGTGTCGCGGCGGAACTCTATCGGATGTTCAGCGAGCGCAGCATTGCAGGAGTCGAGGTGGTATACGCACAGCAAGCCGGCAGCCATTCGCCGCGCATCGAGCGTCGTCGCCTGTTGCCGCTCGAGATGCCGGCCGTTAAAAAACCTCCGACCAAGCTAGCCCCGATCATCAACCTTCGGCCGCAGCGTCTTTTTGATGACATAGTCGGCGAGTATTTTTTTGCGATGCTGGAGAACGCCGCTATGCAATCATTCTTCAGTGAGAACTCGACCCGCTTCCGCACGATGGAAGCGGCGCATCAGAATATCCAAAACAAGTCCCGTGAGATCGCAAAACTGATGCAGCGCCTCCGCCAGGAGTCCGTAACTACTGAGATTCTGGACCTGATAGCCGGCTCCGCCGCGTTGATGCCAAGCTGAAAGCCCGGCCCACAGAACTCTTGGTCAGGCGCTGCGTCGCTGCCCTTCGGAAGACGGCACTAGTCCGCTTGCGCAACACAACAATACTCAATTTTGTTTGAATTGGCCGCTCCCGAACCCAGCCCCATGCAGAATTTCCGAAAGCCGCGGCAACGCACCTTCGCACGCCACGTTTATGACCGAGTCCAAAGGCTGATATGTCGATCTCCCCTACACCGTTTGGGTCGGCGTGAACTACTCCCTAAGGTGAAATACAACGGTCGTAATCTGTCAATCGTAAACACCATATCCCATAGGGTATAATCGAATTAAACGGATTATACCGCGTGGCATGCTGGACATAGGCGTTGTTTGTAGTGTACTACTATATCCCCTTGGATATAGAGAAACCCGTTCGATATGGCACATACGACCAAAGAAAAGACCAAGCTCCTGAACAGAGTGCGACGTGTTCGCGGCCAGGTGGAGGCGCTTGAACGTGCGGTCGAGGAAGAAAAGGGCTGCGCCGACGTTCTTCATCTGGTAGTCGCCGCGCGCGGCGCAATGAATAGCCTGATGGCTGAGATCATCGAGGACCATATCCGAATGCATGTTGTCGATCCGGATCGTGAACGCGGCTCCCGGGCAAGGGGCGCCGAAGAACTGATCGAGATCGTGCAGGCGTACCTGAAGTAGCTGAGCGCCCGTCCTATGGATCAGCGTGAACAAATCGAGGCTCCCAGTTTAGTCGATCAGGCACAAAGTGGGACGACCGCCCCGGCCGCCGACGAGGGCGACCATGTACTCCGCCGGGTCGAAGTGGCGCGGATCGTCCTGGTCGCATTGGCCGCGGCGGCAGTGTGGTTCCAGATGAGGGAACCGCTACCGAAGGTAAGCCTAATTGGCGTACTGGGAGTTCTGATTGGCGGCTGGCCGATCTTCAAGGAAGCGGCCGAGAACGCTGCCGCACGACGGATGACCATGGAATTGTCCATGAGCATCGCGATCGTTGCGGCGGCTGCTATCTCCCAGTTCTTTACCGCGCTCATCATCACTTGGTTCGTTCTCGTAGCTGAAGTCCTCGAACGAATGACCGTTTCTCGCGGCCGGCGTGCGATCCGGGATTTGATGGATTTTATTCCGCGTTTGGTCACGGTTCGGGGCGCCACCGGCGTACGCGAGACTTCCACCGACGAGCTACGAGTCGGCGATTCCGTACTCGTCAACCCCGGCGGTCTGGTACCAATAGATGGCGTCGTGACCAGTGGCCACTCGTTCGTTGACCAGGCCCGGATTACGGGCGAGTCGATGCCGGTTGAGAAGTTGCCGAACTCGATGGTGTACGCGGGCACCATCAACCAATCGGGGGCGCTCGAAATCCGCGTCGAGCGGATCGGGCGCGATACGAGCTACGGCAGAATTATCGAGGCCGTTGAGCATGCCGAGCGTTCGCGCGCACCGGTGCAGCAGTTGGCGGATCGTTTGGCCGGATATCTGGTCTATTTTGCACTCGTTACCGCGGTAGTCACGTTCATCGTCACGAGAGATGCGCGTTCAACGATTTCCGTAATAATCGTTGCGGGTGCGTGCGGCATTGCCGCGGGCACACCGTTGGCAATCCTGGGCGGCATCGGTCGCTCGGCGCGCCTTGGCGCGATCATCAAAGGCGGCCTTTATTTAGAGACTTTGGGCCAGGTGGATACTGTCGTCCTCGACAAGACCGGCACCCTCACCTTTGGCCGGACCGAAGTGCGGGCCGTCGTTCCGGCTGCCGGCGTCTCAGAAGTTGAAGTCCTGGATGCGGCGGCATCGGCGGAAATGCGCTCCGAGCATCCGTTAGGCAAAGCGATCATGAGTCTTGCCTTGGCGAAGAACCGTTCCGTCCGCGAGCCCGAGCGTTTTGACTATCTGCCCGGCCGCGGCATCACGGCGGTCGTGGACGGTGCAACGATTCTCGTCTGCAATCGTGGGTTTCTGATCCATCATGCAATAGAAATCCCGCGCAACTTTGCTGCCAGCGCCGATACCTCCTCGGAAGTTTTTGTAGCGCGCGACGGACGCTTTCTCGGGGCGATCGCAATCGCCGATACCGTGCGGCCAGAGGCGCGACGCGCTATCGAGGCGCTCGATCGGATGGGCATCCGGAGCGTTCTACTGACGGGAGATACCAAGCCTGTCTCCGAGAGAGTCGCCCATGAGCTCGGAATCAGTGAAGTCGAAGCCGACCTGCTACCAGAGATGAAACTCGCACGCATCAAGAGTCTCGTGGCAAGCGGCCGCATTGTGGCAATGGTCGGCGACGGGATCAACGATGCTCCTGCCTTGGCGGAAGCGAACGTTGGCGTTGCTATGGGTTCGGGCACCGACGTCGCCCGCGAGAGCGCGGACGTCGTGCTGCTCGGCAACGACTTGTTGAAGTTTACCGAGACACTGCTGATTGCGCGCTGGACTCGCCGGATCATCTGGTGGAATTTCGCGGGTACGATCGGAGTTGACTTGGTCGGCATCGCTCTCGCGTCCGTGGGCCTGCTAAATCCGACGCTGGCTGCCTTCATTCACGTGGCCTCCGAGTTGGCCTTCATTCTCAACTCGGCGCGGCTGTTACCGCGTTCCAAGCAGGGAGCAACCGCCGATGACACTTCCGTGATTTCAAAAGAGCAGTCACTGGCAAAAGCAGCGTGAGA
>Ga0209415_10014510_pt1 | contig 12864 bp, 9 predicted proteins | sample PeaSoiSIISIP2007_FD_187696 | JGI IMG/M metagenome (GOLD analysis project Ga0209415, IMG submission 187696) | Peat soil microbial communities from Weissenstadt, Germany - SII-SIP-2007 (SPAdes) (version 2) | ecosystem: Environmental > Terrestrial > Soil > Wetlands > Peat | place: Germany...
AAAGGTTCCCGAAAAAGGTTCCCGACAAAGGTTCCCGACAAAGGTTCCCGACAAAGGTTCCCGACAAAGGCTTCCGTTCGCCGGGCTTTTGGGACAAGCTCTATCTACACCAACGCATTGGAGCGGTTGAGGAGCTTGCGAAGGAAACGTCCGGTATGGGAGCCTTTGTGGCGGGCGATCTGCTCGGGGGTGCCTTGGGCCACGATCCGTCCCCCGGCTTCGCCGCCTTCGGGGCCGAGGTCGATCACCCAGTCGGCTTCGGCGATGAGGTCGAGGTTGTGTTCAATGACCAGGACGGTGTGCCCGGCATCCACGAGGCGCTGGAGGACCTCGACCAGTCGCTGGACATCGGCAATATGGAGGCCGATGGTCGGCTCCTCCAAGATGAACAGATTGCGTTTGGGAAGGCGGTCCAGGAGTTCCGGCTCTTGGAGGCCGGCCAAGAGATGGGTGACGAGTTTGACGCGCTGGGCCTCGCCGCCGCTGAGGGTAGGGCTGGTCTGGCCAAGTTTGAGATAGCCCAAACCGGTGTCGCAGAGCGCCTGCAAGGCGCGCCGGATGCGGGGGACGCTGGCGAAGAATTCGGCCGCTTCCTCGACCGGGAGCTCGAGCACGTGGGCGATGTTCCGGCCGTGATAAGTGATGTCGAGCGTTTCCCGGTTGAACCGCGTGCCTCCGCAGACCTCGCAGCGCACAAAGGCCGGAGGGAGGAAACTCATCTCGAGCTTGATGGTCCCGGCGCCTTCGCATTCGGGACATCGGCCCTGGGAACTGTTGAAGGAGAAGCGGCTGGGGGAATATCCGCGCAGCCGCGCTTCCGGCACCTGGGCAAACAGTTGGCGAATGGTGTCGAAGAAGCCGACATAGGTTGCCGGGACGGAGCGCGGGGTGCGGCCAATGGGGGACTGGTCGACTTCATAAACGGCCTGGATGGATTCGTAGCCGGAAACGCTCGGGGATGAGGGGTGGGCTGTGATGCGCGAGGAGCCGCGCGCGCCCTTGGAGGAGTTGAGCGCATCGGTCAGCGCCGGCCGCAGACATTCGCGAATCAAAGTGCTCTTGCCGGAGCCGCTCACGCCGGTGACCAACACGAGGCGCCCCAGCGGAAAGCAAACCGCCAGGTTCTTGAGGTTGTGCTTGCGGGCGCCCGCGAGCCGGAGCCAGCCTTCCGAGGGTCGAGTGTCGAGTGGGGAGTGGGGAGTTTCCGAGGGTCGAGGGTCGAGGGTCGAGGGTCGAGGGTCGAGGGTCGAGTGAGGGGCAGTCCGCACTTCTCTGCGGCGTCCGCGCGCCGGGTAGCTTTTGCGGGCGCGCAAGCACTTGCCGGTGATGGACTGCGGATGGCGCAGCAGCTCGGGCAAGGTGCCGGCGGCCACGACCTGGCCGCCGTGCGCGCCGGCGCCGGGGCCCAGGTCGATGATGTAGTCGGCCCGGCGCATGGTTTCTTCGTCATGTTCAACCACGAGGACGGAGTTGCCGCGCGACCTGAGTTTTTGGAGGGCGGCGAGCAACTGCTGGTTGTCGCGCGGGTGCAGGCCAATGGTCGGCTCGTCCAGGATATAGAGCACGCCGCTGAGGTTGGAGCCCAGTTGCGCGGCCAGGCGGATGCGCTGGCCCTCGCCGCCCGAGAGTGTGGGAACGCCCCGGCCCAGTTGCAGGTAGCCCAAGCCGACTTCGCACAAGAATCTCAGGCGCTCCCGGATCTCGGGAAGGATGTCGCGGGCAATGAGCCCGGCCCGGCCTTTGAACTTGAGCCGCCGGAAGACTTCGCTGGCGCGCTGCACGGGCAGCTTTGAAAAGGCCTCGAGGGTGGGTCCATTCTCGAAATCGGCGATTGGCCGGCGGCCCTGGGGCAGCTCGAGCCTGACCGCCCGCGCGAGGGCGTTCAAGCGGGCGCCCTGGCACTCGGGACAGAGCTCGCGACTGCCTTCCTGCCATCCGTACCACGATTCCTCGATGGCGTCGGCCCGCGCCCCCCGGTCCACGTCCGGCAAATAGAACAGCTCGCCGAAGCCGCGACAGCGCGGGCACCAGCCCTGGGGGGAATTGTAACTGAAGTTTTTCGGGTCCAAGGTCTCGAAGGAGCGCCCGCATTTGGGGCAGGCGCGTTCGGTGGAATGCACGGAGGTTTGCCCGCGCTCATCGAGGGCCAGGAGCATTCCCTTGCCCACTTCGAGGGCTTCATCGATGAGTTGGTCCGAGGTCGTGGAGGCCCGGCCGGCTCGGGCGGCGGCGCTGCCGGCTGAAGCCGGCGTTCCGGCGGAGGCCCGGCCGGCGGCCGAGCGGTTCCGGCGCAAGGAGCCGACGACGATCTCGACGTTGTGTTCGCGGAACCGGTCCAGCCGCAATCGCTGGCTCGTCGGATGCAGTTTCCCGTCCGCCCGGACGTGGGGATAGCCATGCTTTGCGGCCCACTCGGCAACCTCGGTGTGAAAGCCCTTGCGGTTCTTGATCACGGGCGCCAGCAGGAGCAGATCCCCGCGCGCGCGCCACTCCGTTCGCAGACGCCGCGCCACCTCGTCGCGGGTCTGGGCCTCGACGGCTATCCGGCACTGCGGGCAGTACTGGGTCCCCAGACGCGCGAAGAGCAAGCGCACAAAGTGATAAACCTCGGTCACCGTGGCCACCGTGCTCTTGCCGCCCCCGCGGCCGGTGCGCTGCTCGAGGCTCACGGTCGGCGGAATCCCGGTGATGAGGTCCACGTCCGGGCGCGAGAGTTGGTCGACGAACTGGCGGGCATAAACGTTCATCGAATCGAGAAAGCGCCGCTGCCCCTCGGCAAAGAGCAGGTCGAACGCCAGGGTGCTCTTGCCCGAGCCGCTCACCCCGGTGACCACCACGAAGCAATCCCTGGGCACGGCCAGCGAGAGGTTCTTCAGGTTATGCTCCCGCGCGCCGTGGATGGCAATGACTCCGCCAGTCTCGGCGGTCAGGTCGGTTCCCTTAAACACGCCGGCACTCTAAACTCCGCGCGGCGCACTCGCAACCGAGCTGAGTTGTCGGTAGTGTCCTAATTTGAATTGCGGGTCGCCGGGGAAGCAACCAGAAGTTTGTGACGGTCCTGGAAATCCCCACAGTGGACTCCCCTACAAAGGCGGTCCAGGCCGCGATTATCAGCCAGTCCAAACCACGTTAACGATAAAGCCCTCAGAAAATTCTTGCCCTTGTCAACAAAATAGTTCACATTTTCAAGTAGTAACAGAATACAGCGTGCTGCCACAGGAAACGAAACGACAAGAGAAACTATGAACGATCGGCCCATAAGATTTCGATTCGATGCGAAAAAGGCGGCGCAAGCTGCCAGTAGGCTGCTTCGTCTTTCCGGTGGTCGGCGAAATTACATGGAGTTGGTGAAGCTCCTTTACCTGGCGGACCGAAAAGCGCTGCTCCGATTGGAATGTCCGATCACCGGTGATCATCTTGTGGCGCTTGCTTACGGTCCGGTGCTGAGCCGCATTCTCGAGTTAATCCGGGGGGGGCCAGTCAACGAGGAAGACGCCCCGTGGTTCGACGCGGTCTCCGCGCCTGACGGTTATGACGTAAAATCGCTGAGAGATGTCGGCGACGATGAATTGAGTGGGGCTGAATGCCAGATCGTTGATGAGGTGTTTGGGGAATACGGGGGTAAGAATTGGATGGAGTTGTCCAGACTGACTCACCAACTACCGGAATGGACAGACCCCAACGGTGGCAGCATACCGATTTCACCAGAGCAGATTTTGAAACTCGAAGGAAAGTCTCCAGAGGAAATTCAGCGCATTAGACGCGAGCTTTCAGTGTTTGAGCAATTAGACCGGGAGCTGTCTCGCTACAAAGAATCAGAATTTGAAATTCAGGAGGAAGTGCCCGTCTGATGATTGGCAATTGTTTTTATTATCAGACTCGACCGGCTGAAGTTCACTTGTTCGTTGTGGTTGCGCCAGACCAGGAAGAGCCAGACTCGTTTATTTGCGTAAATATTGCGACGAAGCGAGGAGGTTCCGATGCCACATGCGAGCTATTCCGGGGAGAGCATGAGCGGTTAACAGCCCCTGTTTCGATTGTGCTCTACGGTTTCGCGCGATCATTTCCCCGCGCCCTTATTTCCAGATTGATGGGCGAGCAGCGATTGCCGAGAATGTCCGCTGCAGTGCTTTCGCGCATTCAGCAATCCGCTCTCCTGGACAATTCAAGGATGAGGAAGAAGTATCAGCGTGCCGTTCGAGAATACCTCAACTCGCCTCTAGCTGGATAAATCCCGCTGCAGCAAGCGAGGTCATCGCTCAGTCATCCTTCACGCTAACCCAATTGGACTTCGCGTCAAATTAGGACACTCCCGATTTGTCGGCGCGGCGCAACGAGACCCGGGCAACTACCCGGAGTTTTCAGCCCACGCAGGAATCGACATTCCGGGATTCACACTGCTTCCCGCAGCGCCTTGCCGGTGTGGCTCGACGGACAGGCGGCGACTTGTTCGGGAGTGCCCTGGGCGACGAGGCGCCCGCCCTGGTCGCCGGCCTCGGGGCCGAGATCGATGAGCCAATCGGCAGACTTGAGGACGTCCAGGTTGTGCTCGATGACCACCACGGAATGCCCCGCATCGACCAACCGGTTGAACACCTTGAGGAGGAGGCGCACGTCATCGAAATGCAATCCCGTGGTCGGCTCGTCGAAGAGGAAGAGCATCGGTTTGGGCTCGGAGAGGGGAGAGGGGAGAGGGGAGAGGGGAGATGGCCCCCGTCTGCTCGGTGGGTCTGGCTCGCCCCTGCCCTCGGCGCTTCCGCTAGCGCTTCCAAGCCTGGAAGCGGCTGGCGCAGGCCCGCCGGCCACCTCGGTCAGGTGGCTGACCAGTTTGAGCCGCTGGCTCTCGCCGCCGGACAGGGTGTTGATAGGCTGGCCGAGCTTGACATAGCCCAGGCCGACTTCTTCGAGCAGATACAGGCCCCGAAGGGCGCGCCGTGCCGGAAGCGATTCGGGAAACGCGCCGAGGAAGTCAACGGCCTCCTCGACCGTGGCCTCGAGGAGATCGGCGATAGAGAAGCCGCGAAGCTTCACCTCCAGAATATGGGCGCGATAGCGGCGGCCATTGCAGTCAGGACAGCGTATAAAGACGTCGCTCAGGAACTGCATTTCAATTTTCTCGAAACCGGCGCCGCGGCAGCGCTGGCACTGGCCCTGGCTGGAGTTGAAGCTGAAGGCGCTGGCGTTGAGCCCCCGCTGCCGGGCAGCGTCCGAGCGGGCAAAGAGCTCGCGGATGTCATCGAACGCGCCGATATAGACGGCGGGGTTGGAGCGGGGCGTTTTGCCGAGAATGGATTGGTCGACCAGGACCACACCCCCGAGAGCCTCGCCGCCTTCGAGGCGCGTCGCCGGCGGAGGGTCTGGGGCCGAGCCGGGGCTGTCTTCTTCCCCGTTTGGCGGTTGGCCAAAGCGGTCCGAGGCCTTGGCCCCGCTCGGCTCAGCCTTGAGCCTGGCAGTCAGGGCGGGCAGGAGGACCTCGCGCACGAGGGTGGTCTTGCCCGAGCCGCTCACGCCGGTGACGCAGACAAACCGGTTCAGCGGGATCTCGACGGTCAGGTCCTGGAGATTGTGGCGCGAGGCGTGCGACAGCCTCAGCGCTGGGCAGGCGCGCGCCCGAACGCCAAAAGGACGCGCCGCCTCTTTCAGCATGAGCGGCTCCCGAGCGCGCGGCGCAGCGCGCACGGAGAGCGGAGGGTCTTGCGCAGTGACCGGTCTGCGGGCCGGAACCTCGAGCCGCTTTCGCCCGCTCAAGTACTGCCCCGTGAGCGAGGCGGAGGATTGAAGGATTTCCCGGAAAGCCCCTTGAAAGACGACGTGGCCGCCCGCGGCCCCATGTCCGGGACCCAAATCCACGATCTGATCGGCGGCGCGCATCACGCTGGCCTCGTGTTCCACGACGACGACGGTGTTGCCGGCGTCGCGCAACTGTTGGAGAATGCGGACCAGGCGTTCGGTGTCGCGCGCATGCAGGCCCACGCTCGGTTCATCGAGGACGAAGAGAGTGTTGACCAATCGGGTGCCCAGGCAGGCGGTCAGGTTGACCCGCTCGGTTTCGCCTCCCGAGAGCGACCGTGTGGGGCGATCGAGCGTCAGATAGCCGAGCCCGACCTGGTCGAGGTACTCGAGGCGCGAACGCACCTCGCCCAACACCAAGCCCAGCGGGTCTCCCGCGCGCGGGCGATGGCCCTGGCCAATCCGCTCGATGAATCGCCGGGCATCGCGGACGGGGAGTTGATAGAAATCCGCCAGACTGAACGAATCGTCCGGGGCATTGGGCAGACCGCATTCGGCACTGCGCACGCGATAGCGCAAGGCTTCGGGTTGAAAGCGTTTGCCTTGGCAATCCGGGCAAGGGCGATAGGCGCGGTAACGGGAAAGGAGAACGCGCACGTGCATTTTGTAGGCTTTGGATTCGAGCCAGCGGAAGTAGCCCTTGACGCCATACCAGGCCCGAGGCCATTCGTGCGCCGGGTCTTTGCCATAGCCCGGCTCCCCTTCGATGACGAAATCCTGCCATTGCTGGGGCAACTCCTGGAACGGGACGTCGGTGGGAATCCCGACCCGCCGGCAGGCGCGGAGCAGATCGTCCTGGGATTCGGCGCCGTGGCCGGTCTGCCACGGTTTGATTACGCCGGCGGCCAGCGTCTTGGAGCGGTCCGGCAGCGCGAGGTTGTAATCGATGCTGATGACGCGGCCGAAGCCGCGACAGGCCGGGCACGCCCCGACCGGGTGGTTGAAGCTGAACAGCGCCGGGCTCGGCTCGCGGTATTCGAGGTCGCATGGGGCGCAATGGAGCCGGTCCGAGAAAAGGCGCGGCTGGGCGGGCGTCGCGCCGCCGCTGGCGGGACGGAGCTCCCAGACGGTCAGTTTGCCTTTGCCAAAATGATAGGCCTGTTCGCAGGCTTCGATGAAACGCGCGCGATTGGCTGCGCTGGGGCGGAGCCGGTCCTGGACCACGGTGAGCGAAACCGGAGGGACCGAGCGGCCGGGCGGGCGCCGGGCGAGTTCCTCCACGCGAACGACTTGGCTGTCGAGCAGGAGACGCTGGTAGCCCTGTTTGGCGACTAACTCGAGGCATTCTTCGAGGGTGAGCTTCTCGGTGAGTGGAAGCGTGAACGTAATCAGGACTTCGGGGCGCGGCTCCCCCAGGCCGGCCGCAGGAGGGGCTCCGGACTCGAGGGCGTCCCAAATCCGGCGCGGGGGTTCTTTGCGGACGCGCCGGCCGCACTGCCGGCAGTGCAGTTGCGCAATGTGCGGCCAGAGCATTTTCATGTAGTCGCATAGCTCCGTCATCGTGCCGACGGTCGAACGGGTCGTCTTGACGGCGTTGCGCTGCTCGATGGCGATGGCGGGCGGAATGCCCTCGATGCTGTCCACTCGAGGCTTGTCCATGCGATCCAGAAACTGCCGCGCGTAGGGGGAAAAGGTCTCGATGTAGCGGCGCTGTCCCTCGGCAAAAAGCGTGTCAAAGGCAAGGGAACTCTTGCCTGAACCGCTCAAGCCCGTGATGACGATGAGCTGGTTGAGCGGCAGATCCAAATCGAAGTTCTTCAGGTTGTTCTGCCGGGCGCCGCGAAGGCGAATCGCAGACCGGACGGGCGTCTTAAGCATTGCGTTGCCGATTGGCTTCATAGAGAAACACGGCGGCGGCGCAGCTCACATTGAGGGAGTCCACCGACGGGGCGATCGGAATGGCCGCAGCCTCCTGGCAGGCAGCCAGGACGGGCGGGGAGAGACCGTAGCCTTCGCTGCCAAAGACCAGGCAAGAGTCGCCCGAGAAATCGGTCCGTGAGACGAGGCGATGCTCGGCGCGCGGATGGGCGGCGATGCCGCGCACGTGATGCGCGCGCAGTTGGGCGAGGGTCCCGGCGAGGCTCGTGGTCTCGAGCACGGGCAAATGAAAGATGGCGCCCATGGAACTGCGGACGGCGCGGCGCAGAAAGGGGCTGGCTGAGGTCTCGCCGACCAGCAGGGCCTGGACGCCGAAGGCCACGCAATTGCGGACCAGACCGCCGAGGTTCTCGGCGCTGGACAACCCGTCGACGGCCGCCAGGAGGCGCGGTCGCGCGCAGCGCTCGAGGAGGGTCTCGAGCGAAAGCGGCGGCGGCACTCGCCCGATCGCCAGCAAACCCTGGTACATCGAAAAACCGGTCAGCGTCTCGAGCAGTTTCTTCTTCGCCACAAAGACAGGGAAATCCTCGGGCCGCGTCTGGAGCAGCGGCTCGAGCGCGAGGAGCCAGTTCTCCGGGAGGAGCACCGAAACCACCTCCCAGCGGCTCTCGAGGAGGCGCCGAACCACCTTCTCCCCCTCGGCGACGAACAGGCCCTGCTCCCGCTGGTCGAACTGCCGCCGCAGGGTCCGATACGGCGCCAGCCCCGGCAGATCGAAGGCGGTAATGTTTTGAGCGTGAAACAAGGAATGCGCGGAATGGGTCAGATGGCCAATTGGCTTTGGACTGGGGAGTGGCGCGCGGGCCGGCCGGGGGCGGGGGGCGGGCTGGGCGGTCCTGCGGCTGGCGCGTCGAGGGTCAACATGGGGCAAGGGACGCGCTGGGAAGTGAGTTCGACGCGGACGTGTGAGGCGCCGATGTTGCAGAGTCGTTCCTGGACCACCCGGTAGGCGAGTTCGGGGCGATTGCATTCCCGGCTTAGATGACCCAGGTAGAGATGGCGCAGGCCGGCGGACATGAGCTGCTCGGCGGCGTCGGCGGCGGCCTCGTTGGAGAGGTGGCCGTGGCGGCCCAGAATCCGCTGCTTGAGGCTCCAGGGGCGGGTCGGGCAGTCCTGGAGCATCTTCACATCGTGGTTGGATTCCAGGACGAGCACGTTGGCGGCGCGCACGCGTTCGAGCACTAGCCGCGTCGTGTGGCCGAGGTCGGTCAGGAAACCGACGTTGCCGGCGGGGGTGCGCAGCAAGTAGCCGACGGGGTCCTGCGCGTCATGAGGGATGCTGAAGGAGTCGACCAGGATGTCCCCCGCCTCGAAGGTGGCGCCGGTGGCGAAGATGCGGCAATCGAGCCGGGTCTTGAGCTGACTCTCGATGGCTTCCTGGGTCGGGCGGTTGCAATAGACCGGGATGTGGAGCTTTTCGCCAAGGGCCGGCAGGCCATAGACATGGTCGCCGTGCTCATGAGTGATCAGGATGCCGGTCAGATTCTCCGGCGCCCGGCCAATCGTGGCCAGGCGCTGGCGAACCTGGCGCAGGCTCAATCCCGCATCGATGAGGATTCGCGCTTGGTCGGTCTCGAGGTAAGCGCAGTTGCCGGAAGAACCGCTGCCGAGAATGGTCAAACGAAGCGGCACGACTTATTCCAATTGAAAGCTCACGGGAATTACCATAGTGGCCGTCCTCGGGCCGGGCAACGTTTTTGTGCATTTCCGGGCCGGTTCATTTTGACAACGTTGCGGCATGGGCGATAGTGGCGGCGCAAATGAAGTTCCTATGAAAAAGATAGCGCTTTTGCTGGTGGACGATCACACGGTCGTGCGCCAGGGTTTGCGAGTCTTGCTCGAGGCCGAGGAAGACATGGAAGTGATCGGCGAGGCTGAGAACGGGCGTCAGGCCGTGGTGATGGCCAAAACCGCGGCGCCGGACGTGGTGGTCATGGACGTGGCCATGCCGCTCTTGAGCGGTCTGGAGGCGACGCGGCAAATCCTCAAGAGTGTGCCTGGGGCCAAGGTCCTCGTGTTGACATCTTATGGCGATGATGAATGCGTCGAGCGGTTGGTCCAGGCCGGAGCGGCCGGTTTCCTCATGAAGCAAACCGCCGCGAACGATCTCCTGAAGGCCATCCGCGAGGTCCACGGGGGCAACACCTTCTTCAGCCCCGCCATTGCCAAGCGCCTGCGCGAGCAGGGCCGCGAGGCGGTCACGAGCGGCCAGACGCCCAGGAAGGCCGGCGAGTTGACTTCCCGTCAGGCGGAAGTCCTCCAACTAATTGCGGAGGGCTTTTCCAACAAGCAAATCGCCGGCGAACTTTGCATCAGCATCAAGACCGTCGAGAAGCACCGGCAGCAGGTCATGGACAAGCTCAACATTCATGAGGTGGCCGGCCTGACCCGCTTTTGCCTGGCGTCCGGGGCGTGGAGTGTCGGGGCGTAAAGGCGTCGAGCGTCGGAGCGTCCCGCCTGCGCCGAGGCTTCCGCCTTCGCTCGGAGCTACGGCGGACACGTCGGCGGGCACGGGAGCGTGAGGGCGTCGCAGCAGTTGCCACGCTCGAGGCTCCACCCCCGGCGTTCAGGTCTCGCCGCGATTTCACTTGCCAAGCGCGCCCAGTTCGGTATAAAACGCTAATTGGAATCGAAAATTTCTATATGCGTTATCTTCTTCCGATGTTCTTAGCGGCGCTCCTTCCCATCTCCAGCCTGGCTGAGGGAATTGGCTTGGCGACGCATCACGCCCCGGCGGCCAAGCACCTGACCTTGGCCCGAGCCAAAGCAAAGAAGGCGCCGAAGGCCAAGAAAGCGAAAAAAATGTCGAAGGCCAAGATGGCCAAGATGGCCAAGAAGGCCAAGATGACTAAGCACGGCAAGAGGCGATCTTCCCGGTAGCTCTTCGCGTCAACGATGCCGGACGAGTTCGGGGAAGTTCAGCTCGAGCGTCTGATAGAACAAGGCGGGATGGTCCAACTCCCAGCAGGGCATGGCGGAGTCGAGGGCGTCAAGGATTTGCTGGGCCTCGGCGGGCTTGGGAGCCGAAAAGCAGCAGCCGTGCTGCTGATAGAGTTGAAGGACCGGGACCGAGGCCAGGCGCCTCTGGGTGACCTCCCGGCAGGTGTCCATCCAAAACTCCTGGCGGCGGGCGATGGCCTGCTCGAGCTCCCGCAGGGCGGGTTGGGCCTGGGCGGGTTCGGGCGAGGCCGCCGCTCGTTTGACGCTCGCGACTGCTAGCCGCAGCAGGTAGGCCTCCGGCGCAGCCCTTTCCTGGGGAGTCTGCGGCTCCGGCGGGACGGGATGCGCCTGGTGTTGCTCGAACCAAGTGATTAGACGCGCCGCCTCCGCCTTGGTGAGCGAATAAGGAAACTTGTGGCCCAGTTGGCTCAGGTGATTGAGCTGTGTCTCCGTAGCTGGTTCGTCTGCCCAGTTCATAAGACGGAGCCTGTAGCAGGTGGTTCCCCACAAACATAGCGCCGTCAGCCTGGAATGGCAAGCTTCTTTTCGGAGCCGTCACGAAATAACCTTTGCAATCTGACTTGGTCTTTTGCCGGCTGGCGGCGTTGCTCGCTCGTCACAGATCCGGGATATGCTCCTCGTTCGCGCCTCGCCAGCCGCCAAAATCCCGGCGTCATATTGTAAAGGTTATTTCGTGACGGCTCCTTAGAGCACAATGTCTTGCTTAGCCAGGTCAAACCTGGCGACCTTTTCCTCGAGGAAACTGATCATGGCCATGTTCAACGCCGCCTGCACATGGAGCCCAAACTGGACATCGCTGACCGGTTTTTCCCGAGTGCGGATGCAGCGGATGAAGTTCTGCCAGTGCAAGGGGGTGAAGTCCATTTTTTTGGCCGGGAAGACCTGCGGCTGGCCTTTGCGCGGCAGGACGGTGACGCTGTCGAAACCGACATTCCACTCGCCCGGGTTCTGAAGGGTGAGGGTGCCCTCGTCGCCGCGGATGGCGGCCTCGGCCGGATAATCGTTGGCCAGCGAGCAGGGAATGATGATCGAGAGCTTTTCGGGGTAGTCGAGGCACATGTTGAAGGTGTCGGGCACTTCGCGATCATAGGTGTTGTATTTGAAGATGCCGCCCGAGGCCACGGCGCGCGAGGGGAATTTGAGGTCCAGGGCGCTCACAAACGGGGTGAAGACGTGCGGGAACAGATCGGTGCAAGGGCCCCCGGCGTAGTCGAGGTATTTGCGCCAGCTAAAGAAGCGGTCCAAGGTAAAAGGCACTTTCGGGGCGTCACCCAGGAAGGCCTCCCAATCCAAGTCGGCGCCGGGCTTGGCCTCCCGGTCCGGGATGGGCATCCGCTCTCCCCAATCGCCGGCGCGGTAGAAGCCGGCGGTGACGAGTTGGACGCGGCCGATGGCGCCCTGCCGGACCAATTCGCCCACCTTCCGCCAGGCGGCGCTCGAATTGCCCTGGTTGCCGACTTGCACCACCCGCTTAAGCCTCAGGGTCTCCTCATAGAATTGCCTGGCCAGGCCAAACTGCGACCAGTGCCCCATCGGTTTCTCACAGTACACATCCTTGCCCGCGCGGATGGCGTCGAGCGCCTGCGGCACATGGAGGCGGTCAGGCGTGGCGATGCAGACGGCGTCCACATTGGCATCGGCCAGCAGTTCCGCATGCTTCATATAGCCCTTGGCGCCGGTCGCTTTGGCGGTCTCCTCGAGCCGATAGCGATAGGCGTCGCACACGGCCACGATCTTCACTTTCTCACCTTCTCGTATCAGACGCCCAACCGTGGCGACGTGGCTCGAACCGCGCCCGCCCACGCCGATGAAGCCGATGCCGAGCTGGTCGTTCGCGCCCAGGATGCGGCCCCGCGCTACCAAGGGCGCGGTGTTCAAGACGCCGATAGCGGCGGTGGCGGCGGCGGATTGGATGAACCGGCGGCGGGTGAGGGCGCCCGAAGGGGCCGCCGGGGAGGGTTCGGAATTGAGAATCGGTGACTGCTCCTCGAGGAGATTGGCGGTGTTTGACATAAACCGGACGCATCATGTCGCTTACTTGTTCGGTGTCAAGCTGGCAAAAAAAGTCTCGCGTTGATTAGCAAGGGTTTACAAAGCGAGAAAAGGTCAGGCCGGGATAATGTTGCGTTGAGCCGCAAAAATGTCGCTTTTAGGCAATAATGTCCGTTTTGGACAATCATTTTGGTTTGATTGATGTCGCCAGCATCGCGTTAATGAGTCATAAAGAGACGGGTT
>Ga0209415_10014511_pt1 | contig 12863 bp, 9 predicted proteins | sample PeaSoiSIISIP2007_FD_187696 | JGI IMG/M metagenome (GOLD analysis project Ga0209415, IMG submission 187696) | Peat soil microbial communities from Weissenstadt, Germany - SII-SIP-2007 (SPAdes) (version 2) | ecosystem: Environmental > Terrestrial > Soil > Wetlands > Peat | place: Germany...
GAACTCATCACTCCACTTCTTGAAGTGACCCGCTGCAGCTGTTCGCCTGCCGCTTCCGTGTGCTCAACGGCGGTGACGTGGATCAGCCCCGGAATCTAGTCAAGCCAGTGATAACCGAATAGCCTCGGACCGTACACCAGAAGCGCTTTCTGACCCGCACGAACGAGGATCTTGATAGCGATCTTCGGGAGCGTAAACATAATCGGTCAGGGAATCTAGTCTCCCGAGGGCAACAACTCCTCTTCGTGGGCGGTCTTGATCTCAGTCAGGATGGTTGTGGATGGGCACTCGCCGAGAATGGGCTGGCAGGCCGCGTCCGGACCATGTTTTGGGTGCACCTGGCGTTTTATTTCTGCGAACTGCTCCTGCTCGGTCGATCCCTGGAGTGCGGTAGTCGAAGCCAAGCCTCCAGCAATCACCTGGGTGAGCGCGTCGAAGTATCCCGTGCCCACGAAGCGTTGATGCTTCACCGCCTGGTACCCGTACTCGGCTTCGCGGCTGAATTCTTTTTCCTGCAAGCGCGAATAGGCGGTCATGCCACTGTCTCTGTACCCGCGCGCCAGCTCAAACATGCTTAGATTCAGGGCATGGAATCCGGCCAGCGTGACAAACTGGAACTTGTATCCCATCCTGGCCAGTTTCGGCTGGAAATCGGCGATGGCTTCATCGTTAAGTTTCTTTTTCCAGTTGAACGAGGGCGAGCAGTTGTAGGCCAGCAGTTTGCCAGGGTATTTTGCGTGAATCGCTTGCGCAAACCTGCGTGCCTCTTCCACGTTCGGTTCTGAAGTTTCGCACCAGATCAAGTCGGCATAAGGTGCATAGGCCAAGCCGCGCGCAATGGCGGAGTCCAAACCTCCGCGAATGTGGAAGAAGCCTTCCAAGGTCCGTTCTCCGGTAACAAACTCCCGGTCGCGGGGATCAATGTCGCTGGTCAAAAGGTGAGCGCTGTTGGCATCCGTGCGCGCCATGATGAGGGTCGGCACGCCGTGCACATCCGCCGCCAGACGAGCTGCAACCAGCTTCTGGATGGCCTCCGAGGTCGGCACCAGGACTTTCCCGCCCATGTGCCCGCACTTCTTCGCCGAGGAGAGCTGATCCTCAAAATGTACGCAGGCCGCACCCGCCTCGATCATGGCCTTCATCAGTTCGAATGCGTTCAAGGTCCCGCCGAATCCGGCTTCGGCATCGGCCACGATGGGAGCCATCCAGTGCAGGCTGTTCTTTCCGTCCATGTGGTGGATCTGGTCGGCGCGCATCAGGGCGTTGTTGATTCGCCGAATCACATTGGGAACGCTGTCCGCCGGGTACAAACTTTGGTCGGGATACATGTGTCCCGAGTCGTTGGCATCCGCCGCCACCTGCCAGCCGCTAAGGTAGATGGCTTTCAGTCCAGCTTGCACCTGCTGCACCGCTTGATTACCAGTGAGTGCGCCCAGTGCCGGCACATACTCTTCGTGATGCAGCAGCCACCACAGCCGCTCCGCGCCCAGGCGCGCCAGTGTGTGTTCCACCTGGATGGATCCCCCTAGATTCACTACTTGCTGGCTGGTATAGGGGCGTTTGGTGCCCGTCCAGCGTGGGTTGGTGTGCCACTGCTTCGTCATTTCTGCTGCGCTCAAAGGGTGCATGGTTGTGATAATCCTTCCTGGCGTTCCGGTCTGCGAGTAGTAAAGCGCATCGGCATCCTGACTCCAAACCAGGTAGTCCATATTGGCCAGGTCGTCCGTTTTGTCCTAGTATGCCCGCCCACTTGTTTGGAACGCATACAGTGCTCCCCATGACGACGACCGCCCTCAGCAATGACGTTGAAACAAGAATCCTTACCCCGGAAGCGATCCGGCTGCTTCCCCGTCTGTCGCGCCAATTCGAACCACGTCGCCAGGAGTTGCTGGCCCGCGTCCGCCAGTAGCAGATTGACGCCGGCGACGGTCGTCAAGTCACGCGAGAAATGGTCCGCGCCGTGATTGCCGAGCAAACGAGCCGGTTGAAAGGCAACCGCATGGCTGAATCCGCCGCGACCTATGAGCTAGGATGACCAGTCCCGATTTCGCGGAATTCCTGACGCTGGTGCTTATGACTGCATCGACTCGCTGGGATTGCCACGAAACGGATTCGATTGGGGGAGGACTCAATTATCCGCTCGGGGAAACCCAATTACTCCGTTGCAAAATAGTGGGCGGTTCGTAGGTGCGCCCCGATGCCAGCCGTTTTTCCTCCCGGCGTGCGGACCACAACAACACCGGGCCCAGCACTCTCGCCGTCAGGCGCGCCGTCACCGGGAACTCTTTTTCGATGTCTCGTCGCAACTGGTGAATCTGCTCGCTGACCACCTGGTTGACCTTCCTGAACTCCCGCTCCATGACCCAGAGCGCAGCATTGTAAGCATGGCTCAGCTTCTTTGTCTCCCGTGCGAAGCGTTCGCGGACCCGGGCATCGGGGTAGTCCTTGTAGCGTTGCCACCCCAGGAGGATGGTCCGGCACATCCGATAGAGGCTGGGTCCGTTGCGCTCGAAATCGCGCCAGAAGGCCCAGTCCAGGATTTTTTTTGAATCGTCGCGGGAAATCGCCGCGTGCCGAAAATTGAATTTGAACTGTCCATGGATATCGGCTGGGTCAACGTCCTCGAGCAATCGGCCTTGTTCGCTCATCTCCTTATAGAGCGGCGTGCCGGGCACCGGAGTGTAGAGCATAAACTGGTGGAAGTCGGTCTGGTAGCTGATGGCGCGTTCGATCTCCTCGGCAATGTTGTCGGGGGTATGGTGTTCCAAACCGATGATGGTAGAGCCTTGCACGCGTATGCCATTTTCACGAAGCTCTCGCGTGAGTTGCTTCATGTCCGTGCCCTGCAGTTTGCCATAGCTGGAGTGGGGAGATTCCAGGCCCATCCACAGCCAGGAGACGCCCAGTTCAACCAGTTCCCGCATGGTGTATTTTCGGATTGCATTGGCGGACGCAAAGACCGCCAACTCCCAACTCTTGCCCGCTTCTTTCATGCGCTCCAGCAGCCGCATGGCCCGCTGCCGATAGAGCAGGAAGTTCTCGTCCATTACGAAGAACGACTGTATCTGGAGTTCCGCCTCGATCTGGCACATCACGTCGAAAAGCTGGTCCCCGGTCTCATAGAAGTTGACGAACTTTCCCTTGCCGCCAAAAAATGCGGAGGTCGTGCAAAAGTTGCACCCCATGGGACAGCCCACCGACGGAATGACCGTGGCGGCTGTGCCGCCTTTCCGCTGGGGCAGACGCACGCCCATGACTCGCGTCTGTAGACCGGAAACGATGGCGGGATGGCGAATGGGCGCGTGCTCGTCTTCTCCCAAATAGCGCCGCATCCAGGAGATGCCTTCGCCGCGCACGATGTAGTCGGCGTCAATCATCGTTTCCACCATTGGGATTGCCGCGACGTGCCCGCCGACCACGATGACCGAATCCGGGGAGAGTTCGCGCACCAATCGGCACATTTCCTTCACCTTGCCAACGTTCACGATGATTGAGGAGATTCCGACAATATCGTAGTGGTGCCTGGCCAATTCGCGGGCAAAGGCCTGGCGCGAGGGAAAATCCAGCACCGTGCAGGGAGCCGAAATATTTGCCTGGATCAACATGATGCCCCACGAGCGGTGGAACATGCGCAACGAAAAGCTGCCCTGCGCCCGCGTAACCTGGTTGTGATAGAGCTCCATGGGATTGATGGATCGGCTGCCGAAAGCGTCGTCCTGGGCATAGGGCCCGAAGACAGAACTAAGCAGCACCTGAGCATGGTTTCTTTTGGGGTGAGTCTGCATATCATCTGATAACTATCCCTCTGCAGAGTTCTTGACGGTGATTGCAGACACACATTACAAAACTATTACATTCGGTGGACGGTGATGCCGAGCGGTGAGACGCCGGCGCCGGATTGGCTTATGATTACAGTGAGTAGGACAGCTTGGGACGTCCGCTCGGGAAATGAGCCCTAACTCCGCCGAGATTTCGGACGAGTTTCTAGCGCAGCTCAAACAAGACCTGGTATGCCGCCGCGTGGGACGCGGCATGGCCCGCCTGGAAGAGCAATGCCAGCTGCTGGCCGCATTCGATCCAGGGGAGAAAAATGCCGCGCTCTTCGCCGGCTATTTGGCCCAGTGGGTGGACATCGGGTTCCAGCGTTTCGGACTAGTCAAAAAGATCGTCTCTCGCTTCTCGCAAGCAGTGCGCGCGCGTTTACCCCTGCACGAGTACCTGCACCTGCGCATGGCCGAGGGCATGGTGGCAATGGCCGAGGAATCAAAAGAAGAGGCCCTCCGCCACTTCGATCTTGTTCTGAGTCTAGGCGACGAGACCGACGATAAGGAACTGCTTTCGATCGCCTACTTCTGGAAGGGCCGATGCCTGCGCATGCAGGGCGAGTACGATCAGGCCCTGGCATTTGCGGTCAAAGGCAGGGAACTCGCCTCAGAACTCGGCCACCAGCCAATGGCCGCCGTCATGCGAGTGCTGGAGAGCTGGCTTTTCTTTCAAAAAGGAAATGCCAAGCAGGCCATCGACATTCTGCAAGAGGCCGAGGCGGCCCTCAACCAGACCGACGACTATCTCACTTTAGGCAACATTCATTCTTCTTATGGGCGGATCGCGCGCCGCCAGGGCCGCTACCAGCATGCGATTGACAGCTTTACCGTGGCCATCGCCTTGTACAAAAAACGTGATCCCCGGCACCGCAATGTGGCACGCTCGCTCAACAACATGGCGTACGTCAAACGGCTCATCGCTTTGCAACTCCGCCGCAAAATCGACTCCGAGGCAGCCCGCCGCCGCAAAGCAGCCGCGCACGGCCGCTCAGGCAATGGCCAAGTCAAGCCGCAGTATCGCAATCGCTTTGAGCAACTACGCCAGGAGGCACTGGCCGAACTTGCCGAAGCCGCCACCATCTATCAGGAGTATGAAAACCATCACGGCCTGGGCGGCGTGAACTTGAATTACGCTTACCTTCATTTGGACAATGGAGATCTGGAGCAAGCCGAAGCAGCCAGCAAGACCGCCTTCCACCTCGGCGAAGAAAAGCGTGACCAGATTCTAATGGCCCGGTCGCGGCTCTTGCTCTGCATGATCGAGAACGCCCGGGTTGAGGAAGGCATCGGCGAAAGCACGGAACCCGGCACCCACGGGCGCTTGGCGCAGGACTACGCTCAGGAAGCCATCGAGCTGGCCAAACACACCCAAAACCGTCGCCTGCTCGCACACACCTACATTTGGCAAGGTCTAACCTTCTGCAACCGCTTCTTTGGCGATCCTGACGCAGCGCGGCGTTGTTACGACCAGGTCGTCACCCTCTCCAAAGATGACCACGCGGATAGCGCCTGGGAAGATCTCCAGACACTGAAGGCGAAAGCTCTCCGCGGTGGCAGCGTGAACCCGGCCTTACGCGCTTGGTCACAAGGATCCGTCGGCGACAAAACTTTCCACCAAATCAGCGAGGAATTTGCCGAACTAGTTATTCCTAAAGTGTGGGAACGGGAGGGCCGGAAAGTCTCGCGGGTAGCAACCCGTCTATCCATTTCGCCGAAGAAGGTCCGGCGAATCCTCGCCCGTGTGGGACGCAGAAAGCCGCGGGGATAGCCGCACCGGCGAGAATCCGCTGTGCTCCAAAAAATCCGTTCGGGATCGTCATCCTCTACGTCCTCCTCATCTTCTTCTTCGTCTCGCTCTTGTCGAAGGAGGACATCGGCCGTTAATGACCGATCAGTGATTTCTTGGTGGCAACAACAAGACTTGATCCGCCACTCAGCAAGCATCGCCGCGCGTTCGCTTCGGAGCCTTGCGGAGGTGCTGACTAATGTGATGTTGACTTGAATCCGCCATAGGTCAGGTAGATGCCGAGGACGAGTGAAACGGCTCCGTACAGGTAGAAAAGTTCTTGGTAGTGAAGCTGCCTAAGGAAAAACCCCGCTGCCATCTCCGGCGGCAGGAACAAAAAGAGCAGGCTCTTGATCAGCGTGAGCCAACCGACGAGGGTGACGATCACCACCAGCGCACCGCCCGACCAGATATTGTGCGCGAGAACCAGCGCCAGCCCGGCGGCCAACATGATCACACCGAGGATGAACATCATCGAGGGATCGTGAAGCAGCGCGGTTACCGACTCCACAGTGGCTTGTCTGCGAGTGATCATGGATAGCGCGACGAGAACGCAGTACAGCCCAATCAGCCTGCTAAGAAAAAGTGTACGCGGCGACATGGTGTCCTCCAAACGAACCAGGGATTCGTCTGCCAAGCCATTGCGCGCAACGCGGGATCGTCCCGCACGGACCGTGGCAGAGTATCGCTTCGGCCTGCCGTTGGAAAGTATGCAGTGGCAGCAACTGGTCGGCAGTCATAACCGTCGTGTGGCGAGGAATCAGCGGGTCTCATCCGAACCATCCAAGTCACAGAAACCGGACAGATGCGAATGTCTCCACAGGCTCCGTTATGCGATTCTCGCCAGCCAGCAGAAATTACGGAACAGTCCCGTTGCGAGTGCGGGTTACGCCCGCCTGCGCACAGGGAGCAGGTGGCTCGCCCGTCGGCAATGCGCTTCCCGCCCGCGTTTTCACCCCTTCACTAGAAACTAAGCTCAGGCCGCTCTGCTGTCGGGGAAAGAAGAAGTTAACCGCCCAGGAGATCAATCCAATCACGACCACGAAGACAATGAGCACCGGGAGGAGAACAAGAGCGTCGGCGAGTGTGTCAGTGATAGCATCAAGCATATTCTTACCTCCAGCTCAGAGTCCTCGCGCCTTTGCCCACCGTAGGCCTGGGGCTTGTTCTGGGCGGCGGTAGATTTGGCAGAGACGATTGGGAACATTACTTACCTAACCTGCTAATCTCCGCAGTGACACGGATCACTGTTCAGCGTGATTCTACGCAAACGTTGGAGCAAGCGCTCGCGGGACGGATTTTCCACAGGGAGTATCGTCACGTCTGGAAGTACCATTCCGGTTACAACACTTCTGTGGGCGGTCATGTTGCGTGCCGGTGGTAAACCCATTCAGTCTTGGCTGGAAATCGCCGCCGACAGGCAGGCGGTTGGAGGCTGTCGTAGCCGAGCGTTATTTCTTTGCTTCGATAATCTCGGGCAAGGCATAGAAGTCGATCTGGTTTTCTCTGAGGACAGCGAGTTGATCGCCGCTGGGCGAAAGCGCGAAAGTTTGCCGCGACGGCACGGGGGAAGAATTATCGACGCCAAACAATCGGTGGCCATTTCGGGCGCTGTAAACGCCAACATACTCGCTCTGCAAGTCAGCTGCATGGAAGACTGATTCGGCTACCATTGGGGTTGTTGCGGTGGCCACCCTAATTGCAAACGTGCCACTGGAAGAGCTTCCCGCGGCGGTTTGTTCTAACTCCGTCGAAGGAGACCAGCCTTTCAACACTGGTTTCCCGTCGGGCCGGAGGGTGCGGTACCACTTGCCGGAGCCCTGCCGATCACAGCCGACGACGAACAGCAGATCGGATGGCACGCTCGTTGCCTCAGGCCGGCAAGTGGAACTGACCTGCGCGACAACGCGTCTTTGCCCATCCCAGGAGTACTCCACAACCCGCCAGCGGTCTTTGCCGAGGGGGGGAATCCGGATCTCGCCCGAATCCAAAAGTACGGGAGGAGCTTCTCGGGAAGACCGCATCACCGTGGCCAGAGTGCGGAACTCAGAATCCAGCACCTTCACCTTCACGTCCTCTTCCGGTTCCCGGTTTTCTTCTTCCTCAAGCTGGTGGCGTATCGCCGGGGTGTGGCGCTCCTCGATAACGCCGACCACAAAGTAGCCGCCCGAGGGCGAAACCTGGACGTAAGCTAGCGGTCCTTCCAGTAAAAGTTTCTGCTCCAGTTTTAGCCCCGGCCCATACCTGCGCAATTCCCGGCCCGAGTGGATGAGTACGCCGTCATGTCCAATCGGCCACAAGTAGCGCCCCACATCCGGAACGCGCCAATCAACCATTTTCTCGACCTTCATCGTCGCTGCGTTAATCACGGCTCCGCGAACGATACGGAGAGTGCTGGATGAACTTTCCGGGCCAACCCGCGGCACCAACTGGTGTGGATTGAACGTAAATAAGAGTTCCCTGGGACCCAAATAGGCGAGGGCGGCGTCGTAATCGAAACCAGTCATCTCCCGGGTAGGTCGAGACGGGTATCCCAGTTCCTTGACCGACAAAGTCGCTGTGGCTTTGGTTGTGCCGGGCTTGGCTTCGGCGGTCGCGAGCGCAACGCTGCATTGCGGAGGTGCGCAAATCTCCGTTTCATCGGAAAGCTGGTTCTGATCGGATGGCGTCGCTGCGGGCGGAGAAGAAATCGAAGGCGGAACTGAGGAAGCAGGCGTGATTGTGCCAGCAACGGTATTGGCGGCGGATTCCGCTCTTAGACTCGGAGTGAGCACGAGCTGTGAGCCAACTTCGAGCCGAACGTTGCGTTTCGCATCGGACAGCAGCGAGCTTCCCTCGGGACCGCTTCCGACGCTCAGCTTCAGGCCGCGCATGCCGATCACTTGGCCGGGCATGACGGCCTTCGGCGGCTTGTATCGAGTCGGCTCAACGTAGGCCGTTGCCGCCGCCCCTAACACGCTCCTCATGTTGCTTCCGCTGGCTGCTCCAATGGCTCCGAAACCGGAGCCGGCTGAAGTGTCGCCACCAATGGCCGCGCCCACAGCCTCACTGAGCGGCTGGTTCTGCTGCCCCTCGTACAGGTCGGAGCCACCAGGATCCGGCGCCATCAGTGCGGCTATGGTCAACGGAAACGCCTTCATCACATGTCCGCCGCATTCGGCGCTTTCAAACAACAGTGCGATCTCTGAGCTCTTCACCGTCTTCGAGCGCTCTGTGTCGGCAACAATCCGGCCCTTAAGAATGGATCCCTTGCGCAGAGTGCATTCCGGGTTCTTCCACTCAACGTCAACCTTGGCCAGGACGGAATCTCCGGCTTTGACCCGGCCGGCGTCCATTGCCTTGACCAGCTCAGCCTGGATGGGCACGCGGTTTGACGGGGCGCTTGGGCCAGCGTAGGCGGCGGGGCACAGGGCAAGGGCTGTCAGCGTCGCAATTGCGAGCAAGCGCTTACTCGTAATCTGTGGACTGGACTTCATGTTGCAGCTCCGTGCCCCCAAAGCTCCTCCCGGCATTGTAACTCGCGGAAGAAGCCTGGCGGCAGGAAGCGCCTAATTCTTGCCGTCCAGCACGGTTTCTACCAGATCGCCCAGTTGCTGGGCGGTGAAATCGTTTCCCTCAAGGTTGGCGGCTAACTTTCCCTGGCGATCGATGACCACGGTGTGAAACGAGTGTACAAACAACGCCTCGTCCGGATAGAAACTCATGTCAAACTTGCCAGCTAGCTGCTGGATATCGGGCAAAGGCCCGGTAAGAAAGTGCCAGGCGTTTGGATCGGCCTTCCAGATGCTGGCGTAGTTTGCCAAGGCCTGGGGCTGATCATGCGCAGGATCAATGACCACGCTCAGCAGCACCAGATCCCGGCCCATGCGCTTCTTGAATCGCGTCTGCAGTTGCCCGAAATTATTGGAGAGACGAAAACAATAGGAAGGAAAAGGACAGCGGGTGTAGACAAAGGTTACTGCAACCACCTTGCCAGCGAGCTGGGAAAGAGTAACCCGCTTGCGCTGCTGATCGGTCAAGGAGAACTCCGGTACGGGTTGGCCGATGGCAAGAGGGCGGGCCGCGGGCGAGCTGGGAGTGATGAGATGCTCCAGGAGCTTCAGGCGGCGGGCCTGGGTAGGATCCAGTTCAAGGCTGTCGAACGGGTGAGCATGAACGCCGTCGGCGTAGAACGAATCCTTCTCCACCACCAAGGTGAATTCCACTCTCACTCCCGGCTGTAGACCATCCAGCGCTTTGGGGTCACGAACCGGAAAAGACATGACCATGGCGTCCATGTAGCCGGGAATACTCTCGCAGGAGACCGTCATGGTTTGATGCGAACCGTCCACTTTCAGCAAAATGCCGGCCACGTCATACTTCTGCATCGCCCGGCCGGGCGCAGCCATGAGTGACAGTACTGCGATCAGCAAGACGCCACGCTTCATAAACGTCATGCGGGCATCTGTGTGGATAAAGGTCGTCATGTCACTTGCCCGGGCTGGCGTTTCCCGCGGCCGGCTTGGGTAACAATGCCGCGTCGCGATTGGCGCCACCCAAGCGGAAGGAGTGCCGCTCCAATTTGGCGTAGTCTTTGGCAAACTCCTTGATCTCGATGAATTGGTTCTTGCCCACATTGGCGAAGTGTTGGCGAGTGTTGCTGGTGGGCCACCAGACTTCCAAATCGACGATGCGCGCCGCTTTTCCCAGCCCGATGTGCTGAGCCAGAGGCGAAGCTCCGAAAGACCCTCCGCTGCCGACGGTGCGATAAATGGAGCGCTGCCCCGCGCCTTCGTTCTCCACGGTCACTTTGATGCGGGCTCCGATCGCCGCCCGGTTGCTCTTCACCCCCACTAGGTGCACATTGATCCAATCATTGCCGTTGCCGGGGTTTTCGAAGAGGCGGAAGGCATGCGCATCTCCGGGAACTGCGCCACCAACTTCCTCCAGGAGATCCTCGTCTCCGTCGTTGTCGATGTCGGCGAATGCAACCCCGTGCCCTTTGTGCAGTTCGCCAGTACCGGATGAAGCCGTGACATCGACGAAGTACTTCCCGTCGTGATTGCGGAGCAGCACGTTCGGAAGCAAGGAAGCATACGTTGGGTTCCCGGTACCGAGGTAGATGTCCAGATACCCATCATTGTCAATGTCGCCAAAGTTGGCGCCCATGGGCATAAAAACTCTATCCAGGCCAACTTCTTTGGTTACGTCCTTGAAAGTTCCATCGCCCATGTTCCGGTAAAGCTTAAGGGTCTCAGCATTGGGCGCAAGGCCGAGGTAGCTGCGTATGGACTCGTCTACAGAAATGTAATAGCTCGACACAAATAGATCGGGCCAGCCATCGTTGTCGTAATCGAAGAACCACGCAGGAAAGCTTTGCCAGGGCTTTTGCACGCCCGCCTCCCGGGCAACGTCGGTGAAGGTTCGATTGTGATTGTTGTGATAAAGGAAGTGGTCGCCGTTGAGATTGGAAACATAGAAGTCCACGTATGCATCGTTGTCGTAGTCGGCGGCTACTACCGACTTGGTGAAAGCAATCCGATCCACTCCGGCGGAATGGGAGATGTCTTCGAAGGTGCCGTTCCCGTTGTTGTGGAAAAGTTGGAGCGGGCCGTTTTCATTACCCACAATCAGGTCCAGAAAGCCGTCGTTGTCAATGTCGGCCCAGACCGCGGTTTGTGTGCTGGTGGCCGGCTCCGCTAGCCCGGCCGCGCCAGTGACATCGGTGAAAGTACCGTCACAGTTGTTTCGCAGCAGAGACTTGCGCTGGGGAAACTCCCAAGCCCCCCGCAATACCAGAATGTCCAGGCATCCATCGTTGTTATAGTCGGCCTGAATCATGTTCAGGCCGCCCAACTGGTTGGCCAGCCCGGCCTGCGCGGTGTGATCGGCAAATGTGCCGTCGCCATTGTTATGAAAAAAATGCATGGGTGCGCATTGATCGTAGTCAGAGAGGACGATATCGAGAAGGCCGTTGTTCTCGAAATCATCCACGATGATGCCGCCAGACTCGTCATAGGTATTGATGCCCACGGCCGGCGCCACATCCACGAAGCGTTGCACATTTTCTTTGGATTCAAACGTGGATGGCGTAATCAAGTATTTTTGCGGAACTTGATCTGGGTAGCCGCCCAAGGTCATGTACGCCAGGTTGAGTAGCCATCTCGCATCGAGTTGGTCGGGTTTGCGCTCTAAGTATTTGAGGAAATATTCAATCGCTTTTTCGGAGTCGCCCACCTTCTGATAGCGGATGCCCGCTCGCGGCGGGAAAATGCATTCCTCCCCGGGATGCCGATAGACTTCATTGTCCATTTCAGACTTGTGCAAGTATGCAATTCCGAGCACTTCATCCAATTCAGGAATCTCTTGGGGAAGTTGCGCGCCGGCAATCTGGTACGCTGCCTGCCATTGCTCAATCGCCTTGTCCATGACCCCTTTGTAGGCATAAAGATTCGCCAGAGCATAGTGCGTCTCGATTTGGTCGAGCGGAGTCCCTTGGGGCGAGCCTTCGGAGCTCAGAGACAACTGGTTCTTCTCCAGTTCATCGATGATGCCAGAAAGGGACTTTTTGCGGATCTCACACAGCGCCTGCAAGTCTTGGCTCCAGCCTTCGGGCTTGGAAAAGCTGCGGAAGGCTAGGTCGGCTTCACCTTTTCCTCCAACATTGGGTTCGTAGCGAATACTTCCCGTAGCCGCCAGCGGGAGAATTCGCTCAGGGTTGGCGCTTACAGGCTCGCGAGAATCGGCCGGCCCGAGAACCTTCACGATGGCATACCCCGACGGAAGTTTAATGATTGCGGTGGTTTGTCCGGGCTTCAGTCCCTTCAGGGCATCTCGCAACTCAGGCCGCAGCGTTGCCGGGTCCACCTGGCCCATGTAGCCGCCGTCGCTGGCAGTGGCGTCGGTGGATTTCGCCTGTGCCAGAATGGCGAAATCCTCGCCATTTTTCAGGCGGTCCAGGATTTGCTGTGCTTCTGAGGCGGAGTTCAGAACGATAATTCGCAGGCCGATCGCGGAAGAGGTGGCGCGTTGAGCCGAAAGCAAATTGGGCGCAAAAAGCGTCGAGCTCTGGATGGCGAGCGCCACTAGCCCAGCTGCCAAGTGCGGAAAGCGAGCGGAAGGCACGCGTGCGTTCCTCAATTCGGCACCCCGGTATTCATACGAGGTCCGAGCAGAAACCGCCTACAAAAAGTGCCTACTGCGCTGCTCATTCACCCGGCTCTCGGCTCAAAAACTATAGCACGCCTCTTCTAAATGATTGCTGTATGTGCCCG
>Ga0209415_10014512_pt1 | contig 12863 bp, 15 predicted proteins | sample PeaSoiSIISIP2007_FD_187696 | JGI IMG/M metagenome (GOLD analysis project Ga0209415, IMG submission 187696) | Peat soil microbial communities from Weissenstadt, Germany - SII-SIP-2007 (SPAdes) (version 2) | ecosystem: Environmental > Terrestrial > Soil > Wetlands > Peat | place: Germany...
GGATCTGGCAGCGCAGGATCTGGCAGCGCAGGATCTGGCAGCGCAGGATCTGGCAGCGCGGGACCCGGCAGCGCAGGATCTGCCAGCGCAGGATCCGGGTCGGCGAGATCCGGGTCGGCGAGATGCGGCACCGCCGCCCGATGACGGCTTGGGTTAGGTCTCGTATGGTGGTGCGATGACCGAGGCCGCAGCCGTCAGCACCAGCCTGCGCACAGCCCGCGATCTGCTCCGCCGCGCTCCTGTCATGGACGGGCATAACGATCTCCCGTGGGCACTGCGGCACGCCGCCCAGAGCGCCGCAGCGCAGGTGGACATCGCCGCGCCGGTTGCGTTCACGCACACGGACCTGCCCCGGCTGGCCGCTGGCGGCGTCGGGGCCCAGTTCTGGTCGGTCTTCGTGCCCACGGAGCTGGCCGGGGACGCCGCGGTGGCGACCACCCTGGAGCAGATCGACCTGGTACATCAGCTGATCAGGCGGCACCCCGGTTCGCTTGAGCTGGCGCTGACCGCCGCCGATGTCGAGCGGATCATGGCTTCCGGCAGGGTCGCCTCGCTGCTCGGGGCCGAGGGCGGGCACAGCATTGGCGGCTCGCTCGGCGTGCTGCGGGCGTTCTACACGCTCGGCGTCCGCTATCTGACCCTGACCCACAACAGGAACACGCCCTGGGCCGACTCGGCGACGGACACCCCGGCCGTCGGCGGGCTGACCGACTTCGGCCGCGAGGTGGTCAGCGAGATGCAGCGGATCGGCATGCTGGTCGACCTGTCACACGTGTCTGCCGGCACGATGAGCGACGCGCTGGACGCCGCCGCGGCACCGGTGATCTTCTCGCACTCCTCTGCCCGGGCACTGACCGATCATCCGAGGAACGTGCCCGACCGCATCCTCAGCCGGCTGCCGGGCAACGGCGGCGTATGCATGGTGACGTTCGTGCCCTTCTTCGTCTCGACGCCCTGCCGGGAGTGGGAACTCGAGGCGATGGCCGAGGCGGCCAGGCGCGGCCTCGACTACAGGGACCTGAGCAGCCGCGACGAGCTGGATGACTGGGCCGCGGCGAACCAGCCGCCGTCCGCCACGCTGTCAGATGTGGCCGACCACATCGAGCACGTCCGCGCGGTGGCCGGAGTGGACCACGTCGGCATCGGAGGCGATTTCGACGGCGTCGGAGAGCTTCCGACCGGGCTGCACGACGTCTCCTGCTACCCGGCGCTCCTCGCCGAGATGCTCGACCGCGGCTGGACCGAGGCCGACTGCGGGAAGCTCACGTCAGGCAACGTCCTGCGGGTCCTGCGCGCCGCCGAGGACGCCGCCGCCAGCTGAACGGGGACGTCGGCTTGGCTGCAGCTCGCCGTCCACGTAGAGCTGCACCCGCTCGTTGTAGAAGCAGGCCAGGCCCGCGATCTTCTGGCTCTCCGGCAGCGGGCTGCGGTACATCCAGACGATGTCGGGATGCACTCGCACGCCTGTGTCGACCGACCAGTAGCTGGCCGTGCCCTTGTACGGGCACTGGGTGCTCCGGTCTGACGGCCGCAGCAGACCGGAGTTCAGGTGGGTGAGCGGCAGGTAGTAACGCACAGGAAGGCCGGTCTCGAACAGCATCCGCGGCTGGTCCGACTCGGCGACCGTGACGCCGTCGAGCTCGATCCGCACCCGCCGGGAACTGGCCAGGATGTCTACCCGCTTGTGCGGGTCGCGGGGGTGGACGTAGACGAGCTCGTCCTCCTCAAGCCACTCGGTCATCGCCGCCCAGTCCAGGCGGACCGCGTCCCGTAGCTCGGCGACCGGGGAATCGCGGTACCTGCGCGCCGCTCGTGCCGCGGTTGCCTGGCCCGCCTTGACGTCGAGCAACTCGGCCTCGCCCAGGCGCGGTCGGCGCTCGAACTCACCCACGGGAATGAGCTCGGCCCTGACGTCGGCTACCGGGATGTAGTAGGCGGGGTAGTTGGGGATCTCCCATACCAGCAGCGGAGCCTTAGTGTCAGCGACCAGTTCGGTGCCCAGGTAGGCTCGGACCCTTTTGAGGCCGGTCTCCATCCGGACGGCGCCGGTCGTCGGCTCGGTCATCCGGTCCTCCTCGATTCGCCTGTGGTATCCCGCCTTCAGCGAACCTAGCCGCTCCTGCTTGGCTTCCCTCGGGCGGACTGTAACGTCAGGGTATGCGGCTTGGTGTGCTCGACGTGGGGTCGAACACGGTGCATCTGCTTGTGGTCGACGCGCACCAGGGCGCCCGGCCACTGCCCGCCTTCTCACACAAGGAGGAGCTGCATCTCGCCGATCATCTCGACGGGAAGAACCGGCTGAGCCATGAATGCGCCGTCCGGCTGCTGAAGTTCATCCGCGAGGCGATCCAGATCGCCGAGGACAAGGGCGTCCAGGAACTGCTTGCGTTTGCCACCTCGGCGGTTCGGGACGCGGCGAATGGAGATGAGCTGCTTGCCTGGATCGAGGCCGAGACTAACGTCAGCATCCGGGTGCTGCCCGGCGCTGACGAGTCCAGGCTGACCTTCCTGGCCGTGCGCCGCTGGTTCGGCTGGTCGTCTGGCCGCCTGCTGCTGCTCGACATCGGCGGCGGCTCGCTTGAGATCGCCTCTGGCCAGAACGAGGATCCGTCCGTGGCCGTCTCGCTGCCGCTCGGCGCGAACCGGCTGACCAGGGACTGGCTAACTGGCGACCCGCCGAAGCAGGAGGAGGTACGCCGCCTGCGCAAGCACATCCGGGCCGAGATCGCCGCCTCGGCCAGCGCGGTGCGCTCAGCCGGAACGCCGGATCATGCCGTGGCGACGTCCAAGACCTTCCGTCAGCTCGCCAGGATCGCCGGGGCAGCCCCGTCAAGCGAAGGCCCGTACGTGAAGCGGATCTTGCGGCACAGCGATGTCCGGCACCTAGCCGAGCGGCTCGCCCGGACCAGCGTCGCCGCCAGGGCGCAGCTTCCGGGGGTATCCCGGCTGCGCGCGCCACAGCTCGCGGCCGGCGCCATCGTGGCCGACGCCGCGATGGATCTCTTCCACCTGCCGGAACTAGAGATCTGCCCGTGGGCGCTGCGCGAGGGCGTGCTGTTGCGCCGGATCGACAGTCTCCCCGGTTAGATCCAGGCAGCCGCCAGGTCTTTAGTTCCGGTAGTGGAACTAAAGACCTGGCCGTGCGCGCTGCGCGATGCCGTGCTGTTCCGCCGGGATCGATGATCTCCCTGGTTAGATCCCAGGTGTCGGCACGGACTAGTTGTCGATGCCCCGGCTGCCAGGCGCCGAGTCGTCGCGCACCCGGTCGGCAATCCGAGGGGCGGTCCCTGTCACGCTGGACGAGTGCCTGAGTCCGTCGCCTGGGTGCGCGAGGCTGTCGGTCGAATGGCGGACGGTGTCCGTGCCGTGCGCACCGTCGGCGACCGTGCTTGCCGTGTCGGTCTCCGGCTTCGGTGCGCCGGTCTCCTGGGACAGATGTCCGGCGCTGTCACGGCGACCCGCGCTCAGCTGGTCAGACCGGTCCCGGTCCCGTGACAGCGGCTGGCCAGCCGGGCCTCTCGCTGCCGACACGGTCCGGCCAGCGTGGGCCGACTGCGGATCGTGCGATCCGGACGGCGCCGGCGCCGAGTGCCTGCCATCGGCAGGACCGGCCTGGCGCGGTCCATTTCGGTGCCCGCCGGCCTGGAGCGGGTCGTGCTGTCCGCCCTGCCTGCCCTCGCCGCCACCAGCGGCAGACCCGCCGAGCGCCCGGTTAACCTCATCCTCAAGCGAGCCGCGCGCGGCCTCGCCGGCGACCAGGCTGGTGACCACATCGCGGATCTCGGTCAGTCGCCTGACCGTCTCGGTGTGGCGCGAGATCAGCAGGTTGAGGCGCCGCTCGGCGCCGTCGTGGATGGCGGTCGCCCGCGCGGTTGCCTCGTCGAGCTGCTGCTTCGCCTGCGCGATGGCCGCGGCGACGGTGCTCTCCGCGTGCTTGCTTGCTTCGCTGACGGCCCGATCAGCCGCTGCCTGGGCGGTCGACACCAGCTGCTCGGCCTCTGCCCTGGCGGCGGCAACGGAACTCTCTGACTGCTCAGCGGCTGCGGTGAGCATCCGCTCCGCCTGATCCTGCGCCTCCGCCCTGATCTGATCGGTCTCGCGCTTGGTGTCCGCCCTGAGCTTGTCGGTCTCTTCCTTGGCGTTTTCGCGCAGCTTCGCGATTTCGTCGGCACTGCGGGCCTTGTCGGCCTTCGCCTCTTCCGCGGCCAGCTTCAGTATCTGGCCGACACGCTCGCTGATCTCCTCGTGCGCGGGCCGCCCGCCAGCCTCGCGTGCCTCAACCAGCTCCCGGCGCAGCCGCTCTATCTCGGCGAGCCCCTGCGACAGACGGCTCTCGAGGTCGCGCATCTGGCCGCTGCGCCAGGCGACATACTCATCGACCTGCTGGCGGTTGTAGCCACGCACCTCGCGTTCCCACTGGACCATGCCGGCCTCGGTAAGAAGCTCGCCGTGCTCACTCATGTATGTCCCGTCAGGTGGTCAGGCAGATCCGGTCACCGATCGGCTCAGGCGATAGCCGAGCCGAGCTAACGAGCCTGGCTGCAAGTGGACTCGGGGCTGACGGTCTGCTGGCGGCCAGGTGCGGCCATCGGGTCAGACGTCGTGCCGCCGATGGATGTGACGACTCTTGTCCAGAACGCCGTCCCAGCACAACCCAAACTTCGTATTATCCTAATTTGTTCTTATTCAACGCACCCAAGCGCCGCATGCGGTGAGTTCAGCCCGGCGTGCGCTGACGCGGAGCGGATGCGATGATCAGCTGTCGGTGGATCGAGTACCCAGCGCCCGCGCCGCGGCTTGGGGTCTGGGCCGGGCTTGGGGTCTGCCGGGGTCTCCGCGTCAAGCGGGGAGATCTGCGGATCAGACGGGGAGACTGGAGAGCATGAGCGACACCGTCTGGATCGGCGCCCTGGACGGCGAGGTTCCTTCGATTCATTCTGAGGCCTGGATCGCGCCCGGCGCTGTGGTGGTCGGCAGGGTGACGATCGGCCGTGCCTCGAGTGTCTGGTACGGAGCGGTGCTGCGCGCCGACGAGGACGAGATCAGCATCGGCGCCGAGTGCAACATCCAGGATCTCTGCTGCATTCACGTCGACCCTGGTCAGCCCGCCGTCCTCGAGGCACGGGTCAGCGTCGGACACAGCGCGACCGTGCACGGCGCTTACCTGGAAAAGGGATCGCTGGTCGGGATCGGCGCTGTGGTCCTGGGCGGCGCCAGGATCGGCACGGGATCGCTTGTCGCCGCTGGCACGGTCGTCCTGCCGGGCCGGGAGGTTCCGGCGGGCGTGCTCTACGCCGGGGTTCCCGGCCGGGTGGTCCGCGATCTCACCGACGAGGACCGCGAGCGCTTCCGGCACTCGCCAGACCGGTATGTCGCGCGGGCAGCCCGGCATCGTGCGGTGATCTGGCGTGACACGACGCCCAGCAGGTCAGACTTCGGGCCGCCGATATGATGGGCCTGCTGACCCGGAAGAGGCAGCAAGAAATGGCCCCGATGGGTCATGCGTGGCTACTGTGCCGCACCGTAGCCTGATGTCAGGTGGTGTAGCGAGATCGGCTCAGCAACGGAGGTGGGCACGGTGCGAGAGCAGCTTGATGATCGTGTCCATGACGCCGTTGCCCTCGACGAGATCGACCTGTACGCCGAGGTGCTAAGCGCGGTAGCCGCCGTCGATCGCCCGCTGACGGCCGGCGAGCTTGACAAGGTGCTCGGGATAGGCCAGCCCGTCGAGGCCTGACCGGCCGGTTCACCCCATCCATCATGCGTTGGCGGCCAGCGCCGCGGCGAACTGGCGCACGAGATCGGACACTTCCTCCACCCAGTGCACGATGAGTGCCACCCGGCCGTCCGGGCCGAAGACAGGCGCGTTCACCGGACTCCAGTACCGCTCCTTGAATACACCCTGGCCCGACAGTTCGACGTCGTACTTCTGCAGTGCCATGCTGTCGGGCTCACCGGTGGCCAGCACGTGGCGCAGCGAAGCGCTCAGGTTGCGCACGCCGGTTGAGCTAGGTTCCGATGGATTGTCGGGGAAGGCAACAAAAATGTTGCGACCGAGCAGTTCCTCCCGCTTGCGACCTGCGACCCGCAGATAGGCCAGGTTCATATCGGCGATGACGAAATCCGGCGTTAGAAGCAATACCGGACTCGGAATATTCTGGAATACCGCCATATAGTCGATTTCAGGTATAGTCATCGCTGCCCCCCGAACGCGTAGTGACTTCAGGCAGGCCTTTCCGGCCGGCCGGCCGATCAAACCGCCGCCCGGTTGGCGAACATCACGTCGGTGTCCCAGTGCGTGAAGCCGAGTGACTCATAGAGTCCGATTGCTGGCGTATTCGCCTCATCGACGTACAGCATGACCTGAAACAGCCCGCGAGAGCGCAGGTAGCGCAGTCCGACCAGGGTGAGCGCCCGGCCTAGGCCGCTGCCCCGCTCGTCCGGGTCGACGCCGACCACATAGACCTCGCCCAGTGCTTCGTGGGGATGGGTCGCTTCCTCGCCGTCCTGGCCGTGAATCTTCGTCCAGTGAAATCCGATCAGTCTGCCATCGCGTTCGGCCAGGAAGAAGCCGGCCGGATCGAACCAGGGCTCCCGCTCGCGCAGCTCCAGGTCGGCAAGGGTCCAGGCGCCTTGCTCCGGGTGCCGGGAGAACGCCCGCGCGTTGAGCGCGGTCCAGGCATCCTCGTCGCCGCCGATCTGGAACGTCCGCACCGTCGTGCCCCCGGCCAGCTGCGGCCTGCCGAGCCTGGCCTGAAGCGACCGCCGCATCTGCCAGAGCGCCCTGACCCTGGTGAAGCCCGCGGCCGCGGCCAGCCTGGACGCGGCAGGCAGATCGCCGTGCGCCCAGAGCCTCAGCTGGTGGTCACCGGCCTCCGCCGCCAGCGCCCGGACGAGCTCCAGCCCGAGATGGCGCCGCCGGTGAGCCGGGTGAATCACAAGCTCGCCGCTGGGGCCCTCGACCGGGTCGGTCGGATCCAGGTGCGCGTATCCGGCCAGCTCGCCCCCGTCGAAGAGCAGGATGTTGCGGGCCCGCGGGTCGCCGCCGTAACGCAGGTGCAGCATGACGTGCTCTGACAGCGGGCTGACGCCGTCCTCTTCGGTGGAGAGCTTGACCAGCCGGGCTACCGTCGCCACGTCCGCCCCGGTCAGCCGCTCAACTGCCCGGATCTCGGTCATCCGCGGGCTCCGCCGCCGGCCGGGTCGCCGGCCGGGGTACTGCTAATCGGATCGCTGTGGACCTGGTCGCGGTCGCTGTCGGCCGGGTGGCGCTGGCCGTCGGCGTCTGAGCCCGGCTCGCGGGCGTCGGGTCTGGCTGGCACGAACTTGTAGCCGACATTGCGGACAGTGCCGATCAGCGCCTCATTCTCGGCGCCCAGCTTGGCCCGGAGCCTGCGCACGTGTACGTCGACCGTCCTGGTGCCGCCGAAGTAGTCGTATCCCCAGACCTCCTGCAGCAGCTGCGACCTGGTGAAGACCCGCCGCGGATGCTGTGCGAGGAACTTCAGCAGCTCGAACTCCTTGAAGGTCAGGTCGAGCGCGGCGCCTTGGATCCTGGCTGAGTAGGTGGCCTCGTCGATGACTAGCTCGCCGGATCTGACCTCCTCGGTCCGGTCGGCCGGCGGCCGGCTGGAACGCCCGATGGCCAGCCGGATCCTCGCCTCTACCTCACCGGGGCCGGCTGTCTCCAAGATGACGTCGTCAGCGCCCCAGCCCGCGGTTACCGCCGCCCAGCCGCCTTCGGTGATGATGGCGATCAGCGGCACGCCGATGCCCTCAAGCTGACCGAGGATCTGCCTTACCCGCACAAGGTCCTGCCTGGCGTCAACAAGAATGGCGTCGGCTAGCCTGCCGTCGGCCAGGTCGGGGTCGGAAGCGGCCAGGCCGAGCACGTGCTCGGCTCGCGCCAGGCGGATCACGTGATCCAGCAGGCTCAGCGAGGGCAGGATCTCGGCGGCAGACTGGCCCGTGCCGGTGAGCAGGAGCACCTTGCTCAACCGCCGCCACCTCCGGTCCGCGGCGCCTCCGCGGGATCTGCCGCCATGCACTCCGAGCGCCCGGCGCTGAGATCCGTTCCGGGGATCCGCCTGCCTCGGTGCAGAGATCCTCCGGGCCCGCGAGCGCCGCTCCGAGATCCGTTCGGGACCAGCTAGCGCCGGTGCCGCGATCCGTTGGGACCTGTGACCGCCCGGTGCTGTGATCCGTCCGGTCGTTATGAGCGAGGATAGCTGACATGGCAATCGTGATCCTGCGCTACTGGGCAGCGGCAAAGGAGGCGGCTGGCGTGGCCGAGGACAAGGTCAGCGCGCAGACGCTCGCCGGGGCGCTGGAGGCCGGCCTCGCGGCGGTCCGAGAGCGCGCCGGCTCCGATCTGACGTCGGCAGGTTCGGCCGATGCCGGCCCGGCGGCGATCGGCTCGCCTGACGCAGGCACGGACCACGCGGGTACGGACCACGCGGGTACGGACCACGCAGGTACGGACCACGCAGGTACGGACCACGCAGGTACGGACCACTCAGGTACGGACCACTCAGGTACGGACCATGCGGGCGCGGCCGGCGCGGGTACGGCCGGCGCGGGTACGGCCGAGCGCGGTTCGGCTGCGCCTGGTTCGGCTGCGGCTGGTTCGGCTGCGGTCGGGCCGGGACCGGCCACGCCGGGCCGATCACCGAACGACCAGGCGGAGAGGCTGCGGCTGGTTCTCGCCCGCTCGTCGTTCCTGATCGACGGCCACCCGGCAGGAACACGGCCGCCGGAATCCATCAGGCTCTCCGACGCGGCCGTGATCGAGGTCCTGCCGCCGTTCGCCGGGGGATAGTGCGGCAGGCCGGCCGCCGCTATTGCCGCAAAGTGTGCCAGCCGCCGCTTAAGCCGCGGATAGCCTGAGCCATGCTCCGCGAGCTGCTGGCTGTCGGCGCCGCGGTCGTGGTCGTGGTCGCCGTAGCGGACCGTCTGCTCGCCGCCGGCGCCATGCGCAGGATCGCGCGCCGGATTCAGCTGGAGAGCCGCGCGAACGCCACGCCCACGGTGCGCATCTGGGGCATGCCGTTCCTGCCGCAGCTGCTGGCCGGTCGCTACAGCGACGTGGAGGTCATGCTGGGCGCCTGCACGGTCGGCGGTGTCGAGTTCTCCAGGCTGACGGCCAGGCTGAGCCAGGTGCGGGCGCCGCTGCGGCAGCTGCTGGCGGGCGACGGGGTGACAGCGGCCGGGCTGGCCGCGACCGCGATGATTCCGCTGTCGGTGCTCGGCAGGAGGCTGCCGCCCGGCCTGACGCTCCGGCTGGACGGCGACAATCTGTATATATCGGGAACGATCTTGCGGGTACCGGTCATGGGAACACTCGGGATCAAGGCCGACCCGGAGAAGATCTCGTTCACGCCGAAGGTGACCGGGATCCCGGCGCCGGTCGGCTTCGTGCTCGGGCTGCCAGCCATGCCGCAGGATCTGAAGATCACCTCGGTCCAGGTCACCAGCACCGGCCTGGAGGTGACCGTGACCGGCACCGATGTGAGGTTCGGCGGTGACCGGGGCGGACCGGTGACCGGGGACCGATGATCGGCGACCGCAGGTCGTTCACGGACCGGATGAACCAGAAGCGCCCGCTGCGCGTTATACCCGATGTGGCAGTTCGCGATGGCAAAGGTGCCCACGGGCAGCCAAGGCCGGTCACCGATGAGGCCCTCGTGCGCGCGCTGTACACCGAGCACGCGGGCCCGCTGCTGAGGTATGCGCTGCACCTGACGAGCGGCGACCGGCAGCGAGCGGAGGATATCGTGCAGGAGACGCTGCTGCGGGCGTGGCTGCATCCGCAGGCGATCGTCAGCCGGCCTGCCAGGCCATGGCTGTTCGCCGTGGCCAAGAACCTCGCGGTCGACGCCCACCGGGCCCGGCAGGCCAGGCCGCACGAGGTCGGCGAGGCTGCCCTGCAGCTGACATCCGTGCCCGACGGCGCTGACCGGGCGCTGGAGTCCTGGGCCGTAGCCGACGCCATCCGGTCGCTGCGGTCCGAGCACCGCACTGTCCTGCTTGAAACCTACTATCGCGGCCGCTCCGTAGCCGAGGCTGCGGCCGCGCTCGGAATCCCTCCGGGCACCGTCAAATCGCGCACCTTCTACGCGCTGCGGGCGCTGAAGCTGGCACTTGAAGAACGGGGGCTGGCACCATGAGTGACCTGTCCTGCCGCGGCGTCCGGGAACTGCTTGGCGTGTATGTCCTCGGAGCTATCGATCCTGCCGAACGCAGTGTCGTCGATGGCCACCTGAGCTATTGCCACGACTGCCGCGAGGAACTCGCCGGGCTTGCCGGGCTGCCTGCCCTGCTGCGCCGGGTGCCGCTCGCTGAGGCCGAGCGGCTGGCCAGTCCCGGCGCGCGAGCCGGCGGTTTCGACGATCCGCAGCCTGAGCTGCTGACCTCGCTCCTGCGCCGGGTCACTAGCCAGCGCAGGTCGCGCCGGGTGCGCGCGGTCTTCGCGCTGGCGGCTGCCCTGCTGATAGCGGTCGGCGGCGGTGCCGTGGTCATCCAGTCGCTGGCGCCGCACCAGGTGACGGGGCCGGCCGCGTTCTCGGACGTGGCACATGCCAGCGGGAACGGGATTGTGGCCACCGTCCGCTACGGCAAGAGCAACTGGGGCACCGAGATGTGGGTGCAGGCGAAGGGGATCCCGCCGGGCACCACGTGCAAGTTCTGGGTGGTGACCAAGAGCGGCGGGCGGCTTATCGTAGGCGGATGGACCGTCGGATCGGGCGCTGACCCGCTGTGGTACCCGGCCGACACCTCCGTCTCGGCGGCCAGCCTGACCGACTTCGTGATCACGTCAGGAAGCAGCATCCTGCTGCGGATACCGGCGGCCTCGTAAGGGGTGCTGCCGGGAATGTCACCCGCTGGGCGGACGTTAACCCGGCGTGATATCCGGGCTCGTGGCGTGCGCTGGCGCGCTGGTGCTGGCGACGGCTGCGGGATTCGGCTGGCGAGTCAGTAACGGCCGGGTCCGCGCCCGCGCTCCGCAATCGGCGATAGCTGCGCAGCCAGGGCTAACGGACGCCGACCTCGGCCGGGCGCTCGGTGCCCGGGCCACCCTGCTCCAGTTCTCCTCGGCGTTCTGCGCGCCCTGCCGGGCGACGAGGCAGATCCTGTCCGAGGTGGCCGGGATGATCGACGGCGTGTCGCATCTGGAGATCGACGCCGAGTCCCGGCTCGACCTGGTGCGCCGGCTGGATGTCCGGCGGACACCGACGACCTTCGTGCTCGGCCCGGACGGGCAGATCACGCACCGCGCGAGCGGTCAGCCGCGCAAGGCCGATGTGATAGCCGCGCTCGGCGCCGTGGTCTAATTACCTATATAAGAAGTCGGGAACTAGGGTAGTGGTGACACGAGAGATGCTGACGCATAACATCGGCAAGGTGCGCCCGATCGGCCGGACCTGCCTTGGTGCCAGCGTCAGCATGCGGCCGGGCGGGCACGGCGCAGGCCACCGCGCTCGCCGCCACGCTGGTCTGGCCGCCTCGCTGACCAGGTGCCGCGTCGTCGACTACTGTCGCTGCGCCGCCGCTCTCTGACCGTAGCGATCCGCCACCAGCACGTTCTCGCAGTCTGGGCGGTCTCACGAGCGGCCGCGTAGTGCGCATCCGGGGAAGGAACGCCGATGGGAATCGATCCGAGAGGGCCGCGCTTCGGCGCGCTGATCACGACGGTGGTCTTCGCGATCGTTCTGATCGTCGGCAGCGTCCATCCGGTGGCTGCCGCGTCGCTGCTCGGCGCGCAGGCCGTTGTCTTCGCGGTCGCGACCTTCTTCGGCATGCGCCGTGCGCCGTACGGCCTGATCTACCGGTACCTGGTCCGGCCTCGGCTCGCCCCGCCGAAGGAACTCGAGGCCGAGGCCCCGCCGCGCTTCGCCCAGGGGGTAGGCCTGGTGATCGCGGTCATCGGAGCAGCCGGCTACGCGACGGGGATCACACCGCTTGGCATCGTGGCCGCGGCAATGGGCCTGTTGGCCGCCTTCCTGAACGGAGCCTTCGGCCTCTGCCTAGGCTGCGAGCTGTACCTGATCATCCGACGTACCGTGCCCGTCCGCCAGGCTTGACGGCGGCAGGGCCAACGCTGACAAAAGGAGATAACAGATGAGCCGTTCCGACGTTCTGGTCGACGCCGACTGGGTGCAGGCGCACCTCGGCGACCCTGGTCTGGTGCTCGTCGAGGTCGACGAGGACACCAGCGCCTATGACAAGAGCCACATCAAGGGCGCGGTCAAGATCGACTGGAAGCAGGACCTGCAGGACCCGGTCCGCAGGGACTTCGTCGACCAGGCCGGGTTCGAGGCGCTGCTGTCCAAGCGCGGCATCTCCAACGATGACACGGTCATCTTGTACGGCGGCAACAACAACTGGTTCGCCGCGTACGCGTACTGGTACTTCAAGCTCTACGGGCACGGCAACGTCAAGCTGCTCGACGGCGGCCGCAAGAAGTGGGAGCTCGACTCGCGCGACATGGTCACCGAGGTGCCGAGCCGGCCGGCGACGTCGTACCACGCCAGGGAGCAGGACCGCTCGATCCGGGCGTTCCGCGACGAGGTCCTCGCCGCCATCGGCCAGCTCAACCTGGTCGACGTCCGCTCGCCCGACGAGTTCGCCGGCCGGCTGCTCGCGCCGGCTCACCTGCCGCAGGAGCAGGCGCAGCGCGGCGGCCACATCCCGACCGCCAAGAACGTCCCGTGGTCGAAGGCGGCGCAGGACGACGGCACGTTCAAGTCCGACGACGCCCTGCGCGCGCTCTACGGTGACGAGGCCGGGCTGGACTTCGGCCGGGACACCATCGCCTACTGCCGGATCGGCGAGCGTTCCGCGCACACCTGGTTCGTCCTGCACGA
>Ga0209415_10014514_pt1 | contig 12863 bp, 10 predicted proteins | sample PeaSoiSIISIP2007_FD_187696 | JGI IMG/M metagenome (GOLD analysis project Ga0209415, IMG submission 187696) | Peat soil microbial communities from Weissenstadt, Germany - SII-SIP-2007 (SPAdes) (version 2) | ecosystem: Environmental > Terrestrial > Soil > Wetlands > Peat | place: Germany...
TCGTGGAGGGCCTGGTGGGCGAGGCGCGCCTGCTCCTCGGCCAGCTGGGCCTGCAGCTCCTTGCGGCGCGAGTCGAACTGCTTGGCCACGCGGACGAGCGCGCTGTCGGATCCGGCGCGCACCGTGGCCTCGGCCAGCGCCAAGGCCGGGCCGCCGAGCCCGATCCGCTGCGCCTCCTCCCGCACGATGCCCAGGTTGGCGTCTCGCCAGTACAGGTAGAGCTTGGTCAGGTCACCCAGGCTGACCGACTCGTTGGCGGCGGCCCGTCCGGGGGTCGACTGCGAGCGCACCTGCTCGGGGGTGGGACGCGTCCCGGTGATGAGGTAGTGCGTGACCTGCTGGGTACCCGAGACGACGAAACGCAGCACGTCCTGGCGAACACGGTCGTCGGCGTAGGACTCGGACTTTCCGGCTTCCCAGGTCTCGAGAACCATCTGGGCGATGTCGCTCGCCCGTGCCTCGAGCGCGTGGCCGAGCTGGATCCGCCCGTCGTCCTCCGGGTTGGCCTCCGGCTCGGCCTTCTTCTGGGCGATGTCCGCTTGGCCATTGGCGGACGCCAAGCGTGCGCGTTCGTCTCCGCCATGTGCGCCGTCGGCCGCGGTCACCGGGTCCTCAACTCGTCGATCGATCGGCACCCGGACTCAGGTTCGGGGTTCGACCGACTTCATCGAGCGCGTCGCGGCGGTCCCCTGGGCCCGTGATTCGGACCCCGAGCCGACGCATCAGGGTTCTCGTCGTTGCCGGCACTGCTCTCCCACCGCTCGGGCGCGAACCTCGGCTCGCGACGACATTCCGTTGTATCAGACAGGAGCGCCGAATTCGGGGATCAACGCCACACTCGTTGCGCGCCGGCGGTCCGTTGTCGCTGGTCGGAGCGCCGATGCCCGCTCCCCTCTACCAGGCTGGCGGCAGGTCCGAACCACTCGTTCGGGGTGCCGCGCACGAAGAAGATGCGCGTGCGCCCGCCCGAGAGGGTGTCGACCATCGCCAGCTCCTCGGCCACGCGGACCGGGTTGTTGAGGGGCATGACCGGTCCGAGGATGGCGATCTCGGCCCGCTTCACCACCTGGGTCAGGGCTGCGGCGGCGACCATCGGGTTGGGGGTCATCAGTCCCGGCGTGTAGTGGTGCTCCGACACGCTCACCATGTCGAAGCCGACCTCGTCAGCGTGTCTGGCCTGGGCCAGTCCGTGCTCGTAGGCCTGCACACCGAGCGCGGGCTCGTAATCCGAGGCGGGCGCGGGCCACCGACGAGCGCCGCGGCGCTCGTAGGACATCGTGGCCAGGTAGCACAGCTTCATCGTGTCCCTCCCGCCGAGCGGCCCGCTGGCTGTGCGTCGACCCCTACCCCGGCCGGTGCGGCGAGCGGCCGCCCAGGGCCTGCATCACCTGCCGGGCGATCCCGGGACCGTCCAGCCCGAGCGCGGCCAGGATGTCGCCCGCCCGCCCCTGGGCGACGTAGGCGACCGGGACCCCCAGGCAGCGCACCGGCGGTGCCGGCGGGCCGCCCCGGGCCAGGGCGCCCGCCACCAGCGAACCGACGCCACCCTCGACCACGCCGTCCTCGGCCACGACCACCAGCCGGTGCTGCCGGGCGTGCTCGACCATGGCCGGGTCGAGCGGCGCCGCGCAGCGGACGTCGAAGACGCTGGCGGACACCCCTTGGCGAGCGAGCAGCTCCGCCGCCGCTTCGCACGCCTCGAGGAGCTTGCCCACGCCCAGCAGGCAGACCTCGGTGCCGAGGCGGACCTGGCGCGCCTGAACCCCGCAGCCGACGGCGCCGGTCCGGGCCTCGGTCTTCGGCCAACGGATGGCCACCGGCCCCGACGTGATCTCGAGGGCCTGGTGCAGCATGACGCCCACCTCCTCGTAGGAGGAGGGGCACAGGACCGTCATCCCCGGCACCTTGGTCAAGAGCGCGAGATCGAGCAGCCCGTGGTGGCTCGGGCCGTCGTCCCCGGTCACCCCGGCCCGGTCGAGGCAGAACACGACCGGCAGCCGGTGGAGGCCCACGTCGTAATACACCTGATCGAAGGCCCGGTTGAGGAACGTCGAGTAGATGGCGACGACCGGCCGCAGGCCGGCCATGGCCATGCCGGCCGCCGCCGCGACCGCGTGCTGCTCGGCGATGCCGACATCGAAGAATCGGTCTCCGAATCGCGCCTGGAAGCGCAGCAGCCCGGTCGGTCCCGGCATCGCCGCGGTGATCGCCACCACCTCTGGCCGCCGGGCCGCCTCGGCCAAGAGGGCGCTGCCGAAGGCCTCGGTGTAGCTGCGCCCGCTGCCCGGTCGCAAGAGGGCCGATCCGGTGTCGGGATCGAAGGGCGCCACATCGTGCAGGCACTTCTCGTCGTCGTTCTCGGCCGGCAGGTAGCCGCGGCCCTTGCTCGTGTGCACGTGGAGAACGGCTGGCCGCCGGCGGCGGGCCAGCTCGGTCAACGCCGACTCGAGCGACGCCACATCGTGGCCGTCGGCCGGCCCCAGGTACTCGATGCCGAGCGACTCGAAGAAGGCCGCCGGGGGGAGGCCGCCCGGCGCGGCGGCCGTGGTGAGGCGCGAGACCGTCGGTGCGTAGGAGCGGCCGTTGTCGTTCAGCACGATGAGCACCGGCGCAGCCGAGACGCCGATGTTGGCCAGCGCCTCGTAGGCGAGCCCGCCGGTCAGCGCGCCGTCGCCCACCACCGCCACGGTGGCCCGGTCGTCGCCCACCAGCTGGCGGGCTCGGGCGAGCCCGTAGGCGTAGGAGAGCGCGGTCGAGGCGTGGCTGTTCTCCACCACGTCGTGCACCGACTCGGACCGGCTCGGGTAGCCCGACAGGCCGTCACGCTGGCGCAGCCGGTCGAAGGCGCCCGCCCGGCCGGTGACCAGCTTGTGCACGTAGGCCTGGTGGCCGGTGTCCCACAGGATCGTGTCACGCGGTGAGTCGAAGACCCGGTGCAGCGCCAGGGTCAGCTCGACCACGCCCAGGTTGGATCCGAGGTGGCCACCCGTCGCCGCGACGGCCGAGATCAAGAACCGACGGATCTCGGCGGCGAGCGGGACCAGCTCGCACTGGGACAGACTCCGGAGCACGGCCGGGCTTAATGCGTCGAGACCCGGCGGATCGAGGCCGGGCGCGTCCGACACCGCGGCGGGATCGACCGCGGTGGTCGCCCCGGTGGTGTCGATCTCGACGGTGCTCATGTCACCGGGTGCTGACGAGTGCCCGCAGGGACTGGCGGAGCGACTCCATGCTGGCGATGGCGGCCGTCGGCTCGTAGCCGCAATGGGCCATGCAGTTGGCACAACGCGGGTCCTTGCCGCGCCCGTAGGCGTCCCAGTCGGTCGTCTCGACCAGCTCCTGGTAGCTGGAGGCGTAGCCGTCGGACATGAGGTAGCAGGGGCGCTGCCACCCGAGTACCGAGTAGCTGGGGATCCCCCAGGCGGTGCAGGAGAACTCGACCTTGCCCTCCAAGAAGTCGAGGAAGAGCGGCGTGTGGTTGAGCCGCCACTTCTTGCGGCGCTTGTCGGAGAACGCTTCGGTGAAAATCTTGCGCGTCTGCTCGACGCCCAAGAAGTGCTCCTGGTCCGGGGCCTTCTCGTAGGCGTAGGCGGGCGAGATCATCATGGCGTCGACCTTCAGGTCGTCGTTCAAGAAGTCGAGGAGGTCCCGCACCGTCTTGGGCGAGTCGGTGTTGAAGAAGGTCGAGTTCGTGGTCACGCGAAAGCCGTGGGCTTGGGCCTCTTTGATGGCCGCGACGGCCTCGTCGAACACTCCCTCGCGATCGACTGCGGCGTCGTGGCGCTCGCGCAGCCCGTCCATGTGCACGACCCAGGAGAAGAAGTGCGAGGGGGTGAAGCGCTCGAGCCGGCGCCGCAGCAGGACCGCGTTGGTGCACAGGTAGACGTAGACCTTGCGCTTGATCAGCTCGGCGACGATCTGGTCGATGTCAGGGTGCAGCAGCGGCTCCCCGCCCGCCAAGGAGACCATCGGCGTCCCGCTCTCTTCCACCGCGTTGACGATGTCCTCCACGGACAATCGCTTGCGCAAGATGTCGGTCGGGTGCTGGATCTTGCCGCACCCCGGACACGACAGGTTGCAGACGAACAGGGGCTCGATCTCGACGATCAGCGGGTAGTACTTCGCGCCCTTCAATCGCTGGCGGATCAAGTGAGTTCCGACGCGGAGGTTCTGGCGGAGGGGAATCGGCATTTAGCGCACCTGTGGTGGGAGAGCGAAGCGGACGGTTTCTTGGGTAACGCGGCGCTCGGTCACTTCGACGGGACCGAGGGTGGAGAGAGCGTTGAGCACTTCGTGCACTAGCAGGTCGGGGGCGGAGGCGCCCGCCGTCAATCCGATCGTGCCGGCCCCGAACAGCCAACCGAGACGGAGCTCGCCGGCGTCCTCGATCAGCTCGGCGCGGCAACCCTCGCGCTGGGCCACTTCGACCAGGCGGGCCGTGTTGGAGGAGTTGGCGGATCCCACCACGAGCACGAGATCGCAATCGGACGCGAGGGCGCGGACCGCGTCCTGTCGGTTCTGGGTGGCGTAGCAGATGTCGTCGGCCGAGGGCCCGACGATGGCGGGGAACCGCGCCCGCAGCGCCGAGACGACCTCTGCCGTCTCGTCGGTGGCGAGCGTGGTCTGGGTCAGGTAGGCGACCGGCTGGTCGGGGGGGAACGCCAGGCGTTCGACGTCGTCGGGGCCCTCGACCAGGTGGATCCCGTCTGGCGCCTCCCCCATCGTGCCGACGACCTCCTCGTGCTCGGCGTGGCCGATGAGCACGATCTGGCGGCCCTGGGACGCGAAGCGACGAGCCTCGTGGTGGACCTTGGCGACGAGCGGGCAGGTGGCGTCGATCACCGAGATCCCGTCGCGCGCGGCCGCCTGGCTGCGGACCTCGGGCGAGACGCCGTGCGCGGCGATGACCACGGTGGCGTGGTCCGGGACCTCGTCGAGCTCCTCGACGAAGACGGCGCCGCGCGCCTCGAGGCCCGCCACCACATGGGCGTTGTGCACGATCTGGCGACGCACGAAGACCGGTGCGCCATAGCGATCGAGGGCGCGCTCGACGATCTCGATGGCCCGCTCGACGCCGGCGCAGAACGACCGCGGCGCCGCCAAGAGCACCTGGCGCGGTCCGGTCGCCCGGGCCCAACGCTCGAGGGTCGGGCGGATGCGCATGAGCGAGGCCAGCGCCCGCGGGCCGCCGGTCACGATGTTGGCGCGCGTCGTGTCGGCGATCGTCCGCACGACGCTCAGCGGCACCGAATCCAGGGCCTCCCCGAACCAGGCGGACTCCATGTCGACCGCCAGGGCGCCGGAGGCGCCGAGCGCGGCCCGCCCCTCGGCCGGCACGAACGTCGGCGAGGAGACGATCGGGCCGGCCCGCACCACCAGGCCGGTCGCCGCCAGGTCGGCCGCGACCAGTGCCGCCGACGGGATCGGCCGCACGGCCCGACCGTCGGTGCACCGCAGCTCGGTGGCGACGACGACGTCGCCCGGCCGCAGGGTCGGGTCGAGCCCCCCCGACACGCCCGCCACCGCCACCGCCACCTCTCCCGCGAGGCGCTCCCCGTGGCGCACGGGCGCGCGCTGGGCCTTGTCGGGGCCCATGCCGCTCAGCAGGACCTCGCCGCCGACGGCGTAGCCCTCGATGCGCAACGCGCTCAACACGCGCAGCTCAGCCATGGCGCTCCCCCCGCAGGTAACGGCCCAACGCGCTCACCGGGAAGACCAGCCGGTAGAGGTGGTAGTTGATGTAGAAGTCCCCGGGGAAGCCGGTTCCCGTGTACCACGGTTCGTCCCAGGTGCCGTCGGCCCGCTGGGTGTCGACGAGAAAGCCGATCCCGCGCTGGGTGGCCTCGCCCCGCTCCCCCGCCGCCAGCAGCGCCAGCAGCGCCCAGGCGGTCTGCGACGCGGTCGAGTGCCCGCGCCCGCGCTGGGCCGGGTCGTCGTAGGAGCGCAGGTCCTCGCCCCAGCCGCCGTCGTCGCCCTGATGGGCCTGGAGCCAGCCCACGGCGCGGCGCACCGCGCGGTGGGTGGGCGAGATCCCGGCCGCCACCAGGGCCGGCACGACCGCGCCGAGCCCGTAGACGTAGTTGGCACCCCAGCGGCCGAACCAGGACCCGTCCTCCTCCTGCGCGCCGATCAGCCACTCCACCCCGCGCTCCATGGCCGGCGCGGCGCGGCCGAGCATGGCCAGCATCTCGACGACGTGCGCGGTCACGTCCGCGCTCGGGGGGTCGATGAGCTCGCCGAAGTCGCAGAACGGCAGCTCCGCGCAGAGCGCCTGGGTGTTGTCGACGTCGAACGCGGCCCACCCGCCGTCGGCGCACTGCATGCCGAGCACCCAGTCCGCCCCGCGGTCGAGGGCGCCCCGCTCGCCCCCCCAGGCGCGGTCGAGGGCCAGCACCACCTCGGCCGTGTCGTCGATGTCGGGATAGTGGTCGTTGGCGAACTCGAACGCCCAGCCGCCCGGGGCGAGGCGCGGCCGGCGGAGCGACCAGTCCCCCGGCACGGTGATCTCCTCGGTCAGCAGCCAGCGGGCGGCCCGGTCCAGACACTCGTCGTCTCGCTCGATCCCGGCGTCGGCCAGTGCGATGACCGCCAGCGCGGTGTCCCACACCGGGGACTGGCAGGCCTCGAGCCGCCGGCCGCGCTCGTCGTCGACGATGTAACCGTCGAGTCCGACCAGGCCGGCCCGCATCACCGGGTGGTCGTTCGGATACCCGAGCAGCGAGAGCGCCATGAGCGAATAGACCCAGGGGGGCTGGATGCCGCCCCAACAGCCGTCGGCCTCCTGGCGATGCACGATCCAGCGCTCGGCGCGCCGCAGCGCGAGGCGACGAAGGATGGCGATCGGCCGCCGTTCGTAGCGGTGCAGCAGGCGGTCCAGCGCGCTGAATCGCGCCGCCCAGGTGCCGCGTCGCGGGGGCGTGGTCGCCGCCACGCCGGTCCGGAGCTCGTCGAGGGTGATGGGAATCGGGCGCACCGGGCGGAACGCGTTCACGACCGAGAGCGCGACCACCGTCTGGCGGGCCCAACAGGCGAAGTCGTAGATGTTGAGCGGGACAAAGGCGGGCAAGAGCACGATCTCGGGCGGCATGACCGGCAGGTCCTCCCAGCGCCACAGCCCGAAGAGCGCCAGCCAGATGCGGGTGAAGACCCGGGTGGCCTCCACGCCTCCGGCGCCCCGGACGAACTCGGCGGCGCGGCGCAGGTGGGGGGCGTCGGCCGGGTCGCCGGCCAGCCGCAGCGCGGCGTAGGCCTCGACGGTCGTGGACAGCTCCGGCGGCCCGCCGTAGAAGTTGGCCCAGGTGCCGTCCTCGCGCTGCTGGCTCCGGATCCAGGTGGCGGCCGCGGCGGTCTCTTCGTCCGTGCGGATGCCCAGGAACTGCCGGAGCAGGAGGTCTTCGGCGTCCATCGACACGTTCGTCTCGAGCTCCCCCTTCCACCACCCGTCTTCGTGTTGGAGGGAGCGGAGCGCGTCGACGGCGCCGGCCAGCGCCTGCTCGGCGCCGGTCGCGGGCGCCGGCGGCATCGCCGCGCGTGACACGCGACCGGGGGACGCTGCTCGGGCGGTGCGGGCGACCGAGGTCATTGGTCACGCTCGGTCACGAAGTGCGCGACGGCCGCCAGTTCGGCGCGCGGCCCCGGCACGAGCTGGACGCGGTGGAGCGCGGCCAGCGCCGCGGCCAGCCGCTCCTCGGCCACGGCCATCACCGCCCGGCGCGCCCCGGTGGCTTCGATCATCGCGCTGGCCCGCGAGAGGTCGTCCCCGAACAGGGGGCCCGCCAAGAGCGCGGCGAGCTCGTCGCGCTCGGCCGAGGCGGGGCCGGCGAGCGCAATGGCCACCGGCAGGCTCTTCTTGTGCGACACGAGGTCCGACCCGACCGGCTTTCCGGTCCGGCTGGGCTCGCCCCAGATGCCGAGGACGTCGTCGACCGCCTGAAAGGCGATGCCCAGATCCGAGCCGAAGTCCGCCAGGGCGTCGACGACCTGGCCGGGCGCGCCGCCCAGGATCCCGCCGATGGCCGCCGCGCAGGACAGCAGCGCTCCCGTCTTCCCCTGCTCCATGGCCAGGCACTCTTCGGGGGTGATCGCCGGTCGCGTCTCGAACGCCATGTCGATGGACTGGCCCTCGATCATGGCCTGCGTCGCCTCGGCCAACGCCGCGGCCGCCCTGACCCCCGCCGCGTGCCCGGTCTCGAGGAGCACCTGGGTCGCGAGCGTCGCCAGGGCGTCTCCGGCCACGATCGCCCGGCCGATCCCGAACTCGGCCCACACGCTCGGCCTGTGTCGTCGCTCCTGGTCGCCGTCGATGATGTCGTCGTGGATGAGCGAGTAGTTGTGCACCAGTTCGATCGCCACCGCGCCCGGGAGCCCGTCGGCCTCCGTCGCGCCCGCGGCGGCGGCCGACAGCAGCACCAGGGCGGCCCGGATGCGCTTCCCCCCGCCGGCCAGGTGGTGCTGCACGGGGTCGCGCAGCTCGCCGCCCAGACGAGCGACGGCCGCGTCGAGGGCGGGACCCACGAGCTGCCCCGCCCGCGTGAGTGCTGCCTCGGCCGCCAGGGGCGCCGGCCGAGCGTCGGCGGCCAGGCCGTTCACGCCGACGCCCCGTGCGCGATCGCGAGCTCGTCTTGGTCGGCGGGAACGCCGAGCGCCACCGACGCGGCCCGGGCGCCACTGCGCACGGCCCCCTCCATGGTGGCGGGCCACCCGGTGTCACACCAGGCGCCGGCCACCACCAGGCCCGGGCGCGCCGCGGCGATCGCCGGGCGGTGCGCGGCCGTCCCCGGTACCGCTCGGAAGGTGGCCGCCCGCTCCCGCGACACCACGCCGTCGACGAGCTCCGCCCGGCGGGCGTCGGGCAGCACGTCGCCCAGCGCCGAGAAGAAGCTCGCGATGAGCTCCTCGGGTCGGCGGCCGATGTACTGGTCCGCGGCCGACAACGATATGGAGAGGCACTGACCCGCACCGCTCCCCCCCGCCGATTCGGTCCGGTCGAAGACGAACTGCACCGGCGAGTCGACGCAGGCGGCCATCGGGAGGTCCGTCACCCGCCGGTCGAGGACGAGGTGGACGTTGACAATGGGCGACGCGCCGAGCGCCTCGACGGCGGGCGCCAGTTCGGAGACGAGCGCGCCGGCCACGTCGGGCGGGGCGGCCAGGATCACCGCGTCGGCCTCGATGTGCTCGTCGCCGAGCGAGACGACGGGTCGGTGGTCGCCCGTGTCGAGCGAGACGACCGGGGTGCCGAGGCGGACCTCCACGCCGGCCTCGGTGAGGGCGCGCGCCGAGTTGTCCCCGTGGAGCCGCCCCAACGGCACGCGCGACCAGCCGATGTCGCCCCCACTCGGGTCGTCGAGCAGCCCGGTGCGAAAGACCATGGCGGCCAGCGCCAGCGAGGCGTCCTCGGCCGACACGTTGATGGTCGGCAGCGCGATCAGGTTCCAGAGGTTGGCGACGGCGCGCGGGGACTGATGGTGATCCCGCAGCCAGTGCCCGAAGGAGACCGAGTCGAGGGCGGGGTCGTTCGGGTCGAGGCGGCGGAGCGCGGCCACGGCCGGGCCGAGCCGGACGCGGTCGGCGGGCGACAGGTGGCGGTAGCGCAGGAGCGCCGGTGCCAGGTGGAGGGGTGCCGGCAGGTTGACGCGCCGGATGTGCGCCCGGCCGCCGCCCGGCGCCAGAACCGGCACGTCGAGGGTCGGCTGCAAGTAGACCTCGTCCGCAGCCCCGATGCGGGTGAGGAACTCCCGGTAGGCGGTGCAGCAGCGCAGGAACACGTGCTGACCGTTGTCAAACGAGCGGCCCTTACGCAGGAAGGACCACGTGAGCCCGCCGAGCTTGCCGCGGCGCTCGAGCAGGGTGACCGACGCACCCGCGTCGGCGGCGGCCAAGGCCGCGCTGATGCCGGCCAGCCCGCCCCCCACCACGACGATGCGTCTCACCAGGTGGCCCCGGCCAGGCTGCGGGCCGCCACCCACAGCTTCTCGGACGTCGGAACCGAGACCCGGCGCTCGGTGACCGCGATGGGCGAACCCTCGATCTGGAGCAGCAGCCGCCGGTAGATGCCCGCCATGGCCGACACGCAGGCCCGGCTGCGCCGGTTGAGCAGCGGGAGGAGCTCGAGGCCGCGGGCGAACCACTCGTGGGCCCTGGCGCACTCGAGGGCGACCAGCGCGGCGATCGGCTCGGGGGGGCCGCGCAGATCGGAGGGACAGGCCACCTGTTCGGCGTCGGCGCTCGGCAGGTAGACCCGACCTCGGTCGCGGTCCTCCACCACGTCGCGCAGGATGTTGGTCAGCTGCAGCGCCACGCCGAGGTCGTCCGCCAAGGCGGTCGCCCGCGGCGCCGCGGACGCGCCGAAGACGGCGAGCGAGAGGCGACCCACCGAGCCCGCGACGCGGCGGCAGTAGACGACGAGCTCGTCGAAGGTCCGATACGACGTGCCCAGCACGTCCATCTCGCACCCGTCGATGAGCTCGCCGAAGGCGCCGAGCGGCAGGTCGTAGCGGCGCCGGGCGTCGGCCACCGCCACCAGCACCGGATCGTCGGCCGAGGCCAGTGCGGCGACAGCCTGGCGGACCTCGGCTAGCGCCGAGAGCTTCTGGGCCGGCGGGAGGTCGCCGTCACCGATGTCGTCGATCCGCCGGGCCAGCGCGTAGACGGCCGAGAGGGCCTGACGCTCGGGTGGCCGCAGCAGCCGGATGCCGTAGGCGAAGTTCTTCGCCTCACGCCGGGTGATCTCCTCGCACTCCTTGTAGGCGAGCTCGAGGTTCATGCGGTTTCCCCGCGTCGGGCGGGACCGGCGGTGGCCACCCACCGGCGGAACACGCGCCCTCGGCGCGGTCGGCACCGGATCGCCAGCACGTCGTAGGAGCGGCGCTCGATCTCGTCCAATGCGGCGAGGCCCCCCGCCGCGAACGCGCCCACTGCGGCCCGGAAGCGAGGTGGGAGGGTCCGACAGAGCGGCGCGCCAGACGCCAGCAGCCCGCGGGCGCGGCCCGAGACCTCGGCGACGACGCGGCGCAGGGCGGGGCTGGCGGACGCGGCGTGCAGGTCGCCTTCCGGACAGCCGGCGCGACCGAGCACCTCGGCGGGCAAGTAGACGCGGCCGTTGGCGGCATCCTCGCCGACGTCCTGGAGGTGTTCGACGAGCTGCAGCGCGACGCAGACGTCGTCAGAGTGCGCGACGCGCTCGGGCGTGGCGGCGCCGAGAACGCCGAGGACCAGCCGGCCCACCGGCGCCGCCGAGAGCATGCAGTACTCGACGAGTGCGTCGAAGGTCTCGTAGTGGGTGACGATCTGGTCCTGGCGGTTGGCAGCGATGAGGGCCCGGAACGGCTCGAGCGGCAGCTGGCGCTCGGCGATCGTGCGGCCGACCCGCTCCAGCAGCGGATGGGTCGCCGTTCCCTGCACCGCTCGGCCCAACTCCGCCTCGAGCCAGTCGAGCAGCGCCAGCCGGTTGCCCGCCGCCTCGTCGCCGATGTCGTCGGTCAGTCGGGCGAATCCGTAGATGGCGAGCAGGTCGGCGCGCACCGCCCGGGGCAAGAGGCGCGAGGCGACGGGGAAGTTCTCGGCGCCGGCCTGGGCCAGGACGACCGTCTCCGATGGCACGGCGGGCGTGACGGAGGGGCTCGTGGACGATGACACCACCTGCCCCTCCTTCGTGTAGCGCCGATGACCGACGAGCCACCCTTGTTATACGTGGTGGGCCGATTCGTCAAGCAGGAGGGACGCGCAAGACCAAGCCCGGGGGCACTTGGCGGCCCCGAGCCCAGCGGGTGATGCCTAATAGGTCGGCGAGCGGAGCCCGAGTGCCGGGCGGATCAGGCTGACCAGAACCGTGTCGACCACCCGGCGGGCGGCGGGGATCGCCCGCGCCCCGGTCGCGGCCAACCGGGGCAGAACCCGGGCCGCCAGGCCCTGGGCCACCCCGGCCACCACCCCCGACGCGGCATCCTCGGAGCGCAACTCACGCGTCGCCGCCTCCAAGAGGAGGGGTGCCAGGGGTTCGAGGAGTCGGCGCAGGGCCCCGACCGCTTCGGCCTCGCTGAGCGCGCCGGGCTGCAGGTCGAGGGCGTGGCCGACCGCCTCGACGGTGGAGCCGGCCGCGGCGGCGAAGATGTCGTCCTTGGAGCCGAAGTACCGGTAGAAGGAGCCCTTGGCTATGCCGGCGGCGTCGCAGATCTCACCCACGCTCACGCCCTCGTAGCCCCGCCGGGCAAAGGCGATCCGGGCCACCGCGAGGAGCCGCTCCTTTGGCTGGCCGGTCCCGGCGTCGCGCAGGCGGCTGGCCAGCAGCGCATCCCAGGCTTCGGGTGCGAGGTCCTGGGGGCTCACCGACAGCAGGTCGGGCAAGAGGTCGCGGACGGTCTCGAGCGGCAGGTGCTGGCGGTCCCGCAGCAGCCGGATGATCCGCAGTGCGGCGACGTGCCGTTCGTTGTAGAGGAACCGGTTGGGAGCGACGGCGGCGGCCGCCGGCAACAGCCCCAGCCTGCGGTAGTGGTGGATCGTCGGGACCGAGACGCCGGTACGACGGGCGAGCACGGACACCGGGAAACCGGCGGACTCGGCGGGCGGCCGATCCGTGGCAACCGGGGTAGCGCTCCAGCTGGCGACGCGTTCCACGCCCCCCTATTTACCACCCAAACGTTCGTACGGGGGAAAAAGTTCCGGAGGAGCACTCCGCGGGGGTGCCTGGGACCGCGATCGGCGACCGGTCCCCCGTCTCCGACGGCGGCGAACCTAGCGTGACGGCGGTGCAGCTGGGGCAGCCGTCCGTCCGGCGCCGGCGCTTCGGCCGAGCCGGCCCCTGGGGCGCGGCGACGAGTCCCGGGACGGTGCCCGGCGGCGCCGGCGACCAGCAGCGTCGATCG
>Ga0209415_10014517_pt1 | contig 12861 bp, 3 predicted proteins | sample PeaSoiSIISIP2007_FD_187696 | JGI IMG/M metagenome (GOLD analysis project Ga0209415, IMG submission 187696) | Peat soil microbial communities from Weissenstadt, Germany - SII-SIP-2007 (SPAdes) (version 2) | ecosystem: Environmental > Terrestrial > Soil > Wetlands > Peat | place: Germany...
AGGCAGGCCAAAACGATACAGTCCAGGTCCGGGTCGATGGGGGATATTTGAGTTCGGACCGTGGGTGAGTTCGGGGCGGGGGGGCGGTCGCTGGCTCGGGTTTGGCGGGACCTGGTGCTGGGCCGCGGAGGCTGCTTTTCCCGGATGATCCGCCTCATTTCGTCCAGGCCCGCCTCGACGAGTTCGCGGCTGTCGAACGGGGTTGATCCCGTCAACAACTCGTAGAGGAGGACGCCCAGACTATAGATGTCGGTCCGGGTATCGATGTCGGCGCCGGCCATGGCGGCTTGTTCCGGGCTGATGTAAGCGGGCGTGCCGAGCAGGAGATGCTCCTGGGTCAAAACCGTCCCATTCTCAAACCGGGCTTGGGTCGCTTTGGCGATCCCGAAATCGATCACCTTGGGCTCCGGGGTCCCGGCGTGGGAGGCGACCAGGATGTTGGAGGGCTTCAGATCGCGGTGAATGATACCCTTTTGATGGGCGTGCTGAACGGCGTGACACACCAGGACAAAGAGCTCCAGGCGCTGCCGGAGGGAAAGGCCCTGCTGCTCGCAGAATTCGATGATCGGCATCCCCCGGACCAATTCCATCACGAAGAATGGCCGCCCGGCGTCGGTGGCGCCGGCATCGAACACTTTGGCGATGTGCGGGTGGTCCATCAGCGCCAGGGCTTGGCGCTCGAGTTCAAACCGGGCGACCACCTGCCGCGTGTCCATCCCCAACTTGAGGACCTTGAGGGCCACCCGACGCTGGATGGGACGGAGCTGCTGGGCCAGGTACACGGTGCCGAAGCCGCCTTCGCCGATCTCCTGAATCAAGCGATAACGATCGTTGATGATGAGGCCATCGCCCGGTGCCGGGGAGGCCTTGGGCGGGCGCTTCGGAGCGACTTCCCCCAAGTCCTTCAGCCAGCCGAGCAATTGGTCCCGCAATTCGGGATCGTCACTACAGACCTCTTGCACAAAGGCGGTGCGCTCGCGGGCGGATTCAATCTGCAGGAGCTCGGCACGGATTTCCTGCGCGCGAGGGCGCATCACCGCCTCGAGGAGGCAGCGTTCGCAGACACTCTGGATGCACCCCTGCCGCAGGGGTGCGCCGCAGGTGGCACATCGGCCGTTTGTACTCATGAGAATCGATCGCCAATCCGCGCCACCTTCGGCGGCACGAGCGGCGCAAATGAATGGCTCAGGGCAATACGGCGGCGGTGGCCATTCGTTACCGGTATTCGGGCCTGACCAGGCTCCGGAACGCAGCGTCCCACGGCCCCCGGGGAATACTCAGCGGCTCAGCACCTGGAACAAATACCGCATTTCGCCGTCGATCTCGGCGGGGTCGGAAACGGTTTGACCGATTTCGTCCCGGAGCACCTCGCGATAGCGCTGCCGCAGGCGATGGATGGCCACGCGCAGATGCACGCTGCTCATCGCGAAGCGCTGGGCCAACTCCGCGTAGGCAATGGAATTCGTCTCTCCCCAAAGGTGGGGTTGGAGACATTCCAGGAATTCGCCCCGGCCCTTGGCCCGGTATTCCTCCGCCAGACGGCCCATGGTCTGTTCGAGCACTGTCTGGGCCCAGCGCTTTTCAAACGCCAGCGCCGGGGTGAGGAATTCCGCCGGTTCCCGCTCCTCCTCAACCAGGGCGGCGTCCAGCGACAACAAAGCCTGGCCGCCTCCGCGTTTCAAGCAGGTGGCGCGGTCGTGTTCGTCACTAAGGAAATTCTGGACCGAACTCATCAGGAAGCAACGGAACCGCCCACGCTCCCGCTCGGCCCGGGCGACATCGTTCCGCTCCAGGAACCGCGCGAAGAAGCTTTGAGTTAAGTCCTCGGCTTGCTCGCGCGAGGGGGTCCGCTTGCGGATGAAGGCGTAAACCGGCAGCCAGTAGGTTTGGCAGAGCTTCGCCAGCGCCGCCTCCGCGCCGGGCGAGGACGGGTTGCCCGCCGTGAGCACCGTCGTCCAGAGCGTCGTTTGGAACCGGGTGGCACTCGCCGCGCCTTCCGCCGACAGCCATGGTTCGTCGGCCAGTTCGATCACATGCATAGTGGGTATTCTAATTCACAATATCATTTGGCGCAATCTGTAACGCGGCGAGCGGGTTGCCGTAATGCCGGGGAAACCAGAACCGCGATCGGTCGAAGGTTTTCAAACTATGACGCATCAGCAGCAACCCGAGGCGGCGGTGGCCAGGCCATGCCGGGCGCGAAGTTCATCCCTCAAACCCCTGCGGTTCACCGTCCTCCGGAACCAGAGCCTGCTGGCGGTGGCGGCAGCCGGGGCGTTGCTCTTCGGCTCAGCCGGCCCGGCCTTCGCGCAGTGGCAGACGCAGAGCCTGCTCATCAAGCCGGGTTGGTCGGCGGTGTACCTTTCGGTGGATGCTTCCTGGACCAACCTCGATTTCCTGATCGGGAGCGACGCCGCCAACCCGATCGTCGAGGTGTGGCTCTGGAAGCCCATCGTGGCCACCGCGCAGTTCGTGAGCAGTCCCTCGGCCCCGACGACCGGCGGCAGCGCATGGGCCAACTGGGAGCGGGCGACGACGGGGCCGATCGGCTCGCTGGCCACGCTCGCGCCGAACTCCGCTTACTTGGTCCATTCCCTGGCGGCGACCAACTACCAATGGAACGTGAAGGGCAAGCCGGCAGCACCCAACTATTCCTGGAGCACGACCTCGATCAACCTGATCGGCTTTCCCACCGTGGCGGCCAATCCACCCGGGATGGACGCGTTCCTGGGCCTGGTGCCGGCGTTTCAAAAGGCCGCCCTGGTGTACACCTACCCCGGCGGAGCCCTCTCGGTCTCCAACCCGGTGGTCGTGCCGGCCCTGGCGGAGCACAACCTGCCGGTGCTGCGCGGCCAGGCTTTCTGGATCGAGGAGACCAATTTCGTGAACAGCTACTTCGGCCCGTTCCAGGTGGCCATCGATGGCGGTGGCACCGATTTTGGGGCCTCCGGCAGCAGCACGAGGCTGCGGCTGATCAACACGACGGCCTCGGCGGTGACCGTCAATCTCACGCTCCAGCCTTCGGAGCCGCCGCCCGTCGATCAACCGGCGATCCGCGGCACGCCGCCCATCATCGTGCGCGGGGCGTTGGCCGCGACCAACATGACCTACGGCGTGGCGAGCCTCAGCGCCGTGAACCCGCAGAGTTGGACCCTTGCCCCCCAGGGCCGGGCCGGTTCAGACATCGCCGTCGTGCTGGGCGTGGACCGCGCGGCGCTGCCCACCACGCCGGGCGCCTTGTATGCGGGGATCCTGCGGCTCACCGATTCCGACGGGTTCACCGAAGTGACCGTGCCGGTCTCGGCCCAGGCGGGTTCCTATGCCGGGCTGTGGGTCGGAAGCGCCTCGATTACCAACGTCGTCGCCTACCTGAAGAGCTATGCAACCACCAACCAGGTCGTGGGCGGGGTGACCAACCAGGTGAAAGTCCAGGATACCAACGGCGCCTACATCGTGACGAGCATCAACACCAGCCCCGCCCCAACCGCCTCCGCTTACCCTCTATTTCTCATCATGCATAACGACGGGACCAACGTGAACCTGCTGCGGCGCGTGTTCTTCGGGCAGGACGTCAATTCCAATTCCATCCTCGCCACCGTGGAAAGCGCGCTGGACCCCGCCCAACTCGGGACCGCCCGGCGCATTACCGCCGTCCATTTCCCCTGGACCCCCACCAACCAGGATTGGCACTTCGTCGGCCAACTTCTGCCTGGGGGCAGTCTGACGACCAAGCTCACGGTGAACTACGATGACCAGGCCAGTAACCCGTTCCTGCATACTTATCACCCGGACCACGACAATCTCGACAGCACCTTCAGGTACCAACAGCCCATCGGTGTGGAATCCTATCAAATCGATCGGCAGATCACCCTGCAAGTGGCACCCTCCGCCAACGATTTCAACAGCCTGACCCATTTCGGGCAGACGTTTTCCGGCTTTTACTACGAAACGATCACCCTAACCGGGGCGGGCGCCCGCACGTTTAACGCCGCCGGCTGGTTCTCACTGAACCGGCTGAGCCCCATCGCCACGCTCACGGGGCCACATTGACTTGGGACGCGCACTCCCCGCCCCGGCGGGCCTGGGGAGGTCAACGTCGCCTGACCGCAAACCGACAACAAACGAAACTACCTATGAAAATGAGTTCCCTCCCACTGGCGCTGCTGGTCTGCGGACTGGCGGCCGCGCCTCACGTGTTGCAGGCGCAAAACAACCAGGCCCAACCGCCCGGTAACATCGCCTACCAGGGCTTTCTGACCGATGCCAACGGCGTGCCCCTGGCCACCAACGCTCCCGCCAATTTCACGGTCAGCTTCCGCATCTACAACGCCTCCACGGGCGGCACCCCGCTCTGGGGGGAGTTGCAGGTGGTGACGGTGGACCGCGGGTTCTTCACCGCCGTGCTGGGACAGGGCATCGGGCTCCCCAACAGCAACACGCCCTACAGCAGGGACCTGACCTCGCTATTTAACGCGTCCGACGCGCAAAACCGCTACCTCGGCTTGGAAGTCGCCGGTCTGGGGTCCGGAGAAATTGCGCCGCGCTTGCAAATCCTCTCCTCGCCCTACGCTCTCTCCGCGGCCAACGCCCTCACGGCACAGAACGCCACGTTCGCCCAAAGTGCCGGCAGTGCCACCGGCGCCGCCTACGCCACCAACTTCGTCGGGATCCTTTCCGCCGCCAACCTGCCGCCGAGTCTCGCGCCTTGGTCCGTCAGCGGCGTCAACGTATATAGATTGGCAGGTAACGTGGGCATCGGCCTCGCGATTCCCGTTTTTCCATTGGACGTGGCGGGGAGCGTGCATGCGGAGGGGGCAAACCACCCCGAATTCAGGCTGGACGAAACCACTTCTGGTGCGATCTGCGAACTGGGGATGGCCAGCGGGGGCGGGCAGTATAGCAGCAGTGCCAACGCCGGGGACACCGTGCTGCGGACCACGGGCGGGAATCTCCTCCTGCAGACGGGCGCAGGGAATTGCGCGATCGCCATCGACCAGAACAACCGCGTCGGGATCGGCACCTTCACCCCGGGCGCCCCGCTGGACGTCGCGGGGCAGATGCAGGTGCTGGCCAACGGGACGATCGAGAGCCCCGGCAGCAAGAGTTCCTTCAACGGCATGATCGAATGCAGCTTCCAGTCAAACGACCGGTACGGGATCGGCGAGCTTCCTGGAGGGGTTACAGCCCTCTACACTTCGGCCAGCTGGGGACCTAGTGCCATCCAGCTCGGCCAGATGACCGGCGCCAGTTCCTTCTCCCCGCAGATGACGATCACGCACAACGGTTGGGTCGGCGTGGGCACGTCCACACCGCTCGTTCCGCTGGACGTCGTGGCCACCACCTTTCTCTCTGGATTGCCGGGCCCCTTCTATAGGTACTGGAGTGATTCCTCCGGCAAGGAGAGCGCTCTCGCCGACTATGTCGGCATCCGCGCCCGCGATGCGGTTCTCGCCGCGGGTTTCATTGCAGTATCTGACGCGCGCATCAAGGAGGTCCAGGGCAGGTCGGACGGAGCCGCGGATTTGCGGACACTCCGCGATATTCGCATCACGGATTACACCTACAAAGACAAGATCGCACACGGCGGCCGGGCTCAGAAGAAGGTGATTGGCCAGCAGGTGGAGACCGTTTTCCCTCAGGCAGTTTCACGGCGGACGGATGTAGTGCCGGACCTCTTCAAGAAGGCGGAGCTCAAGGAGGGTTGGATCGAGTTGGCCACCGACCTGAAAGCGGGCGAGCGGGTCCGGCTGATCGGCGACCAGGCCAGCGCGATTTACGAAGTGCAGGAGGTGCGGCCCGGCGCGTTCCGGACCGCGTTCCCGGGCGGGAACCAGCGGGTCTTCGTCTATGGCCGCGAGGTGCAGGACTTCCGGGTGGTGGACTACGATGCCATCGCGATGCTGAACGTCTCAGCCACGCAGGAACTGGCCCGGCGGGCGGAAGCGGCGGAGCGCGAGTTGGCCGCCTTGCGTAGCGAGGTGAAAGAGCTTCGGGCAGACCGCGACCGTGTGGCGAAGCACCTGGCGGACCTGGAACCGACGCTGGCGCGGCTGGAAAGCCGCCTGAACGCACGCGATGCCCGCCTCGAGCAGGCCTCGCTGGCGCGGTAAGCAACCACGATCCGCGCGGTCTCAGCCCCGGGAGGTTGTCGGCGCAGCGAACCATACCATAGAGCCATGAAAATGTTCCCTCGTCTCATGACTGCCAAAGTGGAATCCGCCAGGCCGAGGGGTCGCTCTGGCCCGTCCCTCCCCCGTGCGCTGCCGCCGTCCGGCCGCCGCGGCGCGATGGTCCTGGCGGTGGGCCTGCAATTGGCCGCCCTGGCCCTGCGAGCCCAGGTGCCGGTCACTCCGATATTCACTTCCCAGAACGATCTGATTTACAACACGAATCTCTTCCGGGCCGGCCTCCTCCCCGGCGCCTCCCTCGGACCGATGCCCAACTGGCTCTCCGTGGGCGGCTTGCCCATCACCAGCGCGAACGATCCGAAGGGCGGCTCGAACGGCCGCGCGCCCACGCCCGCCACCCAACTGGCCGATGGGGGGAGCACGAACGTCCTCCTTTATCCCACCAATCCTCCCTCCCCAGGACAATTCCGCGCCTTGATGTCCATCGCCGGCGTGGCCACGGTGGCTCGAGGCGGCCTCTTGACCCCGGGCGCCGTCAATTTTGCCCAGGACGCCTCGAATCTGGGCTGGCCGGTGGCCAGAGACAAAGCCTCCCATGTGGTGAGCATCTTGCGCTCGGCGCAGGTGGCCCCCAGTTTCGTGAATAGCCAGACCACTTATCCGCTCGGCTCGGAGCTGCCTCCGCCGGTGGTGAGCGAGACCGGCGTGCCCTTGACCAACGGCCTCAACTTTGTCTATTGGCAGTCTGCGCCCCTGGGTTGGAATACCTTGACCAACGCGGGTTACTATTATAGCACCAATGCCAATGCGTTGTTCGCCATCGAACCCGGCCCAGTGACGGTGGTCTGGATCAAAGTGGGCGGGGCCACCAACGTGCCAGCCAATCTGCTCGCCGGCTTCGGCATCTGGACCAACTCCTATTCGTATTACGTCGTGGCCACCAACACCTACCTGGTGTCGAGCGCGCCGGTGAAGCCGCCCCAGAATATGTACTGGACGGAGGGCGCCTACGCCGACACCGGGTACCCGGTTACCGTGCCCAAGGCGGCCGTCGACGACGTGAACATCATCTACGGCGATGCGAGCCACGGCGGCTTTCCCCAGTTTGTGGCAGCGCCCGGGGACCCCCTGGCCCTGCTGGCGAGCGTTGCGACCAATACCTTTTGGTTCGACCGCTCCCTTAATGAGTTCCGGGCCGACAACGCGGTTGGCCAGGTCTTTCTGGAATTGCTGGGCGAACTGTTGCCCGGGGGCAGCCGGGCCTTCCTCGGCTTCGAGATCGTCCGGGTGAGCCAGGCGCCTTCGCCCGTGGACATCAACGTTCCCTTGGGCACCCGCATCGGAGCTTACCAGGACGGACGCAGCGACGCCGGCCTGACCGCCGCGCCCCTTTCCGGCACCTCCGGCTTCTATTACCGGCAGAACCTGCCCAACAATGTCGTCAACCTCTACGCCACCACGTTGACGGTGAATACGAACGACTTCCAATCCTATTGGCTGGCACCGGGGGTGGCGGGGCTGCTCTGGCCCGCCTTGTTCGACCGCTACCATGAATACTGGCCCGGCGACCCCGCGATGTACGTGCATTACGCCCGCCCCGCCATGAGCAATGCTCTGGCGGCCGCGGCCACCGCGGTCCAACTCCCGCCCTCCGAGGCGGCCTCGATTGCCTTTCAGGACAATTTCCCGCAAGACCCAACGGTGGGCGCCACCTTGACCTCCGCGGGCGGGTTCGCGACGTATGTGGATGCCGCTTATCCCACGCATCGCACCCTCCTGCAGTTCCTCTCGGGCAACAACGTCGCTTATGAACGCGTCTTCTCCTGGCTGGACGCCAGCCTGGTGAACAACGCCCTCCTGGCTGGTAGCGTCGCCACCAACCTGGCGGCTTGGAACCCCGCGAGCCAAACGCTCACGTTCCCCAACCCCGGCGTCGGACCTTACGTCCTTACCAATACGGTCAATGTGGGCGACCGTCTCAAGGCTCCCGCGCGGGAGTTGGGGTCCGCCTCTGGCTCCAGTTACCTGGCGGGTCAGATCATCCCGTCCACCGGCACCTGCTACCATCCGGGCGCGTACGTGGACCCGGTGGCGGACGGGTTCACCGCGGCCAGCCTGGGTGCGATCATCCCCGTCAACGCCATCCCCGGGAACAATACGCTCGAGGTCATCTGGTATCGTCCCGACTCGCCGAACACCACCCTGGGCTTTCAGCCCTCCTATTGGCCGACCGCCGTGGGCTACTACCAGGTCCAATGGCCCGTCAATCCGACCAACGAGATCATCCTGGCGAGCAACGCCGGCACCAAGCCGCTCGACTCATACCCTCAGGCGGCGCTTTACGTGCAGAGCGATCCGACCCAGCCCGGCTATAATCCCAATGAAGAGCACGCCCTGCTCCTGGGCAACACCGCCTTCGCCTTGCGCGACGACCTCAACCTCACCAGCGGCGCCGGGGGCTATCTCTCTTCCGCCCCCTTTGTCCTGATTGATTACGTGGACCCCAACGGACGGCCCAATATGGTCGCCTTCCATGTGCGCCGCGAGGCGCCCGAGCAGGGGATTCTTTTCGACTACGTGGCCGCGGCCGGCCTTCCGCTGCAGCCGCCCATGCCCTTGCCGTTCCTGCCCTCGCCCGTCGCGACCGTGGACTCACGCGTCATCAACCTCAACCAGGAACCGCCTCGGACCTCGACCGATTGGCCGGCGAATTGGCAAAACCTCCCCGCGGACTCGCCGCTCGCCTATTACGGGCGGTTCACCTTCGAGGATCGCAAACATGACTACTGGGTTTACCGCGGGCCCCACGCGGGTTTGCCGCCGCTGCAGCTCGGGGCCTACAACTCGACCAACCACTCCTTCGGGCCGCTGCCGCCCGCCACAGCCCTCGTCAATACGAACTTCACCTATTATTTCCATTTTTCCCGGCAATGGGACAACTTAATCCACGATCCGGACAACCCAGTCTTGCCTAAGGGTTTGACCGTGATTCAGGATGCCGCCAAGCGCTGGCAGATTGCCGGCATTCCGGCCACCCCGGGGTCCAATACCTATACCCTCACCTTCCACGATACCGACCTGAGCAGCGTGAGCGCCTCCCTCTCTCTCAACGTGGTGACCAGCGGAACTGTCGTGGCCCAGGCGCCCTTGTCGGTGACCAGCACCAACCCCTATTCCGGCAACACGGTGACCTATTCGAACCGGGCCCCCTTCCTGGCTGTGACCCCGACCACGGCCAACAGCTTCACGATGCGTTACTACTACGTCAACCAGCAGGGCTTCGATTGGCCGGGCATCGCCAACCCGCCCACCAACGGCGCCATCGTCCCCTACCTTCTACCTGCGGGGACGGATGCGAGCACCGCCTTCCAGGCGGAGGATCCTTCCCAGATCCCGAGCCTGGATGTGGTGTATCGCCCCACCTGGCCCGACCTGGTGAGCGGGTTGCCGGTCCCCACGCTCTATAGCGGCCAAACCCAAACCGTGCCGACCCCGAACTCTCCGAACATGCCGGACGTGCTCCACCAGCAAGGCGTCCAAGTGCTCTATCAGCAATCCATCGCTACCAACGACATCACTCAGCCCGACGTGTATCGGACCGTGGCGCTGATCGATCCCACCGTGGAAAAAAAGGCCTCCCTCGCCAAGCTGAGCACGGCTGGCCCCCCGGCCAGCGTCCCGACCAATCCCTTTGAGGGTTTGGTCTATTTCGCTACCCTGCCACCGAACCTGGCGCAGCGCATCTGGTACGATCCCGGCAGCACCAACCTGGTGTTCGCCGGGGTATTCCAGCAACAGGCCGTCGGGGACAGTTACCTCGAACTCAATGTGCTGAACGGCGCCGCCCTGGACGCCGTGAACGGGCTCTGCGACCCCAAGGACCCCGACTATGGAGCCTGGGTGCAGGCGGTCGCCGCTTTAGGGAGCACGCTCGAAACTTTCGGCGAAGCCCTGGACGCCCAAGGCGACCCCATTCCCGGCACGTACGTGGCGCAGACCAACCTGGATCAGCCGTTCACCGCCGGCCAACTGGTGGTGGTGACCAACGCGGACCAAAGGGTCAACAACTATGCCCTCGCCACGACGGGACCGGGCTTGGGTTGGATTAGCTGGATTGTGAACAACTCGATGGACCCCACACAGAGCGGCAATCCGGTAACTGTCAAGGTGGCGCGGGTCAGCCAGTATGCACAAGCCCCGACCAATACTCCCGGGTTGTATCCCGGCCAGATCGCTTACCTCCCGGACCAGAACCCGTTGAGCGAGCAGGTAGCCTTCCAGCACAAACTGGACTTGGGCGGCAATACCGCCAACTACAAGTACGATTGGCGCATCATCCCGCAGGTGGAAGGCCAGGCGCCAACGACCGATCCCATCAAGTGGCCCGTGCTCACCAACGGGCCGGACCTGGCCGTGGTTACCCTTTCCGGCGGCGCCAGCATCCAGGCCCTGGTGGACAACTGCGTCGTGGTCCGCTACCAGGAAACCGATCCCCACGCGCTACCGGGAAACACGAATTGGTCAGCCTGGTCCCAGGTGCAATTCTCTTCGGGTTACATCAAGCGCGTCCTCGAGGGCATTAATCCCTTCGAACAGGTCAGCAGCAACCTGTTCGACAATGCCGTCAACACCAGCGCCAGCATCCTGACCACCGCTGGCCATCGCTGGGAGGGAGACGTTGCCCTCAACGGTCAGTCGCTCACCAACGTGGGCCTGATTGCCCTCTATGAAACCGTCCTCAACCGCGGCAAGGCGCTCAGCCTCGACGTGGGCATCAATTTCGGCCCCGCCAACGACGCCCTGCTGCTCGCGGCGGGTGAGATCAGCGATCTTTACACCTACGTGGCCAACGACGCCGCCGCCGACGCCGCTAATCCCACCATCGGCATCGGCACCCAAGACTCGCCCTATGGCGACGTCGCCACCGCCCTGTTCTCCTTCGAGGGGGAGGAGCCCTCCCTGCTCGAGGAGGACCTGGCCCTGCTCCGCGGCCGCGATGACTCCTCGACCGCCGTCACCGAACAGCCGGTCTATAATCGGTTATATTGGAACTACACCTATGGCATCGCGGACGGCGAAGTCATCTATGCGCTCAACTACGACATCCAGGACGAGAACAATGACGGGCGGGTGGACGCCGCGGATGCGGCCATCATGTTCCCCATGGGCCACGGCGACGCGTACGGACATTACCTGACCGCTCTCAACAATTATTATCAGCTCCTCTTGAATCCCTATTTCGATTGGGTCCCCACCGCCGAGGGCGTCAGCGTCCTGGGGGCTCAGGTGGTGGTCAACTACCAGCACGAACGTAAATTCGCCGCCTCGGCCAGCGCCCTGGCGGGCACGGGGCTAAAAGCGTTCGACCTCACCTGGAAAGAGGGTTATCATCCCGGCACCAGCGCCGGTTGGAGCAGCTTTGACCCGGCGGTGGTTCAACCCCAGCCCAGGGTTTACTACACCGGCACCGGGACGGTGCCGGTAACCCGGTATTGGGGCCTGGACCATTGGGCTTCCCGCGTGGCCCAGGGGGCGTTCGTCAATTGGATCGTGGGCAATGCGATCCTGCCCGCGGTCGATCCCGATCCCAGCCATGAGGGCATCGAGAAGGTCGACCGCACCACCGTCCCCGAGTTGAACCAACTTCCCCGCACTGCCAGCCAGTTGCAGACCGACATGAACAACGCGGAGGCCGGGTTCACCCCGTTCGACCTGCCGCAGAATGCCATCCCGTTCGACATTAACCCGCTCCAGGTTACCGGGACGGACCCCCAGACCCATTTCGAGCAAATCTACAGCCGCGCGCTCGTGGCGCTCAATAACGCCGTGGCCGCCTTCAATGACGCCGAACATGTCACCGAGGAAATGCGCTCGCAGGTGGACTCCCTGGCGGACCTGCAAGCCGGCGCGGTCTCGCAGGAGTTGGCCTACAACAACCAGTTGATCGAACTTTACGGCACTCCCTATCCGGAGGACATGGGACCCAACGGGGCTTATCCGCAGGGCTACACCGGTCCGGACCTGATCCACTATACCTACGTGAACGTGCCTGGCACCAACACCTATGGCGGCATCCTTCCCGACCCCAGGGCCTGGGTGACCAATTACATCGATATCCAGTCCCTGCCTCCCAACTGGTCCACGCACATGTATTCCGATTTCAACGCGATTCTCGCCAGCACCGCTCCGGGATACGTCAACGCCTCCAATTCCTACGCGGTGCCGCTGGTTATCGGTCCGGACGGATTCCTTGACAAGCCTGCCGGCTGGAGCACCCGGAGCTCCCCCGGCCAGATTCAACAAGCGATCTCCAGCTATATGGCCGCCCAGGATGCCTACCGCGTAGCCGCGGATACCGCAATCTGGGACAAGCAGGCCCTGGACAAAGCCCAGAACGTCTTTAATTCCCTCGTGGTGGACGGCGCCACCACTGTCAACGACCTGAATGACGCTAACATCGGTTTGGCAACGGTGTCCGCGGCGGAGACCTCAGCTTGGAACATCGCCGATCGATGGTTGCAGAACGAGATTAGCACATTCACCGATATCGCGAACACGGCGGCTGTGGGTACCCCCGTCATCGTCATCGGCGGCCTTGCGGACGGTGGCGACGTTGGGGCCCCGGTCCGGGGCAGTCTGTATTCCATGTGGCTGGCCGCCGCCGACACGGCAACGGCGATCGACAACGCGAGTTTCACAGCCTATCAAGCCGCGCAGGGCCTGCAGCAGGCGG
>Ga0209415_10014518_pt1 | contig 12860 bp, 9 predicted proteins | sample PeaSoiSIISIP2007_FD_187696 | JGI IMG/M metagenome (GOLD analysis project Ga0209415, IMG submission 187696) | Peat soil microbial communities from Weissenstadt, Germany - SII-SIP-2007 (SPAdes) (version 2) | ecosystem: Environmental > Terrestrial > Soil > Wetlands > Peat | place: Germany...
GGTGGCCGCCTGGAAACCCGCCGCAAGCGTGCCGCCGGGAACCTGGAGCACGTCGCCGACGACGAAAGCGCTCCCGGCCTCCTTGACGGAGATTCCGGCATTCAGCACGCCGACATTGGTCGCGTCCTGGGGCCGGAACCGCGTCGCGGTGATGTGCGAGATTCCGCCCCGGTCGTCGGGCCCCTGATTGCCCTGATAAGCGAGCACCGGGACGTTCTCCAGGTGCCAGTAGTCCAGAATCACCCGGATCATCGAGGGCGCATAGGGTGAAGCGGAGTTGTTGGCGACCCCGACCAAATTGACCAGGCCCAGGCGATGGAGATGGATCGCCCACCTCAAATCGCCCAGCGCATCGGCGTCCGACCAATCGTCCTCGTACAACACGTTCGGCCTGGCCGGGGGATTGGGCAACGGCGGCCGGCCGTTGCGGGCTAGCTGCCCATGGTACCAAACGAGATTGTTGACTTGATTGCCGAAGGCCAGATTCAAGTTTCCCGCCGGAGCGGTCGCGCCATAGACGGCCAGCTCTTGGATGCCGGAGCTGAAATAAGGGCCGGGCGGGCCGTCGAACCCGGCATTGCCTCCGATCGTCGTCGGGGCCGGATTGGCGATGCTGTGGGTGCCGAGATTGGCCTCGTTGTCGAAAGCCTGCACCGCCTCCCCGTCGACATAGAAGGCGACGTCGCGATTGTTGCCGGAGTTGCGGCGCTGCTGTATGATTCATTCCTAGGGATACCCGCCGCAAAAGCGCCCTGATCCCGGCAGAAACCCACTGATCTGGAGCCTGCCGGTGTGCTAGATTGGGATGCCCAATAGGTGGGGCCGCGGGAAATTTTGGACGGGAAAAACGCTATGCACCAGACCGACGCTAGCGGTTGGATTGTGCGGAATTCGTCGAGGACGATGCGTGCCGCTCGGCTCGCAATCGTGCCCTTCTGCGTTGGTCTTGCGATGACGGCAGCGCCGGCGCGCGCGGGCGACGCCGACGACAGGACCATCTCGGAAAAAATCATGGACGGCTTCTACGGCACGGTCCGCGGCACCAACATGGACAACCGCGGCATCGACTATCGCGAGCGGTCTCCGCTGGTAGTGCCTCCGAAGCTCGATCTGCCGCCGCCGGTCGCATCGACGGAGGATGCCAAGATCGCGAACTGGCCCAAGGATCCGGATGAACGGCAACGCAAGGCCATCATCGCGGCCAAGAAAAAAAACGCGCCTCCCCCGGCCCGTGTCCAGACGGTCGCCACCGCTCCGGGTGCCGTCGCTGCTGGTCCGGCTCGCCCGGTCAACATCGCTCCTCCCGTCGAGGAGCCCGTTGCCCCCATCCCCGGTACTATTCGTCCCGCTTACGGGAATGATCGCAACGGCACCACCCGCAACGATCCCGTTTACGACCAGCCTGGCGACTTGTTCAACGGCGGCGCTAAAGCGTTGTTGCCAGAGAGCGTGGGCGATGCCTTCGACATCAGTAGTTGGTTCGGCAAAAAGAAGGCCGACCCAGCCGACGCGGTGCAGCCCGGTACCGAGCCAACGCGAGAAGCGCTGACGCAACCGCCTGTCGGCTACCAGACGCCGTCTCCGAACTATCCCTACGCCCTCGAATCGAAGGGAATCTTTGGCGGGCAATCCAACCCCGATCGCAATGCGAAGTCCCAAAGGTCCAGTGAAACAAGCGTCGTACACTAGAGCAATCTGTCCTCCCGGTTTCCTGACGTAGAGCGGACGCCGCGCATGTGCGGCACCGTGATTTTCTCCCGATGGTTCTCGGGCATTCAGATAGGTAATAATGTCGTCGCGCCGCTTCAGGACTGCTCTGGCCGCCGCCGTGCTCACGGGGCTTGCCGTCTCCTCCGGCGGCGCTTTCGCCGAGGCGACGGTGACCTCGGCACCTCCAGCCACCTTTACCCTCGGTAATGGCCTCCAGGTCGTGGTGATCCCGGATCACCGCACCCCCGTCGTCACGCAAATGATCTGGTACAAGGTCGGCTCGGCCGATGAAACGCCCGGCAAGTCCGGGCTCGCGCATTTTCTCGAACACCTGATGTTCAAGGGCACGAGCAAACATCCGGCCGGCGAATTTTCCCAGACCGTGCTGCGGATCGGCGGCAACGAGAACGCCTTCACCTCGACCGATTACACCGGCTATTTCCAGCGGGTGCCGCGCGAACAGCTCGGCAAGATGATGGAGTTCGAGGCCGACCGGATGACCGGCCTCGTCCTGAAGGACGAGAATGTGCTGCCCGAGCGCGACGTCGTGCTTGAGGAATACAACATGCGGGTGGCCAATAACCCGGAAGCGCGGCTGACCGAACAGATCATGGCGGCGCTCTATCTCAATCACCCCTATGGCCGTCCCGTGATCGGCTGGCATCAGGAGATCGAGAAGCTCGATCGCGAAGATGCGCTGGCGTTCTACCGGCGCTTCTATGCGCCGAACAATGCGATCCTGGTGATCGCCGGCGATGTCGATGCCGGCGAGGTCCGCCCGACGGTGGAACGCACCTTCGGCCCGATCGCCGCACAACCCGCGATACCGGTGCGGCGCGTTCGTCCGCAGGAACCCGAGCCGGCCGCGCCGCGCACCGTGACCCTGTCCGATCCGCGCGTCGAGCAACCGAGCCTGCGGCGCTATTATCTGGCACCCTCCGCCACCACGGCCGCCGCCGGAGAAAGTCCGGCACTCGATGTGCTCGCGCAACTGATGGGCGGTGGCAGCAATTCCTATCTTTATCGCAGGCTGGTGGTTGACCGGCCGCTCGCCGTCACCGCAAACGCCAGCTATCAGGGCACCGCGCTCGACGCGACGCAGTTCACGATATCGGTCGCGCCAAGGTCGGGGGTTGAGTTCGCGCAGGTCGAGCAGGTAGTCGACGAGGTGATCGCCGATATCGGGCAGAACGCGGTTCGCGCCGAGGATCTCGAGCGCGTCAAGACCCAGCTCATCGCCGAAGCCATCTACGCCCAGGACAACCAGGCCACGCTGGCCCGCTGGTATGGTGGCGCGCTCTCGACCGGCCTGAGCATCGAGGACATCAGGAGCTGGCCGGAGCGCATTCGTGCCGTGACCGCCGAGCAGGTCCGCGAGGCCGCGCAAAAATGGCTCGACAAAAAACGCTCGGTGACCGGGTATCTGATCAAAGACAGCACGCCCAAACGCGAGGAGAAGAGGTCTTGATACACCCCAAGCTTGGCACGCGGCGCGTTGGGTTCCTGATTGCGGGATGCCTGGCGATGACGGCGATGATGTCGGCGCCCTCGCGCGCCGCAACGAAGATCCAGCATCTGATTTCGCCCGGAGGCATCGAGGCCTGGTTCGTGCAGGATGCCACAGTCCCGCTGGTAGCGATGGAATTCGGCATCGGCGGCGGCGCCGCGCAGGACCCGGACGGCAAGCCGGGCGTCGGCAACATGATTGCCGATCTGATTGACGAGGGTTCGGGCGATCTGGATTCCAGGACGTTTCACGAACACCTCGACCGCCGGGCCATCGAGCTGAGCTTCAGCGTGACGCGGGACTATTTCCGCGGTTCCTTGCGCATGCTCAAGGACGACAAGGACGAGGCATTCGAGCTGCTTCGGACGTCGTTGACGTCGCCGCATTTCGACAGCGCCGACGTTGAACGCATCCGCACCCAGATCATCTCCGGCCTGAAGCGCGATACATCCAATCCATCCGCGCTTGCCAGCCGCAAATTCCTCGAGATCGCTTTCGGCGACCACCCGTATGGCCGGCCAACCAACGGTTCCTTGCAAAGCGTTCCGAACATCACGATCGCCGACTTGAAGGATTACGTCGGCCGGGTGCTGACAAGAGAGAAATTGAAGATTGCCGTGGTCGGCGATATCGACGCCGCCTCGCTCGGCCGGTTGCTGGACCGGACATTCGGCGGATTGCCGGCTCGGTCAAACCTTGCAGCGATACCCGACGTCGCGCCGGCAAGGCCGCCGCAACGCGAATTCATCGCGCTCGACGTGCCGCAGACCGTGGTGGTGTTCGGCGGCCCCGGCATCAAGCGCGACGATCCGAATTTCATGCCGGCCTATGTGGTCAACCACATTCTCGGCGGCGGGTCGCTGTCGTCGCGGCTCTACAACGAGGTCCGCGAGAAGCGCGGCCTCGCCTATTCGGTGTCCGACTCGCTGTTGTGGATGGATCACTCCGCCCTGTTTGTCGGAACTACCGCGACCCGCGCCAATCGCGCCGGCGAGACGGTCGACGCCGTCACCGAGGAGGTCCGCCGCATCGCCAAGGACGGCCCGACCCAGCAGGAGCTGGACGAAGCCAAATCCTACCTCAAGGGCTCGCGAATGCTCTCCCTCGACACTTCCTCGAAGCTGGCGGCGGCACTGCTGCAATACCAGCTCGATCATCTCCCGATCGACTATCTCGAGCGGCGCAACGCCGTCGTGGACGCCGTGACCCTCGATGACGCAAGGCAAGCCGCGCAAAGGCTGTGGGGGCACGGTCTTCTCACCGTAATCGTCGGCCGCGTACCGCAGGCCGCCGCCCAGCCCGTGGCCGCGACCCCGTCCACCCGCGCGAACTGAGTCGCGCGTTCGGCACACTCGTGTCCCGGACGCGGTGCAGCCCCCCATAAGCGCGTTCACGCGCGTCTTCAACGCGCAATGGCGATGCACCGCAGAGCCGGGACCCACATTTTTGTCGTGCAGCCATGGACCCCGGATCAGCAGCGCACCACGCCGCAAGACATAGCGCGTCGAAGACGCGCGTGAACGCGCTGATGGCGTTGCGCAGCATCCGGGGAACCCGTCTATTGTCCTTCAGCGCCACGAACAAACCCGCTATCCTCCGTGCGCCCGATTCCGCAACGGAATCATTCCCGCCCGGTGATGCCATGCTGCGGATTGCCCGCGACCTTGTGATCGACGAGAACGAGCTCGATATTTCCTTCGTGCGCGCCTCCGGGCCGGGCGGCCAGAACGTCAACAAGCTCTCGACCGCCGCGCAATTGCGCTTCGACACACGCCGGATCGCGTTGCCGGCGGATGCAGAGGCGCGTCTCATCCGGCTCGCCGGCCAACGCATGACCAAGGACGGCGTCATCGTGATTCACGCGCAGCGCTTCCGCACCCAGGAACGCAACCGCACTGATGCGATCGATCGGCTGGTCGAACTGTTGCGCGAGGCGATGACCCGCCCGGTTCAGCGGCGGCCTACCAAGCCGACGCTGGCATCGAAAAAGCGGCGGCTCGAGGGCAAAAAACGCCGCAGCGACATCAAGGCAAGGCGCGGCTCGGGCGGCTTCGACGACTGAAACGCCCGGTCTCTCGTGCTTGTGTCCCGGACGCGATGCGGCGCCAGAAGCGCGTTCACGCGCGTCTTCGACACGCTATGGCGCTGCTTCGCAGAGCCGGGACCCACCTCACGCTGATGGACCCCCCGGATCAGCAGCGCACCACGCCGCAAGAGCGGCGCGGCTCGCGCGGCATCCGGGGAACGGCGCGTTGTTGAAGAGCGGGGAGAGCGGCGCGGCCACCCTCCCGCCGGGGCGCAAAAGCCTCTAAATTGCGGTCTCAATTCCACGAGTCGCTGACATGCCCGTCCGACAGCTTCCTGAACAGGTCGTCAATCGCATCGCCGCCGGCGAAGTGGTCGAACGCCCCGCGAGCGTGGTCAAGGAACTGGTCGAGAACGCGATCGACGCCGGCGCCAGCCGGATCGATATCTTCACCGACGGCGGCGGGCGGCGGCGGATCGGCATCACCGACGATGGCAGCGGCATGACCAGGGCTGATCTGGCGCTCGCGGTCGACCGCCATGCCACCTCCAAGCTCGATGACGAAGACCTGTTGCGAATTCGCACGCTGGGGTTTCGCGGCGAGGCGCTGCCTTCGATCGGGGCGGTAGCAAAACTCAACATCATCACGCGCCACGCCAGCGAACCGCATGCGTGGTCGCTGTCGGTCGAAGGCGGGGCGAAGTCGGCCATCATGCCGGCGGCTCTCTCCAAGGGCACGCGCGTCGAGGTCAGCGATCTCTTTTATGCGACGCCGGCGCGGCTGAAATTCCTCAAGACCGACCGAACCGAGGCCGAAGCGATTCGCGAGGTGGTGCGGCGGCTGGCGATGGCGCGGCCGGATATTGCCTTCACGCTCGCCGGCGAGGAGCGCGCGCCGGTCACCTGGGCCGCGGCGCTGCCCGGCGCTCCCGGCCGGCTGACGCGGCTTGGTGACATTCTGGGCGCGGATTTTCGCGGTAGCGCCATCGAAGTCCGCGCCGAACGCGAAGGCGTGGTGGTCGAGGGTTTTGCCGCGGCGCCCTCGCTGACGCGGGCGAACGCGCTCGGCCAATATCTGTTCGTCAATGGCCGCCCCGTTCGCGACAAGCTTATTCTCGGCGCAGTGCGCGCGGCCTATTCCGATTACCTGCCGCGCGACCGCCATCCCGTTGTGGCGCTGTTCGTGACGCTCGATCCCGAAGGCGTCGATGCCAATGTGCATCCGGCCAAGACCGAAGTCCGCTTCCGCAACGCGGGTCTCGTCCGCGCACTGATCGTGCATGCGCTGAAGGAGGGATTGGCCCGCGAGGGCAGGCGCACCGCGGCCAACAGCGATGGCGCGGCGATCGCCGCGTTCCGCCCGTCGTTTGCGCCGCGCCCGACCAATTGGGACTGGCGGCGCTCGCCGGCCTATCCCGGTGGCCCCCTGCCGGCGTTCGAAGCTGCTGCCGCTGCCGCCCTTGCCGAACCCGGTCAAGCCGCATTCGACGTAGGCAGCCCGACCGCGGACGTGCGCTTTGCCGGGCAGCCTTCGGCCGATCTGCTCGATCGTCCGCTTGGAGCCGCGCGAACGCAAATTCACGAGACCTACATCGTGTCGCAGACCCGCGACGGCCTCATTGTCGTGGACCAGCACGCCGCGCATGAGCGCATCGTCTACGAAAGACTGAAGGCCTCGCTGGCGAAGAACGGCGTGCAGCGGCAGATCCTGCTGATTCCGGAGATCGTCGAACTCGACGAAGCGACGGTGGAGCGGCTGCTCGCGCGCAGCGAAGAGCTCGCCTCCTTTGGCCTTTCGATCGAATCCTTTGGCCTAGGTGCGGTCGCGGTGCGCGAGACACCGTCGCTGCTCGGCAAGACCAACGCCGGCGGCCTCTTGCGCGATCTCGCCGAGCACATGGCGGAATGGGATGAGGCGTTGCCGCTGGAACGCCGCCTGATGCATGTCGCGGCCACCATGGCCTGCCATGGCTCGGTGCGCGCTGGGCGTATCCTCAAGCCCGAAGAAATGAACGCGCTGCTGCGCGAGATGGAAGACACGCCGAATTCCGGCCAATGCAATCACGGCCGGCCGACTTATGTGGAGTTGAAGCTTTCCGATATCGAGAAGCTGTTCGGGAGAAGATAGAGGTGTGGTCGTAGGGTCCGGGCAAGACACTACACTGCACTCCCCCTCCTCCCGCGCGCATCGCGCGCGGTGGGGAGGGGTTGGGGGTGGGGGGGTCTATCCGCAGGAACCGGAGCTTCAGCAATCGCGGCGCCACCCCCACCCCTGACCCCTCCCCGCCGCTTCGCGGGGGGAGGGGCGAGCTTCGGCATTCGCTTTGCTCACCCTACGGATTGCCCGCTTTCAAAAACACAAACTCGGTATCGTCGTAAACCCGCCGCTTCACTTCCTCGAAACCTTCCGGCGCCTTGAACGCCGCAGCTTTGGCTTCCTCGACCACAAGCAGCGCTCTCGAAGCGAGCCAGCCGCCGTCGCGCAACGAGACGAGCGCCTTGTCGGCCAAGCCCTTGGCATAGGGCGGATCGAGGAACACCAGCGAGAACGGCTCGACCGGGTGCGCAGGGCCCAAATTCGTGGCGTCGCGGCGATAGACCTTGGTCACGCCGCCGAGGCCCAACGCTTCGACATTGTTGCGCATCAGCGCGCGGGCCTCGGCGCCGTTATCGACAAACAGCGCGAATTTGGCGCCGCGCGAGATCGCCTCGATGCCAAGCGCGCCGGTGCCGGCGAACAGGTCGAGCACGCGCGCATCCGCAATCGGATTGTCGTAGGCGTGGATCAGGATGTTGAACAACGACTCGCGCAAGCGATCCGCCGTCGGGCGGACGTCGCGCGAGGATGGCGAGGCGAGATTGCGGCCCTTCAATCGTCCCCCGACGACGCGCATGCCACCCCTACTCGTCCCGCGGCTTGAGATCGCGCTTGCCGTGATAGCCGCGCTGCGGACGCCGCGGCGGGCCGTAGCCGCTGGCCTCCAGCTCGTTGCGGGCGCGCGCTTCCTCGCTGCCGGTACGCTGCACCAGCACGCGGCGGCCCTTGCGATCGGCGATCAGGCCGCTCTTGCCGGCGGGCTTGAACGGCTTCTTGCCAGGCGGCGCGTCAGCCACTTCATCGTCAGGCTTTGCGGCCTCCTCACCCGGCATCGGCCGGTTGAAATCCGCTCCCGCCAGCGTCGCGATCTTTTCGCCGAGCTGCTCGCGCAGCACCCGCGTCTTGACCTCCTCGACCATGCCTTCGGGGAGCTCGGCCAACTGGAACGGGCCGTAGGACACCCGGATCAGCCGGTTCACTTCGAGACCGAGATGCGCCATCACGTTGCGCACCTCGCGGTTCTTGCCTTCGCGGATCGCAAACACGAGCCAGACATTGGCGCCCTGGTCGCGCTCCAGCGTTGCATCGATCGGCCCGTATTTGACGCCATCGACCTCGACGCCTCGCTGCAACTCGTCGAGCTGGGCCTGGGTCACCTCGCCATGCGCCCGGACGCGATAGCGCCGCAGCCAGCCGGTGTCGGGCAGTTCGAGCGCGCGCGCAAGCCCGCCGTCATTGGTCAGGAGCAAGAGGCCTTCGGTGTTGAAGTCGAGCCGCCCGACGCTGATCAGCCGCGGCAGGCCTTCCGGCAAATTGTCGAACACGGTCGGCCGCCCTTCGGGATCGGCATGGGTGGTCATCAAGCCGCGCGGCTTGTGATAGAGAAAGAGCCGTGTGCGCTCGCGCGGCGGCAACGGCTTGCCGTCAACTGTGACGACATCGTTGGCGGTGACGTCAAGCGCGGGCGAATTGATCACGCGGCCATTGACCGTGACGCGCCCCTGTACGATCCATTCCTCGGCGTCGCGGCGCGAGGCAAGCCCTGCGCGCGACACCACCTTGGCGATGCGCTCGCCGGATTTCTTTTCGCGCGGCGGACGCGCCGGGCGGCGCTCCTCTGGCTCACGCTCGCGATAGGCGCCGCGGCCGCCGAATGCCGGGCGCTTCGCAAAAATCTTGCCGTCGTCTTCATTGTCGCGCCGCGGGCGATCGGCATCGCGGCCACGCGGCTCGCTGCGCGGATGCTCCTGCCAGTCGGTGCGACCTTCGGGCCGCTGACGGGGACGGTCAAATTTTGGACGGTCTTCACGGGGACGGTCAAATTTCGGACGCTCACGGAACGGCCGATCATTGGACGGATGCTTGTCCTGGGGGCGATCCTCGCGCGGGCGCGAAAATCGCGGACGCTCCTCGCCGCCGCGGTCTTCACGCGGTTTGTCGTAACGGGGCTTGCCAAATCTGGGCTTGTCGAAACTCCGCGCGCCTTCACGCGGAGGACGCGAATTGCGCCCGACGTGGTCGGGCGAGGAAGCATCGCGCTTCTGCCAAGGCTTTGAATCGCCGCGATCCGGGCCAAACTCCTTGCCGCGATCCGGACGGCTGCCGAAGTCCTTGCGGGGGCCTCTGTCGGGCGCGCCGCGCGAAAACTTCTTGTCGCCGCCGAACTTTCTCTCGGGACGGTCGGCGAAGGGCCGATCGCCGCGGGGAGGATCGCCATCGCGCGGCGGCCGCGCACTGTACGGGCGGTCTCCGCGCGGCCGATCACCGTCCTTGCGAAAGCCTTCGCCGCGCGGTGTGTAGGATCGCTTCTCCCCACCTTCCCGCGGCGTATAGGGCTTGCGGTCGCCAAATTTCTTGTCCTGGAAACGTGAGGCCGGGCGGGCATCGCCGGCGTCGCTCTTGCGATCGTCGCGGTTATAGTTCGGTCGATCCCCGCGCGGGGTGTATGGGCGCTTGTCGCCGCCACGGTCCTCGCGCGGGATGAACGAACGCTTTTCTCCGTCACCGCCGCGCCGCGGGCGATCCTCGCGTTTGCCGGCATAGGGTTTGCCGGAACCCGAATAGGGCCTCTTGTCAAATGAACGGGCTCCCTCACGCTTGCCGGCATACGGGGCTCTCTCGCCCTCGGCCTTGCCGGCAAAGCCGCGCTTGGCGAACTTCTTCTCCGGCCCCCGGGGAATGCCGGAGCGGCCCTTGCCGCCCGATGGACGGTAACGCCGGCCGCGGGAATCGTTGTTTTTGTCGTTGTCGCGGGGCATGAAGGAGGCTCATTTCGGGTGCAGGGGCAAATCGCAGTGATGCGCGCTCTCAAAAGACGAGGCGCATTCTCACGCAAAACCGGTATCCACTTTTGCTGAAGGCGCTTCTCTTAGCAGGTTTATTCCGATGATACGAGGCATGACCGTCCCTTCCTTCATGGATTTGGCACTGAAAACGGCGAAAAATGCCGGAAAATCGGGCGAAGTGCCGATCGGATGCGTGATCGTGCGCGGTTACGAGGTCATCGCCACGGCCAGCAACCGGACGCTGACGGACCGCGATCCAACCGCACATGCCGAAATCCTGGCGCTCCGGCAAGCCGCCGACACCATCGGGACCGAACGGCTGGTCGATTGCGACCTCTACGTCACGCTGGAACCCTGCACGATGTGCGCGGGCGCGATTTCGTTTGCGCGAATCCGGCGGCTCTATTACGGCGCGGCCGATCCCAAGGGCGGCGCGGTGGAATCCGGCGTGCGGTTCTTTGCCTCGCCGACCTGCCATCACGTTCCGGAAGTCTATTCGGCGGTAGGCGAGAGCGAAGCGGCGGCGTTGCTGCGGGATTTCTTCAAGGCGCGGCGGTGATCGCCTGGCTGCGCAACTCATCCTCCGCCGTCATCATCCGCCAACGGGTCAGCGCCAAGCGCTGCCCGATGACAGGCTCCAGCGGATGATCCAGTATTCCAGAGACGGCGATTGACCGATAGGCCGCGGCGTACTGGATACCCGCTTTCGCGGGTATGACGGGCTGTGATGTGGGCGCTCCCTTGCGCTCGCCTTAAGCCGCCGCAAAAAACTCCCGCAACGCCTTCGCCGTCGCTTGCGGATTTTCCTCGGTCAGGAAGTGACCGGAGTCGATTGGCGCGCCCGAAACGTTGGTCGCCCAGTTCCTCCAGGTGTCGAGCGGGGTTGCCGCGGCACGCGCGATGCCGGCATCGCCCCACAGCGCCAGCATCGGGATCGTGATTTTCTTCCCCGCATCGCGATCGACCTTGTCGATATCGACATCAGCATAGGCGCCGGCGCGATAATCCTCGCACATCGCATGCACGCGCGAGGGATCGCGGAAGGCCGCGAGATAATGCGCAAGCGCACGCGGATCGATCGCGTCGAGATTCTTCGATTTGGTCTGGCTCGCCATTTTCTGCCTGAGGAAGAAATCAGGATTGCCGCCGATCAGCGTCTCCGGCAGGGGGAACGGCTGCGCAAGAAACGTCCAGTGATAGATTCTCAGCGCATAGAGCCGGTCCATGCGCGCCCAATAGTCATAGGTCGGCAGAATATCCAGCACCGCGAGCCGCGACAGCCGGCCGGGATGATCGAGCGCCAGGCGATAGGCGACCCGGCCGCCGCGGTCGTGGCCTGCGAGCGCGAAATGCACATGGCCGAGCTGCTCCATCGCCTCGATCAAGGTTTGCGCCATCGCGCGCTTGGTGTAGGGCGTGTGATCGCTGTCGCTCTCCGGCATGTCCGACCAGCCGTAACCCGGCAGGTCCGCAATGATCAGCGTGAAGCGGTCCGAAAGCTGCGGCGCCACGCGATGCCACATCACATGGGTTTCGGAGAAGCCGTGCAGCAACAACAATGGCGGTCCCTTGCCGCCGACGCGGGCGAAGATGCGGCCGGATCTGGTGTTGATCCATTCGGAGGCATAGCCGGGAAACAAATCGGCGAGATCGGGCATGGGCGTGCTCAATTCTTCATCTGCGGCGCTATTTTTGCGCCCTCTCCCGCTCCACCGCCTGCCAGCCGATATCGCGCCGGCAAAATCCCTCGGGCCATTTGATCCGGTCGACCGCCGCATAGGCACGCGCTTGAGCTTCCGCTACCGTCTTGCCCGACGCGCAGACGTTGAGCACGCGCCCGCCATTGGCGAGAATCTGGCCATCCCTCGCGACCGTGCCGGCGTGAAAGATCTCGACGCCTTCGACCTGGCCGGCGTCCTCCAGTCCCTCGATCCGGGTCCCCCTGGCGTAATCGCCGGGATAACCTTTCGCCGCCATCACCACCGTCAGCGCCGATTCTTCGAACCAGCGGACGTCGAAATTCTTCAACTGGCCGTCGCAGGAGGCGAGCATCGCCGGCACGATATCCGACATCATCCGCAGCATCAGCACCTGGCATTCCGGATCGCCGAAGCGGACATTATATTCGAACAGTTTTGGCCCCTCCGTCGTCAGCATCACGCCGGCATAAAGCACGCCGCGAAACGGCGTGCCGCGCGCCTTCATGCCGGCCACCGTCGGCAAGATGATCTTGGCCATGATCTCGGCGTGAATCGCCGATGTCACGAAGGGCGTCGGCGAATAAGCGCCCATCCCGCCGGTGTTCGGCCCCTGGTCGTGATCGAACACGCGCTTGTGGTCCTGGGCCGAGGCGAGCGCGATCGCGGTCTCGCCGTCGGACAGCGCAAAGAAGCTGATCTCGCGGCCGGCGAGGTATTCCTCGATCACGAGCTCGCTGCCGGCCTTGCCGAACGCGCCGTCGAACATCATGCCGATCGCGGCTTCCGCCTCAGCCAAAGTCATGGCGACCACCAC
>Ga0209415_10014519_pt1 | contig 12860 bp, 10 predicted proteins | sample PeaSoiSIISIP2007_FD_187696 | JGI IMG/M metagenome (GOLD analysis project Ga0209415, IMG submission 187696) | Peat soil microbial communities from Weissenstadt, Germany - SII-SIP-2007 (SPAdes) (version 2) | ecosystem: Environmental > Terrestrial > Soil > Wetlands > Peat | place: Germany...
TTGGGCGCGGCGCGGTTCGGCTGTGGCGAAGCGCTGATCGCCGAATTGTCGAAGAGCCAGCCCGAGATGCTGCAGCGGATGCGGGCCAACATCCCGCGCATGTACGACAAGGCCTATCGTTGGGTCGGCGAGATGGAGGAGATCTCCGATTTCCACGGACCGAACAAGCCGGCCGCCGACATGTATGCGGCCATCGCCCGGCTCTACGAGTTTCTCGCCGCAGCCGAAGCGGAACCGTCCCCCGGCCCTGACAACGCAATCAAAACCCTCGACCGCGTGCTCGGGACCTAACGTTTGATGCTCAGATAAACACGCCCTTCATGCCCCCTTCGGGATAGCGCAGCCCGGCGGCGGCGCCGACCGGCACCGCTTCGGCGATGCTCTCGACCTCCTCGGGCGTCAGGCGGACATCGAGCGCGGCCAGATTCTCCTCGACCCGTTCGATGCGCTTGGTGCCCGGGATCGGGATCACGTCGGGGCCTTGCGCCAACAGCCACGCGAGCGAGAGCTGCGCGACGGTGCAGTGCTTGTCGGCGGCGATCGCCTCGGTGCGCTCGACCAGCGCCCGGTTCTTTCCGAAATTCTCGCCCTCGAAGCGCGGGTGACGGCGGCGGGTGTCGCCCTCGGAGAGATTGGCAAAGTCGGGAATGACTCCGGCGAGGAGAGAGCGGCCGAGCGGCGAATAGGCGACAAAGGAGATGCCAAGATCGCGGGTCGTCGCCCGCGTCTCGTCCGCCACCTCGCGGTAGAGCAGCGAGAATTCGCTCTGCACCGCGGCGATCGGGTGGGTGGCGTGGGCGCGGCGAATGCGCTCGGGCCGCGCTTCGCACAATCCGAGATAGCGCACCTTGCCTTGTTCGACGAGCCGGCTCATCGCGCCGACCGTGTCCTCGACCGGCACGGCGGGGTCGACCCGGTGCTGGTAATAGAGGTCGATCACCTCGACGCCGAGCCGCTTCAAGCTCGCGTCGCACGCCTGCTGCACATATTCGGGCCGGCCGTTGACCCCACCCGAGCGGCGGTCCTGGCCGAATTTGGTGGCGAGCACCACCTTTTCGCGCCGTCCCTTCAACGCGCGACCGAGCAGTTCCTCGTTCTGCCCTAAACCATAGGCGTCCGAGCTGTCGAGAAAATCGACGCCGAGGTCGATCGCCCGCTGCAAAAACGGAATGGCCGCATCATCGTCGCTCGTCCCATAGGTCCCGGACAGCGACATGCAGCCGAGCCCAATCGCCAGCACCTCCGGCCCGCCCTGGCCGATCCGGCGCCGCTCGCGTGTCGCGTTATCGCTCATCGAGATCTCCCGCAAAAATCGGCGCGCACCATAAGGGTCGGCGAAGCTTTGTGACAATGACGAAGAGAGGCGTATGATCCGGCAGCGGCAATCGATGCCCGAAGCGGGAGGCCAGCATGGCGGACAGGTTCCATGTATATGCCGGGGCGGTGCGGTCGGCCGAGGGTGGCAAGGGCGGCGTCTTTCGCCGGGCGCCCGACGACGAGCGCTGGGCGGCGCTGACCGACGGTCTGCCCGACGGGACCCAAATCCACGCGATCACGGTCCATCCCGACAATCCCGATACCGTCTTTATCGGCACCACCAACGGCGGCTATCGCAGCACCGAGCGCGGCGGCCACTGGGCAAGGCTGGCGCTGCCGGATCCGGGGGCCGATGTCTGGTCGATCACGATCCATCCGACGGACCGGCGCACGATCTATGCCGGTTTCGGGCCGACCGGGGTCTATCGCAGCGACGACGGCGGCGACCATTGGAAGACGCTAGCCGATCCGCGCCTGCCCGACCGGGTGCACATGACCTTCGCGTGCCGGGTGATGCGGCTCGATATCGACCCCGCGCGGCCGGATGACGTCTATGCCTGCATCGAAGCCAACGGCGCGATGCGGAGCCGCGACCGCGGCGAGAGCTGGGAGGATTGCACGGCGGGCCTCCTCCCCTTCACCGAGCAGGAAAAGTACAAGAGCCGGATCGTCAGCCAGACCGAGATCGAAGGGATGCTCGACGGCCATGCGCTGGCGTGCAGCGCGGCGGCGCCCGGCACCGTGTTTCTCGCCAACCGCATGGGGCTCTTCCGCAGCGACGATGGCGGGGCGCGCTGGGAGGACGTCGATATCGGCCGGTTTTCGCCGATGACCTACGGCCGCGACCTGCGCGTCTCGCCGCATGACCCCAAGGTGCTCTATGCCGCGCTCAGCCCGGCTTTCCGCAGCGCCGACGGCGCGATCTACCGGAGCGAGGATGTCGGCCAGACCTGGACGCGTTTCGACCGCGGGGTCAAGGCCGAGGCGACGATGATGGGCGTTGCGGTCCACCCGCGCGATCCACATCGGGTTTATGCGATCTCCAAGGCGGGACAGGTCTTCGGCACGCGTGACGGCGGCGAAAGTTGGGTCGAACGCCGCTTGCCCGAGGGCGTCGGCGACTGCTACGCGATCGCCTGCGGCTGATCGCGCATTTCACCAACGACAGGAGGAAACGATGGCAGGCACGACACATGTTTACGCCGGGGTGGCGGCGACGACCGGCATGACCCATAGCGGGGCGCTCGGCGGCGTCTTTCGTCAGGCGGTCGGCGACAAGGGGTGGAAGCACCTGACCAATGGCCTCGCTGAAGGTGCCGAGGTGCACGCGATCACGGTGCACCCAAGCGACAACGACACGGTGTTTGTCGGCAGCACCAAGGGCCTCTTTCGCAGCGCCAATCGCGGCGACAAGTTCGAGCGCCTGGCCCTCCCCGACGCCGAGGCGGATATCTGGTCGGTCCTCGTGCACCCCAAAGACCCGCGCCGGCTTTATGCCGGAGCGAGCCCGACTGCGGTCTATCGCAGTGACGACGGCGGCGACCATTGGAAAAAGCTCGCCGACCCGGGGCTGCCCGACCGCGTCATCATGGCGTTTGCCTGCCGCGTCATGCGGCTCGACGTCGACCCCAATTCGCCCGACGACGTCTATGCGACGATCGAAGCCAACGGCGCGATGCGCAGCCGCAACGCCGGCGAAAGCTGGGAGGACTGCACCGCCGACCTGATCCGGTTCTGCGAAGAGCCCAAATATCGCAGCCGGATCGGCAGCCAGACCGAGATCGAGGGCATGCTCGACGGCCATGCGCTGGCATGCAGCGCCGCCGCGCCCGGCACTGTCTTCCTCGCCAACCGCATGGGGCTCTTCCGCAGCTCTAACCGGGGCGACACCTGGGAAGACATGGAGATCGGCCGCTTCTCGCCCCTGACCTACGGGCGCGACATCCGCACGTCGCCCCATGACCCCAAAGTGCTCTACGCCGCGCTCAGCCCGGCCGCGCGCAGCACCGATGGCTCGATCTATCGGAGCGAGGATGTCGGCAAGACATGGAAGCGCTTCGACCACGGCATCAAGGCCGATGCGACGATGATGGGCGTCATCGTCCATCCGAGGGACCCCGACCAGGTCTATGGCGTCTCCCGCGCCGGTCAGGTATTCGGCACGCAGGACGGCGGCAAGAGCTGGAGCGAGCACCGGCTGCCCGAAGGCGTGCGCGACACCTACTGCGTCGCCTGCGGGTAATTTCGGACGCGCCGGGAAACCCTCTCCCGGACCGCGGGAGAGGGTTTTTTTTATCGGCCGCGCGAGATCAGTTTCCGCCACACCACGGCGAGCCCGGCAAGGCCGATCCCGGCCATGATCAGTATTGCCGCTTGCGGGCCGAGCCGCTCAGACAGCATGCCGATCAAGAGGACGCCGATCGGCCCGGTGCCGATGCACATCGTCACGATGCCCATTACCCGCGAGCGGGTGGTCGGCGGCGCCTCGATCAGAATGAGGCTGGTCTGGATGTTGGAAAACGCCGCCGTGCCGAGGCCGCCGATGACCAACAGCACAAAGGCCAAGCCGTACCACGGCGACAGCGCCATTGCGATGACGCCGCCGAGAAACAGAAAGGAGCCTTCCAATAGCGCCCGGCTGCCATCGAGGTGCAACCATCCGGCCGATAGGGCGATCCCGATGACAATGGCGCCGAGCGGCTCGGCGGCGGCAAGCGCGCCGACCAGAACGGGCGAGGCGTGAAAGACATCGAGACCGATCGGCGCGACCAGCGCCGAGTAGCAAAAGCCGAACGCGTTCATGATGATCGAAACCAGGACGACGGCGCGGATCGCCGGGATGGCGCGCGCGATGGCGATCCCTTCGGCGATCTCGCGGGCGATATGGCCAAAGCGCAGCCGGCGCGGCTCCTGGCGGAATTCGAGGCCGATCACGGCGAGACCGGCGGCGAGATACAGCGTCGCCGACAGCAGGTAGGCGCCCGAGAGCCCCATGATCTCGAATACCGCGCCGCCGCATAGCGGGCCGAGCACCCGCGCGACGCTGTTGGTCAGTGAATCGAGTGCAACCGCAGCGCCGATCCGATCGGGCGCGACCACTTCGCCGATCATGCGCCGTCGCACTGCCAGCTCACCCGCCCAGGCGATGCCGGCGACCGCGCCGCCAAGGGCAAGGTGCCAGACCCGGATCTGCCCGGACAGCGCGAGCGCGGCCAACGCCGCCGAGGTCGTCGCATTCACCAGCAGTTGCGCCATCAGTAGCCGCCTGCGGCTGAGCGCTTCGCCGATCACCCCGGCAATCGGACCGAGAAACAGCATCGGCAGGCTGCGTGCGACCACGACAACGGCGACGAGAAAGGCCGAATGCGCGGTGTCGTAGGTGAATATCCCGGCGACAAGCAGTTCCAGCCAGCGCATCGCATTGCCCACCGCGCCGACCAGCCATAGCCGGGCATAGCCCGGGTTTGCCAGCAACCCGCCCCGGTGGGCCGTCGACACAATCGGCTCGGAGGTCATCTATGCAGCGGGTCGCAGCGCAAGGCGGACGCACTCGGCGACAGCTCGCGGCACGCCAGCGGCGGCGATCTCGACCTTCTGCATCGGCGTTCCCCCGGCGTCGTTGTCGAGAATCTAGCGGCGGCGGCATTCGCTCGGCAATCGATTGTCCACTTCATCGCGCCCTCGCTGGCGGGCTTGGGCTTCGCGAGGCAAGGCGGTCTGGGCGGCTTGTTCGCGACATTCGCGCCGATTCTCGCCGCGGCGCTCGCCTGTCGCCGGTGCAGCGGACACGGATGACCGGCAAGGTTCCGGTCGGCGCTGGGATGTACGGCATCTCAGTTTCCGGATGCGATCGATGATGGATGCGGTTTGATGTCTCTCGTCGGCCGTCTTAAGGTGCCCCCACGCGGGCAGGGTTTACCGATGAGCGAGGAGGCCAATCCGGTTGACAAGAGACGGTGACGGGAAAGGGGTTCCCGAGCGCGAGGTGGGCGGCGAGCGGCTCCAATGGCGATCGGCCGGGCCGGCAGGGCCGACGACCGAAGAAGACATCGAGCATTTCAAAGACACCGTGTTGAACCGGCTGACGCTGGCCATCGGCAAGGACCCCTCGCGCGCCACCGATCGCGATTGGTTCGTCGCCACCACGCTGGCGCTGCGCGACCGGGTGATCCATCGCTGGCTGCAGGTAGATCGCGAGAACCTCGCCCGCGGCCGAAAGCGGATCTATTACCTGTCCTTCGAGTTTCTGATCGGCCGGCTCTTGAACGATGTCGCCGGAAACCTGCAGATGACCGATGTCGTTCACCGGGCGCTGGGCGACCTTGGGGTGAATTTCGACCAGGTGCGCTATGCCGAGCCCGATGCGGCGCTCGGCAATGGTGGGCTCGGCCGGCTCGCGGCGTGTTTCCTGGAGAGCATGGCCTCCCTCGGCGTCCCCGCTTACGGCTATGGGATCCGGTATGACCACGGGCTGTTTCGCCAGATCATCAACGATGGCTGGCAGCAGGAATACCCCGAGGAGTGGCTATCGTTTCGCAACCCATGGGAATTCGAGCGGTCGGAAGTCACCTACGACATCAGCTATGGCGGATGGGTCGAGACCGTCGAGGCGCGCGCCGGGCACCAGCGCTTTGTCTGGCATCCCCAAGAGACGATCGAAGCGGTCGCTTATGATACCCCGGTCGTCGGCTGGCGCGCCGCGCACGTCAATCCGTTGCGGCTGTGGTCGGCCCGCGCCGTTGACCCGATCCGCCTCGAGGTCTTCAATCGCGGCGATCATGTCGAGGCGCTGAGCGAGCAGATGCGCGCCGAGGCGCTCTCCAAAATCCTCTATCCGAGCGACGAGACCACAGCCGGCCGAGAGTTGCGGCTGCGCCAGGAGTATTTCTTTGTTTCTGCCTCGCTCCAGGACCTCGTCGAGCGCCATCGCCGCGCCTACGGTTCGCTTCACACCCTGCCCGAGCAGGCGGCAATCCAACTCAACGATACCCATCCGAGCATCGCGATCGCCGAACTGATGCGAATCCTCGTCGATTTGCACAACATCGCGTGGGATGACGCCTGGCAAATCACCGTCGATACCTGCCGGTACACCAACCACACGCTCTTGCCCGAAGCGCTCGAAAGCTGGCCGGTCAGTCTATTCGAGCGCGTTCTGCCACGGCATCTGCAGATCATCTATCTGATCAACGCCCGCCATCTTGAGGCCATTGAGCGAACCCATGCGCTCGACGCCGATCGGATTGCCGCGATTTCGCTGATCGACGAGCGCGACGGCCAACGGGTCAAGATGGGGCACCTCGCATTTCTTGGCTGCGGTCGCACCAACGGCGTGTCGAAAATCCACACCGAGCTGATGCGCCAGACGGTATTCCACGACCTCGCGGCGCTCTATCCGAACCGCATTGTCAACGTGACCAACGGCATAACCTTCCGCCGTTGGCTTTACCAGGCCAATCCGGGATTGACGCAGCTGTTGTCCGCCGCCTGTGGCGAAGACATTCGCGACAACCCGCCGGCCATAGCGCGCCTTGCCGAGATGGCGGACGACACCGCGCTGCATCAGCGCCTGCGCCTCGTCAAACGCCTCAACAAACTGCCGCTGGCGCGCCTAATCGGCGACCAGCTCGGGCTCGTCGTTGACCCTGAGGCGATTTTCGATGTGCACATCAAGCGCATCCACGAATACAAGCGCCAGTTGCTCAATCTCCTGGAGACGGTGGCGCTGTACAATGCGATGCGCGCCGAGCCGACGCGGGACTGGATCCCGCGGGTCAAGATCTTTGCCGGCAAGGCCGCCGCCAGCTATGCCGCCGCCAAGCTGATCGTCAAGCTGGCCCATGATATCGCCGCGGTGATCAACCGCGACCCGGCGGTGCGCGATCTCCTCAGAGTGGTCTTTCTGGCGAACTATAACGTCAGCCTGGCGGAGACCATCATCCCGGCCGCCGATCTCTCGGAGCAGATCTCGACGGCGGGGATGGAAGCTTCGGGCACCGGCAACATGAAACTGGCGCTCAATGGCGCGCTGACCATCGGAACGCTCGACGGCGCCAATATCGAAATCCGCGACCGGGTCGGTGCCGATAATTTTTTCACCTTCGGCCTCAATGCCGACGAGGTGGCCGAACTGCGCCGCGCGGCCCTTGACGGCGGGCGCACGATCGCCCCGTCACCGGCCCTGTCCGAGGTTCTCGAGATGATCGGAAGCGGCGTCTTTTCGCGTGGCGAACCGGATCGCTTCGCCATGTTGACCGACCGGCTGCGGGGCTCCGACCAGTATATGCTCGTCGCCGATTTCGACTCCTACTGGCAAGCTCAGCGCGCCGTCGACGAGCGGTGGCGCAAACCGCAAGACTGGGCGGCGGCTTGCCTTCGGAATATCGCCGGCATGGGATGGTTTTCCGCCGATCGCGCGATCGACGAATATGCCAGTTCGGTCTGGCGCGCCCGCTTCCACTAGGGTCAACGATGGAGGGCTGCCGTGCCACTGCCCGCGCCCGTTCTCGACCACGTCGTCATCGATGTCCGCGATCTCATGGACGAGGCGGCGCGCGCGTTTACCGCACTCGGCTTCGCGCTGACGCCGCGTGGCCATCACACACTCGGCTCGATGAACCACCTGGCGATGTTCGCGACCGATTACCTTGAATTGCTTGGCTTCGGCGAAGAGGGCGCCAGTCGGCCGGAACTGGCGCCGTTTCCGATCGGGCTCAACGGGCTGGTGTTCAAGACCGACGACGCGGATGTGGTCCATGCCCACGCGCTGGCCGCGGGGTTGCCGATATTGTCTGTTCAAGCGTTTTCCCGACCGGTCGCGCTCGACGGCGCGCGACAGGACGCGCGGTTCCGCACGACCCGCCTCGACCCGCGAAAAATCGCCATGGGTCGGGTTTATTTCTGCGAGCACCGCACTCCGGAACTGGTCTGGCGGCCGGAATGGCAGTCGCATCCCAACGGCGCCCGCGCAATTTCCCGGGTAGTCGTGGCGACCCGCGATCCGCGGCGGAGCGCATCCCTGTTCCGCGCTCTGTTCGGACCCGAAGTGGTGGCCGAACACGACGCAGGCTGCATCATGCGGGCGGGCGCAGCACAGGTCGAGCTGACGAGCCCAGGTACCGTCGCCACGGAGTTCGGCGACGCGGCGGCGGACCCGGCGGGTCGCACCGAGTATCTGGCGGCGTTGGAACTCAAGGTGTCCTCGACCGCCAAGACCGCCGAGCACTTGCGCCAGGTACCGGCTTTGCGCGTCGAACCGCACCGGGTGGTGGTTCCCGCCGGCGCCGCGTTCAATACGACGATTGTCTTTTCGGCCTAGGCGATGTCGGGCGATTTGCCGCCACCTGGTTGGCGCAACCTCGGCGACGCCATCGACCGGAATGGCGATCCCGAGGGGATCGCAATCATCGACCCGGGCGGCGCTGCGGCGCCGCGACACTATAGCTACCGCGAGTTCGACGCGCTCGCCGACGGGGTGGCGCGCGGCCTTGTGGCGCGCGGGCTGCGGAGGGGCGAGCGGGTCGCAATCCTGTCGGCCAACCGGGCCGAGTTTTTGGCCGCCTTTCTCGGCATCATGCGGGCCGGCTTCGTCGCCGTGCCGGTCAATTGGAAGCTGCCCGCCGCCGCGGTCGACGCGATCCTGCGCGACTGCGACGCCAAACTGGTGCTGTGCGACGAGACGCGCCGGGCGATGTGCCCCTCCGATCTCCCGGTTATCGTGTTCGGCGGCGATTTCGCGAGGTTCATCGATCCCGGTCCGTTCCGCGCAGTCGAGCCCGATCCGGCCGAGCCGGCGATGTTCCTCTACACCTCGGGATCGAGCGGGCGGCCGAAGGGTGTCGTGCTGTCGCACCGGAGCCATCTGTGGGTGATCGAGATGCGCCGCCGCGGGCCCGGGCGTCCGCCCGAGCGCCCGCTCGTCGCTGCGCCGCTCTATCACATGAACGCGCTCGCCGTGTCGCAAGCGGCGCTGGCGCAGCATGATACTATCATCCTCCTGCCCGGCTTTACCGCGCCGAGCTATATCGCGGCGGCAAGCGCCCATCGCGCGAGTGTCTTGACCTCGGTGCCGACGATGATCGCGATGGCGCTGCGCGAGCGCGACGCGCTGGCGCGCCACGATCTCTCGTCGATCCGCGCGGTGCGGATGGGCTCGGCGCCGGTGTCGCCGGGGCTGATGGCGGCGGTGCGCCAGCGCTTTCCAGGCGCCGCTGTCGGCAACGTCTATGGCACGACCGAGGCCGGGCCGATCGTCTTCGCGCCGCACCCGCAAGGTAAGCCGACCCCCGATCTGTCGGTCGGGACCGCCCACCCGCAGGTCGAGCTGCGGCTGGTCTCGGGCGCCGATCGCGCCGCCAGCGAAGGCGTGCTGCAGATGCGCTGTCCGGCCTTGATGAGCGGGTATCACAAGCTGCCGGAGGCGACCGCTGGCGCGATGACGCAAGACGGATTCTACATCACGGGTGACGTGTTCCGCCGCGATTCGCAAGGGTTCTATTACTTCGTCGGGCGCGCCGACGACATGTTCGTCAGCGGTGGCGAGAACGTCTATCCGGGCGAGGTCGAGAAATTATTGGAGCGCCATCCGGATATCCACCAGGCCGTGGTGATACCGGTCGACGACGAGCTGAAGTATCAAAAGCCGGTCGCCTTTGTCGTCCCGCGCCCGGGTGCGGCGCCGAGCGAGGCAGCAGTGAAGGAGTTCGCGCTGGCGAATGCCGCGCCCTACCTGCATCCGCGACGGGTGTGGTTTCTCGCCGAAATGCCGCTAGCCGGCACCAACAAGATCGACCGCCGCGCGCTCGTACGGCGCGCCGCCGAATTGCTGTCGGCTGAAACGGGTGGAGTGACCGGATGAAGGCCCTGGTATTGCGCGAGCACGGTGGCGGCGGGCTGCGCCTTGAGACGGGTTTCCCAGATCCGGCGCCGGGCGAGGGCGATGTCGTGCTACGAGTGCGCGCCACCTCGCTCAACTATCACGATGTGTTCACCCGGCGCGGCATGCCGGGGATCAGGATTGCGATGCCGGCGATCATGGGGCTCGACGTCGCCGGCGAGATCGCCGCGCTCGGCCCCGGCGTCACCGGCTGGCAGTTGGGTGACCGCGTCGTCGGCGACCCGATCAACCGGGTCGAGGGCGGGCTCACCGGGGAAACCGTGCACGGGGGACTGGCCGAATATTGCCGGCTGCGCGCGCACCAGCTCGTGCGGATCCCGGATGGGGTCGGCTTCGAACAAGCTGCCGCGCTGCCATGCGCCTACGGCACGGCACGGCGCATGATGCACACCAACGGGCATGTGGCGTCGGGCGAGAAGGTGCTGATCCTCGGCGCCTCGGGTGGTGTCGGGGTGTGCTGTGTTCAGCTCGCCAAAGCAGCCGGCGCTGTCGTCATCGCCGCCACCGGTTCGGACGACAAGGCGACGCGGCTGAAGGCGCTCGGCGCCGACCACACGATCAACTATGCGACGCGCGATTTCGTGCAGGAAGTGTACGGGCTGTTCGGCAAGCCGGCACGGCGCGGCGCCGGCACCGACAACGGTGTCGATGTCGTGGTCAACTACACCGGAGGCGACACCTGGACGAAAAGCCTGCGTGTCCTACGGGTCGGCGGGCGCCTCTTAACCTGCGGCGCCACCGCCGGGTACGACCCGCCGGAAGACATCCGTTTTATCTGGACGTTCGAATTGAAGATCCTCGGCTCAAACGGTTGGGCGCGCGACGATATCGTCGCGCTCTTGGAGATGGTGCGCGCGGGCCGGCTGGAGGCTGTCATCGACCAGACCTTCCCGCTCGAGCGCGCGCCGGAAGCCTTGGATCGCCTCGAGGAGCGGCGGGTGTTCGGCAAGCTGGTGATCACGCCATGAGCAGCCCACCACTGAGCAAAGAGGAACTACAGCAGCTTCTTACAAACTCTGCCTTCATCGACTTTCTGAAGTTGACCGTTCTAAGTGCCGACCCCGAAGCGCAGCAAGTGGTCATGCGCGCCGCGATGCGGCCCGAATTTGAGCGTGGCCGCGGGACCGGCCAGTGGCACGGCGGACCAATCGCCGCGATCATCGACACGGCCGGCGATTATGCCCTCGTTATGCTGCTCGGCCGGCCGCTGCCGACGGTCAATTTCCGCGTCGACTACCTGCGCCCGGCGATCGATACCGCGCTGATCGTCACCGCCACCGTACGCAGGAGCGGCAGGCTCTTTGGGATTGTCGACGTTGAGGTGGCCAACGAGGCCGGAACGCTGCTGGCGATCGGCCGCGCCACCTATGCCACGGCGACGTGAAAGCCCCAATGGCGCAGAACATCTACGACAATGAGGCGTTCTTCGCGGGCTACGCGCGGCTGCCGCGCTCCGTCGAGGGACTGGAAGGCGCACCGGAATGGCCGGCTCTGCGCGCGTTGCTGCCCGATCTGCGCGGGCGCAAGGTTCTCGATCTCGGCTGCGGCTACGGCTGGTTCTGCCGCTGGGCGCGCGAAGCGGGCGCCGCCGAGGTGGTGGGCATCGATGTGTCCGAAAAGATGCTGGCGCGGGCCCGTGCCGACACGCGGGACGCCGCGATCGCTTACTGGCGGGCGGATATGGAAAGGGTCGAGCTGCCGCGGGAGGTCTTCGAACTGGTGTACAGCTCGCTGGCGCTCCACTACATCGCGGACCTCGGCCGGCTGATGTCGCAGGTTGAAGGAACGCTGGTCCAGGGTGGCGGCCTGGTGTTCTCGATGGAGCACCCGATCTACACCGCACCCGCCGAGCCCAAATGGTCGCTTGATGCCGCCGGGCATAAAACCTGGCCGCTTGATCACTACCTTGATGAGGGCCCGCGATCGACCAATTGGCTGGCGCCGGGCGTGATCAAGCACCACCGCACGATCGCCACCACCATCAACCTGCTGCTGCGCATCGGGTTCGCGATCTCTCACGTCGAGGAATGGGCGCCGAGCGAGGCGCAAATCGCGGCACGGCCGAGCCTTGCCGATGAGCGCCATCGTCCGCCCTTCCTGATCGTCGCGGCAAAGAAGCGGTAGCTGGTGCTGACCCCGAAAGACGCCAGCGCGGCCGCGCCCGGTTGCTGCCGCGATCGCTAGGCACGGTCTCGCCGGACGGGTGATCTCGCTCGGCGAACGGTCTGACCTGGAAACGCTTTACCGGCGTGCCGTGCGTGGCGACCGACACCGGGGATTGTGCGGCCGTCATCGGCGATGCCGGGTTCATCGTGCCGCCGCGCGATCCCCAGGCGCTCGCCGACGCGTGGCAGCGCATGATCACGCTCGGCCAGGACGGCCGGCGCCCGCTAGGCCTCCGGGCGCGTGCGGATCGTCGAGAACTACAATCTCGAGCGGATCGTACCGCGGTTCGAGGCGCTTTATCGCGAAATCACGGGGGCGGAATCCGCCGGGCGGAGCCGATCGGATAGCTGACAGCGACGATTTTTCGGAATGATACGCTTTTGAGCCCTTTAGCCGCGAGTCACTCCGCCGCATTCTTTCCGCCATAGCGCCGCACGCGCAGGTCGGCCTGCTCCTTGTGGCCCCAGAAGCGCTCGATCGC
>Ga0209415_10014520_pt1 | contig 12860 bp, 13 predicted proteins | sample PeaSoiSIISIP2007_FD_187696 | JGI IMG/M metagenome (GOLD analysis project Ga0209415, IMG submission 187696) | Peat soil microbial communities from Weissenstadt, Germany - SII-SIP-2007 (SPAdes) (version 2) | ecosystem: Environmental > Terrestrial > Soil > Wetlands > Peat | place: Germany...
TGTCGGGCTGCGGGACGGAAACGACGGAATGACCCGCGTACCCTCGAACGTCAAGGTGTTGGCGAAGATCGGCGGCGCAACGACGCCGTGCCGTTGCAAAATTTCGCGCAGGATGACCTCAAAGTTGTCCGAAACGATTATCAGCTCGGTCCCGGTCGAGGCGGCCCAATCCTGCAGATGGACGAAATGCGGATCGATCGCCGCGCCGCGCACAAATGCGAGCAAGGTGTCCTTGTCGACTTCCAGGTCCCCGACTTGCCGCCGCAGACAATCAAGAGTGCTTATTCGGTTCTCGCGCCACTCCGTCTGCCATCGGGCCCACTGCGTGGTGCGGGAGAACTTCTCGATGACGGAATCCAAGACGTCGCCGAGGCTGATCGTATTGTCGAAATCAACGAAAAGTACTGTTTTTTCGATGGCGGGCAAAGGACATGCTTCCAAGTATGTTTGGCTCTCGTGGGTCGGCGAAAAAGCGCCTGCCGCATCTGCCAGCGCCCTACCCACGAGCGCGCTGCCAGCACGAGGCAGAACCATCCGATATTATATGACTTGTGCGACCAAAAAACCTGGACCCCCCCGATGAGAAAAGACGATAGCTCCGCGTTGCGGAGCGACGAATCCGCGCGCCTGCTGGAAAAGGAAAAGATTTTCTGCTCGTACGGAGACACCGTGCACTATGCGCTCCATCCAAAGATTTTCGAGCGGTGCGAAGGTAGCTACCTGTACGATGATCGCGGGGCCAAGTACCTCGACCTGCAAATGTGGTACTCAACCGTCAATCTTGGGTATGCGCATCCCAAGATCAATGCGGCGCTGCATGCGCAGATCGACCGTCTGCCACAGCTTGCATGCCAGTACCTGCATCGTGAGAAAATCGAGCTCGCCGAGAAGCTTTGCGAAAGCGTGCAGCGGGGGTTCGGCCTTAAGGGCCGCGTGCACTTCAACGTCGGTGGTGCGCAGGCGATCGAAGACGCGCTCAAGGTTGTGCGCATGACGACAAAGCGTCAACGCATGCTGGCGTTTCAAGGCGGATATCACGGGCGGACACTGGCGGCTTCGGCGATAACCTCCTCCTACCGCTATCGAGAGCCATTCGGCGAATTCGCCGATCGCGCCCATTTCCTGCCGTTCCCCTACACCTTTCGAGCCGGATACGGGGGCGATCCCCAGCGCACGGAGGACGCCTGCATCGCGGAGTTCGAGAAGCTGTTTGAGCACGAGTGCACCGGGGCTTGGAACAGCAAGACCGGGCACTCCGAGTTCGGCGCTTTTTTCGTCGAGGCCGTCCAGGGCACCGGCGGCTATAACGTCCCGCCCAAGGGATACTTCAAGCGCCTTGCGGCCATCTGCCGCGAGCGGGGCATCTTGTTTGTCGACGACGAGGTGCAAATGGGCTTTTATCGCACCGGCAAGATGTGGGCGATGGAGCACTTTGACGTCCAGCCGGACATCATCGTCTTTGGCAAGTCACTGACCAATGGTCTGAATCCGATTTCCGGAATCTGGGCTCGGGAGGAACTGATCAATCCGCGGGTATTTGGGCCGGGATCGACGCACTCGACCTACGCGTCCAATCCCTTGGGTACGGCAACGGGCCTGGCGGTCATGCGCGTCTTCGAAGGAGAGGACTACGAGGCCAAGGTGATGGAGAAAGGACGCTATTTTCTCGGCGGCCTCAAATCCTTGCAGTCCAAGCATGCGCAAATTGGCAATGTGGACGGGCTCGGTCTGGCGCTGCGTATGGAAATGTGCGAAACCGATGGCAAGACCCCCAACCGGCAACTGGCCGATAGGATGTTCCAAATCGGCCTCGATGGTGGTCTCGATCTGGGTTCGGGCACCGTGGGCCTGGTGCTCAATATTGGTGGCTACTACAAGAACGTCATCACGATAGTGCCGTCGCTGGAGATCACGCACAAGGAAATTGATCAAGGCTTGCACGCCTTGGATATGATCGTCTCGATTGCAACGCGCGCCTGAGCCACTGCCGATCGCCGCGACGAGCCCGTGAGAATATGCGGCGCTGCCCTGGCGCGGTCCGGCAGCGCTCGACCCGAGCATGCGCTTGCACGCGGTTGCTGCCGACGGCGGCTTCGGCTGGCGAGCGCGATCCGACGGCGCTGCAGCCGGGGTTTGCCGGCTCCCGCGGGGCCGGCGTGGTGCCACAGGATCTTCTCCGGTGCGAGAGCAGGCAGGCGCTGGTGTTTGTTGGACCGAGCTTGGGTGCGCCCATGGTCGGTTCGAGACGATTCCCGCGCCGCGGATCGGGCGCGTCGCGCCGCGGTAGCTTTCCTGGCCGCTTCGATCGGGGCGCCAAGGAGTTCCACGTTGCGGGCCGGTCCCATTCAGTGCCCGGTCCTCGGTCGAGTGCCCGATCGAACCGCATGGTCACGATTTACACTCTTGGCGGAAGATTCTTGGCGGCGCTGAGCCCACCGGAAGGAGTAGCCAAGCAATGGAAACCGCGGCGCAGCGTTTGGCGGCCTGGGAAAAGACGCACCAGGAATGGACCGAGCGAATTCGCCGTGACCCTACGAAGGTCGGCGTACCCACGCTCGAGCAGATCGCCGGCCGCTCCGGCCTCGAGATATTCACCGGCATGCTCCAGGGCGAATTGCCCGCGCCGCCGATCAGCGAAACCTTGGACTTCTTCCTGGTGGAGGCCGAGCGGGGGCGTGTGGTCTTTCAGGGCCGGCCCAGCGGAAGAATCTACAACCCGCTGGGTACGGTTCATGGAGGCTGGTTCGCAACGCTGCTCGACTCGGCCGTGGCGTGTGCGGTCCAATCGTGCCTGCCAGCGGGCAAGAGCTATACGACGCTCGAACTCAAAGTCAACATCGTGCGCGCCTTGACCACCAAGGTGCCACTGGTTCGCGCGGAGGGTAAGGTCGTTCATCTGGGCGGCCAGGTTGCGACCGCGGACGGGAAACTGGTCGGCCCGGACAACCGGTTGTACGCCCACGCCTCCACCACATGCCTGATTTTCGATTTTCCGCCGGGGCCGCGCTGAGAAAACGGGCCCGGTTGGCGCGTCGCGGTAAATCTTGATCTCGACGGGCCACGCCGAGCGGCGCAGCAGGAGCGGCGCCGACCGCCTCGCCGCTCCTGCTGGAGCCGCCTGCGTAATACGCAGTCGCCGGACGATCCCGGCAATCCGCTACGAGAACCAGCGCAGGAAGGCGGCGGCGCTCAATGCAATGGCGGCCAGGATCGACGAGGAGTAGCACGCAAGGATCCGTTTGCGTTCCACCCAGCCCGATCCCCAAAGGAGATAGGCTGCCAGCAGCAAGAAACCGCTTGCCGCGCACGCCATCTTCAGGACAAGCGCGACGACAGCTACTCCCGCGATGTCGGGCAGCTGGTGATAGAAATGAAGGCTCACCGCTCCAAAAACCGCGCCGCTGGCCGCCTGTGTCCCCCAGCCGGTGAGCGCGAGCCAAGCGAATTTTTTCTTGGTATGCGCACTGGCACCGACGGCAGCGGCAAGGGAGCCGCCTACCGCTGCGACGGCGCCAAAATTATGCACAACCTGGACTACGGAGTAGGCCAGGTTTTGTGCATTGCTCACTTGGAGGTGACGTTCACGCACCCTTCGACGCCGGTGGGCACATGTCCCGTGGTGTTCACCGCCAGACATATCTTGTGCTTGCCCGGCGCAAGCGGAGGAACTTCGGCGGTTCCCTTGAGTTGGTGGATGACATCGACCTTCTTGCCGTCGGCGTATAGGTGAAGGTGATCCCCATCGGGCCCGGGATCTGCCTCGTAACTCACCTTGACCGGTGCTTTGGAATCGACCGTCGCGCCGTCAGCCGGCGAGGAGATCGTGACCTTTCCTCCCGCAGCCAACACCAAACTCGACCCGCCCAGCAACGCAGTCAGAACGACGGTTCTGATGATCTTGTTATTCATGTTCCTTCTCCCTGTGGTTAGAAGTCTTGCCTCTGGTAGCTACTAGGTTACTCCGTACTCCGCGCTCGACCATTTGATCGCCAAAAGCATAGTCAGTTGGCACGCATCGCTTCAACCCTTATCTAAAGACAGGTTTAGGCGGATGCCCAGTATGGCAAGCCGCCGCAATTGTGCCAATTTCCCGCGGACTTGGCGGACGCGCGCTTCTTGCCTGGCTCGTACAAAGCGCCGTTCTTGGATCGGTGCTCGATTTGCGTCCGTTGTTGGCCAGACCCTCAGCCATGCTTCTAGGACGGATCCTTTGCGATCTCCATCAAGAAAAGGCCAGGGCATCTACCATGTCCGGCGCCGCAAGAGGCCGGCTGCGGTCGAGTCGGAAGCGACGGGGCACGGCCTCGGGCCTCGCATCCCGGCTGCCAATGCGTCGAGCAGTTCCCAAGGACCAGGTTTTGGTGGTCGAAGATCGCCGCTGCGTGGATGGTGCCTCGACCGTCGACCGGCGCGGCCAAGGGGCGCGCAGCGACACGGCAGGCCGGTCAGAAGCCCGTTTCGAACGCCCTACCGATGGCAGGGCGCGGCGCGGATGGGCTGGCTGCGCACCAGCGGTTGAGAAGCTTGCCGGGGATCGTGCCCGGCTGACGGCGGCGTGGGGCGGCGGCTTGCCGCATTGCGCCCCATCGGGCTCGTGGGCGAGTTCGGGTGCTTGTTGCACGGTATGGCGAGCAGTGTTCCAATGGCGCGAAGGCGAGTCGCCTGAGAGCATCAATCTAGGCACTATGGGACATCCCCCTGCGCAGGTTCTACTCATTGCGTCGCTATGGCCGGTGATTCCCTAGGGGCGTCAGGCGAGCCGCAGGTTCAGCGCTCGCTGGATCCGGATGGGAATCCCCGGGTCCGTCTCTCGGGCGCGTGGGTCCTGCGCGCGCTGCTGCCGCAGGCCGCGCAACTGCACCGTCAGCTGCTGGCCTATGCGCGCGATGCGAACGTTCGTTGGGATCTGCGCGAGGTCCAGACGCTCGATACCGCGGGCGCGCTGCTGCTGTGGCGAAGCTGGGGCCGCCGCCGGCCGCAGTTGATCCTGCGGGCTGAACACGAGCCGGTCTTCGCCAATCTTTCCCCCGAAGCTTCACCGCCGCGTCCACGCGGGGCGCGCGACCCGCTGGCGCCGCTGGTTGTCTTGGGGCGCAATTTCCTGTCCCTGGTGGAGCAGGCCGCGCAGATCGTGTTGCTCGCCGGCCATCTGGTCCTTGATTTGGTGCAGCTGTCGCGTCATCCTGCGCTCACCCCATGGCGTGAGATCTCGGCCAATATCTATCGCACCGGTACACGGGCGCTGCCGATCGTTGGCCTGGTGGGATTTCTCGTGGGCATCGTGCTGAGCTACCTGTCTGCCAGGCAGCTCCAGGCATACGGCGCCGACATCTACATCATCAATATTTTGGGCGTCGGCATCGTGCGGGAGCTGGGCCCGATGCTCGCTGCCATTCTCGTGGCCGGCCGCTCCGGCTCCTCCATGACGGCGCAACTGGGGGTGATGCGCGTCACCGAGGAGCTGGACGCGCTTGCTGTCATGGGCATCTCCCAGACCTTGCGCCTGGTGCTGCCAAAGGTCCTCGCGCTGGCGATAACCTTGCCGCTTCTCGTTTTGTGGTGCAATGCGATAGCCTTGATCGGTGGGATGTTCGCTGCCAACTGGGAGCTGGGCATCAGCTATCGGCAGTTTCTTCATAACCTGCCCTCGGCAGTGCCCATCGCCAATCTGTGGCTGGGCGTAGGCAAGGGGATGCTGTTTGGCATCCTGATCGCCTTGAACGCGTGCCACTACGGGTTGCGCATCAAGCCCAATACCGAGAGTCTGGGCACCGGCACGACGGACTCGGTCGTCACGTCCATAACCGTGGTGATCCTGGTCGATGCCGCGGTGGCCGTGATCTTTTCTTCCGTGGGCTTGTGAGATGGCCGGCGACTGCGTCATCGAGCTGCGCGGCGTTTGGACCCAGATTGGCGCCAACACGATCCACCGCGATATCAACCTTTGCGTGCATGTTGGCGAGGTGCTCGCCCTGATCGGGGAGTCGGGCAGCGGCAAGACGACGCTCCTGCGCCTGATGTTGGGCCTCGGACAGCCCACCCGGGGCACCGTGCGGGTGTTCGAACGTCCGCTGCAAGGCTGTCCGGCGGACGATCTCAAGCGCGTGCGGCAGCGCTGGGGCGTGCTCTTCCAGGAGGGAGCGCTGTTCTCGGCACTGAGCGCGTATGACAACGTGGCACTGCCACTGCGCGAACTGCGGGCGCTGCCCGAGGAGGTGATCCGCGAGCTCGTCATGACCAAGCTGGCCTTGGTGGAGATCGAGGCGGCCAGTGCCGACAAGCTGCCTTCGCAGCTGTCGGGCGGCATGGTGAAGCGCGTAGCGCTCGCCCGGGCGCTGGCGCTCGATCCGGAACTGCTGTTCCTTGATGAGCCGACCGCGGGCCTGGATCCGGAGCGCAGTGCCGGCTTCGTCCAGCTCGTCGTAAGGCTGCGCCAGGAGCTGCGCCTTACGGTGTTGATGGTTACCCACGATGTCGACACGCTGATCGCCCTTGCCGGCCGGGTGGCCGTGCTGGCGGACCAGCGGCTGGTTACGATCGGTGCACTGTGGGACGTCGTGGATTTCCCGCACCCGTTCGTTCGCAGCTTTTTCCTAGGCCATAGGAAGCGCTGCGCGAAGGAGAACGTGGAGCAGTTTCGCCGCGCGCTGGCGCACGGCCGACAAGCGGCGTGAGCCGCAGCCGTGGCCAGGCCTTGCGCCGCCTATCGATGAACTGTTAGAGGAGCATGGGGATGGAAAGCAGGTCTAACGCGATTGCCGCCGGAGTGTTTGTCATAGCGCTGAGCGTGGGTCTTGTGCTGGTCGCGCTCTGGTTCACCAGCGAAAACCTCGATCGGACGCGTTACGTCGTCTTCTCGAAGATGCCCGTCTCCGGGCTACGCGCCAAGGCCGCGGTGCGGCTGCGCGGTGTCGAGGTCGGCAAGGTTGCCAGCATCGTGTTCGACGCGCAGGATCCCCGGGTCGTCCTCGTAAACATCGACGTGGACCGTAGTGCCACGCTCACGCACGGAACGTACGGACAGCTGAGCTACCAGGGCGTGACCGGTCTGTCGTTCGTTGAGCTCGACGACGACGGCAGCGACCCGCAGCGGCTGACCACCAGCGCCGACCAACCCGGCCGCATCGAATTGCGCCCCTCGCTGCTCGATCAAATCGGTGGCTCCGGCCAGAACCTGTTGGTCGATGCCAGCCTTGTGGCCAAGCGCCTGAACCGGCTGCTGAGCGACGAAAACTTGTCGCACCTGGCGGGAGCACTCCGGAACGCGGCGTCGGCTGGCGAGCAGATCGCCGTCCTGGCTGCCGATCTACAGCCCGCGGCAAGGTCGCTGCAGAGTCTGGAGACCAAGAGCGATGCCACCGTCGTGCAACTGAACCTGCTACTGGGCGACATGCGCTCGGTCACGGCCGAATTCGGCCGCCACCTGGCGGCGCTGGACGAGGTCGGCAAAGGGGCGCAAGCAGTGGGGGCGGCGAGCCGATCGCTCGAGACGGCAATCGTCGGCGACACGCTGCCGCGCCTCTCCGGTGCCATTGACGATTTCTCACGGACCTCGCGCAATCTCGATCGAGTGCTCCGGGCAGTGCAGGAGCAGCCGCAGAGCCTGCTGTTCGGGCGCCGTTCGCCGCCACCGGGTCCGGGTGAGCCCGGCTTTGCTCCGCCCGCGAGGGCGCAGTGATGAATCGGCTCCTGATGCGCGTGGCAGCGGCTGCGCCGGCGCTGCTGGTGGCTTGCACGACACCGACCGTCAACGTGACTCAATACGACTTGGGCTTGCCGCCGGCCAGCGCGGCGCTCGACCAACGCGCGGCCAACGCTCGTACGCTCGCCGAGGTATCTGCTCCGGCATGGCTGGACAACCCCTCCATCGCCTACCGTCTGGCCTACGACGACGCAAACCAGGTGCACGGCTACGCGCAAAGCCGATGGGTCGCCGCGCCTGCAAGTTTGCTCGTGCAGCGTCTGCGCGAGCGACTGCCGATCACTCTCCTGCCCGTCATCGCGCGCGCCGACACGACCCTGGCAACGGACTACCTGCTGCAGGTGGAACTGGACGAATTTAGCCAAGTATTCGACACGCCACAAGCGAGCCGCGCGCTGCTGCGGGCCCGCGCAACCCTCATCGATTTGCGCCGGCACGAGCTCATCGCGCAGCGCGTCTTCGAGGTGCAGCGCCCGGCAGCACCGCCCAACGCGCTCGGCGCCGTGCTGGGATTGCGTGATGCCGTAGACGAATTCATCACTGAGTTGTTGCGCTGGACGGACCAGGAGTCGATACGCGCCGGCGCACCGCTGCCGCAGGGTTGACTCGGCCCCTGCGTGCGGCACGTCCGCGGAGCCCGGGGGGCAGGTGATGGCGCTGTGGCAATCGGAAGGCCAGATATTTTTTGCAGAAGTACGCGCTCCTCGCGGGGTATCCGTAGCGCGCCGGGCGGGCGCACTTGCCGCTGCCGGTCCCGTCGAGTTCTCGTTTGCCGACGCGGTGCCTGATTGCCCTAGCGTGTTCTTGGCGACGCTGATGTACCAGCGAGCGATGGGGCCGAGAAGAGATCTCGGCGCAGCAGAGCGCTAGTGCCCCATGCGGATGTGTTTGCGACGATTCGCTTCGGAAACGAAATCTTCCAGCTCGGGGTCCATGGCATTGCGCGAAGAGACGATCCCGATCGGCTTGTCGTTCTCGATGACCGGCGCATGGCGGAAGCCGCCTTCTTGCATCAGGACGAGTGCGTACCCGTAGGAGTCATTGGGACCGACTGTCTTGGGCCGGGCCGTCATCACGTCGGCCAATCGGGTAGTGCTCGCGTCGAGCCCGGAGGCGATAACCCGAAACAGCGCGTCGCGCTCGGTAAATATGCCGACCAGACGCTCGTGTTCGACCACCATTACCGCACCCATCTTTCCCTTGGCCATCAGTTCGGCCGCCGCCCGGACGGTCGTCTCGGGTGCCAGCCTAAGAGCGTTCTTGCGCTCCATCACCTCTTTTACCGATCGTTCTAACATAAGGCGCTCTCAGCGGTGATCTTCCGCTTCGTCCGGGTGAACCTGCGGGGCATCGTGCGTAGCATGGTAAGAGCTGCGGGCCCCGTGATATTGATACGTGTCAAAGCAAGCGGGGTCCAACCGCGCTGATGGCGCAGGAACGACGACCGTCTTGGCACGATGGCAACCAGCCCGATCACCTGGCACTGTGGGCCGATCCGCAACTTCGACCGTCTGGCGCTGCCCAGGCGCTTGCGGTCCTTGCTCACGAGGAGCTCGGGAGCGGCCGTTGCGAACAGGACCCCGATCAAGCAAGCCCACAGGATTCGGCGCATCGGAGCGCCGCTGATCGATCGGACCGCTGGGCGCGAATGCGAATGCGTACCGAATTTGGACAAGGAGGCTTGCGATGGTGGCATGGGCGAACGAGCACTCCGGACCTGCTGGGCCCAACGGCAATGTACCTTCCACGCGGGGCCTTACTCGGGAAGCGCGCCTCCTGCGATCACGCGAGGCGCCGGATACGAGCCCGCCCCGCATCTGCCGCCGTAGCGCCGGCAGCGTCGTTGGGCTCGTGCGCAGAAGGCGTACGATGAAGGTCGCTCGTCGATTGCGCCGAGGGCGGGCAGCAGCAGGCGCCTGCCGATTCGCAAAGGGCCGTCCTGCGGTCGCCTCCGCCAAACATATGAACCTCGATCCGTTGGAAGCTGAAGTGCTCGGGTGGCTTTTGGACGATGTTGATACGCCGAAGACCCCTGCGGGCAACGTCGTGCGCGAATTCGGCCGGTCGACCACGGAGGATGCGGTCTGCGCCGCGCTGGCGCGGCTCGTGGCGAGCGGTCTAGCCCAAGCATTTGAATTTGATCCCCGGCTACAGACCTATCGCCCGATTGCGGTTGTCGATCGCAGCGGCGCCGCGGCGGCTTGGTTCGTGGCTACCAGAGCAGGACGTGCGCTCCTTGAGCCGTCGCCCTAGCGGGTCGCCGTGGCAGTCACCGGCACGGGGCTGCTCGACGGCCGGCGTGCGCGGCCCGTGAACAAACGGCATGAAGACGCTGCTCATTGTTTATCACTCGGTGACCGGCGGTACGGCGCAGCTTGCGCGGGCGACCGCAGTCGGTGCCGCCAGCGATCCCGCGCTGCTCGTGCGCATGTTGCAAGCGCCCGACGCGCATGTGGAGCACGTGCTCGCCGCGGATGGGTATGTCTTCGCGGCGCCGGAGAATCTGGCATCGATGTCCGGACTAATGAAAGATTTCTTTGACCGCTGCTACTACGGTGCGCTAGACCGCATCAACGGCCGGGCCTATGCAACGCTGGTCTGCGCCGGCAGCGACGGCAGCAATGCCGCGCGGCAGATCGAGCGCATCGCGACCGGCTGGCGCCTGAAGTCCGTCGCGCCCGCGCTAATTGTCTGCACGCATGCACAAACGCCCGAGGAGATCGGACGCGCGAAGCACATCGGCATCGAAGATCTCAAGCGCTGCGAAGAGCTTGGCGCAGCGCTGGCCGCGGGGCTCGTCCTCGGGATCTATTGAGCCGCGCTCCGACGCCTCCGCCAACGCAGCTACCGGGAATGCGCGGGACGGGTACGCGTTGCGCAATCAGGCAAGGGCTGCGAGGGGCGCTCGAGGTCGCGCACGCGCTTGCGAAACAGGTCGACCGATCCGCCTCGGCGGTTCCGCGCCTTCGGCAAGAAGGACTCTCGCATTGCTCAGGCGTGATGCCTCTTGCCGGTCCGCTAGCTAGCGCGGCGGCGGGAACTCGCGAAAGCCGGGAAATTCGCGACCGCTAGCGGGCACGGCCGGGTCGTCTAGCAGCGATCGGACGGTGACGATCTGCGAATGCCCACATTTGCATCGGAGCAATCGCAGGGACAAGAACCCGGGACGGGGCACCGAGACGAAGACCTTCGCGCAATTCTTGCAGAACGTGACCATACCAAAATCGTAGTGCGAGGAAGCGGGGCCGTCCACAAAATAATGAGCATGGCCGACCGGCGCTGCGGCATGTCCGACGACCGGCGTCCAAATTGTTGCGCCCCGGGCGATGGTGCCTTGCGCTCGCACGCCCATCGGCCCCCTGCGCGTGGCAATGGCCGGCCCCCGGCAGGGTAGAGCCGCTAGTGCCTGGTACCTGCCAGAGCCGCCCCGCGTGCGAGGCCGGTTTGCCCGAAGAGTTCCGTTCCGCTTGCCGCGATACGCCGCTTTTAGCGAGCGTTACGGTGTTCTTGGGTACTGCGAAGGCCGCATGCAAGATCCGCCGACCCTGTTTCTTTGCGCAAACCTGCCCGGCGCGTATCGACCCGGGCCCGTTCTGCCGCCCCGCGACTGCCAAGAGCGTCGTGACCGGCGCCAGGGCGGGCGAATTTCTCAGCAATTTGCTGCGCGTGCTGTACGCCGCCGCAAGATGGGTTCGGAGCAGGTCCGCAGCTCATTTGGGCAAGATGAGCCAGGTCAAGTTCGTGCCGCCGTAATCGCGTAAGGTTTGTATCGGGAGTGAAAGGATCAGCGGGCCACGGCGAGTTGGGCGACCGGCGCGCGGGCGTGGGCGCACGCGGCCGGACGACGCAGTTCGACGTTGACCCCGGATGGGTGGGCCGTAACCGGGGGCCTCGCTTGCGCGGGCGTTGCTTTGCTCGCGCTTTGGGGGCGAAAAACGAGCAGCGGCGCAGAACTTTCTCTTGAGTAGCGCTAAGCCGCAGGAGCGAATCGCGCTGCGCCCAGCCAAACGCATTCCCCGGGTTCGACGAGGGGTTGCGCAGGACCAACAGCGCGCACAGTAATTCCTATTTCCGCACCCACCTAGGTATGACCTTGACGAGGATATGTAAACGCGTATCATTCTCATCTTACTGGGGTCACTCGGGTCGCGATCGGATTTGGAACGGTTGACTTTGAACGACACCGACTTGGCAATTACATGGGGTTCATCGCTGCGATGGCAGGTTCAAAGAATTCGCTCGCGCGCTTGCAATTGCTGTTTGCCTTGGCCCTGGTGGGCCCGGTCCATGCAGCCGAGCTGCAGATCGTTATCACCATCAAGGATCACCAATTCGCGCCCAGCGAGGTCCGGGCACCCGCTGGCCAGAAGCTGAAGCTGATCGTAAAGAACGAGGACGCGACGACCTCGGAATTCGAAAGCGTCGACTTTCACCGGGAAAAGGTTGTTCCGTCCGGCCGCGAGATCACGGTATTTGTCGGACCGCTGGATCCGGGGACCTATGAGTTTTTCGACGATTTCCATCCCGAAACGCGCGGCCATCTGGTCGTGAAATAGCGGCGGCCCGATTGTGCTCGCGACACTAATCATCGTCTTCCGTGAGGTTCTCGAGGCCGCCCTCGTGGTGGGCATCGTGCTGGCAGCCAGCCGCGGCGTTTTCCATCGGGGCTTCTGGATCTTGGGCGGTTGCGCTGCCGGAGTTTTGGGTGCGGTCGTCGTGGCGGGATTCGCCACCGAGATTTCGACGCTGGTCGCAGGCGTTGGGCAGGAACTGTTTAACGCCGCCATCTTGCTTGCTGCGGTCTGCATGCTGGGATGGCACAACATCTGGATGACTCGCCACGGCCGCGAGCTTGCCATGCAGGCGACGCAGCTTGGCAAGGATGTGGTTGCCGGAGCTCGACCGCTGTACGCGCTGGCCATCGTCTGCGGCATCGCCTTGTTGCGCGAAGGATCGGAGGTCGTGCTGTTCCTGTACGGCATCGCCGTTGGCGGCGGCAATAGCGCCAGCACCATGGCGCTGGGGGGTGCGATCGGCCTTGCTGCCGGAGCCGCCGTCGGCGCGGCGATCTACTATGGCCTCGTGTCCATCCCGCTTCGCTATCTGTTTGCTGCGACGAGCTGGCTAATCTTGTTCTTGGCCGCCGGGATGGCGGCGC
>Ga0209415_10014521_pt1 | contig 12860 bp, 9 predicted proteins | sample PeaSoiSIISIP2007_FD_187696 | JGI IMG/M metagenome (GOLD analysis project Ga0209415, IMG submission 187696) | Peat soil microbial communities from Weissenstadt, Germany - SII-SIP-2007 (SPAdes) (version 2) | ecosystem: Environmental > Terrestrial > Soil > Wetlands > Peat | place: Germany...
GAGGGATATTCGTTGCGCGAAATGGAAGCTCTCTCAGGACAGGTGCATCAGGCGATGGAAGATCTGTATTACCAAGGCGGTTCCCAGGACTAGCGAACCTACGTAGACCCGGACGCCTCGTCCGCCCCCACGGAAATCCTCACTGGACCTGACATTTCTGCATCACATCGTTCATAATGCTCAACCGGAGGATGTGAATGAGATTCCGCGTTCTGTTATCTCTTTTGTCTTTTTTGTCCTTCATTCAGGTTCAGGCTGCGTCGAAACCCACCGTAGCCGAAGCCGAGCAGTTTATGAAACAGGCTGAAGCACGCCTCAACGACCTGGGCGTCAAAACGGCGCAAGCCAGTTGGGTACAGGAAAACTTCATCACGGACGACACGCAAGCGCTGTCGGCGGATGCGCAGGATCAACTCACCGCGGCGACCACAGAATTAATAAACCAAGCCAAGCGGTTCGATGGTCTTTCACTCCCGCCTGACCTCGCGCGCAAGTTCATGTTGCTGCGGCTATCGCTGACTGCGCCCGCGCCGAACGATCCCGCCTTGCGCAAAGAGATGACCCAGATCGCCGCCTCGCTGGATGGCGACTACGGCAAAGGCAAATACTGCCGCCAAGCGGACGACTGCCTCGACATTACCGCCATCGAAAAAATCATGGAAGAAAGCCGCGATCCCAACGAACTGAAAGACGTCTGGTTGGGGTGGCATAAAGTCGGCGCTCCCATGCGCCAGCGCTACGCGCGGTTTGTTCAGCTTTCGAACCAGGGAGCTAAGGAACTCGGATTCAAAGACACGGGCGCACTTTGGCGTGCGGGCTACGACATGACTCCGGAGCAGTTCAGCGCCGAACTGGAGCGGCTTTGGCAGCAGGTTCGTCCGCTTTATCTTTCATTGCACACTTATGTTCGCGCGCGTTTAGTGCAAAAGTATGGGCCACAAGTTGTACCTCCGGATGGTCCGATTCCAGCTCACCTGCTCGGCAATCCATGGGCGCAGGAGTGGGGCAATATCTTCCCTATCCTCGGTCTGTCCGACAAGAGCGGCGGCTATGACCTGACCGCTTTGCTGCAAGCCCAGAACCTCGATGCCAAAGGCATGGTGCGTTACGGCGAAGGATTCTACAAGTCGCTGGGTTTCGCTCCGTTGCCGGAAACGTTTTGGCAGCGCTCGCTCTTGACCAAACCACGCGATCGCGATGTGGTCTGCCACGCCAGCGCGTGGGACATCGACAACCAGAACGATCTGCGGGTCAAGATGTGCATTCAGATTCGCGCTGACGACTTCGTCACTATCCATCACGAGCTTGGGCACAACATGTACCAACGGGCTTATAAGAACCAGCCATTCCTGTTCGAGAGTGGCGCCAATGACGGCTTTCACGAGGCCATTGGCGACACCATCGCACTGGCGATCACGCCCGAGTATCTGAAAACGATTGGTCTGATCGACAAAGTGCCCTCAGCCGATAGCGATATTCCGTTGTTGCTGAAACAGGCTTTAGACAAAGTGGCGTTTCTGCCTTTCGGTCTGATGATTGACCAGTGGCGATGGAAAGTGTTCTCCGGGGAAATCACTCCCGCGGATTACAACAAAGCCTGGTGGGATCTTCGCCTGAAATATCAAGGCGTCGCTCCGCCGGACCCGCGCAGCGAAGCGGATTTCGATCCTGGCGCCAAGTATCACGTTCCCGCCAATGTGCCTTACACCCGATACTTCCTGGCCCGTATTCTGCAATTCCAGTTCTATCGTGCGCTGTGTCAGGCGTCGGGATACACCGGCCCACTGAATCGCTGCACCTTCTACGGCTCGAAAGAAGCTGGCGCAAAATTCAACAAGATGCTGGAAATGGGACAAAGCAAACCGTGGCCGGATGAGTTAGAAGTTCTGACTGGGCAGCGGCAGATGGACGCGACCGCAATGTTGGACTACTTCGCGCCGCTGCAGAGGTGGCTTGACGAGCAGAACAAGGGACAGAAAGTGGGTTGGTAATCACGAGATCAGAAATAACTAAGCCAGGCATCGCTGCGGCGCTGCCTCACGCCCGCAAACCAGCGGCAGAGCGGATAGAGCGCCACAACGACGACAGCCCAAACCAGATACACAATCGGCAAGGAGAATCCCCAACCCGGTGGCGGCGTGACGGGAAATTTATCGGGGCTCGGTGACTCGAACATCCAGTGCACTTGGCCGTAGCGCGCGTAGCATACGGCGATCGCGAGCAGATGGATGAGCGGGATGTGCAGAAGGTAATAGAACATCGGCACTTTCCCGAACACGAGTGCCGGCCGCAGCCAACGCGGCGTTCTGCCGTCGACGGCCCAGAGGAAGAGCATCGCTGGGCCGAGCGTCATCAGAAGGAACAGCAGCGACGGCGGATATTTATTGGTATTCAGAAATGAAAGGACGGTGAAGATCGCGGATTTCTGCGTGCTCCAGCGAACCGGATCGCCGTAAAAGTTGATGCCGCGAAGTACGATAAAAGCCGCTGTCAGCCCCATGCCCAGACGCAGCAGAAAAGCCCTCCGGCGATCGGGTGCCCACGCAGATTTTGCGCCCGATATCGAGCTATAAATTTGTCCAAAGCTGTAGCCCGCGGCGGTGACTCCAACCCAGGGAATGAGCGAATACGGGACGCGGATGGAATGCTCCGGGCGGGTCAGAATGAAATTGGGAGAATGCAGGATGGTCCAGAGCGGATTGGACGACTGAATGGAGTCCAACAAATTGTGGCTCACGACCATCACCAGACCAAAGGCCGCTACCAGCGAGGTCGGCAGCCAAACCAGTGCCGAGAGTACGATCATAGACCAGCCCAGCGCCCACAAAACCATGAGCATGGTGATGTGGTAGTCGAAATTAAATTGCCACCCCAGATCGCGGGTCACAACTATTTCCAGGAAAATAAGCCAAAGACCGCGCGTGAACAGGAAGGTCGACAATTCACGCTTTGACTTTTTTCGCAGCGAGAGATACGCACCCGTCCCAGTAAGCAGGAAGAAGGTCGGCGCGCAAAAATGAGTGATCCAGCGGGTGAAGAATAGCGCGACCGTCGTGCTACTGAGGTCTGTGGGATTCGCGCCAGGCATTCCGAAGAAGTCGCGGACATGATCGAGCGCCATCAGGATCATGATGAAGCCGCGAACGATGTCGATCGACTCGAGGCGGACGCGTTTCGCGGTGACGACTTCAGCTATCGCAGCCATCTGACGTAGTGTAGCGAATGGTCAGCCTAGTTGCCGTTCAGCCAGTCTTCGTAAGCCTTGAACGAGTACGGCCTGCCCAGAAAATCGCTGACCAGGGCGGCGGCCGGCATGGTCCCGCTTGGGCCGAGAACCGTGTCGCGATACTTTCTCGCAATCTCAGGATTGGTCAAGCCGTCCGCCGTGAACTCAGTGAACATGTCCTTCGCAATCACCAGAGACCACATATAAGTGTAGTAAACCGCCGAGTAGCCGTTCAGATGATCGAATGCGGTTTGCATGTGCGTATCCGGAACGTACTTGAAAGGCGTATAACGCTCCTGCAATTGCGCCAGCAGCTTGGTGGTATCCAGACCTTGCGGGTTGCGATTGTAGTAATTGAGGCTGATGGCGGCGTAGAACATCTGCATGCGCACATTGAGAGCGCGGCCAAATTCATCGGCGGCTTTGGCTTTTTGGGCCAGCTCGGCGGGAATCGGCTCATTCGTCTTGTAGTGGCGAGCGAAGGTTTGCAGGATGGCTGGGTCTTTCGGCCATTCCTCGAACATCTGCGAGGGTGCTTCGATGAAATCGTTTTCCAGATCGCCGGTCGGCCACTTCGAGCTTCCTCGAAAAATTCCGTGCAGCAAGTGCCCGTATTCGTGGAAGAAAGTAATCACGTCGTCGCGTTCCATCAGGCCCGGACCGTCCGTGGCTTGGGGAAAATTGCAAACCAGCACATATTCCGGAACGCGAAATCCTTCCTTGCCGGTGGCTAGGCTGAAGGTTGCATAGTGCTTGTACTTGTTTTCCCGTGGGAACATGTCGAAATAAATCCGGCCCAGCAGCTTGTTGCCGTCGAACACATCATAAACGGCAACATCCGGTTGCCATGTCTGCGCGGTGGTTACGCGCTTGTAGGTGATGCCATACATGTGGCTGGTGAGGTCGAGGATCCCTTGCAGCACCCGCGAGTATTCGAAATAGGGGCGCACAGACTGCGAGTCGTATCCATACTTCTCGATTGTTGCCTCGTGCAGAAAGTGGCGGTAGTTCCAAATGTCAACGGTAGTGGCGTTCGGCTCCTGTTTGCGCCTGTACGCGAGCAGTTGGTCGTAATCTCGCTGCGCGCCAGCTTGCGATGCCGCTGTAATCTTCTCGATGAAGTCAGCCGCATTCTGTTTGGTCGCGACCATCTTGTCTTCGGTCACGTAAGCCGCCCAATCGGGATAACCCAACGTGGTGGCCAGTTCATAGCGCTTCTGCAGCAAGCGTGACAGCACCTCGATGTTCTTGGGATAAGCGCGGTGAGTGTAAAGCTCATAGTATCGCTTCTGAGCCGCATCGTTGGTGGCATACTCGCGGAAGGGCATGTAATCGGTGTTGTCCGTCTTGAGCGTCACTTTGCCGGAGGCGTCGGGCTTGTGAGCTTGCTTGAAGTCTTCCGGAAGGCCGTCTAATTGCGAAGGGTCCAGTTGCAGCGTGCGTACGTCTTCCGGAATATTCTGGTCAAACTCCTGACCGATCTTTACCAGCTCATCCTGAAGCTGCCGGATCTTCGCTCTGGTGGCATCGTCACGATCGACGCCGGAACGATGGTAGTCGCGCAGCGTTGTTCGCAGGAAATAACTTCCCGAGCGGTCGAGCTTGGAACCATCAAGCGAAGCGAGAACGTTGTACATGTCTTTATCGAGCGAGATCTCCGTAATCAACTGGCTGGCTTCCTGTTCACAAACCTGAGCAGCCTCGCGAAGCGGCTTGGCTGGATGCACCTGCTCGGCAAGGCCGGAGCGGGCCGCGGCGTCACTCACAATCAGGATGCTGGTATCGAATGCCTGCAGCGTCGCCATGGCATCGCGCGGCGACTTCTTAGCTTTGATCTCGGCGATTTGCTTCTTGGTTTCTCCCAAGTCGCTGCGACAGGATGCCAGGTACGACTCGGGCGTGCCAGCTAACAAACTGGATGCGCCGGGAACGGGCATCTGGGCGGTGGCTCCTAGTCCAAGAATCGATACAAATCCAAACAGCAGCACGGCGCTTTTCTTATGATTCATCGGAATCCTTCCACGTGGGTTCGAATAAGGCTCAATGCGATAGACGGAAAAATCTGCCAGAAGTGAGTGGCCAGCTTAAATTCAAAGCAGAAGGGTGGTCAATGGCACAGCTCACGTAGGCCCGGACGCCTCGTTCCGGCAGCGAGCCAAGCGAGCCCGAATCAGCGGCGTTCGCGGCAGGCGGACGAGGCGTCCACCCCTAGGTGTTTTATACTTAAATGCTATGGCAGACAGCATTCATATCAAGCTCCCCGATGGGAGCGTCAAAGATCTACCCAAGGGCGGTACCGCGCTCGATGTCGCCAAGTCCATCGGCCAGCGATTAACCGACGCTGCCCTCGTGGCGAAGACCAATGGCGATCTGATCGATCTGACCCGCCCGCTGGAAAAAGACGCCGACCTGCGCATCCTGACGGACCGTGATCCCGAGGCGCTCGAAGTCTATCGGCATTCATCCGCCCACCTGCTTGCGGCGGCGGTTCTCGAGCTTTTTCCGGAGACCAAGCTCGGCCACGGCCCCGCCACCGAGACCGGATTCTTCTACGATTTTTATCGTCCGACGCCGTTTACTCCCGAAGATTTGCAGAAGATAGAAAAGAAGATGCAGGAGCTCGTCCAGCAAAACATTCCGTACGCGCGTGAGTTTCTGCCTCGCGACCAGGGACTTCAGGAATTCAGAAAAGACGGCGACTTCATGAAGTGTCATTTCATCGAGCAATTCACCAAGCCCGATGAGAAGATTTCCATCTATCGCACCGGCAAATTCACCGACTTTTGCCGCGGACCGCATTTGCCTTCGACCGGCAAAATCAAGGCTTTTAAGCTGCTGAGCATTGCCGGCGCGTACTGGCTGGGCGACGAGAAGAATCCGCAACTGCAACGCATTTACGGGACTTCGTTTTTCTCAAAGAAAGACCTCGACGATTTCCTGAACAAACAGGAAGAGGCTAAGAAGCGCGACCATCGCGTGCTGGGACAGCAGCTTGATTTGTTTTCGATCCAGGAACTCGCCGGACCGGGTCTAATCTTCTGGCATCCCAAGGGCGGCATCATCCGCAAAGAGATGGAAGACTGGATGCGCAACGAGTACATCAAGCGCGGGTATTCGCTGGTCTACACGCCGCACGTGGTGCGACGCCAACTGTTTCATGTTTCCGGCCACGAAGGCTACTACTCGCAGAACATGTTCGATTCCATGGAGCTCGACGATGCGGAATATCGCCTCAAACCCATGAACTGTCCGGGCCATATTCTGATCTACAAGGACTCGTTGAAATCGTATCGCGACCTGCCGGTGCGCCTAGGCGAGTTGGGGACGGTGTATCGCTACGAGCGTTCTGGCGTGATGCATGGGTTGTTGCGGGTGCGTGGCTTCACGCAGGATGATTCCCACATCTTCTGCACTCCGGAACAAATCGAAAGCGAAATTGGGGGCTGCCTGGATTTTGCGCTCGAGGTGCTGAAAGTTTTCGGTTTCGACCAGTACCAGACCGAGCTCTCCACCTGGGATCAGAATGACCGCAAGAATTTTCTGGGATCGGAAGATCAGTGGAACATGGCCAACCGCTCGCTCGAAAATGCGCTCAAGCAGCGGAATATCGAATACAAGGTGATCCCCGGCGAAGGGGCGTTTTATGGGCCGAAGATCGACATCAAGCTGGTGGATGCGATCGGACGCCTTTGGCAGCTTTCGACCGTCCAGGTCGACTTCAATCTGCCGCAGCGCTTTAACCTCGAATATGTCGCGGAAGATGGCACGCGCAAACAGCCGGTGATGGTGCATCGCGCGCTGTTTGGATCGATCGAGCGCTTTTTCGGCGTGCTGATCGAGCACTACGCGGGCGCGTTCCCGGTGTGGTTGTCGCCCGTTCAGGCAACGATGATTCCAATCGCCGAGCGCCATGTCGAGTATGCGAACAAAGTCGCGGATCAACTAAAGGCTGCCGGCGTGCGCGTTGTAGTCGATGCCCGCAATGAAAAGATGAATGCCAAGATCCGCGAACACGCCATGCAGAAAGTTCCGTTCCTATTGGTCGTCGGCGACAAAGAGGTCGAAGCCGGAAAAGTGAACGTCCGCACTCGCGGAAAAGAGAAGACCGAAGACCTGCCCTCTACGGAGTTCGTCGAGAAGATCAAGAAACTGATCGCGGAGAAGACTGCGACCCTTTAAAACCAAACGAGGGCGGGCATCCCCGCCCGCCATTAGGATCAGCCGATGATCATCGGCGTCATCTCAGACACCCACGGTCTGCTTCGTCCTGAGGCCGTCCGAGCCCTGCAAGGGTCCGACTACATCATTCACGCCGGTGACATCGGCGATCCTCAAATCCTGAACAAATTGATCGCCATTGCCCCGGTAACCGCCGTGCGCGGAAACGTTGACCACGGTGCCTGGGCACAGAAAATTCCGCCTACGAATGTGCTTGAGATCGGCGAAGTGTCCATCTACGTGCTGCATAGCCTTCAAGAACTCGACTTGAAGCCGGAAGCCGCGAAATTCGCAGTGGTCGTATCCGGACACAGCCATATGCCCAAGCAGGAGTTGAAGAATGGTGTGCTCTACTTCAATCCCGGCAGCGCGGGACCAAGACGGTTCAAGCTGCCGGTGAGCGTCGGGCGACTGATCGTGACCGCCGGAAAAGTGACGTCGGAAATCGTGAAACTGGAAGTGTAGCCCGCGGACATCCTTGCGGCTTAGACACTTTCCGACTGTGAAGGTCTTTCACCAAAATTCGCTCGGGGCTAATACGTGAAGGATTGAAGCTCGAGACCCTGCGCTTGCACGATGACGGGAAGAAAACCAATTCGCTTGCCGGGGTTCAACGCGATCAACACCGGATTGATCGGGAGCCGTTGGACCGGGATTGTCTCCTTCAGGTTTCCTTCCTCGTCGTAGACGTAAACCTGGGGTTGTGGGTCGTTCACGTTGCCGCCATTGGAGCTCCACTGCGAGATCAGGAAAACGTGATGGATGGGATCGAACTCGACATCCAAGCCAGAATCAAGCGGCGTTCCGTCATAGTTGGCGATTTGAACTGCGAAGCCAGTTTTCTTGGCCAGATCGTAGAACTCCACACCCCCGTCACTCAAAGTAGTGGTACACGCGATACCCTTTTCTGAGTCGACAGCAAGACCGTTGACGGTGCCGACTCCTAAGTTGTCGCTGAACTTGCTGATCTTACCGGTATTGAGATCGACCAAAGCGATGCTGGATACACAGTCCGGCTCCGGGCATCCCGGTGAGTCCGCCAGAACCGCCTGATTAGTGACGCTATCCAACGCAATCTGGGGGTGAAAGAATTCGTCAACGTTGATGATGGGCTTGAGCGAGATCTGTCGCCCGAAGGTATTGTCCGCGATATTTGAGCTGAATACGTAGGTCAGGCCGGTGTCGAAAGACGATTGGTACGCCGCGACGTTCGGAGTTCCTTGGCTGACGCTCGTCGTCCAAAGCTGGTAGTTCGGCTTAATTGGAGGCGTCCATTTGCCGGTGAACTTGCCCCCGTCGAGGGGATTGATAGTGAGGAAATGGTTCTGGCCGGCGTGTTGGAACAGGTCGAGTCCGATGTTGCCGAAGATTCCCTGGGTCACGTAGTCGTCCTGCGTTTGGTTTTCTTTTGCCACGACCTTAAGGATGGCGCCCGTCTTCTGGCTGAAGGTCTCCGTAGCAACAAAGAAGTCTCCGCCGGACAGGGTTATGTACTCGCTCAGGAGACCCTCAGTACCGCTGCGCTCGATATCGTAGCCCAGGATGGCGCCACCAAACTTGGGAGTGACGATGACATTTCCAGTGCCAGCGGCAGGGGTTGGCTGAAATTCGTCCCCTTGCATTGCCGCAGGAGCGGCCGTAGCAGTTAGAACAACGAGGCAGGACAGGGCGAAGAGTGAAGCCATTACAAAAGGCGCTGGGACTTTCTTTTTCTTGGCGTTCTTCATGAGATCTCCTGCAGCGCACTTTCGCATAACCCGCGTCCACGGCTTGTCAAAAGCCTGTAAAAGAGTTGTAAAGGTTTGTAGAAGCTCTTTCAATTAGGGATGTGTGGCTATTTTGCCACTTCAAGCAATGATAGTTTGCCGGCCGAACGCCAATTGCAAAATGGCTTCTCGTGCATTGCTACAATCCCTACGTGTCCATACGCTTCGAAATCGAGGCTCAATCCGGCTCCGCCCGTTCCGGTCGTCTGATTACGCCTCATGGCGATGTCGAAACCCCAGTCTTCATGCCGGTGGGGACGTTGGCCTCGGTCAAGGGCGTTTCGCAGGACATTCTCGAGGAACTCGACGTTCAGATTCTTTTGGGAAACACTTATCACCTCTACCTGCGTCCGGGAGTCGAGCAAGTCCGCAAGTTGGGCGGACTGCATCGCTTCATGGCCTGGCCTCGAGCGATTCTCACCGACTCCGGCGGCTTCCAGGTTTTCAGTTTAGGCGATCTGCGCAAGGTCACCGAGGAAGGCGTCACGTTCCGCTCGCATCTGGATGGGTCTTCGCACTTTTTCACCCCGGAAAGTGCGATGGAGGCGCAGATCGGCCTAGGCGCGGACATCATCATGGCGTTTGACGAATGCACCGAGTACCCAGCGGACCGCGAACGGACGCGGGCTTCCATGGAATTAACACTGCGCTGGGCCGAGCGAAGCAAGAAGCATTTCGACGAGCATAAAGATGAAGTGCCGTGGAGAAGTCACGTGGGGACAGCCACGCAGGCTCTTTTTGGGATCGTGCAGGGTGGGATGGAGCTTGATCTTCGGAAAGAATCCGCGGAGCGGACTATCGCGATCGGCTTCCCCGGCTACGCCATCGGCGGCCTCAGCGTCGGCGAGCCGCGAGCCTTGACCCGGGAAGTGGTCGAATCCACCCTTGAGCACCTTCCCGCCGACAAGCCCCGCTACCTCATGGGCGTCGGCACGCCCGAGGAAATCGTCCAATACGCCAATCTCGGCATCGATATGATGGATTGCGTGCTGCCCACGCGAGCTGCGCGGCATGGACTGCTGTTTACCTCGGAGGGAAAAATCTCTATCAAACAGGCTCGGCACGCGGGCGACGAGGCTCCTCTCGACCCAAATTGTGCCTGCCGGGTGTGCCGGCGTTACTCCCGAGCCTACCTGCGGCACCTTTATGCCGCGAATGAGGTTTTGGCCCAGGTCTTAAATACCGTCCACAACCTGAGCTTCTACCTTGACACTATGCGAGCGGTGCGTCATTCTATTGCACTTGGGAAAGAGACTGGTTTCCCGTGTGTCCAGTCTCGACCGAAACCATAGCTCGGCATCCCCGGTTCTTGTCCGAAGCTGAAGGAATCTCCGGCCTCATAGCGCGAGAACTCCAGCGGTAAAATTACAGGCGGCGGTTGCGCCGGCGAGCGCAGTGCCGAATTATCTAGCGGAAACGGATTCATAGTCTTCATGAATGTTGAGCACTTATTGGCAGCGCAACTGGGCGGCAGCTCGGCGGGATGGCTGGGGTTTGCCCCGCTCATCTTCATCTTCGCCATTTTCTATTTTCTGCTGATCATGCCGCAACAGCGGAAACAAAAGAAGTGGCAAGCCATGTTGAACGACTTGAAAACGGGCGACAAGGTCGTGACCACCGGAGGCCTGCGAGGCACTATCGTTGCACTCAAGGACGAGTACATCCACCTGCGGGTTCCTCCCGACAATTTACGGATTGAAGTAAGCCGGGGCTCTGTGGCGTCTGTGACCACCCAAGAGGAAACCGCGAAATGAGCTTTGAGATTTTGAATTTTCAATCAGGAAGCGTTTTTCATGAATAAGAATCTGGGCTGGAAAGTTATCGTTATCGCCGCGACGCTGCTGTTTTTCCTGTTCGGTATCACTGGCATACCGGATCAATGGTCGGGCAGAGGACTCGTGGCAGCGCTGCAAAACCGGATTCATCTGGGACTCGACCTTAAGGGCGGTACGCACCTGATTCTTCAGGTGCAGGTGAATGATGCTGTCAACGTCGATTCGGACAACGCGGTCGAACGGCTCAAAGCCGACCTGCGGACGCGCAAGATTAATTACTCCGAGATCAGCAAGCCCGATCCTATCAATAATCCCGACAAGGTCGTGCTGAAGGGTGTGCCGCCGGAATCCAGGTCCGACCTGCTATCCATCGTGCAGGATCGGCTCCCCGAATACGATCTGACCTCGGGAGCGGAGAACACCTGGACGGTTTCCATGAAGCCGCAGGCTCTAGCCGACCTGAAAAATCGTGCCGTGACGCAAGCGATTGAGACCATCCGGAACCGCATCGATCAGTTGGGCGTGAGCGAACCCATTATCGAAGAGCATGGCCTCGGGCAGTATCAGATCCTGGTGCAGTTGCCGGGCGTGGACGATCCGGCCCGGGTGAAGGAAATTATGCAGTCCACCGCCATGCTGGAAATCCGGCAATCGTTCGGTGGACCATACCCCAGCGAGCAGCAAGCCTTGCAGGATAAAGGCGGAGTGTTGCCTCCGGATCAGATGCTGATGCCGGGCCGCAGCGTTGGTACGAACGCTGGCGAAGGCGGGCAAGCCTGGTACCTGATATCGCGTGCATCGGCGGTCACCGGCCGCGACCTGCGCGCCGCCGACCAGTCGCGCGACGAGAACGGGCAGCCTTCGGTTAGTTTCACTCTGACTGGCGAAGGTGGCCGACGTTTCGCCAGCTTCACCGGCGCCCACGTCGGCGACAACCTTGCCGTCGTGCTCGACAATAAAGTGCAGGAAGTTGCCGTCATCAAAGACCAGATCCACGATCAAGGCGTAATCAATGGGCGCTTCACCGAGCAGCAAGCCAAAGACCTCGCCATGATTCTGCGCTCTGGCGCTTTGCCGGCCGGCATCAAATATCTGGAAGAGCGTACCGTGGGTCCGTCGTTAGGCAGCGATTCCATCCGCGCCGGAGTGACGGCTGCGGTGATCGGCATGTTGGCCGTACTTATCTTTATGCTGGTTTACTATCACGCCGCCGGAATCAACGCGGACATCGCTTTGATTCTGAACCTGGTCATCCTGCTTGGCTTCCTTGGATTCAGCGGCGCGACTCTAACGCTCCCGGGAATTGCGGGAGTGATATTGACCGTCGGCATGGGCGTGGACTCAAACGTGCTGATCTTTGAGCGCATCCGCGAGGAATTGCGCAATGGAAAAACGCCGCCCTCGGCAGTGGAGCAGGGCTTCGGCCATGCCTGGATTACGATTGTGGACACGCACGTCACCACGATCGTTTCAGCAATCATTTTGTTCATCTTCGGCACCGGTCCAGTGCGCGGCTTCGCGGTCACGCTCAGCTTTGGTCTGTTTGCGAATCTGTTCACGGCTGTGTTCGTATCGCGTGTGATTTTCGACTGGTTGTTGAGCCGCAAGCAGCGCGGCGAAGCGTTAAGCATTGGGTAAAACGTGTAGCCACGGACGCCTCGTCCCGGGCGCAGCGAGAAGGCGTTAATTGGAATTAGCGGGCAAATGAACACGTAGCGAGGCGGGCAGTTGAACCCGGACGAGACGTCCGGGGCTACGTGGACATCGCAAAAGAAAAGGAGTTCTAAGCGGCGTGGAATTTTTTCGCAATCCAAACATAGATTTCCTCGGCAAGAAGTGGTACTTCCTCGCTTTCTCGCTGGTCTTCAGCGTGGC
>Ga0209415_10014522_pt1 | contig 12859 bp, 14 predicted proteins | sample PeaSoiSIISIP2007_FD_187696 | JGI IMG/M metagenome (GOLD analysis project Ga0209415, IMG submission 187696) | Peat soil microbial communities from Weissenstadt, Germany - SII-SIP-2007 (SPAdes) (version 2) | ecosystem: Environmental > Terrestrial > Soil > Wetlands > Peat | place: Germany...
GATCCATGCCCACCGGCACGAGCGTCGGCGGACCGCACACCCACACGTCGGCGCCGAGCTTCGTCAGCAGGAGGATGTTCGACCGCAGCACCCGGCTGTGCAGCAGGTCGCCGACGATGACGACCTTCAACCCTTCGATCCGCTTCTTGTGCTCGCGGATCGTGAAGGCGTCCAGCAGCGCCTGCGTCGGGTGCTCGTGCATGCCGTCGCCGGCGTTGATGATGCGCGACCGGCAGATCCGCGACAGCAGGTGCGGCGCGCCGGACGACGCGTGGCGGATGACGATCATGTCGGGCGCCATCGCCTCGATGTTCATCGCCGTGTCGGCCAGCGTCTCGCCCTTCAGCACGCTGGAGACGGAGACCGCGATATTCAGGGTGTCGGCGCTCAGCCGCTTCTCGGCGATCTCAAACGATGTGCGCGTGCGCGTGCTCGGCTCGTAGAAGAGATTGACGACCGTTTTGCCGCGCAGCGTGGGCACTTTCTTGATCGGCCGCTCGCCGATCTCGCGCATCGCCTCCGCGGTGTCGAGGATCAGACAGATATCGTCGCGCGTGAGATCCGAAATGCCGAGCAAGTCCTTCCTCATGATTCCTGAATCTCGACTTCGTCGCGCCCGTCCACTTCCAGCAGGTGGACCTGCACGCTCTGGGCCAGTGAGGTCGGCAGGTTCTTGCCGACGTAATCGGCCTTGATCGGCAGCTCGCGGTGGCCGCGGTCAACCAAGACCACGAGCTGAATCGACCTGGGGCGGCCGAAGTCGATCAGCGCGTCCAGCGCCGCCCGAATCGTCCGGCCGGTATACAGCACATCGTCGACCAGCAGAATCTTCTTGTCGTCGATCGAAAACGGAATCTCCGTACGGCGGACGAGCGGCTGCGGTCCGACGGCGTGGCGCATCAGATCGTCGCGGTAGAGTGTGATGTCGAGCACGCCGGTTGGCACCTCGTGCCCGTTAATTTCGGCGATCGCCTGCGCGAGGCGCCGGGCGATCGGGACGCCCCGCGTACGGATGCCGACCAGAGCGAGCTCCTCGACGCCCCGGTTGCGCTCCAGAATCTCGTGCGCGATGCGCGCGAGGGTCCGACCCATACGGTCGGCGTCCATCACGACCGCCACAGGGACACCCCGCGCAGAAATTGGTGAGTCGGTGAATTGGTGAACTGGTGAATTACGCGCGATGGGAGCGTCGGCATGCACACCTCTTCGCGCTCTCGCTGGAGCGCGTTAAAGAGCGAAGGAGAGTATAGCATTGGATTGAGCCGGAGTCGCACGGCGAACACGTGATCTTCCCGTAACGAAAGAAGACGCCGAATGCGCCGGCGATGTTCCTCCTGCCCGGGCCGACGCGGGCCAATTCCTTCCTGCCATCCTGCAATTTCACCGATCGTAGGTAGGGATGAACGTGATCGGCCGTTCGTCGGTGAAGGCGCGCTGAAAGAGATCCGTGCGAGCGTAGCCGTCCATGTCGCGGCCGATTGGAAGGCCGAGAAAATACAGAATGGTCGGCGTCAGGTCGACGACCGACGCCCGCGCGGACGGACGCCCGCGCGCGACCGAAGCGCCGTAGGCCATCAGAAATCCGTCCGGCGCGGCGTCGTGGGTGCCGTTGAGGTCGGCGTCGCCGATGACGCGCTCGACGAGCCGCCTGAGGAGTCCCATCGGCTCCATGCCGAAGCCCGACACCACCAGCAGCACATCATCGGGGCCGAGTGTGGCAATCGCCCGGCCGATCGCCTCGTCGACCAGACGGTAGTGCCGCTCGAGCACGGGGCCGAGCGCACGCTGTTCGTCATCGGAGACGTCGCCGAACTCCGACGGCATGGCATAGCGCAGAAAATAGTGACCGATCGGATCCAGGCTTTGATAGCGCGTCAGCGTGACCTGCGGCGCGCGGAGTCCCGCGAGATCGCGGGCGATCCGATCGTAGATGCGATCGGTCCGGCCCGGTGTTTCGTGCCGCGCCTCGAGCGACCCGGCCGGGACGGACACGACGGCCGACGCGTCGGCCGCGGCGTTTTCAGTCGCGCGTGTCACGTCGCCCTGCACCTCCGACGGATAGACCGCCGGGGAGTCGACAATGCCCGAGGGAGTGGCGGCGAGCCGGAGGTAGGTGTCGCTGACCACATAGCCACGAACGACCGGCGCCGGCTGCGTCAGCGGCCAGGCAACGGCGCCCACCGAAACCCCGTGCGTACTCAGAATGCCCCACAGCGCGCGGGTGCGCAGCATCGCCGAGGTGTGCGGCTCTTCGACGAGAAACCCGAACCGCACGAGCTCGTACGCGAAGCAGTAGTCCGGCAGGAGCTGCACGGCATCTCCGCCCGTGGTGAGGCGATAGACGCCCGCTGACCTCACGCCGTTGCTGAGCGGCAGCTTCCCCGTCATGGCCGCGGCCCAGACCGCCTCCGCGGAAGTGGGATGGATCGTCGCGAGATGCATCACCGAGCCTGCATCGAGGATCCGGCCAAAATTCGGCAGCCGTCCCTCCGCAGTGGCGCGGGCGATGAAATCGAGTGATCCGCCGTCGATTGCGATGACGTTCACGCGTGACCCGCGCTCGGCGGGCGTGAAATCAATCGTCGCGTCGAGCGGGCGCGCCTCGAGCAGCGAAACCGTGCCGCGTCCGCGAAGCGCAAGTGGCACTGCCACCGATGCGCCCGCGACGGCGAGCAGGGTGAAGGCCCACACCACGCGTACATCGGAGTCAAAAACGCGTCGCGCCCACGCGACCAGCACGAAGAGCACCGACGCCAGCAGCAGGCTCGCTGCGCCCCTGGTCATCGCCATCACCGTGCCATCGTCGAGGACCCGGGCGAACGTGTAGAAATTGGCAAACATCAACGCGGCGCCGCCGGCCGCCGCCAACGCACCGAGCCAGGCGAGCACCCCGACGCTCAGCCACGCGGGCGAGAACAGCTCGCGCGCCAAGAGCTGGCGCACAACGAGCAGCACGTAACAGATCACCGTGAGGTGAACCACATAGAAGAGTCCGACGGTCGTCACCAGCGGCGCGAGGCTGACCCGACCGAGCGTCAGGGTCGGATTGAGCTGCAGCACCACCGTGAGCACGTATGCAGTCGCCAAACTTCCGGCGGCGATCGAATTGCTCAACATCCTGAGGTAACGCACGGCTGGTCCTTGGTCCTAAGATCGATTTTCCGTGCAGTATACTGCCGCGATGCCGGTCGACGTCGCCGCCGAAGTGATCGCCAACCACCCACTGTCTGGCGATTACAACGTGCTCGCGCTCGCCGCCCCGGCAATCGCCGCCTCGGCGCAGCCCGGACAATTCGTGATGGTCAAGGCCGGCCCCGGTCAGGATCCCCTGCTCCGGCGTCCTTTCTCGGTGTTCGAGATACTGCGCGACGAGGCCGGGTCACCCGCGGGCATCTCGCTGCTCAACAAGCGCGTCGGCGCATCGACGGCACTCGTGTACGCCGCGAAGGCCGGCCAGCTCGTCGCATGCCTCGGGCCGCTTGGCCGTCCGTTTTCAGTCGTGGAAGCACCGGCCGAAGCGTGGATGGTCGCCGGCGGCGTCGGCCTGGCACCGTTCGCGACGCTGGCGGAGGCGCTTCACGCGCGAGGCGTCCGATCGACGCTGTTCTACGGCGCCCGTCGCGCCGCCGAGCTGTTCTGCCTGAACGTCTTTCGCGACCTCGACATCGAGCTCACGTTGACGACGGAAGATGGCAGTGCCGGCGAGCACGGCCGCATCACGGCTCCTCTTGAACGGCGGCTCCGAGCGGGTTCGGCCGACGCGCCGGTCGCGATCTACGCGTGCGGGCCGGAGGGCATGTTGGCCGCGACGGCGAAGCTTGCGACGGCCTACCGACGGCCGTGCCAGGTCTCGGTGGAGCGCATCATGGGATGCGGCCTGGGTGGTTGCTACAGTTGCGTGGTCCCGATGCGCTCGGAGCACGGCGGTGTTCATCACGTGCGCTCGTGCCTCAGCGGGCCCGTGCTCGCGGGGGATCAGATCGTGTGGGATTGAAAGACAACATGGACCTATCTGTTCAGATCGGCTCGCTCACCTTGAAGAACCCGCTCATCGCGGCGAGCGGCTGCTTCGGGTACGGCGTCGAGTACGCGGACATCGTCGACCTCGCCTCGCTCGGCGGCGTCGCGGTCAAAGGCTTGTTCCTGGCCGAGCGCGAGGGCCACCCGGCGCCGCGAATCGTCGAAACGCCGGCCGGCATGCTGAACGCGATCGGTCTGCAGGGGATCGGCGTGCGCCGTTTCGTCGAGGAGCAGCTGCCCGAGCTCCGCGCGCGCCGCGCCACGGTCATCGTCAACATCTGTGGAACGACGTTGGAGGAGTACGTTGAGGTCGCGCGGATCCTTTCCGATGCAGAAGGCATCGCTGCAATCGAGCTGAACATCTCGTGTCCCAACATCAAGGAGGGTGGCATGACCTTCGGCTGCAGCCTGACGGGCACGTCCGATGTGGTCAGCGCGGTGCGGAAAGTGACCCGCCTGCCCATCATCCCGAAGCTGACTCCGAACGTCACCGACGTCGCCTCCTTCGCGCGCGCATCGGAAGAGGCGGGGGCCGACGCAGTGTCGCTCGTGAACACCTTTTTGGCGATGGTCATCGACGTCGAATCGCGCAGGCCGAGGATCTCCAACGTCGTCGGAGGCCTCAGCGGACCGGCGATTCGCCCCATCGCCGTGCGCATGGTGTACGAATGCCGACAGGCGGTGAAGATCCCGATCGTCGGCATGGGCGGCATCGCCGACGCGCGGGACGCGCTCGAATTCATGATTGCCGGCGCGTCGGCGGTTCAGGTGGGCACGGCGAACTTCGTCGACCCCTACATCTGGCCGAAGCTTCTCGAAGGCATCACGGATTACGTGGAACGGCATCAGATCGCGCGTTTATCCGACCTCATCGGAACCGTCGACATCCGCAATGACGCGTACGAGCGGAGCGGAGCTTAGAGACGTCATGATCGCACTCACCATCTATTCGCGCCCGGGCTGTCACCTCTGCGAGGACATGAAAGCCACCGTCGAGCGCGTGGCCAGGGAGACACACACTCCCGTCCGGATCGAGGAAGTCAATATCGCTCTGGACCCCGAGCTCGAGAGCCGCTACGGCCTCGAAATTCCGGTGCTGCTGGTGAACGGGAAGAAGGCAGCGAAGTATCGGGTGACAGAGGAGACGCTGCGACGAGTGTTGACGGCGAGGGCTGGATAGACAATTGCCGTCGTGCTCGCTTTGCTGCCCTACTTGGCGGTAATCAGGACATGCCCCCGCCGGTTCTGCTGCCAGCAGGATTCGTCTTCTTCGGTGCAGAACGGCTGTTCTTTCCCCTTGCTGACGATCGTGACACGGGCGGCCGCTACGCCGAGGCTGACCAGATAATCCTTGACCGCATTGGCGCGGCGCGTCCCCAGCGCGAGGTTGTACTCCGAGCTGCCCCGGGAGTCGCAATGTCCCTCCACGGTGATCCGGATGGTCATCCACTTCTTCAACCAGTCGGCATCCTTCTGGAGCGCCGCGCGCCCGTCGGTTCGAATCTCTGACTTGTCCAGATCGAAATAGGCGTCGTCCAGTGGGCGCTCGGCGTTCAACTGGTCGAGCGTCTTGCGCTGGAATATCTCCTCTTCAGTCAGCGGAGGAGGAACCGGCGCTGGCGCTGGTGGCGGCGCCGGGGCTGGCGGAGGCGGTGGCGGAGGCGGGGGCGCAGGCGCAGCCGGCGGCGGCGGGGGCGGCGTGACGGCCGCGACTTGCGGCACCTTCTTGTGGCAGCCCGCCGCCACAAGGGCGAGGGCCACACTCAGAGCGACGACGGGGCAGTAGGGCGCACGCATCATTTCTTCACACTCCTCGTCACACTGAGCGGCCGCAGGGTACTACAAAGTGGCGGAAGGTACAATGGCTGTCGGCACGAACACGCGAACACCTGATGATGGACCACTTGCTGCGCGCGACCGCACGCGCCGAAGTGCGGCACTTCTGGTTCCGCGGCTTCCGTGCTTTCGTGACACCGCTCGTTCGCTCGGCGCTTCGCGGCGCGGCCGCGCCGCGCATGCTCGACTGCGGCTGCGGAACCGGCGCGAACCTCGAACTGCTCGGGCGATTCGGGCGCGCGTACGGTTTCGATCTGTCCGACACGGGACCGCGGATCGCACGCGAATCGGGCCGGACGTCGATCGTCCGCGCCACCGTCACGGCCGCGCCGTTTCCCAGCGCCACCTTCGACCTCGTGACCTCGTTCGATGTGCTGTATTCGCTCGAGGAGCACGACGAACGGGCGGCGGTCGCCGAGATGTTCCGCGTGCTCAAGCCGGGCGGGTTCGCCATCGTCAACGCGGCCGCCCTACCGATGCTGACCGGCGACCATTCGGTGCTCAGCCGCGAACGACGCCGCTACACGAAGGCGTCGCTCCGGGACCTCCTCGAGCGCGCCGGCTTCCAGATCGAGCGGCTGACCTACACCAATGCTACGCTGTTCATTCCCCTCGCGATCGTTCGCACGCTTCACCGCTGGCGCGGCCTGGCCTCGGAAACCGAGGCGCAGCACGAGATCGCCGTACCGGTGGCCCCCGTCAACGCTGCCCTGAGCGCGCTCGTCGGGCTCGAAAGCCTGTGGCTGCGGGCGATTGACAGCCCGTTTGGAAGCTCGCTGCTGTGTCTGGCTAGGAAACCGGGTGAAGCAGGAGGCCTTCGTTGAGACTCCCGGTGCGGTAGCCCTGGAGGTCGAGCGTCACGTATCGATACCCGATCGCCTTCAGCGCGCGCACCATCGCCGCGCCGACGCCCGGGTCGAGCGCGCGCGCCATCTCCTCCCTCGCGATCTCGACGCGCGCCATGTCGTCGTGATGCCGCACGCGGTAGACGCGGAAGCCGAGCGCCCCAATGGCCTGTTCGGCCTGCTCGATCGCGCGCAGCTTCTCGGCTGTCACCTCGGAGTAATACGGAATGCGCGAGGACAGGCAAGCGGACGCTGGCTCATCCCAGCACGGAAGTCCCAAACGGCGCGACAGAGCTCGGATCTCGTCTTTCCGGAGATCGACTTCATCGAGGGGGCTGCGCACTCCGAACTCGCGCGCCGCCTGCCGTCCCGGACGGTAGTCGCCGCGATCGTCGGCGTTGTTGCCGTCGACGACGACCGCGTCGCGCGCCGTGGCGATTCTGGTGAGGTGCGTGTACAGCTCGTGCTTGCAGAAATAGCACCGGTTGACGGGATTCGCGCGGTATTCCAGCCGATCGAGCTCGTGTGTGAAGATGATTTCGTGCTGCAGACCGAGGCGCTCGGCAATCTCGATGGCGAGCCGGCGGTTACGATCGGAATAGCTCGGGCTGTCGGCGGTCACGGCGACGGCCCGGTCGCCGAGCGTACGGCTGGCCTCGTACGCGAGGTACGCGCTGTCCACACCGCCGCTATAGGCCACGATGACCGATGCGAGCGAGGCGAGTACGTCGCGAAGTGCCTGGGCCTTTTCAGCCGCGAGCGCCCCGTGGTCGACTGCCTGCTCAATCATTCGAACCCTTCATCCTCTTCGTCATCGTCGTCGTCCTCTTCTTCGTCGTCATCCTCGGCGGCATCCTCGAGATCGTCGTCCTCCAGATCGTCGTCGTCTTCGTCATCGTCGAGCGCGAGGTCGAACTCGATGGGCGCGACACTGGTCACTTCGAGGCTGGACCCGCATTCGGGGCAGCTCAATTGATCGCCCTTGTCGACGTCGAATTCATCGACTTCGATTTCGGCGTCGCATTCAGGGCAGTTGGCCATACTCGCTCTGCGATCTCACTCCCGGACCACCTCGTCTGGGGTGTTTCGGTCTCCGAACCACGGCAGACCCCGCCTGGAGGCGCGTCGCACGTGTCTGGGGGGTTGGCGATTGAGTCGCTGACGTGCCAGAATCCCGCCTCGGCAGGCGCGATCGCGACAAGTGTCTGGATTATAACGAGAAGCTGCGCGCCACTGCAATGCGGCCTACGGGCGGGGCCGACCGGCACCGATACGTTCTGAGATGGCCACGACTTCGGTCACGACAAAAACGGTCGTGGTCGCCGACGACACGGCGTTTGTCCGCGACCGATTTCGGACCGCGATCGAGAACGCCGGCCACAAGGCGATCGCCGTCAAGAGCGCCGCGGAGCTGCTCGCGCGGGTCCGCGCTGATCTGAAAGAAATCGATCTGATCGTTCTCGATCTTCGGCTGCCGCACGCCCCGGGCGTCGACCTGGTGCGATCGATTCGGAAGCTCGACGAGGGGCGGCTGCCCGTGTTGATTTTCAGCGGCACGATTGCGAGCGCCGACGAGGTACGCGAGCTCGCGGCGCTCGGCGTCGCCGGCTACGTCAACGAGTACAGCGCGGTGCAGCACATCCTCCCGTCGCTGGCGCCGCACCTGTTTCCGGACAACTTCAACCGGCGCGCGAGTCCGCGCGTCGTGCTCGGCATCCCGGTCCAGTACCGCTTTGGTAACACGATCGCTGCGGCGCTCACCCTGAACCTCGGTCACGGCGGCATCGCGATTCGCACGACGAGCCCGCTCGATACCGCGGCGAAGATCAAGGTGCGCTTCCGCATGCCCGGATCGAAGAAGGACATCGACGCCGAAGGGCGCGTGGCGTGGAGCGACCGGCGCGTCGGCATGGGCATTCAGTTCGAGACGGTCGATCCCGGCAATCAGGCCATCATCGACAATTTCGTCGACGCGCACTTTTTCTCGAACCGTAAAGCGTAGCCCAGATACGACGTTCAACGCAGAGCGCGCTCGGACCGCAGAGAATCGTTCTTCTGCGTGCGCGCGGACCTCTGCATGGTACGTCGGGGGGGCTGCATTTGGTACAGTCACCAGCGGAGGGTCCTGTGGAGCAGTCGATAGCGGCTGTCCTGTGGCGCCTGGCGGGGCTGCTGGCGCTCGTCTTTGCCAACGGGTTTTTCGTCGCTGCCGAATTTGCGATTGTGACGGTGCGCACGACGCGCGTCGACCACCTGATCGCAGAAGGCCACCGCGGGGCGCGGGCCGTGCGCCGCGCGGTCAGCGCGCCCGACCGCTACATCGCGGCGACGCAGCTGGGCATCACCATGGCGAGCCTGGGGCTGGGGTGGATCGGGGAACCCTCGCTCGCACATCTCGTCGAGCCGACGGTCGCATTCCTGCCGGCGCATCTGGCTGCGACGACCGCGCACACCGTCGCGGTCGCAATCGCCTTTTCGTTGATCACCGGCGTCGAGATCGTCTTCGGCGAGCTGACGCCGAAGTGGATCGCACTCGAGCGATCCGAGGGCACAGCGCTCCTGGTCGTTCAGCCGCTCGAGATCTTCATGCGCGGATTGTGGCCGTTCATTCGCGTCGTGCACGGCACGGCGCAGGCCGTCATCAGGGCGCTGGGCCTGCGCGGCGCCGATCGCCGCGCCATGGTGCATTCAGAAGAAGAGCTCAAGATGCTCGTCACGGCGAGTCTGGAAGCAGGCGTGCTCGAGGAGGACGAGGAGCAGATGCTGCACCGCGTCTTCGGCTTCGCGGATCTCACGGCCGGGCAAATCATGACGCCGAGGACCGAAGTCGTGGCTGTCGCCGCCGGTACGCCGCGTGACATCCTCGTCGAGCAGATCGCACGCGGCCGCCACACCAGATTACCGGTGTACCGCGCCGATCTCGATGATGTGATCGGGTTCCTGCACGTCACCGATCTGGTGCGTGTGCTCGCCTCGCCTGGCGCCGTCGTCGACGCCGGCGCGCTGGCGCGCGAGGCGCTGACCGTCCCTGAAACGCTGCGGGCCGACGACCTGCTGGCCGAGATGCGCCGGCGGCGCGTGCGCGAAGCCATCGTGATCGACGAGTACGGTGGGACCGCAGGGCTCGTCACCTTCGAATCGCTGATGGAACGGATCGTCGGAGAACTCGGCGGCGAATTCGGCGCGCCGGGCCGGATCGTCGCACGGACGGACGGATCCTCGGACATCGACGGCCTGACGCTCGTCGGCGACGTGAACGCGCAGGTCGGGCTGCACATCGATGAAGCCTACACCACCGTTGGCGGCTACGTACTTGGCCGGCTGGGCCGCCGCGCCCGCATCGGCGACACGATCGAGATTGAAGGAAGACGCATGAGGGTCGAACAGCTCGACGGGCTGCGCGTGGCGAGGGTGTGGTTGTCGAAACCAGCAACGCGCTCCACCGCCACGGAGGACACAGAGGACACGGCGCGCAAAACCTAAAGCTTCAATCCGCTCGCGCGGGGGGTACACTGCTCCGAGCGCGATAGAGACGTCGGCCGTCATGGCACACCATCACGAACACGGAGCGGGGCACGGTCGCTCCCATGCCCCGTCGGACATACCGGGGCCGACGATGGCTGCCGCGGTCGCGCTGACCCTCATCTTCGTCGTCGTCGAGGCGCTGTCCGGCTGGTTCGGCCACAGCCTCGCGCTCCTGTCCGACGCCGGCCACAACCTGGCGGACGCCGCCGCGCTGGGGTTCAGTTGGTACGCGCTGTCGATAGCCCGCAAACCCTCGCATCACGGGATGACGTTTGGCTACCATCGGGTCGGCGTGTTGGCCGCCCTCGCCAACGCCGTTTCGCTGGTCGTCATCGCCCTGCTGATCGGATGGGAAGCAGTCACCCGCATCCGTCACCCCGCCGACGCGAACGGACGCTTGATGATCGGCGTCGCGGCCGCCGCGGTCTTGCTCAACGCCGCGATCGGACTCCGACTGCACCGGGCATCACGAGACAACCTCAACATCCGCGGTGCCTACCTGCACATGCTCGGCGACGCGGCGTCGGCTCTCGGCGTGGTGATCGCTGGCGTGCTGGTAGCCATCACGCGGCAGGGGCTCGCCGACCCGATCGTCTCGTTGCTGATCGCCGGGCTCATTCTCTTCAGCAGCTACAGCGTCCTGCGTGAGAGCGCCACCGTGCTGCTCGAAGGCACGCCGGCGGGGACGGACATGCCCGCTGTCATTGCGGCAATCAAAGGTGTTGCCGGGGTGCTCGACGTCCACGATCTGCACGTGTGGATGGTCGGCCCCGGCGTCGTCGCCTGCAGTTGCCATATCGTCGTGGCCGAACAGAGCGTCCGGGAAGGCCAGCAGGTTCTGCGCGCCGTCGTGCAGGAGATCGAGCACCGCTTCCACATCACGCACACGACCGTTCAAGTGGAAGTCGAGGGCTGCGAGGCCAACGACATGTACTGCGGACCGCGATCCGCCTCGCGCGACGCCGCCCGCTCTGTTACATCCTCAGCGTAGCTCGGCCAGGACCCCGTACACCTTCTGATAGTCCGGCTCGTTGCGGGCGTCCTCCAGCACTTCCCGGTGGCGGACGACGCCGTCCTTGTCGAGGACGAACACGGCGCGCTTGGCAATCCCCTTCAGGCCAATCATGTCCTCGTTGAAGACGCCGTAGTCACGGATCACCTGTTTATTGAAGTCCGACAGCAGCGGGAAGACGAATCCCTGCTGATCGTGGAATGCCTTCAACGCGAAAAAAGTGTCGACGCTGATGCCGAACACCTGCGCCCGAGCTCGATCGAGCGGGCTGACCGCGTCGCGGAACGTGCACAGCTCTTTTACGCACACGGAACTGAAGGCGGCCGGAAAAAAGGCCAGCACGACCGGCCGGCCGCGGTGTCGGCTGAGCGTCACGGGCTGGCGATCCTGGTCGGTCAAGGTGAAATCCGGAGCGATCGATCCAACGTCTACCGACATGGGGGCCTCCATCGGGCGGTTTCGAGGCCGGACCGGCTAGAACCCCGCCCCTACACATTTTGCTTTCGTTCGGATAGCATTTTTGGTTGGCACTGTCTCATTTGACGCTTTCCTAAAAGAGTTCATGGGAGTCTTTCGTGATTGAGGTCCAGCACCTGACCAAGAGCTACGGCCGGATTACCGCGGTCAACGACGTCAGCTTTCGCGTCGAGCGTGGCCAGATTCTCGGCTTTCTCGGGCCGAACGGCGCAGGAAAGACCACCACCATGCGGATTCTGACCGGCTACATTCCGGCGACCGAGGGTAAAGCCGTGGTCGCCGGGTTTGATGTCTTCGACCAGCCGATCGAAGCCAAGCGCCGCACCGGATACCTGCCCGAGACGCCGCCCCTCTATCCCGACATGACTGTCGCTGAGTACCTGGATTTCGTCGCGAAAATCAAAGGCGTGCCGGCAGCCGGACGACGCGATCGCATTCGGCAGGTGATGGTGCGCACGCGCATCGCCGACATGGGGGATCGGCTCTGCTCCAGACTCTCCAAGGGTTACAGACAGCGGGTCGGTCTTGCGCAGGCGATTATTCACAATCCCGATGTGCTGATTCTGGACGAGCCGACGGCAGGTCTCGATCCGAAGCAGATCATCGAAACCCGGGAGCTGATCAAGGAGCTCGCCGGCGATCATACGATCATCCTGAGCACGCACATCCTGCCGGAAGTCTCGCAAACCTGCGAACGGGTCGTAATCATCAACAAAGGGCGTGTCGTCGCCGAGGATACGCCACAGAACCTGACCGCCCGGCTGCGAGGGTCCGAGACGTTGTACCTGCAGGTGGACGCGAACGGCGCCGATGCATCGAGCGCGCTGAAGCGCATTCCCGGCGTCACGCAGGTCGCCGAGGCGGATCGAGTGGACAGAGCTGTCGGATACGAGGTGATGAGTGAGCGCGGCCGCGACGTGCGGCGCGAGCTCGCGCGAGCCGTCGTCATGGGAGGCTGGGGGTTGCTTGAAATGCGGCCGATGCGCATGAGCCTCGAAGACATCTTCCTGTCGCTCACGACCGATGAAGCGCCGACGCCAGCGGGACAGGAATCACCGGGAGAGGAAACCGTCAATGCGTAACATCCTCGCGATCGCGAACAAAGAGCTGCGATCCTACTTCGCGTCGCCGATCGCGTACATCG
>Ga0209415_10014523_pt1 | contig 12859 bp, 13 predicted proteins | sample PeaSoiSIISIP2007_FD_187696 | JGI IMG/M metagenome (GOLD analysis project Ga0209415, IMG submission 187696) | Peat soil microbial communities from Weissenstadt, Germany - SII-SIP-2007 (SPAdes) (version 2) | ecosystem: Environmental > Terrestrial > Soil > Wetlands > Peat | place: Germany...
CCTCGATGTCGGTCGGCGCGGCGAGCTCGATCACACAGTGCTGAAACGATGTGTCGAAGAGGACCGGATTCTCATCACCGAGAATGCTCGCGACTTTCGCGGTCTCATCGGCCGGATCGACATCCATCCGGGCCTCGTCATCCTGCCTTCGATCAGCCGCGCCGGCACCCTGCGGCTGGTTGAAGCCGTACTGCGTTTTCTCGGGGAGCAGCCTGACCCGCGGAACTACATGCTCAACCGTGTCCTTGAAGTGGGTGAGGATGGCGCGATCGCCGAGTACAAGCTGCCGGACTGACCGGTCGGCCAAAAAGGCACGACGCCGTGCGGGCCAATAGCTCAATGTTGGCTGCGTCCGTCGTGACGCGGCTTTGTTTGGCCGACACCAAACAAACGATCTCGGCGTCCTCCCTCTCCCCAGCGGGGAGAGGGTCGGGGTGAGGGGGCTCCGGCGCTACTGATAGGTCGGTAACCCCCTCACCCCAGCCCTCTCCCCAAATGGGGAGAGGGAGCTGCGCCGTGCCCCTGGCGCTCGTGTCCCATGCCTCCGGTGAGTTCACTGCTGCTGCGCCGCCGCCGCCGTGGTGACCGCCTCGAGCATGTTGCTCAGCGCCGCGATCACCGGCTCGACCGCCGCTCCAAGCCCGTGCCGCTGCGCGAGCCAGCCCGGATTGTTGTACGACAGCCACGTCCTGCCCGCCGCATCCTGCCAGACCAGCACCTTCAGCGGCAGATCGATGCCCATCGTCTGCACCGCCTGCATCAGCGGCGTGCCGCCCTTGGCGTTGCCGAAGATCAGCAGGTCGGTCGGGCGCAGTGGCAACCCGGCCGCCGCGGCCCCCGCCGCATGATCGACGTGCGCGAACACGGTCAGGCCTTTGGCCCTGACCTCGGCCTCGAGCCTGCTCATCGTATCCTGCGGCCCGTAGCTGCTCGCTATCGTGATCAGTCCCTCGGCGGCCATTGCCTGCACTCCCCACAGGAATATCGCTGCGATCGACACGACGACGCATGTCCCGAAACGGGGACTTGATCCGCGGTGGACGCGGGATTTGTGAAACGACATGCCACGAAGTCGAGCCGGTGGATCGCCACGATGAAGCTTATCATTGGCCGCGAGGTCTGCAAAAATCCCCGGCGTCATTCCGGCGAACGTGAAGACATCTCGGATTCTCCCCAGGTGGTCATGGCCCGCTTGAAGCGGGCGATTTACGACCGGGGTAAATCGATGCCTTCAGACGCTCGAACGCGGGAATGACGCCACAGGGCAACGCCTCACGCCGCCCGGCGCGCCCGCGCCCCGGAGCCGTCCTGGCGCCGTTCCTCGCCGCTGTAGGTCAGCTCGTTGCTGTGCCGGCGGTCGAGCGGGCCGCGCCGCAGGCCGTGCAGGAAGCTGCGCACCTCCTCGGTCAGCCGCTTCGCCTGCGCCGACAGCTCGCCCGAGGCGTCGCGGGTGGTCGCCGCCAGCTGCTCGTTCTCGCGGGCATTGTCGGTGACGCCGCGGATGCTCGCCGCGATCTCGCGGATGCCGGCCGTGGCCTGCTCGACATTGCGGGCGATCGCGTCGGTCGCCTGCGCCTGGCCGCGGACGGCGCCGGCCACGTGGGCGGTGATCTGGTCGACCTCGCCGATGATGCGGCCGACCTCGGTGATCGCCTCGACGGCGGTCCGGGTCGAGCCCTGCACCTCGGCGATGTGCTCGGAGATGCGGCTGGTCGCCTGCGCGGTCTGCCCGGCCAGCGACTTCACTTCTGCAGCGACCACCGCGAAACCCTTGCCGGCCTCGCCGGCGCGCGCCGCCTCGATGCTGGCATTGAGCGCCAGCAGGTTGGTCTGGGTGGCGATGGCGCTGATCAGCTCGGCGACCTCGCCGATGCGCTCGCCGGCCGCGCTCAGCGACGCGATGGTGCGGCTCGCCTCGGCGGCGCGGCTGACCGCCTGGCGGGCGATCTCGGCCGAGCGGCCCACCTGGTCGCCGACGTCGCGCGCCGACGCGGTCAGCTCGGCCGACGCCGCGGCCGCGACCTGCATGCTGGACGTCGCCTCATCGGCGGCGGCCGCCACCATGCCGGCGCGCTCGATGGTGGTGCCGGCGTCGCTGCTCATGGTGCCGGCGGTGACGCCCATGCCGTCGGAGGCCGCCGACACGCTGCCGACGATGGCGCGGATCGATTCCTCGAAGTTGCCGGTCTCGGTGGCGAACGCGCCGGTGCGCTCCTGGATCACCACCATCGCGGCGTTGATGCTGCGCGCCGCGATCAGCAGCGCGCCGTGCAGGCCGCCCTCGCGGATGTGGCGGTAATACTTGTTGGCGCGCACCGCCATCATGGCGGCCGCCGACTCGCGCACATAGGCGTCGCAGCGGTCGATCATGTCGTTGATCGCGTGCAGCATCAGGCCGAGGTCGCCGCCCTCTTCGACGCCGAGCACCCGCGCCTCGAAGTCGCCGCGGGCGACCGCACGGCCGACGGCGGCGGCTTGGCGCAGCACGCGGACGACTTTCGTCAGGAACAGCACGGTGCCGAGCGCGGCGACGAGGCCGAGCAGGCTCCCCGCCGCCGCGACCGTGTGCCAGCCGAGCAGCGCGGCGAGCGCGGCGCCGGCGAGCGCGGCCGCGCCGGCAGAGGCCGCGGCGAGCGCCCTAGAGAGCGAGGACCAGTTCATCGTACGGCTTCTTGGTGGAGGTGACGAAATCGGCGAGGTGGGCGGCGCCGGCGGCGAGCGCATCCTTGCCGTTGCGCTGCGCCGCCTCGATGCGGATGAGCTCGGCATAGAGCGGCGCGATCGCCTCGATCGCCGGCCGCTCCGGCACCCGGCGGTTGGAATGGAAGCCGATGACCTTCCGGTCGGGTCCGAACGACGGGGTGACGTGGGCGAACACCCAGTAGTGGTCGCCGCTCTTCGCCATGTTCTTGACGTAGGCGAACACCTCGTCGCCGCCGAGGATGCGGTCCCACAGCAGCTTGAACACGCAGCGCGGCATGTCGGGATGCCGGATGATGCTGTGCGGCTCGCCGAGCAGCTCGCGCTCGGTGTAGCCCGCGATGTGGCAGAACACCTGGTTGGCGTAGGTGATGCGCCCCTTGAGATCGGTCTTCGAGACGATGATGTCGTCCTTGTCGAAGAACACCTCTCGGTTCGTCGGGCGAATCGCCGCCATCTCCGGCCTCTCCTCGAGCAGGACGCCGCGACTTCACACCGAAGACTTGAACAAAGGGTTATCCAAATCTGAACGTCGGTACTTATGCCTAGTGCGGTGGATTTCGGTGCACTAGCCCACCGGCAGGTTGGGCACCCGCCGCGACCGCGGCAGGTGCCCCCCATTCTTCTTGACGCCCCGAGCCTCTCACGCGGCGCTGCGCGCTCTCGCCTGCCGCGCCAGCAGCCGCAGGATCTCGGCCTGCGGCCTGGCGTGGCTGAACAGGAACCCCTGGGCCTGGTTGCAGCCCTCGGCGCGCAGGCAGGCGAGGTCGCTCTCGGTCTCGACGCCCTCCGCCGTGATGGTGATGCCGAGGCTGGCGCCGATGCTGACGATGGCGCGCACGATCGCCTGCGCGCCGGCGCTCGAGCCCATGTCGCGGATGAACGAGCGGTCGATCTTGATCTTGTCGAACGGGAAGCTGCGCAGATAGCTGAGACTCGAATAGCCGGTGCCGAAGTCGTCCATCGAGATGCGCACGCCGAGCGCGCGCAGCGCATGCAGGGTGGCCAGCACCTGCTCGTTGTGGTCGAGCAGCAGCCCCTCGGTGATCTCCAGCTCGAGCCGCCTCGCCTTGAGCCCGGTGGCGCGCAGCGTCTCCATCACCAGGGCGAGCAGGTTGCCGGTGCGAAACTGCAGCGCCGACAGGTTGACCGCAACCGTGATGTCGGCCGGCCAGGCGGCCGCATCCTGGCAGGCCCGGCGCAGCACCAGGGCGCCGAGCGGCGCGATCAGCCCGGTCTCCTCGGCGACCGGGATGAACTCGCCGGGCGGGATCATGCCGCGCTCCGCATGGGGCCAGCGCAGCAGCGCCTCGAAGCCCGTCACCGTGCCGCCGCGCAGGTCGACCAGCGGCTGGTAGTGCACCTCGAAGACGCCCGCCGCCAGTCCGGCGCGCAGGTCGACCTCGAGCCGGCGCCGCGCCTGCAGCCGGGCGTCCATGCCGGGCTCGAACACCCGGAAGCCGGCCCCGCCGTCGGCCTTGGCACGGTCGAGCGCCATGTCGGCATTCTTCAGCAGCCGGTCGGCGTCCTCGCCGTCGGCCGGCGCCAGCGCGATGCCGATGCTGGCGCCGACCACCACCTGGTGGCCGTCGATCAGGCACGGCTCGGCGATCACCCCGATCAGGCGCTGGGCGAGCGAGCCGGCCTCCTCGGGCCGCTCGATGTCCGGCTGCAGGATCGCGAACTCGTCGCCGCCGAGCCGCGCCGCCACGTCGTGCTCGCGCAGGGCGGCGCGCAGGCGCTGGGCGATCGCCTGCAGCAGCTGGTCGCCGACCGGGTGGCCGAGCGTGTCGTTGACGGTCTTGAAGTTGTCGAGGTTGAGGCACAGCACGGCGAGGTGCTGGCCGCTGCGGCGGCTGCGGCCGAGCAGCTTGGACAGGTGGCTGCGCAGCAGGACGCGGTTCGGCAGCGAGGTCAGCACGTCGTGCTCCGCCATGAAGGCGAGGCGCGCCTCGGCGCGCTTGCGCTCGGTGATGTCGATCGCGGCGATCAGCGCCGACGGGCGGTCGTCGTAGGTCAGCAGCGTCGAGTACATCGCGACGTCGATCACGGAGCCGTCGGCCTTGCGGTGCCGCCACGTGCGTCCGGCCTGCCCGCCGGGAAACTCCGCCGCGATGCCGGGCAGCCCGGCATGATCGGCCGGGTCGTGGATGTCGTACAGCGTCATGCCGATGAATTTTTCGCGCGCCCAGCCGTAGTGCGCGACCGCCGCGTCGTTGACGGCGACGATGCTCTGGTGGTCGAGGTCGTGGACCAGCATCGGGATCGGATTGCCTTCGAACAGCAGCCGGAACGAGGACTCGCGCCGCTTCATCTCGGTGATGTCGATGCGCAGGCCGATGATGCCGCCGTCGCTGGTGCGACGCTCCTCGATCATGATGTGGCGCCCGTCGGCGAGCTGCTGCTCGTGGCGCTCGCCCGGGCTCTGCAGCAGCGCCAGGCGCCGGGCGAGCCAGTCCTCCTCGCAACCGATCGCCTCGGGGTATTCGCCGCGCGCCACCCCGACGCGCAGCGTGTCCTCGAGCCGCGCCCCCGGCCGAAACAGGTCGGCGCTGCCCCGGTAGATCTCGGCATAGCGCCGATTCCACAGGATGTAGCGGCCCTCCGCATCGAGAAACACGATGCCCTCGGGCAGGATGTCGATGGCATTGCCCAGCCGCTCGTGGGCCTGGCGCGCCCGCTCGATCGCCGCGTGCGCGGCGGCGCGGGCGCGCACCAGCGCCGCCGCGTCCGGGGCCGGCGGTGCTCCCCTGCGCTGGACCTTGGGGCTCGGCGGGACGCGACGCTTGACCGGGGAGCCCGGTCGCCGGCGGGGAGGAAGCATACCAGAGGTCCGTGTTTATACCTAGGCGTGATCATGCATCATCGGGCTTAATAAGCCGTTGTCGTTCCGAAAACCTCGCTCTTCCTTGACAGTTCGCGTCCCGTTCCTATGATGGGGGTCTCGGCGCGGTAAGTCCCGCGCCGTTCGTTTTGTGCTGCATTGCAGCCAAAACCAGGCACCATGCAATCCACACGACTGAAAGAAGCCGGCCCGGAGCCTCTCCGAGTGCCGAGATCGAACACGAGGAATACGAGATGTTCGCAGTCATCAAGACCGGCGGCAAGCAGTACCGGGTCGCCGCCGAGGACGTCATCACGGTCGGCCGGGTGGCCGGCGAGCCCGGCGACATCGTCGAGCTCGGCGAGGTGCTGATGGTGGGCGGCGACCAGGTCGTGGTCGGCAGTCCGCTGGTCGTCGGCGCCAGCGTCGCCGGCGAGCTGGTGAAGCACAGCCGCGGCGACAAGGTCATCGCCTTCAAGAAGCGCCGGCGCAAGAACTCGCGGCGCAAGCGCGGCCATCGCCAGGAGCTGTCGGTGATCCGCATCACCGAGATCCTCACCGACGGCCGCAAGCCGTCGAAGGCGGAGCACGCTCCGGCCGCCGCCGCGCCGGAGGCCGGCGAGGCCGCGCCGGCCGCCTGAGCGCGGCCCTGAGAAAAACGTTCCGGCGCACGGCGCCGGCAGACGTGCAAAAAGAAGTGAGATGATTCCGCCGCGGAATCAGGGTATACGTTCGTCCAATACGGAGACTGCGCAATGGCTCACAAGAAGGCAGGCGGATCGTCGCGCAACGGTCGCGACTCGGCTGGCCGTCGACTCGGCATCAAGCTGTTCGGCGGGCAGGCGGTCGTCGCCGGCAATATCATCGCGCGCCAACGCGGCACCAAGTGGCATCCGGGCCACAATGTCGGTCTCGGCAGGGACCATACGCTGTTCGCACTGATCGACGGACGAGTTCAGTTCAAGGCAAAAGCAAAGGGTCGCACCTACGTATCCGTTATCCCGATGACGGAGGCTGCGGCCGAGTAAGACGGCGGTTACCCACCAGAGGTCCGCCGGCATCCAGTCCAACCGGCGGGCCCATACGGGCTCCGATACAGGGGGAGACGGGATGCCGGCTCCCCCTCGTCGTTTGCAAGGATCGTTTTGCAAAAGGAGCCCGTACCATGACGTTGCTGGAACCAATCCCCACCGAATTGCTGCGCGAGGCGTGTAGCCCCGTCCTCGAGACCGAGCGGCTGGTCCTGCGTGCGCCGCGCCTCGAGGACGCAAAACAGATCAGCACGCTCGCCAATGACCGTCTGCTCGCCGAGAATACGGCGCGCATCCCGCATCCCTATCGGCTCGCCGATGCCGAGGCCTTTGTGGCGCAGTCCAACCGGGACGACGGCGAGACGAATTTCCTCGTCACCCGCTCCGACGGCACCATCATCGGGGCCTGCGGCCTCGACCGGCGGGACGCGGCGGCGCCCGAGATCGGCTACTGGGTGGGGCTCGCGTTCCGCGGCAACGGCTACGCCACCGAAGCGGCGCGCGCCGTGATCGACTGGGCGTTCGCGGACGGCCGCCACGAGGCGCTGCAGGCCGGCGCCCGGGTGACCAATCCGGCCTCGCGCCGGGTGCTGGAGAAGTGCGGCTTCCAGTGGACCGGCGTCGGCCTCTATCGCATCCGGGCGCTCGCCAGCTCGGCGCCGATCGACCGCTTCCGCCTCGACCGCGGCATCTGGATGTCGCTCAAGACCTGGCGCCCGGTCCGCCAGCTGGCGTGAGAACCATGAAGTTCCTCGACGAAGCCAAGGTGTACATCCGCTCCGGTGACGGCGGGAACGGCTGCGTGGCGTTCCGCCGCGAAAAGTTCATCGAGTTCGGCGGCCCCAACGGCGGCAACGGCGGGCGCGGCGGCGACGTGGTGGTGGCCTGCGTCGACGGCCTCAACACGCTGATCGACTACCGCTATCAGCAGCACTTCAAGGCCCAGCGCGGCACCAACGGCATGGGCAAGGACCGCTCCGGCGCCAACGGCCAAGACGTGGTGCTGAAGGTTCCGGTCGGCACCCAGGTGTTCGAGGACGACCGCGAAACCCTGATCGCCGACCTGACCCGGGTCGGCGAACGATTCGTGCTGGCGCGCGGCGGCAATGGCGGCTTCGGCAACGCGCACTTCAAGTCGTCCACCAACCGGGCGCCGCGCCATGCCAATCCGGGCCTGCCCGGCGAGGAGCGCTGGATCCGGCTGCGCCTGAAGCTGATCGCCGATGCCGGGCTCATCGGCCTGCCCAATGCCGGCAAGTCGACGTTCCTCGCCGCGGTGAGCGCCGCCCGGCCGAAGATCGCCGACTATCCGTTCACCACCCTGCATCCCGGCCTCGGCGTGGTCGGCGTCGACGGCCGCGAGTTCGTGCTCGCCGACATTCCCGGGCTGATCGAGGGCGCGCACGAGGGGCTCGGCCTCGGCGACCGCTTCCTCGGCCATGTCGAGCGCTGCAAGATTCTGCTGCACCTGGTCGACGGAACGACCGAGCATGCAGGCGAGGCCTATCGCACGGTGCGCCGCGAGCTCGAAGCCTATGGTTCGGTGCTCGCCGACAAGCCCGAGATCGTCGCCCTGTCGAAGTCCGATGCGCTGACCCCCGACATCCGGAGGAAACAGCTGGCGCGCCTGCGCCGCGCCGCCGGCCGCCCGCCCCTCGTCGTCTCCGCGGCGACCGGCGACGGCGTGCCCGCGGTGCTGCGCGCGCTGCTCGCCGCGATCGACCAGCAGGCCACGGAGACCACGGACGTGGCCGAGCCGGTCCCCGCCTGGCAGCCTTAGAAAGTTTGTTGATACTTCACCACCGGCACGGCCGGCTCCCTCTCCCCACGCAAAGTCGGATGTTTCCGACTTTGCGCGGCTCAATGACTGCCCGAACCCGGGAACACCCGGGTTCGGGTGGGGAGAGGGAGTCCCGCCGTGCTCGTGAAACTGATGTCGCCTGACACGGACGCTCGCGCGCCGATTCCACCTAACAACAACATCCCCTACTCTGCCCCCATGACCCACACGCCGCGCCTGGCCGATTTCCGCCGCATCGTCGTCAAGGTCGGCTCCTCGCTGCTGGTCGACGTCGACGGCGGCCGCGTCAAGCAAGCCTGGCTCGCCTCGCTGGCCGCCGACATCGCCGGCCTGCATGCGCAGGGGCGCGACATCCTGGTGGTGTCGTCGGGCGCCATCGCGCTCGGCCGCAGCGTGCTCAAGCTGCCGCCCGGCGCGCTGAAGCTCGAGGACAGCCAGGCCGCCGCCGCGGTCGGCCAGATCACGCTCGCCCGCACCTGGGCGGAGGTGCTCGGCGCCCAGGGGATCGGCGCCGGCCAGATCCTGGTGACGCTCGGCGACACCGAGGAGCGGCGGCGCTATCTCAACGCCCGCTCCACCATCGCCAAGCTGCTGGAGTGGCGCGCGATCCCGGTCATCAACGAGAACGACACCGTGGCGACCAGCGAGATCCGCTACGGCGACAACGACCGGCTCGCCGCCCGCGTCGCCACCATGGCGAGCGCCGATCTGCTGGTGCTGCTCTCCGACATCGACGGCCTCTACGACGCGCCGCCGGCCGGCAACCCGCACGCCAAGCTGATCCCGCGGGTCGCCCGCATCACCCCGGAGATCGAGGCGATGGCCGGTGCCGCCGGCTCGGGGCTGTCGCGCGGCGGCATGCGCACCAAGATCGAGGCCGGCAAGATCGCGACCACGGCCGGCACCCACATGGTGATCGCGCCCGGCCACGTCGAGCACCCGCTGGCTGCGATCATCGCGGGCGGCGCCTGCACCTGGTTCCTCACACCGGCCAATCCGGTCACGGCGCGCAAGCGGTGGATCGCCGGATCGCTCGAGCCCAAGGGCATGCTGACGATCGACGCCGGCGCAGTGGCGGCGCTGCGCCGCGGAAAGAGCCTGCTGCCGGCCGGCGTGATCCGGGTCGACGGCAGTTTTTCACGCGGCGATGCGGTGGTCATCCGCGGCCCCGACAGCGCCGAGATCGGCCGCGGGCTCAGCGCCTACGACGCCGACGACGCCGGCAAGATCATGGGAAAATCCTCCGGCGACATCCTGCTCATCCTCGGCTTCGCCGGCCGCGTCGAGATGGTGCACCGCGACGACCTGGTGCTGGGACGGGAGTGACGGATGAAAGAACTCTCCACGTCGTCATGCGCCGGCTTGACCGGCACACCCGGTAGACATCGACCTGTCGATCGTGCGCCCGGGAGTACTGGGTCGCCCGGCCGAGCCGGGCGATGACGACGCGGAGAGCGCTCGGTGGTGCGCAGTGCGCCGGCTGTTCGCCGGCAGGCGGACATGATAGGTAAACCGCCGTACGGCCGGGCAAGAACCACCATGACGGCACCGCTCGAGGCGATCGACGATCTGGAAAACCTCGCCGGCCCGATGGGCGACATCGGGCGGCGCGCGCGCGGCGCGGCGCGCGCGCTGGCGCTGGCCGCGGGAACGCAGAAAGATGCGGCGCTCGCCGCCATGGGGCAGGCGATCCGGGGCCGGGCGAACGACATTCTGGCCGCCAATCGCGACGATGTGGCCGACGCCCGGGCGGCCGGACTCTCCGCCGCCTTGATCGATCGGCTGTTGCTCGACCCCAAGCGGATCGACGGGCTGGTCGACGGCCTCGACGTGGTGCGGTCGCTGCCCGATCCGGTCGGTGCCGTGACCTCGTCGTGGACGCGGCCCAACGGCTTGCGGATCGAGCGGGTGCGGGTGCCGCTCGGCGTCGTCGGCGTGATCTACGAGAGCCGGCCCAACGTGACGGCGGACGCCGGCGCGCTGTGCCTCAAGTCGGGCAATGCGGTGATCCTGCGCGGCGGTTCCGACAGCTTTCGCTCCGCGCGCGCGATCCACGCCGGGCTCGCGGCGGGCCTCGCCGCCGCCGGGCTGCCGGCCGACGCCATCCAACTGGTCCCGACCCGCGACCGCGCCGCCGTCGGGTTCATGCTCGGCGGACTCGACGGCGCGATCGACGTCATCGTGCCGCGCGGCGGCAAGGGCCTGGTCGCCCGGGTGCAGCGCGAAGCCCGCGTGCCGGTGTTCGCGCATCTCGAGGGCGTCTGTCACGTCTACGTCGACAAGGCGGCCGACCTCGCCATGGCGCGGCACATCGTGCTCAACGCCAAGATGCGGCGCAGCGGCGTCTGCGGCGCCGCCGAAACCCTGCTGGTGGACCGCGCGGTCGCCGGCACCCACCTCGCACCGCTGGTCGCCATGCTGCTCGACGCCGGTTGCGCGGTGCGCGGCGACGCCGCCACGCGAGCCGCCGACCCGCGGGTGACGCCCGCCGCCGAGCACGACTGGCCGACCGAGTACCTCGACGCCATCATCGCCGCGAAGGTGGTCGACGGCGTCGACGGCGCGATCGCTCACATCGAGCGCTACAGCTCGCACCACACCGACGCCATCGTGACGGCGGATGCGGCGGCGGCGGAAAAATTCCTGCGCGAGGTCGATTCGGCGATCGTGCTGCACAACGCCTCGACGCAGTTCGCCGACGGCGGCGAGTTCGGCTTCGGCGCCGAGATCGGCATCGCCACCGGCCGCTTCCACGCCCGCGGCCCGGTCGGCGTCGAACAGCTGTGCAGCTTCAAATATCGCGTGCGGGGGTCGGGCCAGACGCGTCCGTGACGGAGCATTGTCCTGATCCACCTACCGCCGCACGCCCCCGGGCAGAGGGTCGGCCTGCTCGGCGGCTCGTTCAATCCGCCGCACCGGGCGCATCGCGAGATCAGCCTGCTGGCCATGAAGCGGCTCGGGCTCGACCGCGTGTGGTGGCTGGTGACGCCGGGCAATCCGCTGAAATCGGCGGACGGGCTGGCGGCGCTCGACCGGCGCGTCGCGGCGGCCCGCGCGCTCGCCCGTCACCCCCGCATCGTGGTGACGGATTTCGAGGCCGGCATCGGGACCCGTTACACGTTTGACATGCTGTCGTGGCTTACTCGCCACTGTGGCGGGGTGCGCTTCGTGTGGATCATGGGCGCCGACAATCTGCAGGAGTTTCATCGCTGGCGGAACTGGCGCGGCATCGCGGCGCTTGTTCCGATTGCGGTGATCGACCGGTTCGGCGCCAGCCTGGCGGCGGCGCCCGCCGCACGGGCGCTGGCGCGCTACCGCATCCCCGAGCGGCTGGCGGCGCGGCTGCCGGCACGGGACCCGCCGGCATGGACGTTCCTCCACGGCTTGAAATCGCCACTGTCGTCGAGCCGAATCCGCGCCATGAAGGTTGAATCCGTTAACCGCGCCAGCATATCTTGAGGAAGTGAACGGCGAGCCCCGGGCCGAACCCACCGGGGCGGTTGATGTGAACCGAAAGGATCTTCGCCCCTGTCGACCCAGACACTGTCCCGGGCAACCACGCAGCGTAGCCCCAAGTCCGTCTCCAAGGTGCGACCTGACGCCGAGGAGACCCTCCGACTGGTCCTCGCCCGTCTCGATGACGCCAAGGCCGAGGACACAATGACCATCGATCTCAAAGGCAAATCCTCGATCGGCGACTACATGGTGGTGACCTCCGGCGGGTCGCAGCGCCATGTCGGGGCGCTCGCGGAGCATGTGCTCGAGGATCTCGACAGGGCCGGCGTTCCCGGCCTGCGGGTCGAGGGCATGCGCCATTGTGATTGGGTGCTGATCGACGCCGGCGACGTGATCGTCCACGTCTTCCGCCCCGAGGTCCGCGCCTTCTACAATCTGGAAAAGATGTGGGCGGCGCCCGGCGAGCCGAAGACACGGCGCGCCAGCTGACGTTTTGTGAAGCTCGTCGTCGCCGCGGTGGGCCGTCTCAAGCGCGGCCCCGAGCGTGAGCTTGCGGAGCGATACGGCGAGCGCGTCGTCAAGGGCGGCCGCGCGCTCGGGCTGCGCGGTCTCGACCTGGTCGAGATCGAGGAGAGCCGCGCCCGGCGGCCCGACGATCGCGCCGCCGAGGAGGCCGCCGCGCTCGCCCGGGTTCTCCCCGAAAACGCCGTGATCGTCGTGCTCGATGAGCGTGGGCGGGCGGTGTCGAGCCTGGATCTCGCGGGGATGATCGGGCGATGGCGCGACCAGGGACGGGAAGCCGCGGTGTTCATCATCGGGGGAGCCGACGGCCTCGCCGAGAGCGTGATTCGGCGCGCCGACCTCAGGGTCGCGTTCGGCGCCGCCACCTGGCCGCACCAGCTGGTACGGATCATGCTTCTCGAGCAGCTCTACCGCTGCGTAACGATTCTGGCCGGACATCCGTACCATCGGGACTAGTGCACCGATTCCGAAGTTCGCATCACTTCGCGACATCCTCTGGTGCGAACTTCGGAATCAAGAGGTGCA
>Ga0209415_10014524_pt1 | contig 12858 bp, 7 predicted proteins | sample PeaSoiSIISIP2007_FD_187696 | JGI IMG/M metagenome (GOLD analysis project Ga0209415, IMG submission 187696) | Peat soil microbial communities from Weissenstadt, Germany - SII-SIP-2007 (SPAdes) (version 2) | ecosystem: Environmental > Terrestrial > Soil > Wetlands > Peat | place: Germany...
CTCCCCTCAAGTGGGAGGGTTCGAAAGAAGGGTACGGATCAGTCAAACAAGCGTTTGATATCGGTTGCACCTCCCCTTACGGCGCCCGATAATGCCGGCATCAGAAGGTAGACGCAGACGATCCGCCCGCTTGGGAGGACCAAAGGAGACATCGATGGCTTGGGATTTTGAGACCGACCCGGAATTTCAGAAGAAACTCGATTGGATCGAAGAGTTCATGGAAGAAAAGGTCGAGCCGCTCTCGAACCTCGGCCGGTCGCTGATGGTGCCGGGGGCGCGCGAGAAGTTCATCAAGCCATTGCAGGAAGAAGTGAAGGCGCAGGGCCTGTGGGCCTGCCACCTCGGCCCCGAACTGGGCGGCCAGGGCTATGGCCAGCTGAAGCTGGGCCTGATGAACGAAAAGCTAGGCCGCGTCGGCATGGCGCCCACCATCTTCGGCTGCCAGGCGCCCGATACCGGTAACGCCGAGATCATCGCCCACTACGGTACGCCCGAGCAGAAGGAAAAGTGGCTGTGGCCGCTGCTGAACGGCGACATCCGCTCGGCCTTCTCGATGAGCGAGCCGGCCGGCGGGTCGGACCCGACCACCTTCAAAACTCGGGCTGAGTGGAAGAACGGCAAGTGGGTGATCAACGGCGAGAAGTACTTCTCTTCCGGCGCCTACGGTTCGACCATCCTGATCGTCTATGCGGTGACCGATCCCGACCATAAGGACATCCACCAGAAGACCTCGATCTTCATCGTCCCGACGAAGACGCCCGGCGTTGAGATCCTGCGCGGAATCGGCGTCGGCGCCGGCGAGGGCGGCGGCCATGGCTACATGCGCTACACCGACGTCGAGGTCGGCCCCGAAGCGCTGCTCGGCCCACGCGGCGGCGCCTTCCTGGTGGCCCAGACCCGCCTCTCCGGCGGCCGGGTGCACCATGCGATGCGCACCGTCGGCGCGTGCCAGAAGGCCTTCGACCTGATGTGCCGCCGCGCGGTCTCGCGCCAGACCCGCGACGGGCGTCTGGCCGACCTGGCGGTGGTGCAGGAGCAGATCTGCGACAGCTGGATTGCGCTGCAGTCGTTCCGCCTCCTGGTGCTGCGCACCGCCTGGCTGATCGACAAGCACAAGGACTATAACCTGGTGCGCAAGGACATCGCCGCGATCAAGGTGGCGATGCCCAAGGTCTATCACGACATCGCCACCACCGCCGCGCACCTGCACGGCGCCATGGGCGTCTCCAACGAGATGCCGTTCATGGGGATGGTGACCTCGGCGCTGGTGATGGGCATCGCCGACGGCCCGACCGAGGTGCACAAGGTCACCGTCGCGAAGCAGGTGTTGAAGGACTACCGGCCCGACCAGGACCTGTTTCCCAGCTATCACCTGCCGAAGCTCAAGGAAGCGGCGCTCGACAAGTATGGCGCGGCGATCGACGAGCTGAAGGCGGAGGTCGCCAAGGGCCGCGCGCCGGTCGAGGCTTAGGGAGGCGGAGGCTTAAGGCGGTCGACGCCTGATTCCCGCAACGTCAGGCTTTCAACACCGTCTGCGGATCGCTAGTCGTGGGTCGGCCGTAGGCTGACGGCGGCGCGCGATCCGGAGATTGTGTTGATGGCCCAGGCGCCGGAGCGACCGCTGATCGTCGGCATCGGCGGCACCGTTCGATCTCCGTCATCGAGCGAGCGGGTGCTGACCGCCGCCCTCGCCGCGGCCGAGGCGGCGGGCGCCAGGACCCAGCTGTTCGGCGGCGAGATCCTTTCGCGGCTGCCGATCTTCAATCCCACCGATCCCGGCGAGCCGCCGGAGCGTTCGGCCCTGGTCGAGGCGGTGCGCAACGCCAGCGGCGTGATCGTCGCCACCCCCGGCTATCACGGCTCGCTCTCCGGCCTGATCAAGAATGCGCTCGACAGCCTCGAGCCGCTCAGCGGCGACGCGCGCCCCTACCTCGACGGCCGCGCCGTCGGCTGCATCGTGGTCGCCGACGGCTGGCAGGCCTGCGGCTCGGCGCTGGCCTCGCTGCGCGCCATCGTCCACGCGCTGCGCGGTTGGCCGACCCCGCTGGGGGCGACGGTCAACAGCGCGATGAAGCCTTTCGACGACGCCGGCGCCCTGAAGGACCCTCGCGACATCTGGCAGGTCGAGACCGTGGCGCAGCAGGTGGTGGCCTTCGCCAAGGCCTGGGCTTCCCCTCCCCCCTGAGGGGAGGGGAGCTACTTCTTCCCGTCTGCCCGCTCCAGCGCCTTCACCCAGGCTGCGCGGTTGGGGTTGGCCGGCGGTAGCGGCGCTCCGGTCTTCGCCGCCTGTTCAGCGACCTGGCGACCGAGCGCGACCACGGGCGGGATCTCGTTGTCGGCCAGGGGCTTCATCCACTGCTTGCGCTTGAACGCCGCCTCGACGTACGGCGCCAGCTCCTCGGCCTTGCGCTTCACCCGCTCGGCTTCGCGCTCCTTGAACTCGCCCATCACCTCGCCGGCGAACAGCTCCAGCGCCTCGCAGATGTGCTCGTGCTTGTTGCGGCCCGCCTGCTGGATGAAGGTCACCTGGTCGACGCCGCATTCGTCGAACTTGCGCAGGTGCTCGCGCAGCCCCTCGGGGGTGGCGATGCCGCCCTCTGCTGCCGCCTCCTCGGGCATGTTGGCCAGCGCCGCCTGGAACTTCTCCCAGATGTCGGTGCGGCCGGGGATCTGCTCGCCGAAACCGTAATGCCAGCCCAGCGCGAACTGGAAGAAGCGGAAGCCGTCGCGGAAGCGGCGCTTTGCCTCCTCGACGTCCTGGTGCAGGCCGAACGAGGAGACCATGGCGATGTTGGGGTTCACCGCGTGGCCGATCGGCACGCACTCCTCCTTGAAGATGCGGTAGTAGTCGTCGACCCACTGCTTGGCCTCGGCCGGGTCGACGAAGGCGAAGGTCAGTGCGCCGATGCCGAGCCTGGCGGCCAGCTTGATGGTCTCGCGGTTGGAGCAGGCGACCCACAGCGGCGGGTGCGGACGCTGCACCGGCTTGGGCACCACATTGCGCGCCGGCATCGAGAAGTACTGGCCTTCGAAGCCAGGATAGGGGCTCATGGCCATCATGTTGGCGCACTGCTCGACCGCCTCGCGCCAAGCGTTGCGCTTCTCCGCCAGCGGCACCTTGTAGCCGCCCAGCTCCAACAGCGCCGAGCTCTCGCCGGTGCCCCACTCCACCCGGCCGTTGGAGACCAGATCCAGCGTCGCGATGCGCTCGGCGACGCGGGCCGGGTGGTTGTAGCCCGGCGGCATCAAGACAATGCCGTGGCCCAGCCGGATCTGCTTGGTGCGCTGCGAGCAGGCGGCCAGGAACACCTCCGGCGCCGAGGAGTGCGAGTATTCCTCCAGGAAGTGGTGCTCGACCTCCCAGACGTTGTCGAAGCCCAGCTTGTCGGCGAGCTCGACCTGGTCGAGCGCGTCCTGGAACAGCTTCTGCTCCAGCCCTTCGGTCCAGGGCCGGGGCAATTGATGCTCGTAGAATATGCCAAATCGCATGCCTGAAATCCTCCGCGCCGGCGCTCTGTCGGCCGGTCCTGAATGCAACAGACGCTAGTCTTGGGCCGAGCTGGAAGCAAACAGCCGTTCGAAATCGGAGGGAGCTTGCTCTTCCCCCGTGAAGCGGGGGAAGTGTCGCAGGCGAGGCGCGTCAGCGCCGATGCGCGACGATGGGGGCACGGCGGCGCAGGACTGTCACCGACGCCGGCGCCTGTCTCCCCTCCGTCGCGGCTCGCCTTGCCGCGGCTCGCCATCGCGACACCTCCCCTCGCGTGAAGCGAGGGGAGGAGCCAAGAGCACCGGGTCCATAGGACAGCCGTTCTACGCCGCCGTCAGCCCGGTGAAGAATGGGCGGGCGTAGAAGTCGACGGCGGTGCGGGCCTCGACGCCGCGCAGCAGCACCGGCAGGTCGGCGGCGGCGTTGAGGGTCGCGTTCAGCATCTGCGCGGCGATGAACGGGTCCACGGGCCGTAGCGAACCCTCCCCGACCCCGTCCGAGATCATGGCCGCGAACCGGTCGGAGAGCCGGCCCGATTGCGCAATCATCTCGCCGCGGATGGTCACCGGCAACGCGGCCAGCGCCGAGGTGCGCAGCAGCGGCCCCGCGCTGGAGAACTGGAACTCGACCAGCGCGGCCGCGGCCGACGTCAGCTTCAGCCACTCGTCTCCCGGCAGGGACCGCGCGGCCAGCTGGGCGCGGCGGACCGCCTCGAACGAGCGCTCGAAGCAGGCGGTGACGACATCGTCCTTGGCGTTGTGGTGGTGGTAGAACGAGCCCTTGGTCACGTTGAGCGAGGCCGAAATCAGCTCCACCGAGGCGCCGTGGTAGCCGCGCTGGTTGATCAGCCGGGTGGCCGCCAGCAGGAAGGCGTCGCCAGCGGAGGCGTTCGCCGCGGCTGGGGCGGCCACGGCGATCGGCGCCGGACGCCAGACGGCGCCAGGCGGGGCGAGGCCACCGACCAGGATGTCGTGCATGCGGTCGCAGACCCGGTCGTAATCGTGCGCGTCGTAGCGGGGCAGCCAGGTTTCGAGCCAATGGATCTGCTCGAGCAGGATCTGAGTGCGGGCGGTCGCCTGGCCGCGTCCGAGCCGTTCAGCGTCCGGCGCGGCGAACAGGCGGCGGATGCTGCGGAACAGCTCGGCGTAGGCGGTGGCGGTCGGTCGCTGCGTCGGGGGCGATAGCGCCCGAATATCGCTGAACACCGAGATCGGCGGCGCCTCGCCGGCGGCGATGCGGGCGCGAAGGGCGATGTAGAGTTCGAGCAGGCGGCGCACGCGGGCCGAGGCGCTGGGCTCGGCGCTCGCCTCGCGCACCAGCGCCTTCAGCCGCTCGATGCCCGACAGGAAGCAGGCGGCGGCAAGCTCGTCCTTCTTCTTGAAATAGTAGGTGACGCTGGTGGTGATCAGGCCGACCCGCTCGGCCACCAGCGCCAGCGTCATCCCCTTCACGCCGCGATAGTTCAGGATCTCCGTCGCCGCGGCGACGATAGCGTCGCGCTTGCGGCTGAAGCGGGCGGTGACCGGGGGCGCGAGCGAGCCGTCGTGCATCAGACCTGCGATATGTCTTGAAACCGGGCCGAGGGGAACCGCCCTGCGGCGAATTGGACCCTACGACGCCAGGATTTCGCCGCCGATGCCCTCTTCCCGCTCAGGCGGCTCAGCCACCGGCGCACCCTGGCCCCCGTCGGTGGTGTCGCCGATGGGCGAGTGGTGCAGCATCCGAACCTTACGCCAGCCGCCATAGCGGAAGTACAGCGCGGTCAGGGCGCTGGAGGTAAGCGTACCCAGTGGGAAGCTCCACCAGATCGCTTCCTTGCCGAAGTATGGGATCATGAAATAGGCGAACGGCACGCGGATCGCGAACATCGCCACCACCAGGATGATCAGCGGCGGCCAGACCGCGCCGGTCGAGCGCACGATGCCGCCGAGCGCGAAGGTGGCGTTGAAGATCACGAAAGCCCAGAGCACCGTGCGATTGATCTCCAGCGCCTCAGGGATGGTCGGCGAACCGACCGGCAGGAAGATGTAGAGCGGCAGCGGGCCCAGCAGGTAGATCAGGGCGGCGATCGACCCGGTCACCGCCAGGCTGAGCGCCAGGCCGATCAGCGCGATCTTGTCGACGCGATGCCATTGCCCGGCCCCGACGTTCTGGCCGGCCATGGACGAGACGGCCATGCCGACCGCCATGCCGGGCATCTGGATGTAGTTCCACACCTGCACGGCGCCGACGTAGGCCGCCGACGTCACCGCGCCGAACGCGTTGACGAAGCGCAGCATGGTGATGCCGGCCGCCGACATGATGAACATCTGCAGGCTCATCGGAATGCCGCGGAACACCAGCGGGCGCAGGATTTCCGCGCTCGGGATCAGGTAGCGCAACTCGCGGCCCTTGAGCATCAGCACGCTGTGGCGGCGATAGAGCACGATCAGCAACAGGACCAGCGAGGCGCTCTGGCCGATCAGGGTCGAGGTGGCCGAGCCCGCGATGCCCATCTTGGGGAAGGGGCCGATGCCTGCGATCAGCAGCGGGTTGAGGATGATGTCCAGGGCGACCGCCAGGGCCATGAAGTAGAACGGCGTGCGGCTGTCGCCCGCGCCGCGCTGAGCCATCTGCAGGAACTGAAAGAAGTACATGAACGGCATCGCGCCGAACACGACACGCAGATAGACGATCGCCTCGGTCTCAGCCGCCGGCGGCGTGTGCATGAAGCCCTTGAGGATCAGCGGCGCGAAGATGCCGCCGGTCAGCGAGATCGTCACCGAGACGACCACGAAAAAGAAGATCGCCGTCCCCATGATGCGCTTGACCATGGTGAGGTCGCCAGCGCCGACCTGCTGCGCGATCAGGATGTTGGCCGCCATCGTCGCGCCCATGATCGCGCTCAGCGACAGGAACATCACGCTGTTGGCGTTGCCGATCGCGGTGATGTCGGTGGTGCCGAGCAGGTGCGCCACCCAGAACTGGTTGGCGGTGGCGTTCAGCGACTGCAGCAGGTTGGCGCCCAGCAGCGGCAGCGAGAACATGATCAGGGTGCTGGTGATCGGCCCTTCGATCAGCTTCGGATCGATGCGGCCGCCGTGGCCGCCGCGAAAACCGCCGGGCGGACCATGGCCCGAACCGCCGGCGCCGGGGCGCATGCCCGGTCCGGCCTGACCAGGCGCAGGGCCGGATCTTGGCAGAGCAGCATCGCCATCCATCGGTTTAGGCGCCGCGGCCGAGGTGCGCCGGATCGCCCTCCGCCATCAATTGACGCGGCATCTGTTCAAACCACCGACTCGAAATTGCACACTTGGCCATATGGTACGGCGATAGAACATCGCCAGGGCGATGGAAAGCTTGGTGGGCCTGCCCGGTCGGCTCTGAGCGGCCTCAGGGCGGCAGGGTGAAGGGCGCGGGTTCGACGAGTATCGGCGCCGCCGGGGGCGGCGCGGGCGGCGGATCGCCCGGGGCGGCCGCGCGCCTCAGCGCGTCGAGGTTGGCTTCGTGCGCGCGGCGGTCGATGCGGTAGAACATCAGCACGCCGACGGCGACCAGGTTCAGCACCGCGCCGGCCGGCAGCGAAACCAGCGCCAGATTGCGCATGATCGCCGGGTCGACCACGTCGACCGCGCCGTGCTCCACCCCGACCGGGAAGCGCACGAACTCCAGCATCAAAGCGCCGACAAGGCCGCCTAGACCCATGGTGATCTTGGGGACAAGCCCGTTGGCCGCGAACAGCAGGCCCTCGGCGCGCACGCCCGTCCTGACGGCGGCGTCCTCGGCGACATCGGCGATCATCGAACTGATGATGACGAAGCCCGTCACGGCCAGGACGGACGTGACGAACAGGTCGATCGTCAGGATGAGCGGGACCAGCGGCGAGCCGTTCGGCGGCATCAGCCCGACCAGCCGCAGCGCGACCGGGATCACGAACGTGAACATCGACAGCAGGAAGACCGTGATCATCGTCAGCTTCTTGTCGAGCAGGCGCGAGAGGATGGGCGCGGCCACGACGCCGATGACCGCCGCCGGCGCCGCCAGCAACGTGATCACCGCCACCACCTGGGGTGTCAGCCCCCAGAAGTAGAAGTTCATGAAGCCGGTGAGGCTCATGTTGATGCCGCTGGCCACGCCGCCGACAACGCCTGACGCCAGCAGCGCCAGCAGCGACGGGTTGGAGAGGATCTGCGCGATCTCTCGCGCTGACTGCCCCGTCGAAAGGCGGCGATTCGGGGCTGGCTTGAGGAACGGGATGTAGCGCTGGGTCGCGGCCGCCGAAACGATGATGGAAACGAACACGATGATCGCCGCGACGATGCCGAAGTTGGCATAGCCCGCCGGGTCGTTCTGACCGAGCGGGTGGTGGGCGTCCCGGCGCAGGAACACGCCGTTCAGCAGCACGGAGATGACGACCAGACCGAACAGGCCGAAGAACCAGCGCCAGCTGATCAGCGTGGTGCGCTCGTGATAGTCCGGGGCCAGCTCCGGCGCGAGCGCATCGCTGGGGATCTGATAGAGCCCGCCGGCAAGCCGCAGGACGACCATCATGACAAGCGCGTAGACGGCCATGGCCTCGGTCGGCAGGCCCTCCGGTCGACGCCAGAGAAAGACGGTGGCCAGCGCGATCGGCACGGCCGAGAAGTACATGAACGGGTGGCGGCGGCCCCAGCGTGACCGGAAGGTGTCGGACCAGCGTCCGATCGCCGGATCGAGCACCGCATCGATCACCAGCGAGATCAGAATCACCAGGCCCACAACGGCCGGCCGCAGTCCCACGACCCGAACCAGATAGTAGGTGATCACCGTGGTCGAGAGCGCGACCCCGCCCACGCCCTGTGCGACCGATCCGAGGCCGTAGGAAATCTTGGTCGCGAGACCGAGACGCGGCGGGCGGTCCGTTTCACTCACCTGGGAGACCTTCTTTGACGATCGCGTCGGGGGCTGGGGCGGCGGGCGCGCATCTCGGCACCGTCGCACCGCGGAAGCTGGTGCGCCAGGGTCGCGCTATTTGAACCGGACCTGCAACTCGATGCCGTAGGTCGCCGGCGGCGTTAGTCCGAACGCTTGGAAGGTTCCGATCAGCTGGCTGCTCAGCCGTTGGCCGCCCACGTTGTCGTAGCCGAGCGTGTTGAACACGTTCTTGCCGAAGAGGATGATCGAGTAGCGATCCTTGATGTCGTTGAAGCTGGCGCGAAGGTCGACCTGATCGTAGGCCGGCGCGAGGTTGTAGGACCGGTTGAAAATGCTGTCGAAGGTCCTGTCCTTCCAGATGTAGGTGGCCGACAGGGTCAGGGAGCCGGGATCGAACCTGAAGGTGTAGTTGCCGTTGATCGTCACCCGATTGCGCGGCGATTCCGGAACCGCCTGGTTGTTCACCTTTTGCGCGCCCGAGCCCGGCACGCATCCGCCGGTCTGATCTGCGGGGAGCAGCGCGAATGGGTCCTCCCCATCGACAAAGCAGTCGGTCGAATCGTGGATCGTGGCGTTCAGATAGGAATAGTTGAACAGGATCTGGGCGTTCTCAATCGGCTGCCAGATCGTCTCGAGCTCGACGCCGTACGAGACCACGTTCTTCATGTTGAAGAACTGCGTCGTCGCCGGGCCAGTGGCGGGCTGCACCGACAACGGAATCTGCATGTTGGCGTAGTTGTAGTAGAATACAGCGATGTTCGTCTGCAGAGTTCGATCGAGCCATTGGTCCTTCGCACCGACTTCGAAGGCGTCAAGGGCTTCCGGTTTTGTTTCCGGGAACGTTGTAAGCGTGCCGGTATTGAAACCGCCGGCTTTGTAGCCTCGGCTGTATTTGACGTAGTAGAGCGAATCAGCGTTCGGGGTCCATTCCGCCCCCGCCGTGCCGGTTACCGCGGACCAGTTCGCGCTCAGCGGCCGTGACCACAGCCCCGTGGCGGGATTCAAGGTCGCGGCGGCCTTCACGCCGGGCGCCAGCGGGCCGGTGGTGCACGCGGTGGGCTGGGCGGCCGAGTTCGGCGTTCCGGTCGGGCAGATGAGGAACGATGTGACATCCACCGATGGCAAGGTGCTGCCGTAGATCTGCAGCGGCCCGAGGCTTCCGGGTCCCGTCGCCGGAAAGCCGAAGAACGCCGGCAGGCCCCAGGTGATCTGGCGCGTGCTCTCCACGCCGCCCTCCCAGTCGTTGGAATACCGCAGGCCGCCGGTGAGCTTGAGGGTATCCGTCACCTTCCAATCGGCCTGGCCGAATCCAGCCAGCGAGTCGGCCTTCATGTTCTGGTTGATGTGGTAATAGTTGGCCGTTGGATTGGGCGCCAACGGTACTCGGAAACCCGCAAACAGAGGTACGAGGGCAACGGGGCTGAGAAGCTGCGTCTGTTGCGGATCGAAGAAGTCGACCGGTTGCGTGAATTCCTCGTGATACTGGTAGATGCCGAGGATCCATTGCAACGGCGCGTTACCAGTCGATGTCAGGTTGAATTCGTTGCTCCAGTAGCTCTTTTGCTCGACGTAGACGAACGGCGAGCTTGGGAAAACCTGCGCCGCCGGGCAGGTCATGAAAGGATTGACCGCCGTTCCGCACGGGTTGGTGAATGATCCGGGCGCGCCGAAGCCAGGCACGGTTGGAAACGTATAGGACGTCACTGGCGTGCCGTCGAAGTCGGTCGTCAGATGGTAGTGATAGTTGGTGTAGCCGCCGATATACTTCAGGTCCGCGCTCCAGGGCGTGTGCCAGGTCGCCTCGCCGCTGAAGTTGTAGTCGTCGGTGAGGTTCGAGAGCTCGGACGTGTTGGTGTTGAATTGGCGCAGGTTGGTGACGCCCGGGTTCTGCGTCGCCGTGCCGACCTGGGTGAAGGTCCCGCCTATGCCGGTGCCGAACAAGGACGGGCTGCCGGCGCAGAGCGCAAAGGGTGAGGCGGTAAAGCACGGGTTGTAGGCGAAGCCGGCGCCTGGCCCGAGCGTGCCGACCGGGAAGGGCACGGTGTCGAACGGCTCGTTGCTGCTGCCCGCGCGGTAGCTGGTGGACCAGCCGGCGGCGTAGACCTTTCCCCACAGGTCGACCGGGCCGATCGTGTCCGCGAGCTGGCCCTCGACGTACCAGATCGAGCCTTTGCCGCCCTCCGAAGACAGGCCGGAGACATTCTTGTAGAAACCCTGGTTCTGGTTGTCGTCGTAGGCCGCGAGCCGAAACTTCAGTCCGCTGTCGCCCAGGGGCCCCGAGACCGCCGCTTCGTAGTTGTTGAGGCCGTAGTTGCCGACGGTCACGCGGCCTTCGGCGTAGAAGGTCGAGGTCGGCCGGCGCGAGAGTGCGTTGATGGTCCCGCCGATCGAATTGCGGCCGTAGAGAGTGCCCTGCGGGCCGCGCAGAATCTCGGTGCGGTCGACGAACAGCGAGTCGCCCGCCGCGGCGTTGACGCTCGAGTTGTACACGCCGTCATTGTAGGTGGCGACGCCCGGCTGGCTGGAGAGGTTGTTGGTCTGCCGCCCGACGCCGCGGATGAAGGCGCGGTCGAGCGACGTGGAGTAACTGAAGCCAGGCGTGAAGTTGGTCATGTCCTGGATCGACTCGATCCCGATCAGGTCGCGCCGCTTGGACGTGTAGGCGGAGACGGCCACCGGCACCTTCTCCAGATTCTCCTCGCGTTTCTCCGCCGTGACGGTGATCTCGCTGACTGCGGTGGCGCCTGCGGCCGCGTCGGTAGTCGCCGCCAGGGTCACATCGGGGCCGAGGCCCAGCGCGCCGACGGCGCACGCCATCATCCAAGCATGCCTGCTCATGCCGCCCTCCCTGTCCGGCGCCGCAGCGCCGGTCGCTCCCTTCGAGCCATGCGTTTGCTGAGTTGGGCTCGTTAGAATTTAGGGTATGGCTATGGATGCAGGCGCGTCAACAACTTAGGCGCCGAACAGAATACGAGCGTGGCCGTGGTCGAAGGTCGGGTATGCGCCGTGAGCGGCCGCTCAGACCGAGCGCGGCAGCACCCCAGGGCCGTCGGCGACTTCCAAGTCCGGATCGGCGTCCACCAGCAGAGAGGCCGCGTCGGCGATATGCTCCAGGTTGGCCGTGTGGCGCGCCTTGTCGATCCGGTAGAACAGCACCGCGCTGGTCGAGCAGAGCGTGAGCCCGACGGTGATCGGCAGGTAGATCAGCGCCAGGTGCGTCATGATCTGCGGATTGATCTGACCGGGCTTGGCGAATTTCGGCAGGCCGACATAGGCGAGCAGCACGCCAGGGAGCGCGACCGCGAAGCTGTTCGAGAGCTTGCGCAACAGTGAGTCGACGGCGAACAGCAGCCCCTCCGACCTGCGACCAGTCCGTACCTGCACGTCCTCGGTGACGTCGCCGATCATCGAGGTCACGATCACAAAGCCCATGATGGCCAATGCGCTGGTCGCCATGGTGTCGGCGATCAGGATGGCGAGGATCGCCGGCGTGTGGTTGGGCGGCAGCACGCCCAGCAGGCGTCCGGCGAGCGGGATCGTGGTCGAGAGGATCGACGCGTAGAAGACGCCGAGGCACGCGCGCTTCTTGCCCCAAAGCCTCACCCCAAAGGGCGCAAGCACGACCCCGAGCAGGCCGGCCGGAATGGCCGAGAGTCGGATGAGCAGCAGCGCGCTCGACGGCATCTCCCAGAAGTAGGTGTAGAAGAACGACAGCAGGCCTTGGGTGATGCCCTGCGATATCCCGAAGATCAGCGCCGAGACGGCGAGCGCGACGAAGTTGCGGTTGCCAAGGGCGAGGCCGATCTCGCGGGCGATCGCGCCCAGGGTCGGTTGTCGTCGCTCCGGCTTGTGTAGGTAAGGCACGAAGGCCTGCGTGGCGCGCGCCGAGATCAGCACGCTGAGCGCGCTGATCACGGCCACGGCGATCGCGTAGGGCGCGTAGCCCGCCATGTTCAGCTGGCCGAACGGCTGGGTCTTGGTGCCCCTGAGGAAAAGGCCGAAGCCCAGGAACGCGGCCACGGCGCCGCCGAGCACAAAGCCGAGAGCGAAGCGCCATCCCTGGACCGAGGTGCGCTCCTCGTAGTTATGGGTCAACTCCGGCATCAGCGCCGAGCCCGGCACCTCGATCAGGCTGTCCAGCATGCGGCCGGCGACGACGAGCACGGCCAGGTAGACGAACAGCGCCTCGTCGGACCAGCCCAGCGGCGGCATGAAGATCAACGCGAAGCAGATCGCCGCCGGGATCGCCGCGCCGTAGATGTAGGGGTGCCTTCGTCCCAGCCGCGAGTGGGTGTTGTCGGAGATCTGACCGACGATCGGATCCCAGAACGCGTCGACGAACAATGCGATCGCCAGCGCCAGGCTGACCAGCTTCGGGTCCATGCCGACGAGCTGGGTGTAGAACAGCAGCACCAGCCCGAAGAGCTGCATCTTGCTGGCCGTGCCGAGCGCGCCCAGGCCGTAGAGCGCCTTGACCG
>Ga0209415_10014525_pt1 | contig 12858 bp, 8 predicted proteins | sample PeaSoiSIISIP2007_FD_187696 | JGI IMG/M metagenome (GOLD analysis project Ga0209415, IMG submission 187696) | Peat soil microbial communities from Weissenstadt, Germany - SII-SIP-2007 (SPAdes) (version 2) | ecosystem: Environmental > Terrestrial > Soil > Wetlands > Peat | place: Germany...
GTCTTGTGGTTCCAGCACTCGCCGATGTTCGGACACTGCGCCGACTCGCACACCGTGTGCAGCCCCATGCCCCGGGCGAGTTTCTTCAGATTGTGGAAGTTGTCGCCCACCGGAGCTTTCGCCCGCAGCCACGACGGCTTCGGCAGTCGCGGCGGCGCGGCAAGGTCGATCTGAATCAGTTGGGAAGAACCGGACATTGTTTCGATTCTATCAGTTCAAGCTGAGGCCACGGACCGAACGGCATCAGGCCGGCACTTCTGGATTGCCGGCCGCTTGCCCGTTACGATCCTCAGTGAAAGAGGAGGATGGATCTGAACCGGCCTTTCCGGGCGACTGGTTTCGGCGCTCAACCCCGCTCAGAGTCTGGACGATCAACAGATCGCGATTTCTGCCCGTTGATTGTCTATCGTTCCCGTGACCAACCGCGGCATTTTGCGATCACTCTCTAACCAGAAGCGAGCGCGGAACCTGGCGCCCTGTTTCGGCCTGTTGCAACTTCCTCACCACTGCCAGGTGCAACAAGATCGAGAGCGGCACTAGAAACACCGGAACCATCACCAGCGGAAACGCGCTAATGAGTTCATTGGGCGTATCAAAGGCCAACTTCTGCAGCGGCGAAGGCGAGGTCAAGAAGCCCATGGTAAGGGCCACGATCAAGTCGACGATCCCAAGCAGATTCCAGGCACGCACCAATCCGGCCGCACGGCGCGAGCCATGCGCGTAAGCAAGACCGACCGCCGGGGCCAATAGCCCAACCGTAACGTCGCCTACGCCCGCCGGCCAGGCAAACGCACCCGGCATACGCCCCGCCGCATAAAGAACGAGAAAGATCATCCCTAGCACCCGATAAAGTTGCACGGTCACGATCCATTGCAGCGGCACGGCTTCCACGGCGCGACGCAGCGTGCCCCATCGCCAGAACAATACGATACCGGCCACAATCGGAATCAGGACGCCATACTGAATGGTCGGAGCGCGATTGGGTACACCTCCGAAGAATCCAACCCAGGATAGCGACAGAGCGGCGAGGAACCACGTCACCAGCACCGTCCCAAACCCCAAAACCACCTTTTTGCGCGCACGGGACTGCCAACCGGCTGCATTGAGAGCGCGGTGCAGCCCATAGACCAATGCGGCTGTCGTTGCCACGGCCTCGCCCAGCACGCTGATGGTCAAATAATCAGGCACGGAATAGTTCATGTCCCAACCTCCCTTGCTGTTTGTCTCTTGAGTTTCTCGTTCTCCCAAATAGATGTAGATACATCTATTACGATGCGAATAATTTTCTCCCCCCGGGTGCTTTAGTTGTATATACATATAGTTATGAAACCTATCCGAAACGCTAGAATATCCGCAGATTCTGCCGTTGAGCTGCCGTGCGCGTGCGCAAACTTGCGCCGGGCCGCCCGGCTCGTGACGCAGTTCTACGACGACGCGCTTCGCCCAAGCGGCCTTCGCGCCACTCAATTCACGTTATTGCAGGCCTTGAGTCTTGCGCCCCGGATCTCTCAGAAGGAGCTGGCCCGATTGCTGGGAATCGACAGCACGACGCTGACCAGAACGTTGTCCCGGTTGCGGCGAAGAGGCTGGCTTCGCGCCGGAACCGGAGCCGACCGGCGCGAGCTTCGTCTCGTCCTGACGCCGGCGGGACAGCGAGAATACAAGCGCATTCTACCCTATTGGCAGTCGGCCCAGAGCCAGCTGCGGCGTGCATTGGGTGAGGCGAACTGGAATCAGGTAATGAACGGGGCGGTACGCGCTGCGTCCGTCACACCGCAATCTTGATTGAGACACCAGCATTTCGAATCGATCGGTGGGCGACTACAAGAGGTCGCTCAGACTCTTCACCCCACCTCGACCAATCCATACGTATGCTGCCAGCGCGCCCGCATGTGCACCAGGGCGCGGCTGATTTCTGCGGCGGAGATCTCCTCGTTCGGCCCCGCGATCACGGCGGCTGCTTCATGCTTGGCCGCCTCCAGCAACTGCGCATCCCGGATGATGTTGGCGACACGAAAACTCGGCAGCCCCGCCTGGCGTGTGCCAAAGAATTCGCCGGGCCCGCGCAGTTCGAGGTCGAGTTCGGCGATCTTGAAACCGTCGTTGGTTTTCACCATCGCATCAAGGCGCCGCTGGCCTTCTTCGCTGACTTTTCCCCCGGTCATCAGGATGCAATACGATTTCGCCGCGCCGCGGCCGATGCGTCCCCGCAACTGGTGCAGCTGGGCCAGGCCAAAGCGCTCGGCGTGCTCGATCACCATCACGGTCGCGTTGGGCACATCGACGCCGACTTCAATGACCGTGGTCGCGACCAGAATCTGCAACTCGCCGCGCTGAAACATGCGCATGACCTGGTCTTTCAGCTCCGCGTCGAGGCGGCCATGGAGCAGTCCAACTTTCAGGTCGGCGAAGGTCTTGCCGCTGAGCTCGCGGTACATCTTGATCGCTGCCTTCAGCTCGCTTTCTTCATTCTCGGCAGTCGCTTTCTCGGAGATCACGGGATAAACCACATACGCCTGATGCCCCGCCGCGACTTGCTTGCGCACAAACTCCCACACTTTCGGCGACTCGTCGTCGGCGCCGCAGCGAGTAACGATCGGCGTACGCCCGGGCGGAAGCTCATCCAGCACGCTGAGGTCAAGGTCGCCGTAAAGCGTGAGCGCCAGCGTGCGCGGGATCGGTGTCGCAGTCATCACAAGGACGTCGGGCTCCGCGGGCGCTGTGCTTGTGTGGGGAGGAGTGGTTGTGTGGGGCCGGGTCTCTGACCCGGCCGGGCCGAGCGAAGCTCGGCTGCCTTCCTCCGCCTCCCCCGACTTCCTCATCAGCTTCAGCCGCTGCAACACCCCAAACCGGTGCTGCTCGTCCACGATCACCAGCCCCAGCCTGGCGAACTCAACTTTCTCTTCCAGCAGCGCATGCGTGCCAATGACCAGCTGTGCATTGCCCTGCGAGATGTGGCGCCGCACTTCCCGCTTGCGGTCGGCTTCAAGCGAGCCGGTCAGCAGCACAATGCGGTAGCCGGCATTCTCCAGAATCCGCCTCGCCGAAAAATAATGCTGCTGAGCCAGGATCTCGGTCGGCGCCATCAGCGCCACCTGGCATCCGTTCTCGATCGCAATGATGGCCGCCTCGAAGCCCACAATCGTTTTGCCCGATCCCACGTCGCCCTGCAGCAAACGCCGCATGGGATAAGGCTTTTCCATGTCCGCCGCAATTTCTTTCAGCACCCGCTTCTGAGCTGCTGTGGGATGAAACGGCAGAATTTTCTTGATCGCCGCGCGCACCCCGTCGTCCAGGCGAAATGCGATTCCGGTCTGCGCCTTTTGCTCGCGGCGCTTCAACTCCAGGCCCAGCTCGACGAAGAATAGTTCGTCGAAGATCATCCGGATGTGAGCCGGCGTGCGGGAAGACTGCAAGTTGTCGAAACTTTCGCCCGGCTCTGGCCAGTGCACGTTCCACAGCGCGGCGCGCGGCGAAATCAACCCCAGATGCGCCCGCACCGCCGCCGGAATCGGGTCGGGCAGGTCGGGCGTCAGATTATCGAGCGCAGTGCGGATCACTTTCCGGAACCAGCGCGGCGTCAGCCGCCCGATCGCCTCATAAATAGGCACGATGCGGCCAATCTCGAGCGACTCCGCGGCTTTCTTTTCTGCGGCGTTCCCCGCGCCATCCTCGCCGGAATCGGTAGGGTCTCCCAGAATCTCGAACTGCGGCTGAACAATCTGCAGCTCGCGGCTGCGCTGATCTTCTTCGACTTTGCCGTACAGCGCGATCATCTGGCCGGGCTTGAACTTGTCCTGCAGGTAGGTCGCATTGAACCACAAGCAGCGCAGGCGCGCGCGCCCCTGCCCAACCGTAAGCTGGAAGATCGGCATGCTCCGCGTGCGGAACAGCCCGGAATTGCGCACTTCGCCGACCACTGTGGCCATCTCGCCGGCTCGCAGTTCGGAGATTCCGCGCGGGTTCAGCCGGTCTTCATAACGAAACGGCAGATAATGCAGCAGGTCGCCGACAGTGTGAATCCCCTTCGCCGCGAGCACTTCCCCAATGCGCGGGCCAACGCCCTTCACATATTGAACGGGGGTAGAGAGTTCGAGCATGCGCTTGGGTCCGTGGGGTGAAAAAAGAATGGTAGCAGGAGCCAGCGAATGCCCGCTCGTGCATCAAGAAGCTCAGCTCGGCGGGACCTTCCCCGTCGGACTCGTAACAGACTGCCATTGCGCTACTTCAAAAGTCCGTCCATTTGCACGATGTCGGAGTCGCCTTCGCCCACGGCTGCAAACAGCCATTTGCCATCTGACGACCAAGAGACTCGCCGTGCGATGAAGGTTCGCCTCTGACCAAAATCGGTGATCCTTCTTAGCTTGCCATCCGCCGTCGATATGACCCAGATGTTGGTTCCGAGCCCATCATCCAGGGCCGCCACCAGCCACTTCCCGTCTCTGGAAATCACGGGATGCAGGCCCTGCCAGATCGGCACGCGCTTACCAGAAATTCGCGCCAACAGTTTCGACGGGCCGTCCTCGGGTCGGGCCACGCGAAGTTCGTAATCCAGCAAACCGTTCAGGTTCTGCAGAGGGACAATGTAATACAGAGCCGAGCCGTCAATCGCCACAGCCGGCCCTCGCGCGTTGTCCGACCGCACCAGCACTGCGGCGCCACCCTCCACCGGAGACTTCATGAGCCGAAAGCTCCCGGTGTCTCGTACCGGTGACGATTCCGCGTAGTACAACCACTTACTATCCCCAGACCAGGTCGCCCACGCCCCTTCCGACAGGGCCAGGCGCAGGCCACTTCCATCCGGATGAATAAGCCAGTATCCGATGCCTCGCCCCATTTCAGATGGGCGGTTGGTAGCAAACGTGATCAAAGCTCCATCCGGCGACCAGATCGGAACTCCCATGACGGTGTTCGAAGCTTGTTCGTAAGTAATTTGGTGGGTCTCGCCGCTGGTTAATTCCATCACCCACAAGTTGCCGTGGCCACCGTTATCCGACAGGTAGGCCATCTTGCGGTCATCAGGACTGACGGTTGGGGTCTGAACCTGCCCCGTCTGGTGCGTGATTCGCACTGCTCTCCGCACATTCTCCGCCGGATCCCCGTCCACCGGGAACTTCCAGATGTCGAACTGCATATGCCGGCGGCTGACTACAATTCGTCCCTCGCGGTCTACGTCTGGGTTCTCATCCCCTGATTCGCCAAAGGTCAGCTGCTGCAGGTTCTTCCCGGCTGATGAGATGGCCCACAGATGCATGGTAGGAAGATAGAGAACGGTGCTTCCACGAGCGCAGCTGTAGACCAGCCGCGAGCCGTCTGGCAGCCACGCCAAGCCGCTCATGAGCGTGTTGTCTTGAGTAATCTGCCGCGGCGACCCGCCCGCCGACGCCACGATGTAAACATCGTCAGCCCAGTTTTCGCGGCTGTGCAGGTAGGCAATGCTGCCGTCGTCGGGTGACCAACGCGGATACCGGTAACTGAAGCTGACCGCCACGTGCATCACGACCCGCGCGTTGGCTCCGTTGCGGTCGGATGCGACCAGTTCCATCTGGTTGCCGTTGAGCCGGAAAAATATCAGACGCTTGCCGTCATGGCTTACATCTGCGCCGCTCATGCTGGAGACCAGGCGGCGGGGTGCGCCGCCCAAGGCCGACACCTCCCAAAGAGCTCCTTGCGCATCCCCTTCGGGCGGCGGTGTGTAATAAATGATTGCCCCGGAATCCTGTGACCATCTGGGCTCGAGGTGATCCCCCGCATCATGGGTAATCTGCAGCGGTGGTCCACCGGCCAGCAGACGAATCCAAATCTGTCGTGATCCCGTCGAGTCACTGACGAATGCTACCGACCTGCCATCGGGGGAAAAGGCTGGGCTCTCTTCGATGCCTGCGAAATCAGTCAGCCGAAGAAACGATATTTGCTTCTGCTCCGGTTGCAGTTGTCCCCGGTACCACCACGCGGCTGCGCCCACCGCCGCCAGGATAACCAGACCGGCGATCGCCCGCCCAATCGGGACAACTCTTCTTCTCTGAATCGCTGTCGCTGCCCTTGACTCCGAGTCCGATAAGGCCGTTTCCAGGTGGAATGCCAGATCGCGCGCCGATTGAAACCGTCCTTCCGGATCCTTCTCCAGGCAATGCCGCACAATAAGGTCGAGGGCCACCGGAATATTTCTTCCGGTAGCCCGCAGGTCGGGTGGATCCTCCTTCAGAATCGCGCTCGCGCGGTCGGCCACGCTTGGTCCCGCGAAAGCTCGTTGTCCCGCGAGCATCTCGTAGAGCACGGCTCCAAAGCTAAAAATGTCAGATCGTTCGTCGGCTTTATCCCCGCGCACCTGTTCGGGCGACATGTAGCCGGCAGTCCCAAGCACCACACCTGTGCCGGTCTGGTCCCTCAGGTTCAACTCTGTGACGGTGGCATCGCCTGGTTCAGGATCGGTCAGCTTGGCCAGGCCGAAGTCCAGAATCTTGGCGCGCCCGTCGCGGCAGATGAAGATGTTTTCCGGTTTCAGATCGCGATGAAAAATCCCCTTCTCATGCGCCGCGGCCAGCCCGTGGGCAATCTGAGCCGCGTACTCGACTGCTTTGCGAGGAGAAACGGCTCCGCCACCCAAACGCTCGCGCAGGGTCGCGCCCTCCAGCAACTCCGTCACCAGGTAGGGAGCTGCGTCATGCGTGCCTACGTCGTAAACAGCAACAATGTTGGGATGATTCAGCGCACCGGCGGTTCGCGCTTCCTGCTCGAAGCGCCGCAGACGGTCGGGGTCGCGACAGAAGTAGGCCGGCAAAACCTTAACCGCAACCTCGCGGCTCAGCCGTGGGTCTTTGGCCCGGTACACCTCGCCCATGCCGCCAGATCCCAGCAACGCAACGATCTCGTACGGTCCCAGTTTTGTACCGGCAGCTAAACCCATATGGCGCGCAATTATAGTCCTGAAGCCACGTCGCAGAGGATGCAACGATTGGTGGCCGTTGGTGGGAAAACCCGGGCGTTATCGCTAGTTGGCGAGAAATCCCTGGAGCACAGGTTTGCGCTTTCCCTCCGACTATCTGGCGAACAAGAGGCGCAAAGTTGTGCTATCGCCTGTTCTCAGCAGTTACTCGAAAGGAAGGGGTAGCCAGAACTGTTTGCGCGATAAAATGACTGCAATCAACCCGCTAGTTCCCGTCCGAGAGGTGAACGTAAATGATTCGCTGCAAGTCGTGTAGGGCACATCCGCTCCATATGGCAGTGTCGGTCGCCTTGCTTGTTCTTTGCATAACTATCACCGGCTGCCACAAAGAAAAATCTTCAGACGCCGAAGCGTCGCCTCCGGCCCCGACCGCGGCACCCCCGGCAGCGCCTTCTTCAGCCCCGTCGGGTGTGTTCGTACACAGGGATATGGCACCTTCCGCGAATGGCCATGAAGTGGCGTTCTGTTCGATCTTGCGTTTCGGAAAAGATGGGCAGGTCTGCAACGTGAATGTTTCTGCTGAACTGGATGATGAGATCCTCTCACGATACAGCAAGTCGTGCGATGCGCGCGAGAAGGGCCGTGAATACGGAAAATACACGCTTGTAAACGGGACGATCACATTCAGCCTGGGAGAAAGCGACTATTCCGGAGAGTTTGACAAAGACCGGCTGATCTTAAGAACCGTCTACCGGCCGACCCAGAAGACCAGCACCGACGAGTACCGTCATTATGACGTGAGCTACGATAATCAGGAACAGCAAAGCACCCCATCGGGGCCGAAGTAATACTGTTACAAGTTGGTCGGCGCAACCGTTGGCCCACCAGCGAGCCAGTTGGGTTAAACTCCCGCGAGATGAAGTATTCATTCTTCCTGATCACGGTCAGTATTTCTTGCTTGGTGTGCCTGGCAGGGTGTTCTCGGAGACCCTCCGATCCGCGTGCTGCTCTCGTCGGACAATACCAGCTGTTTTGGGGAAGCGGTAGCTACTGTTCGGAGCATGGAGTCGAGAGCTCGACCCTTGAACTTCGATCGGATGGCACTTCCGAGCAGCGCGATCGTTTCAAAGACGGTTCCCTGTTTGTGACAGCTGGGAGATGGCAATACGTGGCAGATGACCATGTTGGACTCGACAACCTTCGAGCCACGAATACGCTAGAGATCGACAAGAAGGCATCTGTAACTTACGCTTCGCTCATTGTGCAGTGGTCACAACCACCAAACATCTTGCTCAATCCACACGACAGCTGCGTTTTTGCCAAGACGCCCCAGCACTAGTTCTTCGCATCAGCGGACCTAAAACCCCGATTAGGCTCATCTGCGGTCACGACCTGGTCACCCATCCCTCTCGGCAGCCTCGGATGCGTAAAATGAGAGACAGCGCTGTAGAATCTTGAAAGACATAAGGGAGCGATTGGCCATGGAAACGCAGGGCGAACACAATCCCAACTTAAATCCGGCCACAGCCGAGGAGCACATTAGAAGTGCTCAGCAGATTCTAAAGGCGCTGCAGGAGAAGATCGGAAAGCATCCAGAAATCGGCGCGGCGATTACCAAGCTGGAGATGGCGCTGAACGATCTGGCGATCCAAACCGGCGGTCTGCTGTAGCGGGCGGGCGCGTCTGCGGCGGCCACGGATTGTCTTCGCTGGGTCGCCATCGAACTCATTGACCTGGTATGGCACGGTTCGGTAAACCCTTGCAAACACTCCCGAACCCGCGTAAACAGAGGGCATCCGAGGACGCACTCTATGGTGTCTAAACCATCGGTGCTCATCAATCTTCTCCAGGCTTTGCTGGCGATCATCCTGGGCAACGTGGTGTATTTTTTGTTGATTCCCTCATTGCCTCCGGTGGCGCGGCACCACCGTTTCCAACTGGACCTGGGCACGGTCATCGACTTCTGGTTCTGCCTGGTGGCCTACGGATTGATCCGCACCGCCAGAAGGTGGCGATAGCCCGCGACGCGCCCATCCGATGCCGTCAAGACCGGTTACTTTAGGAACATCGGTAACCCCTATTCCCCATCGTACAATTCGTTCGATCATGCCGAAACTCGCGGTCCTATACGAGGCGGGCCAGGCTGTGCTCTCCACCTTCGACTTGGACGAGGTGTTGCAGCGAATCCTGGCGATCGCACGCGATTATTTTCGACTGCCGAACGTCGCCATCCTGCTGGTCGACAAGGAGGCGCAGCAGTTGTGCGTCCGTTCGCAGATCGGCTGGGATGCCGGCAAGGACAAGATCTGTCTGGGATACCATGACGGGATTACGGGAGCCTCCGTCCAGAAGAAGCGGCCGGTGTACGCTTCCGATGTGACCAAGGATCCGCGCTATATCTGCGCTGCGCAATCCACGCGCTCCGAGCTGGCGATTCCGCTCATCACGGGCGATGAAGTCGTGGGCGTGCTCGACTGCCAGAGCGATCGCGTCGATCACTTCGACGATGAAACCATCCAGCTGCTGACTCTGTTTTCCACGCAGGCCTCGATCGCGCTGCGGAATGCGCATTTGTATTCCCTGGAACGCCAACGCGCCCGGCAGTTGGAAGCCATCAATGCCATCGCGCAGCAAAGCACCGCCGTCATGGACCTGGAGCAACTATTGGCCCGCGTATGCTCGGTGATTCAGAAGGCCTTTGAGGTTTCGCACGTCTCGCTTCTGTTGCGCGAGGAAGGCGACCTGGTGATGCGCGCGCATCAAGGGGCGCTGACCCCTTGCACTCCCCCCGGTGGCCGTTTTTCGGCCGGCCAGGAGCCCTGGTCGCGCGTGATCGCAACCAGCGGCAGCGTCATCGAAAGTGATCTGACGACCACGCCCGAGCCCAAGCGGCTCTTCCTCGAGTCCGCCTCGCGTATGAGCATCCCTCTTATTTCGTTTGGGCAGACCCTTGGGGTGCTCACGCTGCACAGCTCGCAGCCCAATGCGTTCCGCCAGAACGCACTGCTGCAGTCGCTGGAATCCGTCGCCGACATATGCGCCACTTCTATCCAGAACGCGCACTACGTGGAACGGGTCAAGCAACTGGCATACCTCGACGGCCTGACCGGAATCTTTAACCGCCGCTTTTTCGAGTTGCGGATCATGGAAGAAATCGAGCGCGCCCGCCGCTACGGAACCGGCATGGCCGTGATCATGGCCGATATCGATCAGTTCAAGAAGTTGAACGATGAGTTCGGTCACTTGCTGGGAGACGAAGTTCTGCGGCAGGTGTCTTCGCTCTTCCACCAGCAGCTGCGGAAAATTGATGTGGTGTGCCGCTACGGCGGAGAGGAATTTGCCATCCTGCTGACCCAGACCAATGCGCAACAGGCGACCGTCATCGCCGAAAAATTGCGGCGCATGGTGGAAGGTTATCAGTTCCCTGGAGTGCCCCGGACGATCACCATCAGTGCCGGGGTTGCGGCCTTCCCCGACCACGGCAAGAGCCGGGACGAAATGATCCGCGCCGCCGACCATGGTCTCTATGCCGCGAAGCAGGCCGGCCGGAATCGCGTCTGCCTCACCAGCCTGTCCCGCGCCGCCGCCAGCGGCCACTAGCCGCGGCTCGGTGGGGCCCGGCTAAATCTCCATCACGCTCCGGAAAGCGGCAACGCTCCGCCGCATCTCCCGGCGCATTTGGTCCATGCGCAGTCTCAACTCGTGCTCTTGTTTCCTGAGCTGTTCGCGTTGCTTCACGGCTTCCTCACGGATCTTCTTCTGCTGGTCGCACATGGACTTGCGATACTCTTCCGCGGACCTGCGGTAGCTTTCGGTAGCTAGCTCAATCTGGGGCTTCAACTTGGCCAATTCGCTCTGCATCCTGCCCAGTTCAACCTGGGACGCAGCACCGATCTCACTGTCGTCAAAGCTTTCTTCTTCGATAAGTTCACCCGAGTCCTTGCGTTCGGGCAACGTCAGAGTCAAGTTCAGCTCTTTCTTCTCGCGAATCACGCCCACACTCACGGACCCTTTGTCGCGCGAGTGGACCGCGTGGGTGAAGTCGCCGGTGTCGTGCACCGGTTCGTCGTTAACCTTCACGATGACGTCTCCCGCGCGCAGGCCAGCCTTCTCCCCCCGGCTGCCCTTATCGACCGAGCGCACCAAGACGCCATTCCCGTTCTTCACTCCGAAGAACTCTCCCAGTTGCGGAGTGATGTTCTCCACCATCAGACCGCTGCGTTCCGACCGGGTGGTCACGATCCAGTCGAAGGTGGGAATGTTGATTTCGGGAATATGGATCTCGGGAATATTAACGTGGATATCGCCCGGACCGTGGACGGGAAACTCGTTGTGCTTGTCGGCCAGTTGCACCTTCACCGTGACGGGCTGACCATCCCGGCTCAGGCCGAAGCTTACGACGCGGCCGGGCGGCGTTTCGCGGATCATCCGCCGCAACTGCGCCCCACTCTCGATCGTCGTGCCATTCATGGTGAGGATGACGTCGTGCTCCTTGATCCCGGCTTTGCCGGCGGGAGCATCCTGGTCGACCATCGTCACCTCAACACCTTTCTCCTCTTTCAACTTCAGCGCGCTAAGCCGTTCGGTGGTCACATCCGAAATATCGACCCCGAGATAAGAACTGGTGCCGCTGTCCTCGCTTGAAAACACCCAGGGCTGCGAAGGCGGATCGACCGACCAGTTCTGGGCTGCATGCGAAAAGGTGAGGAGCAATGGCAACAACACGATACTGGTCATAACGTATTTGCGCATGGTCATTCCCCCGTCCTGAATTGTTAGAGACTCGCGGATTCGGTCAGTGAGCCTCGCGAATCCGTGTAGATTCAATTTCTAATTGTTGATTTTTGATTGCTGACTAAAACCAGACTCCCGGTGTGGTTCGGTTTTCAATCAACAATCATCAATCGACAATCATCAATTGCTTCTCATCGCGCGCGCTTGAAACTGATGTCGCCCGTCGAGGTATGCACCTTGAGCGTTGGGCCTCCCCCGTTCAGCTTGCCCTCCGCGCTCAGCGTCCGCTCCCAGTTGCCCTCGCCGCTGACGTGGATGTCGGGAAATTCGGAGGTAATGTGGTGCCCGTTGCCCATGTCTACGCTGGCACGCACGTTGATGGCAACATCGGCGGCTAGATAGACCGTGATGTCCCCCGCACCCGTCTCCAGATCAGAATCGTGGTGCTCGGCGCCCGTGTTCACCAGTTTCACGGTGATCCCTCCTGCGCCCGTTTCCGCCCGGGCCGAAGGCACACCGAAAAGCTCGATGCTGCCACCCCCGGTCTCGGCGTGAACATGCCCCTTGGCCGAAGCCAGCCGGATGCTGCCTCCCCCGGTGTCAATGTCTGCGGGTCCGCCGATATCGCTCAGATCGATGCTGCCCCCGCCGGTCGATGCCTTGACCTTTCCGTTGCAATGACGCACGGTGATGCTGCTGCCCCCGGTTTCAATCACTGCGCCTTGCGCGCAGGACTGAATCTCGACGCTCCCGCCGCCGGTTTCAGCCACCAGCTTGCCGTTGGCCTGGCGCACCTCGATTGACCCGCCGCCGGTGTGCAACCCGAGATCGCCGCTGATGGTGCCAACGTCGATCGACCCGCCGCCGGTCTCGGCATTCACTCCTCCGCCAATGTCATCGAGTTTCATGCTGCCGCCGCCGCTCTCCGCCTCCACGCGGCCCACGACCCCTGTGGCGTCGACATTGCCGCCCTCGGTTTCGAGCTTCACCAGTGCCATTTCCCGCGGAACCATGACAGAAAACTCCGAGGAACAATGGCGCGGCCTTCGGCCACCCTGCCAGTCTCCCACGATCCAGGCAGTGTCCCCCTTCACATAGGCAGTGATCTTGTACTGCTCGAACTGGCGACGTGCATCCTGCTCGTTAGAATTGCCAAAACGTGTATGAACGACATAATTGATGCCCTGCTGCTGCCCGCCGCGCACCACTACGGAGCCCATATCCACTTTAATTCTTAA